>LNFM01004543.1_pt1 | contig 25432 bp, 29 predicted proteins | sample 596031 | NCBI WGS metagenome assembly LNFM01 (sample SAMN04254537, study PRJNA301005) | activated carbon metagenome | isolation source: dual media filters at the Ann Arbor, Michigan drinking water treatment plant | place: USA: Ann Arbor | reverse complement strand
GGGGGAGGCGATCTTAGGCCGCCGGAGCGCCCGGCCCTGTTCATTTCAATCGTTCCTGATCTCGTTCAGGAAGCTCCTGACCTTCTTCAAGAAGACAATTTAGTTGTTCCTGAAGTAACGTCCGCGCCGCCTGAACAGGTCAGTTCTTTGGCTTCTTCAATTCTTTACGTGTCTTCTAATTATCAGCAGTCCAGTGGCTCGGATCTGTGTTTTGTTATTACTGGGCGGTCCGTCGTACACGAAAGTCTCCCAAAGACCAGGGGGCCGCCCGCTTTCTAAAGTTTGAAGCCTGGCATGCTAACGCGAGAGTTTTATACTTGAACGATGGACGATCAACCAGGGCGAAAAAAATTCCTTTCCAAAGGGCGGTTAATTGCCTTTCTGCTACCGTTTTTTATTATTGGCGGACTTTCCGTCTGGCACTGGTATGACTATGGTCTTAAAGACATGCACCGAGCACGAGCTCGGTTCGCCGGTTGGGAAATAAAACAACCCGGTGACGAAACCGAATCGCTAAAGTTTGCACTTGTGATAGGGGCTGCATGCGGCTTTGCTTCTGGAGCATTAGGCCTTGGCGTTTACGAAATAATCAAAATCGTCACGAAAAAATCTTAGCCGCCCAGCTTCTTGAGCCATTTTTCAATGTTGTGCGCGTGTTCCGATTTTGCCAGAACGTTTTTTGACGGCAACGCTGTAACCGTATCATCGTCACCAAGACCCATTTTGCGAGCTTCTTTCGTGCTCAATATTTTCGAGTGTTTTGTGTCTGTTTTTGCATAAACGCAGTCCGGATTGAACTGATAGCCCAGTGTCAGTGGGTTTATCTCCACTTCGCTTGCATGGTTGGCAAACATTTTTAGATTGTGTGCGATGTTTGCCGCGACTAAGACCGGCACATTCTCTGGCTTCAGCATCGCTTTTGCTAGTTCGTCGTCGCTAAGTGCTGCTAGCTTCGCAAGCGGATTCATCGCCCGACTGCCCTTCTTAACTTCTTCATCGAATTCAGCAGAGACTTTGCGCACTCCTTCAGGGGCTATCTGTGCGAATCCTACCGTTTTGCCCATTATGAATCTTCCTTGTCCGGCCACGCAAATTGCATCCTGCGCTTTGTCTTCAGGTCCGTAAAAGGTCAATTCATTGCCCACAATCGCTTTCATTAGTCTGGTGGACTGCTCTTCTGACAATCCACCAATCTTCTTCAGGTCAGGGAAAGCCTTGTATGCTTCGCTCCAACTAGCCTGTGGAACAAGGGCTAGCGTCGCTTCTTCATGTCCTCGGAAAGGATGCTCGATAGGATTGACTACGGCTTTCTTCACAGCATCAAACGTTTCTTGGAATTTGGCCGATGTTGCGTTCAAAGCGATCTTGCAGAAAGTAGGAAACAGATCAGCACCGGCCTTGAGCATCCATGGCTCTGGAAGCAACGTCCCCGGCATCGGCAGGCCGCCCCTGGTCATGTCGGAAACGACATCTTGGGCTTCAGGAACATTCGCCAACAAAGTCGGCTTTTCCTTGGCCGTTTCTTGGAGTGCAGACAGAGCGCCTTCGGCTGCGCTGTCAAAAAAGACCAGTTTAGACGCCTGTCCTTTCTTCTGCATATCAGCGACCACCTCTGGCGTAAGCCCGATATGCGTGGCAGACTCATCCTTTCCGAGCTTATGGGGCTCCTGCATCTTGGCCCAAATCGCCTCGTCTTCCTTCGTCCGGATGGCATCAGGACGACGTAGAGCGTCCCACGGGGACTGTACTTTAGGCACCTCTGGTTTGTTGTCTGACTCGTCCGCCATGAAAACACCCGCTGAAGATCGGCTGTCATCAGTATAAGCGGCCGACAGGTATAAGTCCGGCCCTGCCCCAAAATCTAATAGTTCCGGCAAAGCATTTTGAATACCTGGACCAAACTTTGTCTCAAACAAATCTTGTACAGATTGCGAAAGAAAGGCGGCATTTCGTGACTCAATACCTTGTGTTTCGCGGTTTTGAAGGTCTTCTAGTCTTGCCATAATCCGCCCGCCTTGCTCACTGAAATTACTTTAGCGAGAACTTTTGGCTGGATTATGGCAACGATTTTTGAAAATTTCCTGAGTCTTATTGGTTGCCCCCAAGACCAGGTTGTTCCTGCTCTCGCCGCGCTGGTTCGCCCATTCTCCCGACTTTGCACCACCGGCGCGACCGCCTTGTCTCTTTTTCTCCTGAATTTTTTACTGACGTAGTCGCTCCGGAGCCAAGCCGGGGGGCGAGCCACAGCAGCGCGTGCTGCCAGTTTAGGCTCATGGAGAAATGGACGATGGCAATAACTCTTGATTATGGTTTGGAGCTGACCAATAACAGCAAAGTAGGATGGGCATTCAGTCTTCCACGGACTGAGACATGCATCAATGCGACTACACTTTGCAAACGACTATGCTATGGCAACGGAATCCGCTATCAAAGTCAAGGTCAGAAAGCAAAGCGGGCTCGTAATTTGCGGACTTTGCAATTCCTCCTTGACGAGGGCGGCCCGGAGCTACTGGCTGAAAATCTTTCGATGCTTGTTGATCAAGCACGCCCACGCGATTGGCTCACTGCCAGGATTGCTGGTGTGCAAACTACAATCCCTTGGACTTTGCGTATCCACGATGTGGGAGATTTTTTCTCCGTCGATTACGTTCGTGCTTGGATGCTAACCGCTCAAAAGTACACTGGGTGCAAGTTCTGGTTTTACACCAGAAGTTTTGCTCCCGGACTTGTGTTCGATGCGTTGACTGAATTAGCGGCTCTACCCAACTGCCAGGGCTGGCTTTCGGTTGATTCTGAGAACTATGAACAAGCGATTTTGGCATTGTGCAAAACGCCTGCAGCAGTTTGGAAGCTAGCTCTCTTGCAGGACAGCGACCTGGATTCGGGAGTTATTCGATCTTTCGAGGTGATGGATTCTGAAACAGACATCGTTAGTTTTCCTTATCACCGAGGTGGGCGACATGTAGAGCCTGTGCGACATGACCTGCTCACCCTCTGCCCTGCTGCTATGGGCAACCTTGCTCTAAAGGCTCAGAAAGACTCGCTTCGCCCATGTCAGACTTGCGCTTTTTGTTTGCCGTAATCTTTGAGAGCCCTGGCGTTTCATCTCTAACGCCGTTTATTCCTTTGTGGAGAGTGAGAGCTTGTCTAGTTTGTACGCGTCTTCGGTTATCTCTGGCTCGGTCAACTAGTCCTTTTCTTCGACATCAAGTTTGGTCTCGGATTGTCCTGTGATGAGTGTCTTCAGGCTTTAGAGAACTCACGTTTTTATTGTCCGTTTTGATGGTTCTTAAGGCGAGAAGACCTCTGCGCCTTGATGTTCGTTGGTTGTGCATATCTGGCTACCCCAGGGCTGTGTAAGAAAGTGCCTAACTCTGGCACCGGTTTTCTACCGTGCAAGGATAAACTCCACTGCGTTCCGCGCCTCGGCGTCCTTGCACTCACGAAAACAGTTGCGTGTCTTTTGGCACTCAAACACAGCACTGGAGGTGCCATCTTATGAACAACCAAGTCAACTTCATCGGTCGCGTCGGTCAAAATCCCACCTCAACAACCTTCACTGACACGGACAACAAACTGGCTAAGTTCTCTCTAGCCGTGGCCGACTACTCATCCAAAACCGACAATCCGGAGCCTATGTGGATTGATGTCGAGTCCTGGAACGGGCTTGCTGACCGGGTTATGAAATACATAACTGAAGGACGCGAAGTTGCAATTGCTGGCAGGCTCTCAATCTCCAAATACATGAAGGAAATCAACGGCGTTAAGGTCGAGATGAAACGTCCGGTGGTGAAGCTCTCGGGATTCCACCTCTGTGGCAAAAAGCCTGAATCTGAAAAGTCGAGCGAAGCGAAGTCCGCTCGTAAGAGTAAGGCAGCCGCATAACAAAAACAAAGGCGGGGGCTTGCCCCCGCCTAATTCCTTATCCTAATCCTCGTCCACTAAGGCTTTGAATCTGGTTTGGTCGGAAATTGTAGCACTTGCGCCGGACCGCAAGGCAATTGGGTTTTGCCCGTGTCGGTTAAGCCTGCGATGAGGGCCGGCGCCTGGTCATAAAACTCTTCCGCCAGTCCCCAGCCTTCCAGGGGGTCGCCGTTGCACAGCTCGGTGCAGGCAAGAAGCAATGCCGCTCTCAATCGCATCGTATCGAGCATGGCATTTTCAACCGCTTCGCGGTCGATCATTTGTGTTTGCTTGCGGCGACTTGCTTTTTTCATAAATGAACCTCGAAGACTGAAACAGACGGCGGGGTGATTGATTGGAATTCCTTACAACATCATTGGACAAAGATGCTCGTTTAGGAAAGGTGGAATTCCCTGGTTGTTTTTTGCCCGTTTTTTAGGACTTCTTACGCCACTGCAAAACCTAAATCACTGGCGAAGACTGCCCCGCAGCCATATTTAATCCAGACCTGGCGGGATACACGGGCTTGCTCGCTTCCTTCCATGCCCGGCACATAAGCCTAGCCCCCGTCACCCAGTGTCAATGCCCAAGCCTTCGGTCCTCCCTGCGGTCGGAGGCATTGACACCGGATCCCGTGCCTGGGGGCTGACCGGCATGTGCTGCATGGGGTGCGCTGCGCAGCCCTGCACCTAGCTAGACTGGAGGAAAACAGCATGAACAGCCGGACCCTGAAAAAACACCTAAAATACATCGTGCCTGAAATGCGCCTTGCACTTATCAAAGAGCCGGGCGCTAAGCCCGTTCCGATTGGTTGCCCTGACGACCTGGAGCGATTTGTGGAACCGCTTAAACACTACTCAGAAGAGCATTTTGTAGCTTTTCACCTGGACGCAAAGAATCAAGTAATCGGCTATCACATCGTCTCTCATGGCACTGTTAGCGCGTCTCTTGTGCATCCGCGGGAGGTTTTCAAAGCTGCTTTGCTTGCTAATTCGTATGCAATAATCGTTGCCCACAACCACCCAGCCGGATCGCTCAGTCCGAGCCCGGAAGACCTGGAAACCACTGAAACCTTGATAAAAGCGGGCAAGCTGCTAGGCGTCTCGGTTATCGATCACTTGATCGTTAGCTCTAACGGCTCATGCAGCCTCAGAGAGACCCGGCCCCACCTGTGGCCATAAAGGCAGGCATAGCGGGGTGCCAACTCAGGTGCCCCGCCATGCCTTAGGCGAAGAAACAAACCGGCGCCATGTTTCGCCTTGCTGTCATTATTAGAAATGTGATATCATTGCTTGCAGTGCAATCGATATTTAAGAGGTGAAATCATGGCATCAATTACAGTTAGAAATCTGCCTGAAGAAACCCACCGCGCTTTACGTGTTAGAGCTGCCCAGAACGGGCGCAGCACCGAAGCGGAAGTGCGCGAAATTCTAGAAGCGGCAGTAAGACCCAAAGAGCGGATCAAGGTAGGCTCAGAGCTTGCAGCATTCGGCGACAAATACAAATTAGACGATCTAAAAGTAGAGCGCGAACAGGAACCCCCACGCATAGCGAGTTTTGAATGATTGTTCTCGATACAAATGTGGTGTCCGAAGCGCTCAAGCCAGGCAGAGACCCGGCAGTTATCGCCTGGCTTGACCAGCAATCAGCCGAGACGCTGTATCTTGCGTCCACCAGCCTGGCAGAACTTCTGATCGGTATCGCTGTAATGCCTGATGGCAAGCGGAAATCTACAATCAGTGCAGCCCTCGATTTGCTCATTTCTCGCTTGTTCGATACAAGAATCCTGCCATTCGATCATGCTGCTGCCATGGCTTACAGCCAGTTACTGAGCGCCGCGCGCGCCCAAGGTAAAGCCGTCTCGATGCCTGATGGACAAATTGGCGCTATCGCCAGCGTGCATAATTTCAGTGTCGCTACGCGCGATGTGGCGCCGTTTCAAGCCCTTGGCGTGCCTGTTATCGATCCGTGGACAGCACCGTAATTTATGGAACCGCGTTGAAATATTCAAGAGAAAAACTGATCGAGCAACTAGAACACGGGCAGGAGGTTGATTACCTCTTGTTCTACGGTCACAAGTCGAGCACCGACGGTAGTATCACCGCTGCTTGCCTTAGTCAGTGGTTTTCTGCCGAGTTTGAGATTGATGGTACTAAATACTTGACCGCTGAGCATTTCATGATGGCTGAAAAGGCGCGTCTGTTTGACGATGCGGTGATGCTAAAAAATATTCTGGAATGCAAAACACCGAAAGAGGCAAAAGCTTTTGGTCGAAAAGTGCAGAATTTTGACGGCGAAAAATGGCAAAACCATTGTTTTCAAATTGTCGTAAAAGCAAACCTGGCTAAGTTTTCGGCGCACCCGAAAATGATTGACTTTCTTGCCGCTACCACGCCAAAAATTCTCGTTGAAGCGAGTATGTGGGACAAAATATGGGGCATCGGCATGGTGGCTAGTGCGCCTGGCGCCCGCGACCCAAGGCTATGGAAAGGCAGGAATCTGCTGGGATTCGCCCTTATGGAAGTACGTGATTTATTGGAGGTGATAGCCTGATGCCGGACTTAAAAATTACTGACGATAACGAACGCTTGTTAGTGCTAAGTGCGCTCATTAGCCACGTCTTCAAATGCAAGGGCATCATCAATTTGCATAACGAAACGAAAGACGCGCTAAAAGAAAACGCGATTACTATGACTGCTGAGAAAGCAAAGAACGAGATGCACGAAGCTTTGACGATGATCGCCAAATACTTTGGCGTCCATTTGAGCAATTCAAAATTTTACTGCCTCGACTGCGCACCTAGCGAGGGCGCCGAACACGACCGCATGACCGAAGCCGAATTTGCAAGATGGAGCGAGTGTTCTAAATGCGGCAATGGCGCTTACTACTTCGTAGAACCGAAGTTATAGAGCCCTTGAACATCGCCTACACCGCTCCGTCCGGCGTTGCCGGACTGCACTAGATTGTCGAAGCACCTCCCCGGCTTTCTTGAAGGTACCACCAAAATTTTTGCTATCAAGACCAAGCCCTAGCGGGTGGCTGCGCCAGTCCTGACAGCAAAATTTTTGGCGGTATTCCCTAAGAAGCCGGTGAAGGCGCCGGACCAAAGAGGATTAGACAATGAGATATCACGCAATGCTTTCAGTTTTGTTCGACGTAAATGTGCCAGCAAACACGGTGATCTCAATCTCGCGAGGCATGGGCGCACGTTTTGCAGATACAGCAAGTGCCAACAAAGTTGATGCAATGCGCTCTCAGTTCATCAAAGACATGGCAGAGCGCGACATGTACGAAGTCTATTGCGACCAAATGCGAGACTCGGGAGCCTGGGAGCCGTAAGGCTCCCCCAAGGCTTTGCCTTGGGACTTTTTCTGGTTGCTGCCCCATGGGCAGTGGCTAACCAAGTACCTGAGCTCGCTTAAGAAAGAAGTGACTTTGAAAGTCAGCTAAAGGGTTTACACATGCTACTGGCCATTCAAGGCCAAAAAATAGGAGGGCTCAAAAAAAACGGATAACAAAAAACACCGCTTGCAGGCGGTGTTTGAAGAGATCACTTAACGGATCAGTTATGCGGTTTTATTCAGGTGTTTGACGACTGCCTGGAATAAAGCAAGCATAAAGCACTGATCCGGTTAGGTCAACTCGTCCTTCATTAGAAAGAGGAACGCTTACGACCGGATTAACAGCGCTGGCGGCCACTGATGGCCAGCCAGTTAGATTTTCACGCGCAAAATATTATTCGTCTCGTGCAAGCGAGGCGATAGTAGAATTCGTTGGTCTATTCCATCGATATGCTTTTATATATCGCCCGCTAGAAGGCGGTGGCTGGCTGTCCGCTAACGACGACTGGGCGCTAACTGACACCGAGATTTTGAAAGCTGCTGCTTGCGTCCATCCAAAGTATTTCATTGGAGCAAGGTGCGGCAAGGTCAGCAAATTCGTAGTGCTCGATATTGATGCCGGCAGCAAATATCACAACGAAGAAGGATTCTCAAAAATAGCGACCCTTTTAGAACAAGCGGGCATCGAAGGCTTCAACTTGTACCGTTCGTCGCACTCAGGCGGCTGGCATATCTACATCTTCTTCGATGCTCCAGTGAGCACTCGCGACCTGTATCGGCAGTTCCATAACTTGCTTACCTTGAACGAATTCGAAGTGGCCAAAGGAACTCTCGAGATTTTCCCGAATCCAGGAGAAGGACGCAATTCCGTTGGGCAAGGACTTCGCTTGCCACTACAGCCGGGATTTGCCTGGCTAAATCACCACAACCAAATTGTGCGCGAAGAACGTGATGAACTGAGTCCTACCGAAGCACTTCTGGTATTCGCAAAAGATATCGAATGCTCGGCCAATCCATATGCGCACTTCCACAAGCTACGTGCGTTTGTCGAAAACCTAGCTTCCTCCAAAGCTCAGAGTTCGGGCGAAGAAAAAGTCGGTGCGAGACTAGCGGACGTTATTTCGATTCGAAAAAATGTAGATGGAGAAGGATCAGAAGAGGCTCTCCAAATAGTAAAAAAGGCATTTCGTAAAATTCCGCGCGGGATAAAAGCGGACACGTGGGTCAAAGGGCGAGAGTATTATATCCAGGGACTGACCGGTCCTTCCCAAAGAGCGGACGCTATTTTTGCCCTTTCGCATTATCTGTTCTATGGCGATTCCGGCCACCAAGTCCCTGCCATGGGTTATGGCTTTGAAGATGAGCGACAATGCCTCATCGACTCACTAATCAAGAACAAGCACAACGGTCAAAGTAAAGACATTGCGGCCGGACGCGGAGACGCTTTTAATCATATTGGACGCGCCACTAATTGGGTGCCACCACATCGGCGCGGAACTGAGTGGCGAAAGCATGAACCAGTTGTCCCTATTTCTTGGATTAGAAACAACGCCAACCGAGCTTCTTTAGCACAGAGGAAAATTGCTGCCGCTGTTGAAGACTTCCGCGAAGCAGACATGCAATTCAGCACCAGGGACCTCTCGCTCAAGAGCGGCGTCAGCTCGCGAACGATCGCTAAATATCCGGAACTGTGGAAACAAGCTATGGAAGACCTTCGCAGCGGGTGCTTGGAAACTGCTTTACACGTTTATAACGCTGTGAAGTTTGAAAATTGTTCGGGTTGTTTGCCTGAGGATGTTGTTCGAGCTGGATTTGTTTTTTCTCGAACCTTTGACAAGTCGGTTCAGCGTGATTCATCAGAATTGTCGTTATTGAGTTCTTCTCTTTCGAGTTCAAATAAGACTTCTCCTCTGACGTTCGTAAAGCCGTCTTCTGACAACTGGCGGGGTAGAGTTGAGGTTGCCCTTCGCTACAGCGGTTCTAGGACCACTGAGGGTGCTCTGCTGGTTCAGATCAATTTGTTAGCCGAAGAATTGCTCACAGCTCCTACTCGGAGAGATTGGGTTTGGCTTTCTTCGAAGATTTCTTTGTTGAAAGAGAAGATTCTTTCTGAAGGTAAGCCCGTTCAACTTTATCTAGGCGAGGTTGATACGGCATAGGAATCGTCTCTTGAAGTGGCAATGTTCTTCAGTTCTACGTCGTGGCGTTTTCGTTTGCAGTAATTACCAATCGATCCAAGGGCTACTCCTCTTTTGACAAGAGAATTATTCGTCGGTTCAACAATTGAATAGATCTTGTCGCCTGCTTAGTGTCTTGGACTGCCTTGAGAAATGATTTCTCTGTTTCGATTACAGAGGTTGGCACAAGCCACGTGACGGTTTCATCGTAGGCAAAGCTAGTGAGGGAACCACGGTAATAGAAGAATTCATGGCAGGCGTCCATCACTTGCTGCGGTAAGTTCTCCGGAAGGTCAAGCTCCCCACATTCATCATCTGTCTTTCCTTCTTTTTGAGCCTTTAGGAATTGGTTCAAGCGTGTAGCAAATGCACGTGGTTTGGTGGAATCGTTACCTTCACAAGGAGCTAAGGAGTTCTTCGCTGTGGCGAAAATACCAATAACCAATTTCGATGATGGCTCCACAAGTGTGGTTGCAGCGTTTGGGTAGTCAACAATGTTGTGTACAAAGTGAAACTCGGTTTCAAATCTCTTACCGTCAATCCAATGCTCGCTAGGGCTATGAAAATGGATTGCTACTAGTTTCGCTGAGTGACCTGCGAATTCGAGATCATCCGTTTTGCCGTTTTCGACAGCAAATTGAGCATGTGTGTGTGTTTCTTCATTGCCGAGAACAAACCTTCCAATAAGTGGATCTCGGTATTTGAGGATAGGTTTGCCTAATGAAGCTTGGATCGCTTGCTGCTTTTGCAGGTGTAGTGGAGATTGATGAGTACCTTTCACTGGTGTGATTATTGATATTTCTGGTTCGCTCATCTGCGTTTTCCAATAAGGGTCAGATTTGTTCTAGCTCCTTATTCCCTCTTTTGCTCATGCATGACTTTCAAGTGCTCAAGCAAAAGAGGGAGATTGCATTGAAAAATCGTGATCGCGGTTAGTTTTGAAGTTTGTCTAGTGCCCTCTGTACTGCTTCGACAGTTCCCGTAATGGTTAGAGTGACTATCGCGCCAGGCAGGGCTTCTCTAACTTCACTCACTTTAATTGCAGGCGCTGACGCTGATTCTGTTGATGTCTTGGTTTGAACCTTTGGTTTTCGTCCACGTTTTGATGGCTTCTGTTCCGAGAGTGTCGCTCTTGTTTCCGTTTTGGATGCAATCCTTAACGCTGCCGCCTTTGGTTTCTTTGTTTGTGCTGAATTTTTTATGCCGACAGATGATTTGCTTTTCTTCGATGACAAAGCTTCCATCATTTTGTGAGTAACTATTTTTCCGTGCTTGGCCAAGTTGCTCGGAGTTGTGACAATGCAAGCTCTGTGGGCAAACTTGGCACCGTTAATATCGAAATAGTTGTCACCACCATTTATTGCCTGGTCACAAATTTCGCAAGTAGAGCGCATTTCATTTCTGGCAACTCGCCCATGCCCCCGCTCACTAAACTGTTTGACCTTTTCCTGATTGTTCAAATTTGCCCAGCGCACTGTTTTGCTTGAAGTTGTCATACTTTTGGGGGCTTCCGTCGATTAGGCCAGGTTTTCAATTTGATTGATTCTGGCAGAGTAATTTTTGATATTTTCCATTCTTTTGCCATGAAATATTCGCACCTTAAGCAATTTCCCACTTTGTGAAATTGGTTGGTTGGCTGCCGCGCTGGTCGCCCATTGTCCCGTCTCTGCACCACCGCTGTGCCATCGCCATGTTCGACTTGTTGAAAAAATCGATGGACATGTCTACGGTCCATATAGACATACTCGCGATTTCCGTCTGCGGCAATCGCGTTCTCACTGAAAGACTCGACCTGGTTCGAGCGCGCCGATGGCAGCGAAATCGGACGCGTGATGATCATGGGTATCATCGAACTCGAAGTCGACAAGATTGTCGAGTGGTGGGACTATTTCGACGTTACCTCCGTCCAGAAATTCGTCACTGTTAAGACTCCTACTCACCTGTGTGGAAATAATTTACAGCTCCCCTGGCTGTATTGCTTTTGGATATACTTGAGGCGCATTCCTGGTGACACTACAACTGGAGCTAAAGAAAGTGGTTGACACAACTCGCTCATTGAAATATTTTGAAAATATCTTGCTCTAGAGTGATATCACATTTAGTGCTACAGATTTCACGTGTCCTGTCCAAGTCTCTATTGGGCAGTGGCTCAATCTCATGGAGTTTAATACATGACACGCCAAACATTATGCGGATTGCCGAGTACACCACCCTGTCCGATAGAGTTGACAGAAAAAGAAGCACGATTGTTCAAAAACATCAAGGAAATTACGCAGTCGCCAGCGGAGAATACTGTCAGAGGTGATTCTATGGAGGCCTTGATGGTCTCATTGCAAAAGCGAAAGGCTATTCCAGAAGCCAGATTGCGTGTTTTTTGCGATCCTGAGTACGCTGAGAAAGGCAATTGCTCGATAAAGGAGACTTTTGAAGCGAAGGGACATGATGAACGCGGCATTGTTCGTCATGGTAATTTTGTGAAGTTTCTAAATTATTTTATTAATGGACCGAAGCTGCCCGAGGCCGCTATATCAGGACTCTATCAAATTTTGAAAGAGGACAGAGGGACATCTGGGATGTTGCTCAACGAGTATTGTACATTTGCTCGGACGTGTGTGCGACGCTTTAATTTGGACACTCATACGGCCGCAACGGAATTTTTTAGACTTGGCGTGGAGCTAGGAATGGATGCCTCTGATGCTCGCTCTTTAAGGAAAGCGGCTTTATCGACAAAATAGAAATGACTTTGGATGTGTCGCTGACCTTCGCTGTAAATTGGGAAACTCTGTCAGCGAATGGCTTTAATTGTAAGTAGATCAGCTGAGGAAGCAGCGTGTGGAGACTCAGCGCTTCTCCACTCCTGCAAATCTCCAGCAACGTCAGCTATTTTTACCTGATGCCCGTTTAAGTCGATGACTATGAGCGACCTATTGCCCCTTTAGGTCCGTCTGGCTGTACACGAGGTAGTTGCAGTGAGGCGACTACACGGCGCGAGGAACATCGGTCGGTATTTGTAAGTTTCAGAGTTAAATAGCATGACTTTACTGGTCATACTGATTCTCCTTTCCACGGCTGATCACAATGGATCATCTAGTTGCAATGGTCGAATTAGTCGAAAGTTAGCTTGGGCAATTGTGAGGTGGGCCTTTCTCTTGTCCGTGGGTATATTGAAAACTACCGAGCAAGGGTTTAGCGATGTCTAAAGACGGCAACGACGCTCCGGATAAGCAAGTCGCGCCCGAGCAGCCAAAGCTCGAGTCAGCGGAAGTCCAGCATGCCCGAAACGCCAATGGGCAAAGTATCGCTGTGACGGAAGGACTGAGAACTAACGCTAGCGATGGTTCGCTGCGAGACCGAGCCAAGTTCATCGCCGAGCAAGAAGAAAGCATCCAAATTATGGGTGTCGGCGGCCGCATCGCATCGAGGCAAAGTCGGCTCAGTGAAGGCGATCTTGGCGCATGCGAGCCGGCCGAACGCATTATCGGTGTCCGAGACCCCTTGGTCATGGCAGATAAAGAGCCTAGGGCCCTCGTAGAAGACTTTGGATGTGCGACTGAGATGCAAGTTAGTTCTGAATGTGATGGAGTGCAGCAGCTCGCCGATAAAACCTATAACAGTGGTCAATTTGCTGACACTAAATCCAAGCAACCACTTGCGGTGCCGAATGCGGCTTTACCAGACACAGACCATGACAAAATCACTCTTAAGCCTGTGGATTCCACACACAGGCTCCTTAGAACCGGTCTGGACTACAACGATATGCAAGTTCCCCTAAGTCAAAAGCTCGCCGATTTTGCGAAGTCTGCACAAGCTCGATTGCTCGAACCAAAAGAACGGCAGGCATACTTTCAGGGCATGCTTGATGAAATATCAGGTGTAGGTGAAGGGCTGAGTATTGCAAAAGACGAAGCCAAAGATGCCTTGAGGAAGGCAGCCGCAAAGGCCTGGACTGCGGTCTGCGATGATAGCGTAGCTAAATTTATGGCAACTCCAAACGCAATAAATGAGCCTCTTTTTAAAACAATCGGCACCTGTCTGGACGTGATGAAGCGTGATCCTAATGCCGTTAATAATGTGCTGCTCGTTTTGGGACGTGAACTTGAGGTCGCAAGTGACAAGTACAGCAAAATGTCGGCCCATGATAGAGGTGTCCAGGACGGCAAAGCTATGTTCTTCTTTTTCAATCCAGAAGGGAGTACCGAAGCTGGCAACTTGGCTCTAAAAGCCGCCGACCGATTGGCTACGCATGTTGATAAAACGGTCGTTGACGGTATTACCAAAGCAATGCAAGCGGCCGACAATATAGCCCAGGTCACGCCTGAGCTTGCCGCTCAGAGCCGCCAAATAGTGCGGGATTATATGCAAGGTCTTGGGATCTCTCCTAAAGAACTGCAATACGCTGGCGTGCCTTCACGTTATGTCGAACAGCTGAGACCGGCCAACGACAACATTCTCATGATGAAGGAGAAGCCCCACGACTTCATCAAAAACTTAGACGGCCTTGATAGAGTCGACGAACTCAGAGTCAAGCATGGCGTCGCCAATGATAGAAACATCGCCTATGCCGATGTAGACATCGCTGGACAAGAAGGAACGCTTGTAGGCGTTAGCGGGGAGGTTTCACCGGAAGGCACTGTCGCAATGCCGGCAAACCCCAGGTTCGATGCTAAGCCAAGAGGCTTCATGAAGAATGTCGAACATTCGGAAAAGAAAATTTTGGAAAGCATCGCCGAAAAAATTACTGAATCAACAAAGGGTACGATAAAGCTCTATACAGAGCGCCAACCGTGCGATTCTTGTGAAGGTGTTATTGAGCAATTTCGCGAGGCTTTTAAGGGTAGAATTACCCTTATCGTTGAATTCGGACTTGCTAAAAGGAATTAAATGACTAACCAATTCATCGAAAACTTTTCAAAACGAGTCGTTGCCAGTAACCTTGCTAGTGGCGCTCCTCTTGTTGGTTGTTCAGAAGCGGAAGTAGCAGAAATTGAAGCCAAACTTCAGGTCAAACTACCTCCGATCTATCGCTCGTTTTTATTGAAAATGGGTCGTGGTATGGCTGGCTTTTGCCGTGATGACGATCGTCTTTACCCAGAGCTTTTGACGCTCACGCAAGGCGCCCAAGACTTGTTAGACCATGCCGACACCGACTACAGGCTACCGTCTACAGCTTTTGTTTTTTGGCTTAGCGAAAGTGGTTATTTCCTTTTCTTTGACACCACTGATGGTGATGACCCACCTGTTTTTCTTTATCGGGATAATACCAAGGAGCCGATAAGAAAAGATGACCACTTTTCTGAGACTTTAGACTATTTACTAGCAGCCCAGATCGAGTCGCAAGACAAGCTACAATAGGGTTGTAGTCAAAGGATACGAGTGATGCTCGAATTGAAAATTACTGATAAGCAAGAACTGGACCTTGTTTCGCGGGCCTTGATCACTCATGCATTTAAGTGCAAGGACACTCTCCGGTTGCATCAGGAAACCAAAGATGCCCTAGGTGAAGCCGCAATCACAAATATTGCCGCCAGTGCAAAAACTGAAATGGAAACGGCGTTGACGATGCTCGCGAAGTATTTCGGCACTCACTTGGCCAATTCTAAGTTTTACTGTCTTGACTGTGCGCCGACCGAAGGTGACGAGCAAGCACGAATGAAGGAAGCATCTTTTGCCTGGACAAATGAATGCAGTAATTGCGGCAAAGGAGCTTACTACTTTGTCGAGCCGCAAATAGCAATGTAGCTGGTCACCCAATTTACATCGCCAGTTGTATTTGTGAGTTACGAATATTGGGCCAATAGATTTGATAATCGTCATTAGCTAGATGAACTAGTTAGTTAGGTTAGGCTTTGGCAAAGTCTCAAAACAAAAGCCTCAAGAGCAAGTTAGAGATTGCTTTACAAGGCTTTTGCTTCAGGGCTCAGCTAAGAGTCAGTACTTCCACTATACACCAGCTGCGGTTGTCCACTTAGCTACTGCAGCGTGACATTGCCCGGTTGTACAATCTCTATTTAGATAAGCATCCATGCCACTTTCTAGGCACTTTTCGGCAATGTCGATTTCATTGCTAGAAGTGCCTGCAACTAAATCAGGCTTACAGGACGCTACGGTGATTCTTTTTTCCAGATTTTAGTAACTAGCCTGTGGAGAAGATTCGGTGCCCTTCAAGTGTGTAGGTTTCGGCTTCTGTGGTTACCACATGAGCGCTAGACAAATCGATGATCTGTATATCTATTGGAGCATTGCTTCTGTATCCAGCGCTGTGGCTGTGCATAACGGGCATCGGGTTTTGAAATTGGCTCCCGACTGTCACGGCAATTTGATAAGAGAAGCTTCCAAATTCCACTACTAGAGTCATATATGGCATGCTTCGATCTTCCACAGTTCGTCTGAATAGCAAAGCGTGTCCTGGAACGGTACACCCTGAAAAGAAAGATCGATAGCAATCAAAAAAATGACTAGTATTTGTTGGTCTAACACAATAATCTCGTTCTAATAACCATTCTCTTGCACTATCAAAATTCGCTACTTCATTGTCCGGCATAAGTGAAATGGCCATTTTTACAAAAGCTTTGAAAATCGCCACAGGAATATAGCTCCGAGTCGAAGCCGTGAAGTTCACTTTCTTCTGGTCGGCACTAACTCGTACATTTAAATCTTTACTGCCTTCTTCGATGACGATTACGCCATTCTCTATCTTCGAGGACCATCCATCTCCGTGATGAGAAGGCAAGCCTTTTCGATTGGGCACCCCTCCCAACACTCGTGAATTGAGTGTTACATTGCCAAGGTGACTTTCTATGGTGTCGCCAAAAAATGCATTGCAAGAATCACATTCGTTCTTGGAAAACAAAGTTTTATTGCCAAGACACACTGGGACTGCATGGGCTTTATGGATAAAAGTGACATCAGGACTGCTTCTGCTGCAGAAGCGACAGTTGCTAGGTGATGATGTCGGCAAATAAACACGTTTGTTGTCTATGAAATAATAATTTGCGAGAATTTCGTACCTGTCTCGATATACATGTCTTGAAAACAACTGCTCTAGCTGCGATTCGGCACCGTTGATTGTGCAGCGAACAATCCAATCATCATTTAAGGACCGAAGAAAATCATCATCTCCAGGAATTTGGAGCTGACACTTTTCCGCAAGGTTTAGCGAAAGCCTGATTCTAATGTTGCCAGTGCCAGACTGTTGGTCAAAATGCACTTCGTCTATAAGCGATATTTCAGAACCTTTATTCGACCACCAAGCCTGAATTGCTTGCATCAAATGATGCAATCCAGAAAGAGATTCTGGTTTTTTTATCGGTAGATCAAGTGTTTGGCTTTGATTCAACTTTTACGAACCTCAAATTCGTTGATGGAATCAAACAAGAAGAGGCCGCCTAGACAATGCTAAAATACAACATTTGAGAAAATCTCGGCAAACTTGTTTTCCATGTGTTTGGTGCACTCGCTCAATTCGAAGCCGAAGTCATCAGAGAGCGCACCAATGTTGGCCTTGTAGCAGCGCGAGCCAGAGGACGAAAAGGTGGTCGACCTTTCAAACTTGATGAGAATAAAATCGCGATTTTCGAACAGCTTCTGAAGGAAAAGACCACAACCGTCACCGAAGTCAGCAAAGCTTTGAGAATTTCCCGGTCCACTCTTTACCGATATGTCTCAGCGCCAGAGCGGCCGAAATCCTAACCCGGTGGTCAGACCGCCCACTTTTTTATGGTCTCCGCTGGCGGTGTAGGAGTTCCGTAGTTACGCGAGAGTCAAGCTAGCGGGGGGAACTCCATTCCTTTGTCCTCAAGGTCGGTCTTATTTGAGCGTTTTCAGATAGTCTATTAGGGCGCTGCGATCTGATTGGCTGGCCACTCCTGACGGGAAAGAGTCGCCCATGTAATTGCCAGGAATAAATCCCTTCGGGCTTGCCAAGTGTTTATTGAGAGCGACATCCTCCCAGACCACACTCGCTGCTTTCATTGCATCAGAGTAATCGTATCCCGCAACCGAGCCTGACTTTCTCTCATAGACTCCAAACAGGGTCGGACCAACCCCGTTTTCCCCCTTTTGGTCGCTGTGGCACCCTTGGCAGGAAGTAGCGAAAAGCGACTTGCCTCGCCCTGTATCTGGCGCCTCCGAAGAGTTGCCAGATACAGGCGCCTTCGAAGAGTTGCCAACAGGCACCGGTGCCTCTGCTGTGAGTGCCGGGTATTTGTCGATGTAGACCCAATCGGTCTTTTGCGCGGGCACATGGCAGGACAAGCAGTCCTTCTTGTAATCCGTCGCTACTTGTTTGTCTGGAGCGTCCCCTTTATATAGAGCCCAAGCCCATCCATTCCCCCACAGTGGATTGTCTTTGAAGCGTCCCTTCTCGTCTTTCATCATCACAAACCAGATCTTTACGCCGCTGCCCCAATGAGCGTCGCCTGTCGTGAGACGTCCCGAGTTTGATGAGCGTATTTCTTTCACCAAGACAGTTTTATCTTTAAACTTCGAGTTGGCACGATAATACGCCAAATCATCTGGTTTGATGTATGTGTTGTGAAACTCATCATTCACAAAAACGCTACCCAAGTGAGACCATCGCAGCGCAAAGTCTCTCGGCAAGAGGAGTTCCCCCTTCCCGCCCACCAGACCGCCTAAGTTTTCGGCGATAGGAGCAGTCTTGTCTAGCGATTTTACGGGCCGCATCGACATGACAGACAGAGCAATAACGCAAACCAGCGACGCAATTCTCCAGTTTATGCTCATTTATCATTGCCTGCGTCTGTATTCGTGGGTGCGGGGAGCGGATCCAGGATAGGTTTATAGAAATCCACGTAAACCATATCTTCAGGAGCATTCGCTATGTGACAACCCGCACACTTGGCAAGAGGCTGTTCTTTTGCCGATGCAGCATATGGTGGCTTATGATGTCCAAAGTTGAAAAAACCCCAGTTTTTGGATTTTGGAAACTTAGTCGAATCCTTCACTGAGATGTCTACACCGTTCGGGCCACCCGGAAAGTAGCCTGTTCCAGAGGGTTCAGTCTTTGAGCCATTGGGCCCGTCCCCCGGGCTCGTGCGCTGCAACTCCTTCAGCATCATTGTTCCTTCTGGCCATTTGTTGGTTTTCCGGTACTTTATGAACGCCTCTCGCTGTACGTAAACATTATGAAATTCTGGAAAATTGGCATGACCACCATTGAGCCCGTCTGGCGTAATGGGTGACCCGATAAATACCCAATCTTCTCGAAAGTTGCCAGGAAGCATTAGTTCGCCTGCATCGGTCCATTTTGGAGCAACTTCAACATCGTATTTTGCTTGAGGTCCTTTCTCGGCAGCGGCTGATTCGGGCTTGTTCGCCAGCAGTCCACCACCGATCAGTAGCACGCCGATGGTGCCAAGTCCCAGCAACCTTCCTTTTCGAGTAATACCTTTCTTGATCTTCATCCCTAACATCCCCCGGTTAATTGCAGACGCCTGCTTCTTTACTTATTTATCCCTTAAAGCTTTGCGGACTATCAAACACTCACCTCTGACACCAAGAAGCATTCTACACAGATTGCTCCATCGCTGGCCAGACACTGCAGGAGCGATTTGTGGTGATACACGGCAGGCAAAGTCACTTCGCTTTTGAATTTTCCGTAACTATGAAGCCCACCAAAACCAAGAGAATTGAATCCCAGATAGGTCAATAATGTTAAAAGCATGCCGGCAATTGCTACCAGAGAAAGTTTACGGTCGCCCATCTCATGATGCACACGTAAATGAATGTAAGTGGCGTAGCCAAGCCAGGTAACCAGCGCCATTGATTCTTTGGGGTCCCAGGACCAATAGGTACCCCAGGTATGATTGGCCCACAAACCGCCCGTGATGACACCAATAGTCAGAAGTGGAAATCCAACCATGATGCTACGGTGTCCGACTTCGTCGTAGAGTTTGGCTTTGTCGTCCTCCGCCGCAGTTTCGCTCTTGGGCAAAGCGATCCATGCACTACCAAGCCCAATCAAGCTGCCACCGACAAATAGTCCCTGTAACACAAAAACGTTCACATCCATGAAAGTACCAAGCCCGATGGCAGCAAGCGCCGCCGACAGGGCAAGAGCTGCGTAGGCAACCGACCGTCGGCAGTTCGACTGCCAGAGGTGCATAAAGGCTGCTAGCCCAGAAATGAAGAACATGGAGTAAGAGACAATCAGAGGAGGCACGTGAATTTGCCTCCAGTAACTGACCAGGGCCGGAACCAACGGTTTAATCTCGTGTTGCCCAGCCGGCAACCAGCTTCCGTAGAGAAAAAATGTGGCAGCAGTAAGACTGGCCATCCAGCCCAGGTGTCTGATATCGTAAGTACGTCCCAAAAGCAAGTAGCCTCCGATAACCCCCCAGGCAGACCATAGAAGGGATTCGTACAAATTGGACAAAGGAAAGCGCCCGGCTTCAACGCCTCGGGCCACTATGACTGCGGTGAGCGCCGCAAAGCAAGCGACCATGATCGCAAGAGCCACCTTGAGCAATAAACTCTGCCATCTTTTGCTAGCACTGGAGCTGACAAAGGCCCAGAAGGACATCACAGAAGAGATCCCGGCGGTGTTTGTCAAAACTAATTGGAGGTCGGACATGTTTCCCCGCCTGAGGTTGTAGCAACTTCAATACCTTCGGCGTCGCCGCCAGATGTTGGCGCAGTATCAAATCCGGCGCAAGATTTGACTAAGATTCGCCGTAAGATTTGTTCAAAAGCGCGTTTAGCTTTACGTGAGAATCCTCCCACCTGAAGAGCTGTTAAACCGCCCCCCAGTTGCGTGCACTTAACAAAGACCTGGTGATGAGGTACAGCCGCTAAAAGCACGCCGGCTATGATAAAGGCAAAAGCGCAGAAGGTGATGGGCAATCCGGGATCGCATTTGTATTGTAACCCTGTGACCGGAACCACTTTGCGCAGCTCCACCTTTACCGAGCCAATGTCCACTGGCTTGCCCTGAACCAGCATAGTCAAAATGCGTGGCTCGGGCCAATGGGCTGTTTTGGCAAAGACCTTGACTGGGGCAACGGCGCTCCGGACAGAAAAGATCAAGACAGTCGCTTCATCCAGCGCCATGAACGCTGCATAGGTACCTCCCATCGGACTGAGATTAAGGCGCGCCCAACGATCATTAAAAGAGACGAGTATATGATCCAATCCCCAACTGGATTGGTACACATCGACTCCCTCACAGGTGAATGGGTTATTGACCGAGATTTCGCCAGACTTGAGCTTAGCCCCCTTGTTGTCAATGGCCGTCAAGTCGCTATACCACTGCTTAGCGTCGCCGCTTTCATAGTTCTCGCGTCTTGTTGCGTCAACATGCAGATGCCAGGTCGGCAGTTTGCCAATCCAGAGTTTAGAGTGTTCCGAATTGGTAAAACTCAAATCTTCTCCGAGAGCGACCGGCTGGAACCCACTAAACCCGGTCCATGAAGTGACTGTGACGCCAAGAAGCAGTGCGAGTAGTCCGATATGTGTAACCGTTGGGGCCAGCCGACCCAGCTTACCGGATTCCCCAGTCAGGGCATCGCTCCTCTGCTCCACACGATAGCCTGCGGACTTGAGATTCTTGCTGACAGCGCTCAGAACGGACCGACTGTCAGCGACCAGAACGACCTGAAAATGTGCCGGCAACTCGTTTATTTGCCTATTGGTCAAGAACGGCAATGGAACATTGAGAGTGCGCAGCTTCGGAAAAACCTTTTTGAAACTGCCAACGACGATGTTCACCGTCAGCATGGCTATCAAAAAGAGAAACCAGGGGCTGTGGTATATGTCTGCGATTCCCCAGGCGATAAGATTGGAGGACACTTGCTCGCCGAATTGCTCAACCACTTTGGCCCGGCCTTGCTGAGATTCTTGCGGGCACCAGGCCCCAAGCAAGACAGTAAAGGCAGTAAGCGACATCAGGGCTACAGTCAATTTGACCGAAGCAAATAGTCTGACGAAGCCTGCTCCGCTCTTTCCGAAATTTCTAGCTGGAATTACCGCCAATGTTAAACTTTCTCTTTGATCTCTGAAACATCAGACCTTCGACACTATTGTTTTACAGGCTCCTACAATTCTAGGCATGCCAGTCCTTGCGGTCTGCAGCGGGCGGCTACCCCATCAGAGAGCAGATCCCTGTAATCAGAAATAGCGCTCGGCACACCATTTTCGTCTATCAGAAGCGTAAAAACCCCGTTGCCGCTTGTAGAGGTGTTTTCTTCCGTCTGATTGATACGCTGTGCGATCACAAACAGGAACTCCTCGCTGGGCGACAGACAGCACTGAAACGCCGTACTCCCAGGCTGCATCAGATTTCGATTATTACGGAATGCCGCAGCTTCGCTCGGCAGAACGATACGGTGTATCTCGACTGGCAAGCGCGCCTTGTCGCCCGTAATATCATACGTGGTCACACTTGAGCCGCTGTCCCCGTACTCTTTACGGGGGAGATTGTTGATTGTGTACAGCCTCGTTCCAGCCCTGTTGGTCAACAGCCAGCAGATGTCTTGTCCACTATTTTTCACTGAACCAACGAACTTCAGTTTCGCTCCGTCAACGAATTCGAACACCCCTACTTCATTCCGGGTGACAAAACCAACATACAGAATATTTTGAGTCGGGTGGGTCCACAACCCCAGGGGCAAGCTGGGGACACCGTCCATTCCCAGGTAGGAATATTCACCATTCGTCTCGGGGACGGCGATCCTCTCAATTTCAGTCAGCTCGCTCTTTTCCGATACAACAAATGAATGAAGTTGCCCCTGCACGCTCGTTGCTGCTCCTGCTAGAAGAGATCGAGTCCCATCTCCATCAAAATCCGCATCTACCTGAAAGTCGTTCCCGAATGCGATCGATCCGGTGGATTGAGCAAAATGTATTTGGGTAGGTTTGTGACCACCACCTATTAATATTTTTTCAACATGATTGAGATGCCCGTTTTTATCGACCTTGAATGAAACATAGGATGCGCCATTCTCATCCCTAAGAAGTTCCGGTCTGTGATAGTCCTCATTCCGATTAGAGGCGAGGAGCGTGTCTCCCGCAATCGAAAGACTATTGGGCATTACGCCGTGACTATGAAAAGGAGAGCCCTCAACATGTGAGAGCGCACCATCTTCGTCGATTTTCAGAACAGCAATAGTGTCGGAATGTCCATTTACAGAAAATAGCAGTTTGCGTGCTCGGTCTATGACGAGAGGCGTGTCATTGTCATTTGGCCCAAGTTTGCCATGCGTGTTGTTGTTTATCCCTTCTCCGCCGCTCCTGATAGAGCCGCCGTCACTCAATGACAAGATCCCATTTTTATCGCACGAGTACCGAAGAATACGATTTGTGTCCTCCGACGAATCATTGCTACTTATATAAAGGTATAACACCATGCCAAACTCCCTGTCCTACTAATGCCGCATATTCGTCTGAATTGGAGTATATCACTAGTGGAAGATTCAATTCTTCGCGCCCAATCAGCCCTGTGTCACCTTGTTCTCGGCTGTTAGAAACCGCACCTTTCGTGTTTTTACCTTTTCTCCGCTTTGCTCACGAGATGAAAAGATCCTCATCACATAGTCCATTTGCTCGCGAACCAACAACGAACTACCTTGGTTTGCCGGGACGTGGAACGCGGGCTCGAGGATCCGCATGATAAGCTCTCTGCCAAATTCATGCACGCTCTCTAGAGCACCCTCCCGGGTGTTCCTTGAATGCTTCTCGACCTGCAGTCTGAGCAGCGGTTCAAATTGCTCAAGGATATTCTCAAATGCTTCCAACACGATTGTTCGGTGTTCTAGGTCTCTAAAATTCTTTAGAATATCTTCAACGTCTGTCCTGCGGTAGGCGCCGGTTGCCGCGGTGCGCAAAGCAAAGCTCAGCAGCAGGTCTAGCCCGAGAGCGCGGTTTCGCGGCAACCGGCTCACAGAACGCTTCACCTCTGGAACGGCAATGAACTTGTAGTCGATCACAGCTCGTAACAGATTGAGGATAGCGTCTTCCCCTAGGAGGCGCCAGGTACCGCAGTGACAGTTTTCCTCGCGACATCGGACAGCCGCGGCGACGGACGCCAGCGTGGACCCCGGACTGTCGGACAAAATGTAAAGATCGCAAACCTTAAAGAAGTCGACAAGCATCCAATCCTGGATCGCTGGATCGTGCAGTAAGCTGCGGGCAAAACCCTGATTACGAGCACATTCAGGGCACAATCGAACCACAAAGATCCTGTCTATGATTGATTCGCTTAGAGAAGGTAGGTTTGATACTTTACGATACATTAAACTCTGGGGACTGGGCGAGATCAATGGCAGCTGCCGACTTTCAGCAAAGTTCAGCGTATACAGGATGCTAGCATGCCAGAATCCAGCAGATTTCCCCGTATCATACGCTCTCACGCTGCCAAAAGAGCAGAAACCACACGATAGGATGTTAGCAAACGAACCAATCGTTCATGGGCTTTCTCATAACCATTGCTCATCCGATACAATTATCGGCTTGTTCTTGTTGAATGTTCCGAACAGCCGAGCAATGCATGAGCGACTTCCGTGTCGCGTAGGTATGTAAGAAAATGGAGCAGTCTGTACACTGTGTGGGCGCGATTAGCCATTAGCCGGGGAACGCATGTCAAGTGAAACCAGGTGTCCATACAATCATTCCACTGATGGCGGGATTGCGATCCCTGAGAGGTGCTGCATCAGCACTCATCAAAGTCCAATCCGATGGACGAGAACTTCGATTACATACGAGAATTCAGGAGCCTGGAGTTGGCTGCGGTGAAGGAAGATTTGGCTGCGCTGATGACCGACTCTCAGGATTGGTGGCCGGCGGACTTTGGACACTACGGTCCGTTATTCGTTCGCATGGCATGGCACGCCTCTGGCACCTATCGCATAGGTGATGGTCGCGGGGGCGCCGGTAGAGGGCAGAAAGGCTTTGCACCGCTTGACAGTTGGCCGGACAACGTAAGCCTGGACAAGGCGCGCCGACTACTGTGGCCAGTCAAGCAGAAGTACGGGCGTAAGATTTCGTGGGCGGATCTGATGATACTCACCGGGAACGTTGCGATTGAGACAATGGGGTTGAAGACGATCGGCTTTGGTGGCGGGCGCGAAGACGTCTGGGAACCGGATCTGGACGTCTATTGGGGTCCCAGGACGTCCTGGCTGGCGAACAATCGCCATTCCGACGATCGGAATCTCGAAGATCCATTTGCAGCCGCCCAGATGGGGCTGATCTACGTTAACCCGGAGGGACCTAGCGGCAACCCGGATCCACTCGCCGCTGCCCGGGAGATTCGCGAGATCTTTGCTCGTATGGCGATGAACGATGAGGAGACGGTGGCGCTAATCGCCGGAGGTCACGCTTTCGGCAAGACGCACGGCGCAGGCGTGACGTCTATCGAAACCTTTTTTCCGAAGATCCTTCAGCAGCGCTTTCCGCGCATCGTGCGTAAGTTTGTAAATGGCCCCAGGTGTAGTCTGATAGCGACGAGGAATTTCATCCGTCGTCAAACCATAAAGTTTTGCCAAAAGTGCTGTTCTTTGTTTTTCCGTCAACGCTGTCATAATTGACTCTTTCACTGTCGTAAGGGTTTCTTCGGCAGCTATTCGTTCCGTGAAATCTCCTTGCGCAGACGGCATTTCAAAAGCATCTTCTGCGGTGAATGCATCTAGTGATTGATTTGCCCAATGTTTTCGACGCAGCTCTCCTAAAGCCAGCCTAACTGCAATCGAGCAAACCCAAGTAAATAAAGCGCTCTCACCGCGAAAAGTATCAATTTTTTGTAAAACGATGATCAAGGTTTCCTGAGCCACATCTTCAACAAAGCTGTCGTCGACCCGATATGTAGATTTAAGCTTCGGACCCATAGCTCTTACTAATTTTGATCGTAGTTGCGAAAAAGCCTGGTCTCGACCCACTCCTTCTTCTCTAAGAGCCTTCAGCATTACATCGTCCAAGCTCAAAACGGTCAGCCTCCAGTAGATTTCAAGATTATGCCAAGAAACCTGAATCCTTCGCGGCAACGGTGACATTTCTTGAAAT
>LNFM01006108.1_pt1 | contig 25433 bp, 31 predicted proteins | sample 596031 | NCBI WGS metagenome assembly LNFM01 (sample SAMN04254537, study PRJNA301005) | activated carbon metagenome | isolation source: dual media filters at the Ann Arbor, Michigan drinking water treatment plant | place: USA: Ann Arbor | reverse complement strand
CCAGACCTGGCTGGCGCAACCCTGCACCTTGTTGGCATCGGTGTGGTTGCTCTCGGCCATCGGCGGCAGGGTCCGGCCCAGCTCGATCAGATAGCGATAGCGGTCGTCCCACTCATCGAGCAGGGCAAAATTCTCAACAATGTCGTCGATGGCGGTCATGGCCCGGATATACAGGCTATCGCGTCCAAGCGGCCAAAAAAATAGGGCGGGATATGCCCCGCCCTGACTGGCTTTTTGTGCCGTTCAGACCGACGGCCGGCCCGCGCGGGCCTCGCGCCGCGGCGGCAGCGGCACGGGGCCGTGCCAGTTCGGCGCCATGTCGGCCGCGGTCAGTGTGCCATTCAGCGTGCCGTGCGACGCCTGCGGCAGGCCGACGCCACCGGTCGTCACCGGCACCACCTTGGCGGCCGGCTTGTCGGCCGAGGCTGGCTTGTCGGCGAGCTTGGCGCTGATGAACTCATAAAGTGTGCGGGCCCCGGCTTCGGCCTTGTGGCCGAGCGCGACCGCCACCTTGCCACCGGCTTCGCAAGCATCCGGCTGACGCTCGCAGAAGCCGCGTACGTCGGACATCGCCGCGCCGGCCACCGTCACGGCCTGCATCGCGTCGATCTGTCCGTCCGGTGCGTTCGACGGCGCACCGCTCGGAAGCAGCACGCAGACCACGCCCAGCCAGAAGCCCATTCGCAAGAGAAAGAACATGACGCCACCCATTGTCCCCGACGGCTTTCTGCCGCCTTTGAACTAAAAGTAACAGACACCTTTGAAGCTGTCGTTGGCTTTGAAGCGACGTTTTTGGGCAAAATCGACGCGTATTCGACGAGAATTCGATTCAAATTTGAAACAAATGCATTTGATTAAAATTGTAACGATCGCCGAACCGCGCATGCAGCCATGGGAGTTCCGCGCGGTCGCCGTATGGTTACCGTAGCGGTAATAATTCGGCCGATCTTTCGCTGTGCGCGTTTACGGCAACCGAAATTTCACCATGCGCGGCGAATGCGCGCCGCTCGGGCGTGCGAATGCCCGTCCCGCTCGAACCGGATGATCCGCAACAGCCCACCCTTAGCGTTCGCTTAAGCCGGCCGCGCCTAAGTTAGGCGACGAAAAAGGGGCGCGTCTCAACAGACGTGGACAGGGACCGTGAGATTCCTCACGCCAGTGTGGAACTACGTCGATACGTTGGTGCATCCGGCGGCGCAGCTTGACGCGTTGACCGCGGCGCGCCACCGCGCCTTCATTTCACCGCGCCTGCTCGGCAGCATTGCCGCGCTGGCGAGCTTCCCCGTCTACATCGCCTTTCGCGGCGTGCCGAGCGTGCTCGAAGTCGGCATGTTCGGCTGGCTGGCGGCGCCGATCCTGATTGCCTATTTTCTGTCGCGCACCGGCCGCTACGAGAGCGCTCATGTGCTGTCATCGCTGGCGCTCACCGGCCTGGTGGCCGTGGTGGCGCTGTTCACCGGCGGCATCGGATCGTTTGCCGCGATCTGGCTGGTGATCGTTCCCCTGGAAGCCGCATTATCGGCCTCGCGGCGGGTGGTGGCGCTGGCTTCGACCTTCGCGCTCGTGGCCGCCGGCATTCTGATGGTGCTCAGCGCCGGCGAACTGCTGCCGCCGCCGGCGACGGGCGCCAACGAGCATGGCGCACTGGCCGCGCTCGGCATTATCTCGGCGGCTCTTTATGCTACCGGGCTGGCGCTCGGCGCCGAGTCGCTGGCACGCACCAGCTTCTGGCTACTCTATGCCGAGGAGGACCGTTACCGGCTTCTCGCACGCAACATGACCGACGTCATCACCCGGCACGGGCGCAACGGCGCGGTGCTGTTCGTCTCGCCGGCGGCGGAAACGTTGTTCGGCGTTCGCCCTGGCGAATTGTCGGGCCACGGTCTGTTCGATCGCGTGCACGTCGCCGACCGCCCGGCCTATCTGACGGCGCTTGCCGACTCTGCGGCGCTGGGCGACGTGCGCTCCGTCGAATTCCGCATCCGCCGCGGTGACACCGACGACTCCGCCGGACATTTCCTCTGGGTCGAGATGCGCTGCCGACCGCTGGATCTTACCACCGAGACGCCGGAAAGCGCCGAGCGCGAAGTGGTCGCGGTGTTGCGCGACGTCAGCGAGCGCAAGGCGCAGGAACTGGCGCTGGAAGACGCGCGATCTGAATCCGAGCGTGCCAACGCCGCCAAGAGCCGGTTCCTTGCCACCATGAGCCACGAGCTGCGCACGCCGCTCAATGCGATTATCGGTTTTTCGGAAATGCTGGCTGACGAGTCGCTGGTGTTCGACGCCGCGCGCAAACGCGAATACGCCAAGCTGATCAACGAATCCGGTCACCATCTGTTGTCGGTGGTCAACGGCATCCTCGACATGTCGAAAATGGAAACCGGCAATTTCCAGATTACGCCGGAGCCGTTTACGCCGGCGCCGGCCATCGTCAGCTGCTGCGATCTGCTGGCGTTGAAGGCGCGCGACGCCGGCGTCGAAATCAAGACCCGCATCCCGGCGACTTTGCCGGAGATCGTGGCCGACCGCCGCGCCGTCAGCCAGATACTCATCAACCTGGTATCCAACGCCATCAAGTTCACGCCGCGCGGCGGCAAGATCACCGTCAGCGCATTGTGCGACGGTCCGAAATTCGCGCTCACGGTGGAGGATACCGGCTGCGGCATCGGCGAGAGCGACCTGCCGCGCGTCGGCGAGGCGTTCTTCCAGGCGCGCGCCTCCTACGATCGCAAGCATGATGGCTCGGGCCTCGGCCTGTCGATCGTCAAGGGTCTGGCGAGGCTGCACGGCGGCGACGTTGACATCCGCAGCCGGCTGGGTGAGGGGACGCGTGTGACCGTTCGCATCCCGATCAATTGCGAAGGCAGTCGTCCGGCGTCCGATCCGATCCGCCTTGTGACCGAGCGGGCCGGCGAATTGGCGGCGGTTGCCAAAATCCGGAAGAAGAAAATTGCGTAAAAGAAGTCAGCGTCAGGAAGCCGAACGGTTCGAACGAAGCAACCGCGTGGTGGTGGCGATCAGCCATCACCGCGGTGAATTCGTCGGCATCGTCATGGCGACGGTCGCGACCTTCGCGATCTTCATCAACGCGTTGTTCCTGCAAAACGGCCCGCATCCGGCGCCGATCTTCGCGTCCCGGCCAGCCGTGAAGATCGACGTGCCGGTCCCGCGCGCGATGCAGCAGCCGCAGCCGCAGCCTCAGTTGCAGCCGCAGCTTCTGGCGCCGCCGGCGACAACGGCACCGGAAACGGTGGCACCAAGCCGCCCGCAACTGATCGCCGACATCCAGCGCGAACTGCAGCGCCGCGGCTTCTACGACGGCGCGCTGGACGGCATCTGGGGCGCGCGCACCGACGCGGCCACGCGGGACTTCCTGCAGGCGGCCAACACGAAGATGAGCCCCGACGCCAGCGAAGCGCTGCTGCGCCTGATCGCGGGCTCCAATGTGAAGGCACCGCGGCCGGGCGCGCCGGTGCGCAATGATCCGATCGCCGAACTGATCGCGCCCTCGAAACGTATCCTTGCGATCCAGCGCGCGCTGGCCGATTTCGGCTACGGCCAGATCAAACCGACCGGCGTCTACGATCCGGAAACCCGCGCCGCCATCGAGAAATTCGAGCGCGATCGCCGGCTGCCGGTGACCGGGCAGATCAACGACACCTTCGTGCGGGATCTGGCGGCGATGACCGGACGGCCGCTGGAGTAAACGCCGCGCGCGCGTGGTAGAGTTTTCCGATGCGCTTGAAATCCGGAATCTGGGTGGCGGCCTATGTGCGGCGCTGCCACATCGAAGGTGCTTTCGCCGCGGTGCGCCGGCGTGGCGCGGAGGAAGCCGGCGCTGTCTATCTCAAGATCAGCCGTCTCGACGGCACCGCCACGCTCTATGGCCCGGCGCCACAGGCGGTGTTCGACGACGCGCAGCCGGTGAGCCGGCTGTTCACCATCGTGCTCGGCCGCGACGGCCCGGTACCGGAGGCCGACGTCGAGGCGCGGCTGACGCGCGAGATCGGCTTCGACCCGGACATCTGGATCGTCGAAGTTGAGGACCGTGAAGGCCGGGCGTTCCTCGACGACGCCGTGGTCTAGCGCCCGCTGCTTCGGCCGCGGACAGGATGTTCGTCGCGGCTGCGGCCGCTGCGCTCGCGCGCCGACGGCGTTGACGTTGTGCGCGCTGTGCGGCGCTCGTCGTCGTAATAAACCGATTGATGCCGCGGCCTAGCCGTCCGGCCCTCGCTTTGCCAGATCGCCAGCATGCGGGCGGCTGACTCCGGCGTGATCTCGTCGAACAGGCGGGCGAGGTCGAAAATACGGTCGACCGACTGGCCGATGGCCGGATTGATGAACAGCAGGATGCGTTGCAGCACGGCAGCGTGCAGGCCGAGAGCCTTGGCGGCGACGACGATCGGCTCGCCGCAACGATCGTCGGCGATCTGCGCCGCCAGCGCCGTGTCGATGCAGAGCGCGCCGGCCAGCGTGCGGCCGAATTCGCCGAGATTGCGCTGCATGGCCGCCGCCTCGAGCCGGCTGGCGATGTCGGGGGCGATCCGCGGCAATGCGGCAGCGGGCCCGTCCACCAGATCGAGCGTGGTCAGGATCAGCCGGCGCTCGTCGGCGTCAGCGGCAAAGAACATCGCGATGCGATCGTCGGCGCGCCGGGCAGGCCCGGGCGCCGCGGGGGCAGTCGTTTGAGCCGAAGGTCGCGGGGCGCCGGGCGCGACCGGTTGTGCCGTGGCTTGCTGGGGCGCGACCGGCAGCGTGGCGGCGGCGCCGAGTTTCGCCAGCACCGCGGCCGGCGCGTTCCGATAGGCCGACAGGCTGGCGGCCACCGCGGCGCGGGTGGTGTCGTCGGCGGCGGCGATCAGGCCGAGGGCCAGTTCGACATACTGGGTTTCTTCCTCGGCGCTGTGCACCGGCTTCTGCACATAGAGATCGGTGGTGACGCGCAGCAGCGTCGAGCGGATATCGACGCCGTCGCGGCAGGCGAGGTCGAACAGGCCGTCGAGCGGCGCAGGGACGAGCGATTTCATGGGCAGGGCCGACGCTTTTACAAAAGACCGATGCCTCACATTAGTCGGTGCGCGTTAGCAGAGCGTTAACCTTGCCGCCCCTTAATCGTCCCGGAGGATAGGGGACTGCAATGGGCGAAATCATTCGATTTCCCGGTGAGGTGGAACAACCGCGCGGCCGTTCGGCCAGCGTTGGCGAGTTGGCCGAGCCGGCGACGGTCATCATTCTGCCGGTAATCCGGATCGAGCGCGAACCGGATGGCGAAGAAACGGGCCGGCGCAAGAATTCAGGGCGCCGCCGTCGTCGCCCCGCCTGACCCAGAACCGTTGATGCCGAATTTTTCTTCCCGATCATGGTGCCGCGGTGCATGTCTGTTTGCCGCGTTGACGCTGCTGGCCGGCTGCAACACCACCGGTGGCGCCGGCGGCGATTTCGGTGAAGTGCCCCGGTCCCTCGTGCGCCATGACACCCACGACTGGCTCGGTAACTACGCGCTCTCCGCGCAGCGCGCCTTTCCGTCCGATTTCAAACTGACCGATGACGAGCGGCTGCTGCGCGATCTCGCGTTCCCGCTGATCGAACCGCCCTACGACCGTCAGCAATGGTACTCGACGCTGCAGGAATACGGGCATATCGGCCTCAACTTCAGCGCCGACCGCTCCGATTACGCCCGCCGCCTGTTCTCCGACCGCTATCGTTCGCCCTCGGCGCAATACGCGCAGGTCGTCGACGATATCCGCAATGACATGACGCGGCTGCCGTCGTTTTTTGAGACGGCGACCCGCGTCAGTGACATTGACGAGAAGCGGCGGAAGAGCCTCGCCTATATCACCGACATCCACCCGAAAGAGCGCGAAAACGCATTGCGGCGGATTCGCGAGAATGCGGCGATCATCGCCATGGTGCAGGTCCGGCTGTCGCACCGCGTTGCCGGGTATCGTTATGCGCTCGAGCGCCTTGTGCTGATGACGCCGTCTCCGCAGGCCGTCGATGTCGAGCGCTTGCTGACACAGTACCAGAGGCAAATCGCGCATTATCGGGCTTATCCGGCGCCGACCTGGGTGCGTGAACGGAGCCTTGCAGCGAACCGCTGACTAACGCTTCGGTGCCGCGCTGTCGGCGGGCCCGCAGCGCGCGGCGGCGAGCGTGCCGTGCATCAGCGGGATCAGCCCGGGCTCCGGCGCCAGCGCGCGCAGGGCAATCAGCCCCGTCTCGGTCGGTGATTCCACGATCAGCCGGTCCGCCGCGGTTATGTCTTCGTCATCGGGCATGTCATTACGCTGCTCGGCGGTCATCAGATCGAGTTCGATCACCCGGCGCCCGGCGGCGCGGTCGTTGATGGCGTAATAGGCAATGTCATAGCGGGTATAGAACGACACTGACGTGTAGGCGAGGCTGACCGGCACCGAAAGCTTGATGGGCCCTTCCGACAGATCGTAGCGGCAGACGGCGGTGACAAAAGCCGGGTCCATGAACGGCATCGGCGCGGCATCCGGGCCAGGGGCGGGCAGGGGCACGACCCGGTTCACGGGGGCGATAGGCGTCAGGCGGGAATAGGCATCCTGCGTCGCGGTGCGTGGCAGGATAATAACCGTCGCAAGATGAACGACGCCGCCAAGCAGCGCACCGCCCAACAAAAGAAGCAGCCAGCGGATCATCGGCAACTCCCGCCGGCGATGCTGGGCATCGGCACTTCTTTGCCCGCCCTGGTCGAGACCCCGACAGCCGTGTCGTAGAGCCGCAAGATCAATGTGTAGCGTTCGACCCCGCCGGTCGGCAGCCAGTTGCCGGGCCGGGCTCTTGGTGCGACCACGATTTCAAAGCTGCCATCGGCGCTGCGAACGATCTCCTGGCTGGTGAAGCCGTAGCGGTTGACCGAATTGGCGACAAGATCTCCGCCGGGCGTATAGAGGGTTATTGTCCAGAAGCGCGCCGCCGGTGTAATGCCCGAAAGCACAACGTCGCAGCGGCCGTCGAGCAACCTGCCATTGTCATCGCTGTCGGCGGTGAACATCACGCCGTCGGCCAGCGCCATCGGCAATTGCCCGGTCCGGGCGATTGTGGCGCGTGCATAAGGGTCGGCATCGGTCGTGCCCGTTTTCGGAAACGCCGTCCAACTGCCGATGGTCAGGCCGCCGAACGCCGCGCCCCGGTTGAGGGTGAGATAGGTCGCGCCAAGGCCGACGATGGCGGCGACGATGAGACCAAACAGCGTTCCGAAAAGCAGCCTCACGTTCGATCCGCTGGCAGGGGGGAAGGTCGATTCGCGTTGTCGAGACTACGCCGGGGCCGGGCCCCGAGCCTAATCAGTTCGGGCGGCCGGAGCCGTCGAGCGCGGCGGTCACGGCGTCGCTCCGGTCAGGTGGCGCGATCCCGGCCTGCTTCTTCCTGTCGGCCGAAACCGTCGACGGTGCCGGCCCGAGGGCGCGGTTTGCGTCATCCAGCATCCGTTCAATCTGGACGAGGATGTCCGCACCACGCTTGCTCAGGATCGCGGGGCGCGGCGGTGGCGGCTCGGCGGACTTTGACTTCGCATCGGCGACGACAGGGTTCTGGCGGGGCGGCGGTGCCGGGACGCCGGGGAGCTGCCTGATCTCGATGCCCTGGTGGGCATATTCCATGATCGCGCGCCACGTCATCGACGGCAGCGAGCCGCCGGTCATGCGGTTGGTCGACTGATAGTCGTCATTGCCGAACCAGATGCCGCAGACGAAGTTGCCGGTGTAGCCGACGAACCAGGCGTCGCGATAGGCGTTGGTGGTACCGGTCTTGCCGGCGCCGGCGATGCCGTCGAGCCGGGCGCGGCGCGCGGTGCCGTTCTCGATCACGTTGCTCATCATCTTGTTCATGTCGCTGGCGACACTGGCGGATATTGCCCGGCGCGGCTTCGGGCCATCGCGGTCGAAGCGCCAGACCAGATCGCCGCCGCCGGTTCGCACTTCGAGAATGGCGTGCGGGGTTACCGCCATGCCGAGATTGGAAAACGCGGCGTAGGCGGCGGTGTGTTCGAGCACCGTGACTTCCGCGGCACCGATCGGCAGCGACGACGAATCCGTCAGCGGCGTGCGGATGCCCATGTCATGGGCAATCTTCATGATCCGCGAGCGGCCGAGCTTCGGATTGCCGTCGCCGATGGCCACCGACAAGCGGACGGCGATGGTGTTGATCGAGCGCGTCAGCGCCATCAGCAGCGTCATCGAACCGCTGAAGCCGCCGCTGTAGTTCTGCGGGCACCAGTTGCCCAGGCAGATCGGGGCGTCGACCACGATCGAATTGATCTTGAAGCCGTGTTCGAGGGCCGCGGCATAGACGTAAGGCTTGAACGACGAGCCGGGCTGGCGCATGGCATCCGTCGCGCGGTTGAACTGGCTGGCGCCGTAATCGCGGCCGCCGACCAAGGCGCGCACCGAGCCGTCCACTTCCATCAGCACAGTGGCCGCCTGGTTGGCGTGATATTCCTGGCCGTACTGGCGCAGCGAATTTTCCACCGCGATGTCGGAGGCGCGCTGCATGTTGGAATCGAGCGTGGTGCGGACCACGAAGACGCGTTCGGTCATCGATTTCGGGAACGTGTCGACGAGTTTCTTCATCTCGTGGAAGGCCCAGTCGAGAAAATAATTCGGCGCGCGCTCGTCGCGGCGGTCGACCGGGGTGGCGGGGTGGCGGCGGGCGCCGAACACCTGGCCCTCGGTCATGAATCCGGCCTCGACCAGGTTGTCCAGCACCACGTTGGCGCGCGAACGCGCCGCCGGCAGATTGACGTGCGGCGCGAACTTGGTCGGCGCCTTGAACAGGCCGGCCAGCATGGCGGCTTCCGCCATGGTGACGTCGCGCGCCGACTTGTTGAAATAATACTGCGCCGCCGCGTCGACGCCGAAGGCGCCGCCGCCCATGTAGGCGCGGTCGAGATACAGTTTCAGGATCTCGTTCTTGGTCAGGCGCGCTTCCAGCCACATCGCCAGAAACGCTTCCTTGACCTTGCGTTCGATGGTGCGCTCGTTCGACAAAAACAGGTTCTTGGCGAGCTGCTGCGACAGCGACGAGCCGCCCTGCACGACGCCGCCGGCGCGCGCATTGGTGACCAACGCGCGCAGGGTGCCGGCGATGTCGATGCCGAAATGGTCGTAGAAGCGCCGGTCTTCGGTCGCCAGCACCGCCTTGATCAGGGTGTCGGGAAACTGGTCGAGCGGGATCGAGTCGTTGTGCTTGATGCCGCGCGAACCGACCTCGTTGCCGTAGCGGTCGAGAAACACCACCGCCAGCTCCGACTTCTTCAGCCAGTCGTCATCCGAGGTCTCGCGGAAGGCCGGGACCGCCAGCGCCAGCATCAGGATCAGCCCGACGGTGCCGAGCGTGGCGCCTTCCGAGGTCAGTTCGGTCGCCCAGCGCCGCCAGCCGGCGGTGTGGAAGCGGTCCATGAAGGTGGAATAGCGCTCGTACAGCTCGCGCAGGCCGGAGCCGGAGCGGAAAACGCCGGAATCGACCCAGGCGTCGAAGCCGAGCAGCTTCTTCCTGAGATTCGGCTTCCAGTCGTCGGGAAACAGGTCGCGCAAGGCCGGTGTTCGCTCTGGTCAGGGGGCGGCGCGGACTCAACAAGGCCCGCGCCGCCAAACTAGCCGATCGGGGGGCGTCCGGCCATGCCGGAAAAGGGCTTCATCGCGGCAAGGTGAACGGAAATTGGGGGGAAATAGGGGCGAGTTCCGTCGTTTTGTCATGGCCGGGCTTGTCCCGGCCATCCCGATGGGGGAAGCAGGGCGATGCCCCCTGACCGGGAGGCCCGGGACGATCTTGCTTTGCCCGCCGTCCGTCGGACGGCTATGCCCGGGCATGACAGCCGAAGGCCCGATGCCCGACGACAAGCTCCCCGACGCGCCGTTCTGGCGCACCAAGAAGATGTCGGCCATGACCCCGGCCGAGTGGGAGAGCCTGTGCGACGGCTGCGGCCGCTGCTGCCTCAACAAGCTGACCGACGTCGACACCAACGAGACGGTCTACACCGACGTCGGCTGCAAGCTGCTCGACGGGCAGAGTTGCCGCTGCACCGACTACCCCAACCGGCAGGCCAAGGTGCGCGACTGCGTGCGGCTGACGCCGCGCAACATCAGGCGCCTCACCTGGCTGCCGCCGACCTGCGGCTACCGGCTGGTGGCGGAGGGACGGGATCTCGCCTGGTGGCACCCGCTGAAATCGGGCTCGGCGCAGACCGTGCACGACGCCGGCATCTCGGTGCGCGGCAAGGTCGCCGCCAGCGAGGTCGACGTGCCGGACGAGCGGCTGGAGGATTTCATCGTCAAGTGGCCGGGGCGGTGGCCGAAGGGCTCGCGCGGCAGCGCGAAGCCGTCAGACACAGTGGCGGGTGCGGGCGCGGTGAAGCCGGTGGCGAAGGCGGCGGCGGCGCCCGCGGCGAGGCCGGTGATTGCGGCGGTGAAGGAAAGGGTGCGGAGGGTGTTGAAGGGGTAGGGCCGAGCTCCCTGATCCTTGCGCCGACCCCGCGCGCGCTATACATGTATAGCAACCCAGAGGGTCCCATGCTTGCCCTGCGTTTGCCTCCCGAACTAGAGAAGCGTCTGGATGCGCTGGCCAAAAAGACTGGGCGCAGCAAGAGCTTCTATGCACGCGAGGCGATCTTGCGCCAGATCGAAGATATTGAGGATTACTACCTCGCGCGTCGCCGTTTGGCGCGCGGCGGGCCGCGGGTTACGCTCGAAAGCGTTGAACGCCGAGTGAAAAAGGCCGCGGTGCCCTAATGGCCGCGGCGGTGTGGCAGGTCGAATTCGACCGCGCCGCCGACCGCGATCTCCGTAAGCTCGGAGCGGATGCTGAGCGTCTGATTTCTCGCTATTTGCGCGAGCGAATTGCGTCTGCGTCCGACCCGCGTCGTTTCGGCCATGCACTCACGGGCGATCGCAAGGGACTATGGCGCTATCGCGTTGGTGATTACCGTATCGTTGCGTCTATTGAAGACCACCGTTTTGTGGTGCTCGTGGTCGCGGTCGGTCATCGTCGCGAGGTTTATCGGTGATGAATATGTTCGACAAACTCATCCTGAACCACTTGAAATGAAGTTGGGGCCATGACGAAAGCTATTTTTACGGTGAAGCCCGGCTCCGGCTACAAGGATCTACCGGAAGAGCATTACCATTTTCCTCGTGCATACCTAAATCAAGTCAGCCGAGCGGTTGGCGACTACATAATTTATTACGCGCCAAGGCGAACTAGCGTTGGGTCAAGCGGGCAGCAGTCGTATTTTGCGATGGCGCGTGTCACCGACATTGTGCCGGACAGTGAAAAAGAGGATCACTTCTATGCTTTGATCTCTGATTATCTTGCATTTGATAGCTTTGTGCCATTTGCCGGTGACGGAAAATACTATGAAAGTGCTCTACAAAAACCCGATGGCACGACGAATAAAGGCGCTTTTGGTCGTGCAGTGCGTCCGATCGCTGAGAGCGAGTTTGATCTCATTCTGCGGATGGGTTTTGCGGCCGATCTGACAAAAGTTGAGCCGGATCAGGCTCAGTCTATTGGTTTCTCTGAGCCCGAAGCCGAATTCGTCCGGCCTCTTATTGAGATGACAGTGTTAAGGCCTTTCCGCGATCGAGCCTTCACCGCGGCGGTTCGATCAATGTATGATAATCGATGCGCGGTGACCGGTTTGCGACTTATAAATGGAGGAGGGCGCCCAGAAGTTCAGGCTGCGCATATCAAGCCTGTCGCAGTATCTGGACCCGATTCTATTAGAAACGGCATTGCCCTTTCTGGAACATTTCATTGGCTTTTCGACAGAGGTTTGATTTCGATCTCTGACGACTATCAAATACTGGTCGCAAAAAATAAAGTCCCCGAACAGGCTCTGAGAATGCTCAACGGTGACGGAAGGCTCCTTTTACCGAAGGATCCGATCGCTCGACCAAACCCTCATTACTTGAAGTTTCATAGGGACGTTGTTTTTAAGGGATAGCGCGGTCCAAGTCGTATTTGATCCCGTACCACTGAACAAATTCTTTTGGTTGTTCGCTGGCGTGCCAGTGGCGAATTAGTGCGTAATCGTCGAGGCCGGCATCCTCAATGGTGATGGCGTATTGCGATTTCAGACATTTGTCGACGGCAGCTTTCCAAGCAGCGTAGGGGGATCCGGGATGGCGGATGTCAAACATGTCGATCTCGACTATGTGGTGCGTACAATATTGAACCCTGGTCGGCTTATTTGCAAAGCAAAGTCGCCGTCACGATTTACCGCTGGTCTCCAGGCATCTTTCACGACTGAACCTAGGCACACCATTACGTCCCGCATCTCCGTGCGCGCGCAGTCGCACTTGTATCGGAAGCAGGCTGCGGCGAGCTAGGAGACTGCGGGGGCAGCCGCCGCCGGCCGATGACGATTTCGAGGCGATCCATTACGCCGAGTCGCCTGTCGGCAACGGAGGGTTAGGGCCCCGCTGTCGTGGGCGGCACCAGTTCCGCCCCCGCCATCCCCCCACATACCACCCCTGCCACCCGCCCCATTGCCTTTGCCGCCCAGCACCGGCACACAGCCGCCATGGCCTCATCGCCCGCCCCCCATGAATCGGCCCCGGCAGCGCCGCGCCGGCTGACGCATCCGGAAGTGCGCGCCGTGGTGCTCGGCATCATGCTGGCGATGTTCCTCGGCGCGCTCGACCAGACCATCGTCGCCACCGCGATGCCGACCATCGGCCGCGACCTCGCCAATCTCAGCGACCTGTCCTGGGTGGTCACCGCCTATCTGTTGACCAGCACCGCCACCACGCCGCTCTACGGCAAATTGTCCGACATTCACGGCCGCCGCGTCGTCATGCTGATCGCCATTGCCATCTTCATCGTCGGCTCGGTGATGTGCGCGCTGGCGCCGACCATGACCACGCTGATCGTGGCGCGCGGCGTGCAGGGGCTGGGCGGCGGCGGGCTGATGGCGCTGGCGCAGACCATCATCGCCGACGTGGTGTCGCCGCGCGAGCGCGGCCGCTACCAGGGCTATGTCGGCGCGGTGTTCGCGCTGTCCTCGGTCGGCGGGCCGGTGCTCGGCGGCTTTCTCACCGAAGTGTTTCACTGGTCGCTGATCTTCTGGATCAACCTGCCGCTCGGCCTGGTCGCGCTCGGCATGACCTCGCACGCGCTCAAGAAGGTGCCGTTCGTGCCGCGCAAGCACAGGCTCGACCTGGTCGGCGCGGCGCTGATGATGGCGGCGTCGGTGGTGCTGCTGCTGGCGCTGTCCTGGGGCGGGCTCTATTACGCCTGGATCTCGGCGCCGAGCGGCGCGCTGATCCTGGCGTCGGCGGTGCTGTGGGGGCTGTTCGCCTGGCGGCTGGTGGCGGTGCGCGAGCCGTTTCTGCCGCTCAGCGTGCTCGGCAATCCGGTGGTGCGCTGCGCCGCGCTGTTCGGCGCCTGCAACATGGGCGTCTTGGTCGGGCTGACCATCTTCGTGCCGATGTATTTCGAGGTGGTGATGCACATGTCGGCGAGCGAGTCCGGGCTGGCACTGATCCCGCTGATGGGCACCACGGTGGTGTTCGCCACCATTACCGGCAAGCTGATGATGCATGTCGCGCGCTACAAGCGCATGGCGCTGATCGGCATGGTGACGGCGATCCTGGCGCTGCTGCCGCTGGCGATCGCGCCGGCGACGCTGCCGATGGTGGCGGTGCTGGCGCTGCTGGCGGTGGTCGGCGCCGGCCTCGGCGGCGTTTTTCCGGTATCGACGGTGGCCCTGCAGAACGCCGTGTCGCAATCACAGATGGGCATCGCCACCGGCGCGGCCAATTTCTTCCGCTCGCTGTTTGCCGCCCTGGTGGTGGCGCTGCTCGGCGCCATCGTGCTGGGCGGGCTCGGCGGCGTCACCGGCGTGTCGATGGAAATGCTGGCGCGCTCGGCCACGCCGGACGCGCTCGGCACCGCGTTCCGATTTGTATTTTTGGCCTGCGCTCTGGTTCTGGCCTTTGGTCTCGCGTTTCTGATCGCGATGGAAGAGAAGCCGCTGAAAGGTCCGCCGACGGCGGCGCCGGCGGCGCCAGCGGCGCCGTCAACGCCAATCCCGATGGCGTAGCCGCTACTCCGCCTTGCCGCTCACGCGGCTCTGGTGAAGGCTGTCGCGCAATGTTTCGACCGACCCCGCCGTGACCGGGGAGGCGGCATTGCCCCAGGCATTGCGCACATACGTGGCGACCGCCGCGATCTGGGCATCGGTCAGCTTCCAGTCGAAGGCCGGCATGGCGAAGGGCGTCGGCATGGCGTCGGTCGGGCCAATGCGGGCGCCCTCAAGGATAACCCTCGTGACGGTCGTCGGATCGCGCTGCTGCACATTGGCATTGCCGGCGAGCGGCGAGAACATGCGCGGCACGCCGGTGCCGTCGGTCTTGTGGCAGGCGGCGCACATGTCGTTGTAAATCGCGCGGCCGATGGTCATCATCTGCTCGTCGGGCTTGGAGGGTGCCGGCGGCTCGCCGCCGCCGTCGGCGTCCTTGAGATAGACTGCGATGGCGCGCAGGTCGGATTCCGGCAGCTTCGACGTCGAATTCTCGACCACTTCCGCCATCAGTCCGACTGCGCCGCTATGCGCATTGCGGCCGGTCTTGAGATACTCGACCAGGTCGTCGATGCTCCAGCGGCCGACGCCATCCTGTACGGTGTTGGCGATGTTGGGTGCGAACCAGTCGCGGATCAGGCCGCCCTGCAACGCCTGGCTGGACTTGTCGGCGCCGAGAATATTCTTCGGCGTGTGGCAGGCGCCGCAGTGGCCGGGGCCTTCGACCAGATAGGCGCCGCGATTCCATTCCGCGCTCTTGTCCGGGTTCGGCTGGAAGGTGCCTTCCGTGAAGAACAGCATGTTCCAGCCGCGCATGAAGACGCGGTAGCCGAGCGGCCACATCAGTTCATTTTCGCGCGGCAGCGTGCGCACCGCCGGCAGCGTCTTGAGGAAGGCGCGCATCGCGTCGACATCGTCGCGCGTCATCTTGGTGAAATACGGATAGGGCATGGCCGGATAGAGCCGGGCGCCGTTTGGCCGTTGCCCGTGATGCAAAGCGCGGTAGAAGTCGTCGTCCGACCAGGCGCCGATCCCTGTCTCGCGGTCTGGCGTGATGTTCGGCGCGTAGATCACGCCGAACGGCGTGTCGATGCCGCGGCCGCCGGCAAAAGGCTTGCTCTTGTCGCCGGTGTGACACGATACGCAGTCGGCCGCGTCAACGAGGCGGCGTCCCTGTTCGATGCGGGAGAACGAGCTGTCCTGTGCCTGCGCCGCCGGCGCGGCGAGCAGAAGGGCAAACGAGGCGAGCAGGAGGGTGCGGACCATCATGCTCACGCCTGCACCAGGAAGCCGGGGCTTTTCAGGTACTGCGTCCGGATCGCGGCGGCGCTGTAATAGGCGAGCGCCGCCACCGTGCCGGTCGGGTTGTAGCCGGGGTTCTGCGGGAAGGCGCAGGCGCCCATCACGAACAGATTGTGCAGGTCCCAGCTCTGCAGATAGCGGTTGACGACGCTCGTTTTCGGATCGGCGCCCATGATCGCGCCGCCGGTGTTGTGCGTGGTCTGGTATGGCACGATGTTGTAGGGGCCCTTGCGGCCGTTGACCTTGATCTCGCGGCCGTTCATCGCCTTGGCAATCTCGGTGGCGCGGGCGGTCAGGTAATCCGACATGCGGTATTCGTTGTCGGTGAAGTCGAACGTCATGCGCAGCAGCGGCCGGCCATAGACGTCACGGTAGGTCGGGTCGAGGTCGAGGTAGTTGTTGCGGTAGCTCATCACCGCGCCGTGGGACGAGATGGTGGCAGTCGACAGATAGTTCTTCGCCACCGCCTGCTTCCACTTTGCGCCCCATTTCGGTGTGTCCTGGGGCGTCGGGTGGTATTCGATGGGCCGGCCGTGGGTCTGCCAGCAGGCGAGATAGCCGCCGCCGATAAAACCGAGCCCCGAGTGATCGAAGTTGTCGCCATTGTATTCGTCGATGCCGACGCCGAGCGCACCGGCGCCGACGAACGGATTGAGCACCTTGTCGTCGTAGAAGACGTTGACGCTGGAGGTGATCTGGTAGGCGTAGTTCTTGCCGACCACGCCTTCGCCGGTGCGCGGGTCGTAAGGCGTGCCGATGCCCGACAGCATCAGCAGCCGCGGATTTTGCAGCGCATAGGCGCACAGGACCACCATCTCGGCCGGCTGCAGGTATTCCTCGCCTTGGGCATCGATATAGACCACGCCGGTGGCGCGCTGCGCCGCCGCATTGTGCTCGACCCGCATGACCTCGCACTGCGTGCGCAATTCGAAGTTCTTCTTGCGCATCAGCACCGGTAGGATCGTGGTCTGCGGCGTCGACTTGGAAAAATTGCCGCAGCCGAATTTCTCGCAGAACCCGCAATAGGTACAGGGTGCGAGCTGGACACCGAGCGGGTTGGTATAGGGCCGCGACAGGTTGGCAGCCGGGCAGGGGAACGGCTTGTGGCCGGTTTCACGCGCCGCGGTTTCGAACAGCGTCGGTCCGTAAGCCATGTCGAGCGGCGGCGTTGGAAATTCGCGCGAGCGCCAGCCTTCGAACGGATTGCCGCCGTCCTGGATCTGGCCCTTGATGTTGCCGGCCTTGCCGCTGATGCCGCAAAGATATTCGAACTTGTCGAAATGCGGCTCGAGGTCGTCATAGGTGACGCCCCAGTCCTGCACCGTCATGTCATCGGGCAGCGGACCGTAGCGATCGGTGTTGTGGCTGCGGGCGACGAAGTCGCTCGGCAGGAAACGCCAGTTCTGTCCGTTCCAGTGCACGCCGGCGCCGCCGACGCCAGTACCCGGCAGGAACGAGCCAAGCGCGCGCATCGGCAGCGCCGTGTCCGTCACCTTGTTCCTGAATGTCAGCGTCTGCCGCGCCGGCTCCTCGAAAAGAGCGCGCCGCCACATGTAGCGTAACTCATCCTGGGCGAAGGTGACGGCGAAATCGGTCGACGTATCGCGCCAGCCGCCGCGTTCGAGAGCGACGACATTGAGGCCGGCATCGGTAAGTTCCTGGCCCATGATGGCGCCGGTCCAGCCGAACCCAACCAGCACTGCGTCGACGGTGGGAAGAATTTTCAAGACTCGTGCTCCTCAGGTCGGATTCCAGCTCGGACCGCCCTTCAGACCGACGGGAGGCAGATCGATTTTGACGTTGTGTTTCTTGATGTAGGGCCGGTAGTCGTAGCGCGCGCCGGGGAAGCCGATCAGTCTCCAGCCGGCCATGCCGCGATTGCCGCCATAGATCGGGTCGGCGAAGAAGCCTTCCAGCGTGTTTTGCCAGAACATGGTCATGAAGGCCTTGCCGTCGGCGCCATCGAGCGTGATGTCGCCTTTGTCGAGCCCCAGCAGGAGTGCGTCCTGCTGCTCCGGCGTGATCGCGGCGAAATTCTTGCCGTCGTATGTTTTGATAGCGTAGGCATCGATCGCCTGGATGGCGGTGCGGTACATGCCGGCCGGCGGCAGCCGGCTTTGATAGCCCTGCGTGTCCTGCCCCTTCGGCCACGGGCCTTCCATGTACCAGGTCGCGCCTTTGCCGTAGGGGCCGGCGAGTTGCAGGTCGATAAAATCAGTGACGCCGGCTTCGACCGCGCCGGGGCCGAGTTCGTCGGACGGAATCAAACGCGCGAGCGCGGCGTCGATAAAGCTGGCCTCTTCCGCTGTGAGAAATTGGCGGGGGCCAGGCTGCGCGATCGGTGGTTTGTTGGCTTCACCGGGGTGCCACGGCACAGCGCCGCTGATCGAGCGCGCCGGCGCCGCATCGAGCGCCACGCTGGAGCCGACCAGAACGCCGGCAGACAAAAGCTGCCGGCGATTGAATTTAGACGACGTCATCGCGCACCCCGCATGCAGCCTCGCATTGTTACAATGCGGCGTTGGGGGAGGCGGTTCCGTTGCCGGAACCGATTGCGGTGTGGCGCGCTGACGCGGCCGAATTAATGCCCAGCGGTTACCCGTGCGCCATTTTCAGGGTCACCACGCCGCCAACAATCATTAACACGGCGGCGACGCGCATCACGTTGATCTGTTCGCCAAACAGGATGAAGCCGACCAGGAAGGTGCCGATGGCGCCGATACCGGTCCACATCGGATACACAGTGCCGAGCGGCAGCGATCGCATGGCCAGGGCGAGAAAGCCGAAGCTGCCGGCCATGCCGGCCACCATGAGCAATGTGGGTGTGAGGCGCGTGAAGCCATACGACTGCTTCATCGCCACGGCCCAAACGATTTCGAGAAGTCCGGCGACGGCAAGATAGACCCAGGCCATGGCAATCCTCCATGTCTCGGGTCGTCCCGGAAATTGTGATTGGCGAGAGGTCGTCCTCTCAGCAACGAAGATAGGTCATTGGCCAGGAACGGCAACCCGGGCCATGGCATAGACGGACTGCGTCGCAAGCATGCGAAAAGCCCCGCCTTCAGGCGGGGCTTGCACAACGTCGCTGTTAATTACCTGGCGGCGAGCTTGCCGGCGAAGGCCGCAAACTTGTCCATGTAGGCCTGCAGGAAGCCGCGCGTACTCTCGTCGGTGACACCGCTGTCAGCGTCGATCAGCCCGGGCTTGTCCTGGATGTAGGCTTCGCCGCTCATCAGTGGCATGTCGGGCAGGCCGCCGAGCACCGCGCGCAGATGCTGCTGTACGGCGGCGGTGCCGACGCCGCCCGGCGACGTGCCGATAAGGGCCGCGGGCTTGCCCGGCCACGACGACTTGCCCCAGGGACGGGTGCCCCAATCGATCGCGTTTTTGAGGACCGCAGGAATCGACCGGTTGTGCTCCGGCGTGACGAACAGCACGGCGTCTGAGGCCTCGATCTCGGCCTTGAAGCGGGCAACCGTCTCAGGCACCGGCGACTCATTGTCCTGATTGTACATCGGCAGGTCGTCGATCCGGATGAAGGTCGTCGCGAACGCGCCTTCGCCCAGTTTCGCCAGCGCTTTCGCGAGCTTCAGGTTGATGGAGTCGCGCCGGTTTGAGCCGACGATGATGCCCAGCTTGTGCTTCGCCATAGGAGCCTCTATTTCATTGGTTACGAATTGTTACTGAGGATAAATAGATGACCACGGAAACTGCGCAAGAAGGCACAAAACCCATCCCCGGTACCCTGCATGTGCCCGAGGATTGCCGGGCCGTTGGCGAGGTGCTGGCGCGGGTTGGCGACAAGTGGACCGTGCTCGTGGTGACCACGCTTGGCGGCGGGCCGAAGCGCTTCAATGAACTTCGCCGCGCCTTGGGCAGTATTTCCCAGCGCATGTTGACGCTGACGCTGCGGGCACTGGAGCGCGACGGGCTGGTGACGCGCACGGTGTTTGCGACCGTGCCGCCGCGTGTCGATTATGAACTGACCGCACTCGGCCGTTCGCTGTTGGCGCCGGTGAGCGAACTGGAGCAATGGGCGCTGAGCAACCGGCCGGCGATTCAGCGCGCGCGGCAGCGCTTCGACTCATCCGCGTCTAAAGTCTAACAGCCGCCGCATTGTTCAACATCGTTTAGAATTGTTGTCATTTGCCGCGCGACATTTGGCGGTATTTTGCATCCCCGGTCTGTTTGTAATCTCATTGTCATCGCACCCCGATAGGTGCTGAAATGACGCTGGTCGTGGCCAGTAGGGATTTACAGTGTGCCGCGTTACTTTTTTCATTTCTCGGACGGCAAGCGTCAGTTCTCCGACGCGTCGGGCGTTGAGCTGACCGGCATGCGGGCGGCTCGCATGCATGCGACCAAACACGTTCGCGAACTCAAGGAAGCGATGTGCCATCCGGCCATCCAGGATCTGTCGGACTGGACCTTGTCGGTTACCGATGCGCAGGGCCGCATCGTATGCGATCTCAGTTTCAATCAGAAAACGGCGCGGTCGCAGGCGTAACGCGCGTCGCAGCATCCTCGTATTGGCGGCCGGCGTCGTCGATATAGCGCCCTGCCAGACGGCTTCCGATCGCCCGCGGCCGGTCGCGGCGCCGTCGATCGGCCTCTGAGATTGCCGTCGCGCCGGCGTCGGCCGTGCGGTATACTGTCCCTTATGAAAAACCGCACCGCTGCGATCGTTTGTGTTGTTTAATGCGGCGGTTGGTTCTGGGAAGACGGCAGCCGCGCCTGCCGCACGGCGATGCCGCGGTAATTTTCAGAAAAAAGTCCTAGGACTGTATTGACAGCGTCACGCTGGCCCGCTAGGTTGACGGCATGCTCTACACGTCCGTATCCGCCGCGCGCTCATCGCGTCGGCCGGCGGGCGCGGTTTAACCGGAACTCTCTCCAGCGCGTGGCGTTGTCTTCGGAACAGATCAGATAATCGATTTCCGGAGAGTCAGGTCCATGCCCAAGGTTGAGAATGAGCAGATTGTCGAAACCGCGACCGAAGCGCGCGGCGCCGTGAAGGGCAGGCCGGTCCTCTATGTTCTGCTGCTGAGCACCGCTGCCATTGTGGCGTTGTTTGCGATCGTCTACATCGCATTCTTTCCGGCGGCCTGACGGAGCCGCTCCCGGACCCAGTGATGCCGCAACGGACGCCGGATGATCCCGAGTTGAACAGGCGCGGGGGTGGCCGTTTGACGCAGGCGCTGATGATCGGCGCGGTCATCGGATTAATGGCCGCTGCGGCGTATTCGTTCGGATAGATAGCCAATTAGGTGTTAGCGCGCGCCGGTCCGACCGGCGCGTTTTGCGTGGAGAACGCGGATGCCCGGGCGCCGCAAAGATGAAGTTGCGGAAGAAGAGGACACCGTTCCGCGCGATATCGATGCCCAGCGCGCCGCTGCGCCTGACGGTGCCGTCCAGCGGCCACCGTGACCAACGCCTGAAGGGCGGATAGAGTCCGCTCTCTGGTGAGGCGCAGCCCATGATGATCGCGACGCGGACGTTGCAGCTCCGGACCGACGACGGGGATCTGAAGATTCCCATCCGGATATTTGCGCCGGCCCGGTCGCCAAGCGGCTCCTGGCACTGCCGCTACGAGATCGATTGGCCGGACAAGAAATCCGAGATGTCCATCGGCGGTTTCGATTCAACTCAGGCGCTTGTGCTGGCGCTGCAGACCATCGGCGCTGAAATCTACTCCAGCAGCTATCACAATTCAGGCAAGTTGTTCTTTGAGAAGCCTGGCGATGGCTACGGCCTTCCGGTGGTGCCAACGCTGCGCGATCTGTTGCGCGGCGACGATCTGAAATATCTCTAGCGCAACCTCGCGTCTCACCAGAAGGGCCCGCCTTGCGCGGGCTTTTTGCATGCTCGATCGTCTTCGAAACCTGCTGCGTCCGCCGGAGCGGAAGGCCTCGCGCACGGCGCGGCTGATCGCCCTGGAGTCGGGTGGCCGCGCCCGCTGGACGCCGCGCGATTACGCAGCGCTGACGCGCGAAGGCTACATGCGCAACGCCATCGTGCATCGCGCGGTGCGGCTGACCGCCGAGAGCATCGGTGCGCTGAACTTTCTACTTTATGACGGCGCGGCCGAGCGCGATGGCCATCCGCTGCTGGACCTGCTGGCGCGGCCCAACCCGCGCCAGGACGGCAACTCGTTTCTCGAGGCGGTCGCCTCGCATCTCATGCTCGCGGGCAATGCCTATATCGAGGCGGTTGGCCTGGACGGGCAGGAGGGTGCGGCGGTGCGCGAGCTGTATGCGCTGCGGCCGGATCGCATGAAGGTGGTGCCGGGACCGGATGGCTGGCCGCAAGGCTTTGACTACACCGTTGGTGGCACGACCGTGCGCTTCGACCAGAGCGCGGCGCTGCCGCCGATCCTGCATCTGACGCTGTTCAATCCGCTCGACGATTATTACGGCCTCAGTCCGCTGGAGGCTGCCGCCGTCGCGGTCGATACCCACAACGCCGCGGCGCGCTGGAACAAGGCGCTGCTCGACAATGCGGCGCGGCCCTCGGGCGCGCTGGTCTATGGCGGCGGGGAGGGCGCACTGCTGACCGAGGCGCAGTTCGAACGGCTCAAGACCGAACTGGCGGTGCAATACGAGGGCGCCAGCAACGCCGGCCGGCCGATGGTGCTGGAAGGCGGGCTCGACTGGAAGGCGATGTCGCTGACGCCGAAGGACATGGACTTCATGGAAGCCAAGCACGCTGCGGCGCGCGAGATCGCGCTGGCCTTCGGGGTGCCGCCGATGCTGCTCGCGATCCCCGGCGACAACACTTACGCCAATTACCAGGAAGCCAACCGCGCCTATTGGCGGCAGACCGTGCTCCCGCTCGGCGCCCGCATCGGTGCCGCGCTGGCCCAGTGGCTGGCGCCGGCCTTCGGCGGTGGGCTGCGGCTGGCCGTCGATATCGACAAGGTCGATGCGCTCGGCGCCGACCGCGCCGCGCTGTGGGAGCGCGTCACGCGCGCGCCGTTCCTCACCGTCAACGAGAAGCGCACCGCGGTGGGCTACGGCGCGGTGCAGGGCGGGGATTCTTTCTGATCCCTCCCCGGAGGGGGAGGGTGAAGAAAGCACCATGCCCGACATCGTTCACACCTTCACGGCGCGGGGCGACCTGGCGCATCTGGCGCTGCTGCTGTGGGCGGGCTCCGCCAGCGGGCTCGCCTGGTTCGCATTGCGCGAGCTGGCAGCGGCGAGCCGGCGCTTCGACGACTTCGTGCGCGAACTGGCGCGCTTCAACGATCATTTCGGAGGCCGTTAGATGGATACGCTTCATACCGTGCTGCGCTCGATCCGCGGCGAAACCAAAAGCCGCCGCGATCATCTCGTCGTGTTCCGGGAGTTTCTCGACCAGCTCGACCGCGCCGCGACGCGACGGCGGATGCCACCGCGCACAACCAAGGCGGTGCGGGGCAAGGGCAAGCGCGGCAAGCGCTGACGCCTTCACGTCGTCTCATACGCCCAACCATTTTGCTTCGCGCCGTCTCCCACAGAACGGGACGGTGAAGGAAGAAACATGCTCGCACCCCAGGCCTCCGTCGCCGCGGCCTTCGCGCCGCGCACCACCATCGATGCCGACGGCACGGTGGAGGGCTATGCCAGCCTGTTCGGCGAGATCGACCAGGCGCGCGACATGGTGATGCGCGGCGCCTTCACCGCGACGTTGCGTCAGCGCAACGTCCACCGCATTCCGATGCTGTTCCAGCACGACCCGAGCGAACCGGTCGGAATCTGGCTGGAGCTGCGCGAGGATCACCGCGGCCTGTTCGCGCGCGGCCGGCTCATCCCCGAGGTTGCGCGTGGGCGCGAATTGCTGTCGCTCCTGAAGGCCGGCGCCATCGACGGTCTGTCGATCGGTTTTCGCACTGTTCAGGGCCGCATCGACCCGCGCACCCGGGTGCGGGCGCTGCACGCCGTGGACCTCTGGGAAATTTCCATCGTCACGTTCCCGCTGCTGGCGGGGGCGCGCGTGCAGGCAGTGAAGCAGGTGTCCTCCCCACCGCCCGCTTCATTCGCCCGCACGCGCGCCGAACGGGATTGGGCGGGCGTCATTGGCGCTGCCGCACACACAAACGTGCCTTCGCCGGGCTTGTCCCGGCGATCCCGCTTCGGTGCGCACGGCCGTGCCCGGTGAACCGGGATGGCCGGACCAAGTCCGGCCATGACAACCCCAGGGCCGGGCGCTCCGCTTACATCCAACAGGAGAACACCATGGATACCGACACTCACGCTCTCGAAACCAAGGCCGGCATTCCGCTCGACGCCGCGGTGACGCATGCCGAGATGATGCGGGCCTTCGAGGCCTTCAAGGAAACCAATGACGCGCGGCTGGCGCTCGACGCCAAGCGCGCCGGCGATGTGGTGCTGGACGAAAAGATTGCCCGCATCGATAGCGCGCTTGATGCGCAGGCGCGCCGCCTCGACGACCTGGTTCTGAAGGGCGCGCGCCCCGCGCTCGGCGGCGACCGCGCGCAAGCGCGCAGTGCGGCTGCGACCGAACACAAGGCGGCGTTCGATGCCTATGTACGGGCCGGCGAGGCGGCCGGTCTGCGCGCGCTGGAAGCCAAGGCCATGACGGTCGGCTCCAATCCGGACGGCGGCTACCTGGTGCCGCCCGAGGTCGAGACCCAGATCGGCAAAAGGCTCGCCGCGATCTCGCCGATCCGCGCCATTGCCGGCCAGCGCACCATCAGCGGCAATGTCTACAAGAAGCCGTTCATGACCTCGGGCCCCGCGACCGGCTGGGTTGGCGAGAGCGATGCACGGCCGCAGACCGCGTCGCCGACGCTGGATGAACTGTCGTTTCCGGCGATGGAGCTCTACGCCATGCCGGCGGCGACCGCGACGCTGCTCGAGGACGCCGCGGTCAATATCGATGAGTGGCTGGCGCAGGAGGTTGACGCCGTGTTCGCGGCGCAGGAAGGCGCCGCTTTCGTCAATGGCGACGGCGTCAACAAGCCGAAGGGCTTCCTCACCTACACCACGGTCGCCAACGCCTCGTGGAGCTGGGGCAATATCGGCTTCATCGCGTCAGGTGCGGCCGGCGCGTTCCCGGCGTCGCATCCGTCCGACACGCTGGTCGATCTGATCTATGCGCTGAAGGCCGGTTACCGGCAGAACGCCAGCTTCGTCATGAACCGCAAGACGCAGTCGGTGATCCGCAAGTTCAAGGACAGCCAGGGCGGCTATCTGTGGCAGCCGCCGGCGGTCGCGGGCGGCAAGGCGTCACTGATGACGTTCCCGGTGGTCGAGGCGGAGGACATGCCGGATATCGGCGCCAATGCCCTGTCGATCGCCTTCGGCGACTTCGGCCGCGGCTACCTGGTGGTCGACCGCGCCGGCGTCAGCGTGCTGCGCGATCCCTACACCGCCAAGCCCTATGTGCTGTTCTACACCACCAAGCGGGTCGGCGGCGGCGTGCAGGCGTTGTGATTTTCCTCTCCCCGCATTGCGGGGGGAGGGACGCCGTTCGCGATAATGAAGCCAATGACTCAATGCGGGTCGGACGATCCGACGCTATTGTGCGCCGTTTGCGCGGTCTCTTGTCGGATCTGCCCGAGTGGGAAATCGCCATTGCCGTCGACATTCCCGGGCAGGAAGGCGCCTGGCCCGTCATGGGCCTGACGCTTCGCCAGCACGAAATTATCGACGGGCTGCAGCGGCAGTATTTTCCGCCCGCGTTTCAGGCCTGGGCGTACAAAGACGCCAGGCCTGGAACGGGCTTCGACTGACCGGTACCGGTCAGTTTGCCGCCATCGCGGGCTGCGCCGTGACCGCTGAGGCGTCGGCTACACCGCGGGGCGAGCCGCGTTCCCGCTTCGATGAGGGAAGGGCGACGCGGGTGGCGTGCGGATTGACGACGACATGGCCGCGGATCGAACGCACGTGGCGGCGGGTCAGGCCGCCGCCGGAGTTGCCGTCGTGCACCAGCCACTTGTCGCCCTCGACGTGCTGCACCAGCACCATCACGTGGCCGGGACGCGCCGCAGCCATGCCGGGAGCCGGCGATGTGCGGGCGAAATACTTGATCCAGTTGGAGGCGAGATTGAGCTCGGGCCGGATCTTGCCAAACACATGGCGGG
>LNFM01005386.1_pt1 | contig 25433 bp, 18 predicted proteins | sample 596031 | NCBI WGS metagenome assembly LNFM01 (sample SAMN04254537, study PRJNA301005) | activated carbon metagenome | isolation source: dual media filters at the Ann Arbor, Michigan drinking water treatment plant | place: USA: Ann Arbor | reverse complement strand
CCCCTTTCCCGGTGGGGTGCTTAGCTCAGTTGGCAGAGCGGCTCCTTTACACGGAGTAGGTCGGCGGTTCGACCCCGTCAGCACCCACCACCATTGAAAAGGCGAACCCGGGTTCGCCTTTTTTGTTGTCGGCACCGGCAACACTTTTCATTCCATTTGAAGCAGCAGGGTTCCAGGCATGTTCGATACCATCCGCAACCACAAGAAGTACCTCATGGGCTTCTTGATGATCCTGATCATTCCCTCGTTCGTTCTGTTCGGCATCGAGGGATACACCAGCCTGGACCGGGGCGGCGAAGCCGTGGCCACGGTCGATGGCAAGGAGATCACCCAGGTCGACTGGGATCAGGCGCACCAGGTCGAATCGCAGCGTCTGCGCGAGGCCATGCCCACGCTGGATGCCAAGTTGCTGGACAGCCCTGAAGCGCGTTACGCCACGCTGGAGCGCCTGGTGCGCGATCGTGTGCTGGCCACCGCAGCGCAAAAGCTCAACCTCTTCACTAGCGACCAGCGCCTGGCCCGCGAACTGCAGCAGAACGAAGCCATTGCGGCCCTGCGCAAACCCGACGGCTCGCTGGACGTGGAGGCTTACCGCGCCCTGGTGGCCCGCCAGAACATGACGCCCGAGATGTTCGAAGCCCGCGTGCGGGCCGACCTGTCGCAGCGCCAGGTGTCGCAATCCATCGTGGGCTCGGGCTTTGCGCCTGCGGGCCTGGCCAATGTGTCGCTCAACGCGTTCTTCGAGCGTCGCGACGTGCAGGTGGCCCGCTTCAACGCGACCGACTTCGCGGCGCGCGTGAAGCCCACCGACGCCGAGACCGAGGCCTTCTACAACGCCAACGGGCCGCTGTTCCAGGCGCCTGAGCAGGCCGACATCGAATACCTTGTGCTCGATGCGAGCGCCCTGCAGGCGTCGCTTGCGCTCAACGAAGCCGACGTGCGCGCCTACTACGACCAGAACGCCGGGCGACTCGCCGGCACCGAAGAGCGCCGCGCCAGCCACATCTTGCTGACCGTGCCCGCCGGTGCGCCCGCGGCCGACAAGGATGCCGTTCGCGCCAAGGCCGCCGCCTTGCTGGAGCAGGTGCGCAAGAACCCGGCGAGCTTTGCCCAGGTGGCCAAGGCGAACTCACAAGATCCCGGCTCGGCCGTCAATGGCGGTGACCTTGATTTCTTCTCGCGCGGCGCCATGGTCAAGCCTTTCGAGGACGTGGTGTACGCGCTGCCCAAAGGCGGCATCTCCGATCTGGTGGAAACCGAGTTCGGCTTCCACATCATCCAGCTCACCGACATCAAGAGCCCGCCGCAGCGCAGCTTTGAGGCCATGAAGCCAGAGATTGAAAAAGAGCTCAGGCAGCAACAGGCGCAGAAGCAGTTTGCCGAAGCCGCAGAGACCTTCAGCAACCTCGTGTACGAACAGGCCGACAGCCTCAAGCCTGCGGCCGATCGGCTGAAGCTGCAGATTCGCACCGCCCAGGGCGTGCAACGCCAACCCCAGACCGCCACCACCGGCGTGCTGGCCAACGAACGCTTGCTGGCCGCGGTGTTTTCGCCCGATGCGGTTGACCAGAAGCGCAACACCGAAGCCATCGAAACCGGCTCCAACCAGCTGGTGTCGGCCCGCGTGGTGAAACACTCGCCGGCGCGCACACGCGCGCTGGACGAGGTGCGCGAATCCGTGCGGACCCGCTTGGTGGCGCAGCGCTCCGCCGAGCTGGCGCGCGAAGAGGGCGACAAACAATTGCAGGCCTGGAAAGCCGGTGGCGCCACCACCGGGCTGTCTGCTGTGCAGACCGTCTCGCGCGAGAACGCGCAAGGCCTGCCGCAGACCGTGCTGTCTGCCGCGCTCAGCGCCGATCCCAAGAGCCTGCCGGCCTGGGTGGGCGTGCCGCTCGGCGCCGAAGGCTACGCGGTCGTGAAGGTCGAAAAAGTGCTGCCGCGCACCACGCGCGAAGCCCAGGCCCTGGGCCAGGAGGTGCAGCAATACAGCCAGTGGTGGGCCACGGCGGAAAGCCTGGCGTATTACGACACGCTCAAGGAGCGCTTCAAGGCCAAGATCCTGGTGGCCGAGCCCGCACCGGCCGCGGTCGCAACCCGCTGAGAATCTGCGGCTTGCGGTGGCTGTAGCTCAGTTGGTAGAGTCCAGGATTGTGATTCCTGTTGTCGTGGGTTCGAGCCCCATCAGCCACCCCAAAAATTTCAAACACAAAGCCCGGTTTCGACCGGGCTTTGTCGTTTCCAACGCCCCGCTTGTTCCCACCGTGGGAATATCGTGCGCCTGCAGGACACGCCGGCCTCTTCACCATCTGCGCCTCTTCATGGTCTACCACGCCAGCGGGCGGCGACCTTCTTATGGCTCCAGATCTCTCGTAGGCGGCGTGCTCACATGCAAGACAAGCCATTGGCCGCAGGCGGCCTTGACACAGACTCGATGCTCGGCTCTTCATCACGCCAAGCCTTCCAGTGGACACTGAAAAGCATGAACAACAACGAAAGCTTCCGCCGGGCCCTACGCTGATCGAACTCGGCCTGGTCCGACAGCGAGAAGAAGGATGGCCCACATCGATCTCGATCCAGCCTGTGGGTGCCTTGCCGAACACCTGGACCTTGTGCGCAGGGCATCAAGGTCAAGAGTGGCTGGCATCCGTTGGCGAACCAGGCAGCACCATCGCCTTCATGCCCCTTCGGGAACCAGCCCAGCCGTTTCACGCAGCACCTCGATGTACGCCTGTGCAGATGGGGTGAGCGGCTCACCCAGCCGGGTGATGAGACCGTAGCTCGGCATGCGGTGTGTGAGCTCCACGGGAATGCGCGCAAGCAGGCCTCTGTTCATGTACTTTTCGACCAGGGAAGCGGGCTGCAGCGACAGCATGTTGGTGGTGTTCATCAGTTCCAGTGCAAACAGGAAAGACGGTGTCTCGACCACACCCGCGGACAGCGCAAGGCCCGCTCTGCCAAAAAGGTCATCTGACACCTTGCGCAAGGCTGTCGATACCGGGTAGAGAATCCACGGCCAGTGAGCCAGTTCTGTCAGCGCCAGTTCCGTTGCACCGCGCAGAGGGTGGTGCAGGCCACCCACCACACACAGCGGCTCTGCAGACAGGTGCTCGAACTGGAACTGGCTGCGCTGGGCTTCGTCGGTGAAACGTCCGATCATCAGGTCGATCTTGCGTTCGGCCAGCCACAGGATCAACTGGTCACTGCTGTGCTCCAGGATCTTGAGCACCAGCAACGGCCGCAGGCGCTGGATTTCCACCACCGAAGCCACCAGCAGGTGAGCCGCCGAGCCCGTGATGGCGCCAATCGTCAGGTGGCCGTGGCCCCCTTGCTTGAGGGCGTTGAATTCGTCGACGAACTTGCGCTGACCGTCGAGTGCTGCGCTGGCATAACGCAACGTGAAGAGTCCCAGCTCGTTGGGCCGCATGCCGCGCGACAGGCGTTCGAACAGGCGCGCCTCCAGAATCTCTTCGATGTCCTGCAGGATCTTGGTGGCAGCAGGCTGGGTGACATGCATCTGCTCGGCCGTCAAACGCAGGTTGCGGGTGCTGCCCAGGATGTCCAGAAACTGCAGATGCCGAAAACGCAGGCGTGCGCAGGCTTGCACCAAAGACAAGGGTTTTCCCGGAAATTCGTCTGAACTCATAAGCGTTTGGAATGGATCGTAGCAAAAGATTGAATAGACCCTTGCCCTCGCGAAACCTAACCTGCTGCCTGCGTCAAGTCGACTTCACAGAGAGATCGCATGGCGCCAGCGGCCACCCCTGTCGCGCTGCAACCATTCCAACGGAGACAAGATCATGAAGTTCAAAACCCTCGCTGCCGCTGCCGCGGTGCTGGCCTTTCTCGCTGTACCGGCGTCTGCACAAATCAAGGAGCACGTGTTCAAGGTGGGTATCGGCCTGAGCGACGACCACCCCCAGGCCCAGGCGGTCAGGCACTTTGCGGAAAGACTCGCGGCCAAGAGTGGCGGCAAGATGAACGCCAAAGTGTTTGCCAGTGGCGCCCTTGGCAACGATGTGAGCATGACGTCGGCACTGCGCGGCGGCACGCTGGAGATGACCGTTCCGGACTCCTCCACCCTGATGTCGTTGATCAAGCCGTTTGGCGTGCTCAATCTGCCGCTGACCTTCAACAATGAAAAGGAAGCCGACACCGTGCTGGACGGCCCCTTTGGCCAGAAGCTGCTGGCCATGCTGCCCGAGAAGGGTCTTGTCGGCCTGGGGTTCTGGGAAAACGGCTTTCGCCACGTGACCAATTCGCGCCGCCCCATCAACAAGGCTGACGATCTTGCGGGGCTCAAGCTGCGCGTGATCCAGAGCCCCTTGTTCCTGGACACCTTCAACGCCCTGGGCACCAACGCCACGCCCATGCCCTTCACGGAGCTGTACACGGCCATGGAGCAAGCCGCCGTGGACGGGCAGGAGAACCCACCGGCCACGATCCTGGCCAGCAAGTTCTATGAGGTGCAAAAGCACCTGGTGCTGTCGCGCCACATGTACAGCGCCTGGGTGCTGCTCATGTCCAAGAAGACCTGGGATGGCTTGTCGCCCGAGGAGCAGAAGATCGTGCAGGAAGCCGCACGCGAAGCCACGCTGTTCGAGCGCAAGACCATCCGCGCTTTCAGCGAAACCGCCCTCGGCGAGTTGAAGAAGGCGGGCATGCAGATCACCGAGCTGCCTGCCGCTGAACAAACCAAACTGCGGGCCAAGTTGCAGCCGGTGCTGACCAAGTACGGCAGCGAGTTTGGCGAAGCAACGACCAGTGAGCTCATGGGCGAACTGGCCAAGGCGCGCGGCACCGCGGCCAAGTAATCCTGCGTCACCCTGCAACGCGCGGCGCGTCGCCGCGCGTTGGCCATCGCCGCTTTCCCACCCTGCGCCACTGGTTGCCCCATGCAAAAGACACCGCGACGTCCCTTTCGCTCACGCGACTGGTTTGCCGATCCTGCTCGCTCCGACATGACGGCGATGTATCTGGAGCGCTTCATGAACGACGGGCTCACGCCCGAAGAGCTGCGCTCTGGCCGACCCATCATCGGCATTGCGCAGACGGGCAGTGACCTGTCGCCGTGCAACCGCATCCACCTCGATCTGGCGCGCCGCGTGCGCGACGGCATCCGCGATGCGGGCGGCATTCCGATGGAGTTTCCGGTTCATCCCATCTTTGAAAACTGCCGCCGGCCCACGGCGGCGCTGGACCGCAACCTGGCCTACCTGGGCCTGGTCGAAATCCTGTACGGCTACCCCATCGACGCCGTGGTGCTGACCACCGGCTGCGACAAGACCACGCCGGCGGGCATCATGGCCGCGTCCACCGTGGACATCCCGGCCATCGTGCTGTCGGGCGGGCCCATGCTAGACGGCTGGCACGACGGCGAGCTGGTGGGCTCGGGCACCGTGATATGGCGCAGCCGCCGCCAGCTGGCGGCGGGCGAGATCGATGAGGAGGAGTTCCTGCAGCGCGCCTGCAGCAGCGCCCCTTCTGCGGGCCACTGCAACACCATGGGCACCGCGTCCACCATGAACGCCGTGGCGGAGGCACTGGGCCTCTCGCTGCCGGGTTGCGCCGCCATTCCGGCGCCGTACCGCGAGCGCGGCCAGATGGCCTACGAGACCGGGCGGCGCATAGTCGACATGGCCTACGAAGACTTGCGCCCCTCTCGCATCCTGACGCGAGAGAGCTTTCTCAACGCGTTGTCGGTGGTGAGTTGCGCGGGTGGTTCCAGCAATGCGCAGGTGCACATCATGGCCATGGCGCGCCACGCGGGCGTGGTGCTGGAGGCCAAGGACTGGACCGAACATGGCTACGACCTGCCACTGCTGCTGAACATGCAGCCTGCGGGCCAATTTTTGGGCGAACGGTTCTTCCGCGCGGGTGGTGTGCCCGCTCTGATGTGGGAACTGCAGCAAGCGGGTCGCCTGCACGGTGACTGCGCCAGCGTGACCGGAAAGACGATCGGCGAGAACCTGCAGGGAAGGGAAGCGCGCGATCGCGAGGTGATTCGCCCGTTCAATGCCCCATTGATGGAGAAAGCCGGGTTCCTGGTGCTCAGCGGCAATCTGTTTGACTTCGGCATCATGAAGACCTCGGTGATCTCGGACGCCTTTCGCACCCGCTACCTGAGCCAACCCGGCCAGCAGGGTATTTTTGAAGCCCGCGCCGTGGTGTTTGATGGGGCGGACGACTACCACGCACGCATCAACGATCCGGCGCTGGACATCGACGAAGGTTGCATTCTGGTGATGCGCGGTGCGGGCCCGATGGGCTGGCCCGGCTCTGCCGAAGTGGTCAACATGCAGCCGCCCGATGCATTGATCCGCCGCGGCTTCAACACCTTGCCCACGCTGGGCGACGGTCGCCAGTCGGGCACAGCGGACAGCCCCTCCATCCTCAACGTGTCGCCCGAGAGCGCGGTGGGCGGCGGCCTGTGCTGGCTGCAAAGCGGTGACAGGATCCGCATCGACCTGAACACCGGGCGCTGCGATGCCCTGGTGGCGCCAGACGAAGTCGAACGCCGCCGCCGCGAGCTGCCCGCTCCACCAGTTCCTGCCAGCCAGTCGCCCTGGGAGGCCCTGTACCGGGAAAAGACGGGTCAGCTCGTCGATGGCGCCACGCTGGACTTTGCGTTGGCGTATCGGCGCATCTCCGAAAAAACCCCTCGCCACAACCACTGACTGTGGTGATCCAGCTCGCAGTCCTACGTCGGGCTTGTGATGCACGGGACACAGCTTGAACCTTTGAAAGACATGGAATGAACCACACGACAACGGCCCGCGCAGCCGGTGCAGACCCCCACACCCAGGTGTTGCCGGACGACGGTCTTGAGGGCACCCTGGTGGGTCGCGCATGGGTCCATGGCGCCATCCCCGGCCCGGCCGTGGTGGCCTTGCGTCCCGAAGGCGTGTTCGACCTGAGTGCGGACTTCCCGACCATGAGCACGCTGCTCGACACCGATCGGCCCACGCAGGCCGTGCGCGACACCCCGGGACAGCGTGTCTGCAGCGTGGAGGCGTTGATTCAAAACAGCCTGCCCGGCGAGCGCAAGCCCACCCTTCCCTGGTTGCTGGCCCCTTGCGATCTGCAGGTGGTCAAAGCCGCCGGCGTCACGTTTGCTGCCAGCCTGATCGAGCGTGTGATCGAGGAGCAGGCCCGGGGCGACGCAGGCCGGGCGCAAGCCCTGCGAAGCCAGGTGATCGGGCTGATCGGCGAGAACCTGGCAGACATCCGCCCCGGATCACCCGAGGCTCTGGAGCTCAAGACTTTGTTGCAGGTCAAGGGGTTGTGGTCTCAGTACCTGGAGGTCGGTATCGGGCCCGATGCCGAGGTGTTCACCAAGGCCCCCGTGCTGGCCTCGGTGGGCTGTGGCGACGACATCGGTATCCGGTCGGACTCTGCCTGGAACAACCCCGAACCCGAGGTGGTGCTGGCCGTCAACAGCCGGGGTGTCATCGTGGGGGCCGCGCTGGGCAACGACGTCAACCTGCGCGACATCGAGGGCCGCAGCGCACTGCTGCTGGGCAAGGCCAAGGACAACAATGCGTCGTGTGCCATCGGCCCGTTCATTCGCCTGTTTGATGCCGGGTTCGGGATGGAGCAGGTGCGCAACGAAACCGTGCACCTGCGGGTGGTGGGCACCGACGGCTATGAGCTGCGTGGCATCAACACGATGGCCAGCATCAGCCGCGACCCGGCGGATCTGGTGGCACAAACGCTGTCGGCCCATCAGTACCCCGACGGTTTCATGCTGTTTCTGGGCACGCTGTTCGCCCCCATCGAGGATCGCGATCAGCCTGGCAGCGGCTTCACGCACAAGCTGGGTGATGTGGTCACCATTCAGAGTGCCTGGCTGGGTGGCCTGCACAACCGCGTGACGCACAGCGAGACCGCAGCACCCTGGCACTTTGGTTTGCGCGCTTTCATCGGCAACCTGCAGCAACGCGATTTGTTGCGCGGTGCAGCGCTGTGATCGACAGACCAGGAGACCTCTCCATGTTGAACGCCCTCATAGACCGGTGCTGCCGGTGGATCAACCTGCTCATCGCCATGGCACTGGCCGTGATGGTGGTGCTGGTGTTTGGCAACGTGGTGCTGCGCTACGGATTCAACTCCGGCATTTCCGTGAGCGAGGAGCTGTCGCGTTGGCTGTTCGTGTGGATCACGTTCCTGGGGGCCATCGTTGCAGTGAAAGAGCAAGGGCACCTGGGCACCGACATCCTGCTCATCGGTTTGCCCCCCATCGGGCAGCGCGTTTGCCTGGTCATCAGCCACGGGCTCATGCTGTTCTGCACCTGGCTGCTGTTCAGCGGCGCACTGTCGCAAGCCCGCATCAACTGGGACGTGGAAGCGCCCGTCACGGGTGCATCGGTCGCCATCTTTTACGCCTCAGGCGTGGTGTTCGCGGTGGCCTCCGGTCTGCTGCTGTTGCTCAATCTCTGGCGCCTGCTCTCCGGGCAGGTTCGGGACGATCAACTCGTGCGAATCGCCGGGTCCGAGGATCTGGCGACCATCGGCGGCTTGCACCTTGACCGCACCAACACAACCAAGTGAACCCACCCGGTAGACAAGCCCATGACCGTCTTCATCTTTCTTGGCGCACTGCTGGCGGCGATGGCCATCGGCGTACCGATCGCCTACGCATTGCTGGTGTCGGGTGTTGCGCTGATGTGGCACCTGGACCTGTTTGACGCCCAGATCCTGGCGCAAAACGTTGTCAACGGCGCGGACTCCTTCCCGTTGCTGGCCGTGCCTTTCTTCATGCTGGCCGGCGAGATCATGAACGCGGGCGGGCTGTCGCAGCGCATCGTCAAGCTGGCGCTCACCCTGGTGGGGCACAAACGCGGCGGGCTGGGCTTTGTGGCCATTCTGGCGGCGTGCATGCTGGCGGCGCTGTCGGGCTCTGCCGTTGCCGACACGGCCGCGCTGGCTGCGCTGTTGTTGCCCATGATGGTGAAGGCCGGTCACGACAAGGCGCGTGCCGGCGGGTTGATTGCGTCGGCGGGCATCATCGCGCCCGTCATTCCTCCCTCCATCGGCTTCGTGGTGTTTGGCGTGGCGGCCAATGTGTCGATCAGCAAGCTGTTCCTGGCGGGTATCGTTCCGGGCCTGCTCATGGGGCTGTCCATCGCCGTCGCCTGGTATTGGGTGTCTCAGAAAGAGAACATCACACCGCCCCCCAAAGTGTCCGCGCAGGAGCGGCTCAAGGCCCTGAAGGAATCCACCTGGGCACTGTTTCTGCCGGTGATCGTGATCGTGGGTCTGAAGATGGGGGTGTTCACCCCCACGGAGGCCGCCGCCGTGGCCGCCGTCTACGCGCTGTTCGTGGCCACGGTGGTCTACCGGGAGCTGCACTGGCGTCAGCTGACGGACCTCTTCGTGAGCGCTGCCAAGACCACCGCCATCATCATGTTCCTGGTGGCTGCCGCCATGGTCAGCGCCTGGCTGATCACGGTGGCCGACATCCCGCGGCAACTGATCGAGTTGCTGCGGCCCTTCATGGATCACCCCACGCTGCTCATGATCGCCATCATGCTGCTGGTGATCGCGGTGGGCACCGCGATGGACATGACACCCACGATCTTGATCCTGGCTCCCATGCTGATGCCTGTTGTCAAGGCCGCAGGCATTGACCCCGTGTACTTCGGGGTGCTGTTCATCATGAACAACGCCATCGGGCTCATCACGCCGCCCGTGGGCACGGTGCTGAACGTGGTGGCCGGCGTGGGAAAGATGCGCATGGACGAGGTCACGCGCGGCGTGATCCCCTTCATGTCCGCGCAGTTCATCATGATGTTCCTGATGGTGCTTTTCCCATCCATCGTGATGGTGCCCATGCGGTGGTTCACGGGGTAGACCTTGGCAGTCTTTTCATCGGTGTCGGGCTCCGAGACGGTGAACACCGGCAGAACCCTCACGCGCGATCGGGCCTGGTTGCTGACCTGTTCACCGGAGCGCGGGCCTTACTTCGGGGGCGCCTCCCGTCCGGGGTCGGATATCAACGGGGCGTGCCCCCTGAACTCGCGCTGAGTGTTGGACAGTTCATGGCAGGCACCGCCAGTGCAAGCAACTGGAAATGGGTCGGTGAAGCGACGTCAGTCATGTCGCGGCAGCCGTTTGACCGCAGTCCGTCGACAAAAATCGTGGATCAGGCAGCGGTGACGCGTGATCCGATCTGGACGCAGCGAAGGCGGAATCAGTTCGACGTGATCTTGCGCTCGCGCACGATGGCACTCCACTTCGCGTCTTCCTTCTTCATGAAAGTCGAGAGTTCGGCGCGGGACATGGGCTGGGGGGTCATGCCGTGGTGGCTCAGTGCGTCCTTCATGCCCGGCTCGTTGAGCACCTTCACGATCTCCTGATTCCAGCGGTCAAGCAGCGGAGCCGGCGTCTTTCCCGGGGCGACGAAGGCATACCAGTTCAGCGCTTCGAAGCCCTCGTAGCCCGCTTCTGAGACAGTGGGAATGTTGGGCATGTAGACCGGGCGTGCGGAGCCGGTGGTGGCCAGGGGCACGAGCTTGCCTGTTTCGATATGCGGGAGTGCTGTGGGTGGCGCAGCGAAGTAGGAGGCGATCCGCTCACCCAGCAGATCCTGCAGCGCGGGAGCGCCGCCCTTGTAAGGCACGTGCACCATGTTGATCCCTGCACGCTGGTTGAAGAGTTCGCCCGCCAGGTGGGATGCCGATCCGGCACCTGTGGATGCATAGTCCAAGGTGCCAGGCTTCTTCTTTTCGAGGGCGACGAATTCGGCGAGGGTCTTGACGCCGAGCGACTTGTGGACCACGAGCACATTGGGGAAGTTCACTCCTCCCGAGACCGCAGCCAGATCCCTGAACGGATCGTAGGGCAGCTTCATGATGTGCGGCGCGATGGTCAGCGGGCCGATGGATCCGAAGAGCAGCACCGAACCATCTGTTGCTGCATTGGCAACAAACTGGTGGGCAATGTTGCCACCTGCGCCTCCCCTGTTGTCGACCACCACCGACTGACCTATGTTCGATGCGAGCTTCCTGGCGATCAATCGCGCAGCCGCGTCTGCAGCGCCGCCTGCCGCAAAGCCCACCACCAGCGTGACTGGCTTTTTGGGAGGAAAGTCCTGGGCTTGCAGCGCGCTGCCAAGCACCATGGCGGTGGTGGTGAGCGCTGCAGCCCGGAGCAAATGTCGCTTGTTCATGTTGGGTCTCCTTGTGGTGATACGAATGGAAGGAAAGTCAGTCCGCGCTCAAGCCGACTGGATTGGGCAGGCGCTTCTCCACCGCGTGACGCAGCAGCGAAGCTGTGCGAAAAACGCCGTGTGCGAACTTGCCGTAGGGCAAGGTGGCGAACAGGGCCATGACCGCGCCCAGGTGCAGACACAGCAGCACCGCCAGGGCCGGGGTACCTCTCCCGAGCCACAGTCCCAGACCTGTGGCACTGGTCAGGAACAGCAGCGCGATGAATCCCAGGTCCATGGGCTTCTGCGCCACATCGCCGTGCAGTGGATGGCGGCGCACATTGAGCCACCCCAGGCCCGCGGTGCCGATCAGCAGGCTCACACCGCCGACGACACCCAACAGCTTGGGCAGGCTGGGCAGTTCGTAGGGCGCAACCCATCCGAACAGATAGTGGTAGACCGTGGCCACACTGGTCGCGGCGAAACACAGCATGAAGCCGTAGAAGGTGAAGTGGTGGAACCGACGGCGCGAGAGCGTGTAGGCGTCGTCTTCGTTGTGACAGCCTTCACCGTGTCCACCGTCGAGGTATTTCAGGCGCAGCGCATCGTGCGTGGCTTCGGTGGTGGCGGGGAGATTCAGCGGTGCGCCGCTGGTGGCCGGGGTCACCTCGCGCCAGAAGCGCGTGACGCCCATGCCGAGTGCAAACACCACAAACAGGAACACCGGCGCGAACATGCTCACCAGCAGGTTGTGGGGGAACAGGTTGTAGAAGTTGCCACCCAGGTCCGTGGGCCAGAGGCTGCCCTTCATGGCCACCGCCAGCAAGAGGAACAGCGCGAGGCCAGCGGCCAGCGCCACCGACAGCGTGAGCCCGTTGCGTTGGTAGAGCTTTCCCAACGCAGGCGGCCAGGCGTAGTCGGCATAGGTCTGCCCGCGCACCTGGGCCATGGATTGAGGCACGTTGATCGCGAACTCGTGTGGCGGTGCGTACTGGCACGCGTGGAGGCAGGCACCGCAGTTGTGGCAGAGGTTGGCCAGGAAGTGGATGTCGGCCTTGCCGAATTCGAGCCGGCGCGTCATGGCAGGAAACACGGCGCAGAAGCCCTCGCAGTAGCGGCAGGCATTGCAGATTTGCATCTGGCGCGCCACCTCGGCTTCAGGCGCCGAGAGGACGACTTCGCCTTGGGCGAGGGCGCGCGCGTCACGTGTGAGGGCTTCAAGCGCGTGCATGGCGGGCTCCCTGACTTGCGGCGGCGGCTCGCGCTGCCTGGGTCCCGGCGATGCGCCCGAAGGCGGTACCGATCGACATGCCCACCCCCGCGGTGTAGCCCTGGCCGAGCACGTTGCCGGCCATCATCTCGCCGGCCACAAACAGGTTGCGGCTGGGCTCGTCGTTGAAGCGGACGGCGGCGGTGTGGTCGGTGCGCAGGCCGAGGTAGGTGAAAGTCACGCCGGGGCGCAGCGCATAGCCGTAGAAGGGCGCGGTGTCGATGGGGCGCGCCCAGTGGGTCTTGGCGGGTGCAAGGCCTTCGGTGCGGCAGTCGTCGAGCGCGGTGTGGTCGAAGGTGCCGCCGCGGCATGCCGCGTTGTAGTCATTCAGGGTTTGCATGAAGGTGTGCCCGTCCAGGCCGAGAAGGCGCGCGAGCTCGGGCAAGGTTTCGGCCTTGACGCCGGGAAACACCGGCGGCATGAAGCGGCCGATGGCCTTGGCGTCGATGATGGAATAGCCGATCTGTTGCGGCTGCTGCGCCACCAGCCGGCCCCAGATGGCGTAGCGCTTGGGCCAGAAGTCTTCGCCTTCGTCGTAGAAGCGCCGGGCCTCCTGGTTCACCACCACGCCGAGTGAAACGCAGTCGATGCGCGTGCAGATGCCGCCGTCGTACAGCGGCGCGCGCGCGTCGATGGCGACCATGTGGGCCTGCGTCGGGTCGCCAATGCGTTCGGCACCGTGGTCGTCGAGCAGGTGCTTGAGCAACACGCCCTGGTTGTAGGCGGTGCCGCGAATGAGAAAGTTGTCGGCCGGCCATTCGCCGCGCTCGTTCTGACCCCAAGCCTCGCGCAGCCAGGCGCGGTCGGACTCGAAGCCGCCGGCGGCCAGCACACAGGTGCGGGCGGAGATGCGCTCGCCGGCCCGGGTGTGCGCCGCCACAAACTGCCCGTTTTCAAGCTCGATACGCTCCACGGGCGTTTCGTAGCGGACCCGCACGCCCAGCTTTTCGGCGCTGCGGTAGTAGGCGTTCACGAGTGCCTTGCCGCCTCCCATGAAGAAGGCGTTGGTGCGCGCCACGTGCAGCGCGCCTGAGAGCGGTGGCTGAAAGTGAACGCCGTGGCGGCGCATCCAGTCACGGCAGTTGGACGAGGCGCGGATGGTCAGGCGCGCCAGTTGTTCGTTGGTCTTGCCGCCAGTGACTTTGAGCAGGTCCTGCCAGAACTCTTCTTCCGGGTAGGCTTCGACCAGAACGTCCTGCGGTGCATCGTGCATGCAGCGAAGATTGCGCGTGTGCCCCGAGTTGCCGCCGCGCCATGCCCGCGGTGCGGCTTCGAGCAACAGCACGCTGGCGCCGGCCTCGCGGGCCATCAGCGCTGCACACAGCGCTGCGTTGCCGCCCCCAATCACCAAGACATCGATTTCCACATGAACTCCTTGCAACCGGCTGCATGCGCCCGTCGTGAGAAGTACTGTAGAAATTCAAACCTTCGCGGTGAACCCTGGTGGGCTCATGGGCCCATCACGGTTCGTGATGCCACAGCCGCGTGCCCGGCCAATGTCCGTTGTCCACCAGTGCCTTCACGGTGTCCCGAACGACCACCCGGGTGGCCAGTGCTGCCGGGGAGAGTTCGTCTTCCGACAGGCTGCACAGCAGGTTGACACGGCTGACCTGCGCATCGTCGATGTGCACCAGCACAAACCGCTGTTCGGCGTCCGGGAAGCGGCCCACGGCGGCCCGGGGTTGCAAGGTCGAACCCAGGCCGGATTCGACCGCCGCCATCAGCATGGCGAGTGAATCCACTTCCAGCGCCACATTCGGCACCACCCCGGCGCGAGCGAAGGCGGCGTCCAGCGTGCTGCGCAAGCCGTGCGGCCCGGTCGGCAAAATGAGTGGCTCATCTCCCAGTGCGGCAAGGCTCATGCCGGTGGGTCGTGGCGAAGTGTCCCGCCGTGGAGCGATCAGGAACAGGTCTTCCGACAGCAGTGGCTGCACCTGCCACATTCGGCTGCCGGGTGCGTCGGGATGGGTCTGAAGGCGCGCGTCGAACAACACGGCAAGGTCGAGTTCGCGTGCGTTGAGCAGAGAAGCGAGGTGGCCAGACATGCTCTCCACCATGTGCAGGCGCACGTCGGGGTATCGGGTCTGCATCGCCTGCATGAGGGGCAACCCGAGCATGGATGCAGTGGTGGGCGCGAGGCCTACGCTCACCGTGCCCGAGAGGCGCGCTTGCTGCGCCGCGCGCACCGCCTGTGCGGCGTGGCGCAGGGTGAGCTGGGCCTCGCGGAAGAAGGCAGCACCGGCTTCGGTGGGCACCACGCCTCGTGGTGTGCGCTGCAGCAGGCGCGTGCAAAGCTCCCCTTCCAGCCGGCTGATCTGTTGGCTGAGGGCCGACTGCACCAGATCCAGGTCCAGTGCAGCCCGGCCCATGGAGCCCAGCTCCACAACCCGTACGAAATAGCGCAGCTGCCGAAGTTCCAAGCGTTGTTCCCCTGCGTTGGCATCACACGTAGTGATGACAACCATGATGGCATGCCCGGATGCTTGCTGTCATGCGGACCCCGCACAGGGATAACCCCGGTTCCCGTCCCCATGCACGGCTGTACGATCGGCGCGGCCAGGATTTTGATCTTTGATCAAAGTTGACGGGTGACTGAATCCGATCCCATGAACCTCTTGCAGCCTGTTGCCATCAACGAAGCGGTGTACCGCGCGTTGCGCGACCAACTGATGCGCGGCGATTTTGCTGCTGGCCAGTGCCTGGGCATTGAAGAAATCGCCCTGGCGATGAACACCAGCACGATGCCGGTGAGGGCGGCCCTGAACCGGCTGGCGGAGCAGCGCGTTCTGGAGCGCAACAAAAGCCGTTCCATGCAAGTGCCGCTGTTGACCCTGGAGCGGCTCGAAGACATTCGCCGCAGCCGCCTGCTGCTGGAGGGCGCGCTCACGGCCTGGGCGACGCCACGGCTCAACCCGTCCGACCTGGATCTGCTCAAGGACCTGGCGCGCAAGATTGCCCGGGCGTTGAAGACGCCATCAACGATCGATCAGGGCTTGGTCCACAACCAGGCCTTTCACTTCACGATTTACCAGGCCGCCAGCTCGCCCACCCTGCTGTCCATGGTGGAGAGTCTGTGGCTCCAGTCCGGTCCTTATCTGAGGGCATCGCGTGAGTTGATGCACCGGGCCCAGGGTCCGGACCTGGCCTTGCACGACCGCATCCTGCAAGCCCTCGTCGACCGCGATGCACCAGCGGCACAAGTGGCCATCGAGCAAGACATTGCCTGGGCATTCGACCGCCTGCGCGCGGTGCCCGACAAACTTTCCATCGCTGCCTGAGCCAGCCACTTCTTCACCGAACCATGACCCCACCCCGACGCACTTCCCTGCACAAACACCGTTCGAGCGCCGTCACCGACGGCATCGCGCGCGCACCCCACCGTGCTTTTCTGCGCGCCACCGGATTTGACGACGCGGCGCTCGGCAAATCCATCGTGGGCATCGTCAGCACCCAAGGTGAAAACACGCCGTGTTCGATGGTGCTGGCTCCGCAAGCGGACCGCGCACGGCTGGGCGTAGCGGCTGGCGGGGGCGTGCCGGTGACGTTCACCACCATTTCGGTCTCGGACGGCACGTCGATGAACCACAGTGGCATGCGCATGAGCCTCGTCTCCAGGGAGGTCATTGCCGACAGCGTGGAGGTGGCCGTGCGAGGACATGCCTACGACGGGCTGGTGGCATTTGCAGGCTGCGACAAGACCTTGCCGGCCATGATGATGGCCATCGTCAGGCTGAATGTGCCGGCTGCTTTTGTGTACGGCGGCGCCACCTTGCCGGGCCATGCGCTGGGAGCCCAGGCGACCATCCTGACGGCGATCGAAGCCGTGGGTGCTGTGCAGACCGGCGTCATGTCGCCTGCGCAACTGCAGGCGATCGAGCGGACCTGCACGCCCACGGCAGGCTCCTGCCCCGGGCAGTTCACGGCCAACACCATGGCCATGGTGGGCGAGGCTTTGGGCCTGTCGCCGCTGGGGTCGTCCATGATGCCCGCCGTGTACAGCGAGCGGCTGGCCATTGCCCAGCGCGCTGGCGAAACGGTGATGCGCACGATTGCCCAGGGCGGACCCTTGCCGCGCGAACTCGTGACGCGCAAGAGCCTGGAAAACGCCTGCGCCGCCGTGGCCGCCACGGGCGGCTCCACCAACGCGGCGTTGCACATTCCGGCCATTGCCCACGAGGCGGGCATCGACTTCACGCTGGACGATGTGGCCACCGTTTTCCAGCGCACACCGCTGATTGCCGACCTCCAGCCGGGCGGCCAGTACCTGGCTCGCGACCTGCACGAAGTGGGCGGGACGCCCATGGTGCTCAAGACCTTGCTGCAGTCCGGCCACCTCCATGGTGACGTGCTCACGCTCGACGGCACGCCATTGGCCGATGCGTTGCAAGCCTGGCCCGATGCCGACGGCACCATCGTGCGTGTGGCCGGGCAAGCCATTCATGCCACGGGTGGCGTCACGGTGCTGCGGGGCAACCTGTGCCCCGACGGTGCCCTGCTGAAAGTTGCGGGCTTGAAATCGTTGCAGTTCACCGGCCCGGCGCGTGTGTTCGAAAGCGAAGAAGACTGCATGCGCGCGGTGGGTGAGCGCAGCTACCAGCCCGGCGAGGTGCTGGTGATCCGCAACGAAGGGCCGAAGGGTGGACCCGGCATGCGGGAAATGCTGAGCGTGACGGCGGCGCTGTACGGACAGGGCATGGGCGAGTCGGTGGCCTTGATCACTGACGGGCGTTTCTCGGGCGCCACCCGCGGCTTGTGCATCGGTTATGTCGGTCCCGAAGCCGTGCTGGGTGGGCCGATCGCGCTGGTGCAGAACGGCGACCTGATCCGCATTGACGCAGCGACCGGCGTGCTCGAACTCGATGTGCCCGCCGACGAGCTGGCCAGCCGCCAGGCCCGCTGGACACCGCGCGTGGCCAGCCGCCTGGGCGGCGTGCTCGAAAAATACGCCATCGTCGTGCGGCCCGCGCGGCAGGGCGCCGTGACGCACTCGGGCGCCGTGGACTGGCCTTACGAAGGCGGGGCCCGGCCATGACGCACGCAGGCACGGTGGGCTTCTGCGGCCTTGGATTGATGGGCGGCGCCATGGTGGGCCGGCTGCTGCAGTCGGGCCAGGACGTGATGGTCTGGAACCGCACGCCGCAGAAGGCGCAGGCGTTTGAGCAGCAGGGCGCACGGGTGGCCGCCGACCCCGCCGACATGGCGCGCGAGTGCGGGCTGGTCATCCTGTGCCTGACCCACGAAGACGCCGTGCGCGAGGTCGTCTTTGGACCCCGCGGGCTGAGCCAGGGCGGTGCGCTGCGGCATGTGGTGGACCACTCCAGCATTTCGCCCGACGCCACCCGGGAGATCGCGCAGCGTCTGCACGCCGACACCGGTGCTGCGTGGGTGGATGCGCCCGTTTCCGGCGGTGTGGTCGGCGCGGCCAACGGCACGCTGGCCGTGATGGCGGGCGGTGACCCCGAGGCCATCGAACACTGCGCCGTGCCCATGCGGGCTTATGCGCGCACCGTTACCGCCATGGGGCCCTCGGGTGCGGGTCAGGTGGCCAAGTTGTGCAACCAGACCATCGTGGCCACCACCCTGTGCGCCATTGCCGAATCGGTCTGCCTGGCGCAGCGCAGCGGCATCGATGCCGCTGCGTTGACGACCGCGCTGGCCGGTGGCTGGGCGGATTCCGTGCTGCTCCAGATCTTTGTGCCCCGGATGACGTCAGCGCCCGGCCCCGGCATCGGGGCGCTGTCCACCATGCTCAAGGATGTGGACAACGTGGTGCGGGCCGCGCAGGCCGCCGAGGTGCACGCGCCGGTGATGCTGGCCGTGCAGGCGCGTTTTCGCCAGGCGAAGGCGCAAGGCCTGGGTGAAGCCGACCTGTCGCAGATCGTGCGCGTGGAGCGATCGGCATGAAGGTGCTCATCACCGGAGCCGACGGCTACATCGGCCGGGCGCTGTCGCAGCGGCTTGGCTTGGCGAATGCGAGCCTTCAAGGCAGGCCGGTCGACAAGCTCATCCTGTGCGATCTCGGGCTGCCCCTGGCGCCCCGGGGGGAACACGTGCAGACGGTTGAAGGCAGCGTCGCGGACCCGGCCGTGATCAAGGCCATCACCCGGCATGCCCCCGATGTGGTGTTTCACCTCGCCAGTGTGCCGAGCGGACAGTCCGAATCGGCCTACGAGCTCGGCCTGGGCGTGAACGTGCATGCCACCCTGGCCCTGGCCGATGCCCTGCGCCGCGAGGGACCACCGCCCACCCTGGTGTTCACCAGTTCCATCGCCGTGTTCGGCGCGCCGCTGCCGTCGCGCATCGACGACGACACACCCTTGTCGCCCCGCATGAGCTACGGGGCTGCGAAACAGATGATGGAAATCCACCTGAGCGACTGCACGCGCAGGGGGTTCGTCAAGGCCCGATCGGTTCGCCTGCCGGGCATCGTCGCGCGCCCGCCGACGCCCACGGGCGCCTTGTCCGCCTTTTCCAGTGAACTCATCCGCGCACTGGTCGCGCGCCAGCCGTTTGTGTGTCCCGTGTCGCCCGGGGCCACCTTGTGGCTGCTGTCGCTGCAGGCCTGCATCGACAACCTGTTGCACGCCGCAGAGGCCAGCGACGAACAACTGGCCGGTCAGACCGTGTGGACCCTGCCGGCGCTCAGGGTCAGCATCGAAGCGCTGGTGCAGGCCTTCGAAGCCGACCACCCTGGCGCCGCGCAGCTGGTGACCTACCAACCCGATCCCGCGCTGGAGGCGCAGTTTGGTCGGCTCCCACCCTTGTTCACAGCGCGCGCAGATGCCGCCGGGTTCCGGCACGACGGCTCGTTGCCACAGCTGGTGCAGCGAGCGGCCCTGTCTCTGGCGAGTTCCATTTCCTGACGGCCTTCAGCCGTCCCACCCAGGGTGCCCAGCACCTCAACCCCAAGGAGACTTCCGATGCCATTCAACCGACGTGACTTCATCCAGCGCGGCGCCGCCACGCTGTCCGTGCCCGCCGTGCTCGGCGTTGGCGCGCTCCACGCGCAGACGCCCATCGACACGCTGCGGGTCGTGACCGGCTTTGCCGCCGGCGGCACCTCGGACACCGTGTGCCGGCGCGTTGCCGAAGCGGTGCGCGGCTTGTACGCCCGCGCCGTGGTGGTGGAGAACAAGACCGGTGCGGGTGGCCAGATCGCCATTTCGACCGTCAAGGCCTCACCACCCGATGGCAGCGTGTTGCTGCAGACCCCGGCCTCGATGCTGACCATCTATCCACACATCTACTCCAAGCTTCCGTACGACCCGTTCAACGACCTGGTGCCGGTGTCGCTGGCCTGCAGCTTTGAATTCGGCCTGGGTGTCGGCCCGGTCGTGCCGGCGTCTGTCACCACGGTTCCGGAATTCCTGGCCTGGGTGAAGGCCAACCCCCAACATGCCAACTTCGGCTCGCCCGCCGCGGGCTCGACACCTCACTTCACCGGCGAAATGATCAGCCGCGCCGGCAACGTCGCGATGCGCCATGTGCCCTACCGCGGCACCCAGGCCGCGATCCTGGATCTGGCCGCCGGACAGATCGCCGCCGTCAGCGGACCCATCGGTGATTTCATGCCGCACCTGGGGGCGGGTCGCATCCGGTTGCTGGGTGTGTCGGGGTCCACGCGCAGCCGCTTTGTGCCGCAGGTGCCCACCTATGTCGAGCAGGGCATGAAGGACATCGTCACCGACGAGTGGTTTGCTTTCTATTTGCCCGGGGGCACCCCCGCGGCGATTGCGCAACAGGCCAACACCGCCTTGCGCGCCGCGCTGGCCCGGCCCGAGGTAGTGCAAGGCTTGGCCGACATGGGGCTCGAAGCGAAGTCGTCGACGCAAGCCGAGCTGGCGGGCATGCAGCGCCGCGACCACGAGCGCTGGGGACCGATCGTGAAAGCGGTGGGCTTCAAAGCCGATTGAGCGGCGTGAAGGACCGCGCGCCGTGCGGTCCTCTCGCGGCTAGGAGGTTTGCGGCAACAGCTTGCCCGCAATCGCCGCCGCCGCCGAGCGTGTTTCCACGCCCAGCTTTTGAAACACGTGCTCCAGGTGTTTGTTCACGGTGCGTGGGCTCATGCCCAGGATGTCGGCGATGTCGCGGTTGGTCTTGCCCTTGGCCAGCCACGACAACACCTCGGTCTCGCGCGGGGTCAGGGCGATCTCGCGCAGGCGCTGTGCGCTGGCGCTGTCGGGCGGGGTGAGGGTGAGCAGCAGCATGGATTCGCCCAGGCTGCCCTGGCCCATGTTGCGCGCCAGCAGGCGCCCCAGGCGGCCCAGGTCGCGCGTGGCTTCGCTGTTGCGCAAGGCGTTGCCCAGCCAGTCGCTGGCCCGCGCGCCCGCCTGGGCATCCCCACCAAAGGCCACCTCCAGCCAGGCCACCGCCTGGGGTGAGCGCCAGGCCATGCGGCTTTGTGAATCCAGCACCACGGTGCCCATGCCGGCCACGTCCACCGCCTCCTGCGCCAGCCGCGTCACACGCGCGTTGCGCACGTGTGTCGCCAGGCGGGCCATCACCTCGGGAATGCGCAGCGGCTTGACCACGTAGTCCACACCGCCGCTGGCAAAGCCGCGCAGGATCTGGTCGCTCTCGGACAGGCCGGTCATGAACACGATGGGCACGTGCGACCAGGCGGGGGTGGCCTTGATGTGGCGGCACAGCGCGAAGCCGTCCATGCCGGGCATCACGGCGTCCAGCAGCACACCGTCGGGGATGGCCACCTCGAAGCGCTCCAGGGCTTCCGACGCGTCGCGCGCGGCCAGCACCACGTAGCCTTCGGCCACCAGCGCGTCGCCCAGCATGCGCAGGGTGTCGACCGCGTCGTCGACCACCAGGATCACGGGCTGTGCGGCCGAGGGCGCTGCCACGGTGGGTTCAGAGAGGGGTGTCATCTTCGGTGAGTTCCGCGGTGTCCCTGAGGTACTCGATCAGGGTTTGAAAATCAAAACGGTCGGCGCACGACTGCAGCAGCGCCAGCGTGGCGGCGTGCGCGGGCTCGGCGGTCTGGGCTTGCCACAGGCGCTGGCGCAGCGCGGCGGCCTGGCCTTGGCGCGCCAGGCGCTGCAGCTCCTCGCGCAGGTCGTCGGGCAGCGGCAGGCCGGTGACCCGGTGGCGCACAAAACTCACCGGTGTGGTGGCGGGTGCCTGCTCGGTCACCCAGTCCAGCGCCAGCGCGCGTTGCAGCGCATCGAGCAATTCCGACTCCATCATGGGCTTGGCCACAAAGCCCTGGCAGTCCAGCGCGCGCAGTTCCTCGGGCCGGTTGTCGAACAGGTTGGCCGAGACGAAGACGATGGGCAGGGTGGCGGCCGGCAACAGGCGGCGCACGGCGGCGGCGGTCTGCCAGCCATCGAGCCCGTCCATGGTGAGGTCGAGCAGCAGCAGATCGGGCGGGTGCTGCTCGATGATTTCCAGGCACTCCTGACCGCTGGCCGCTTCGCGCACCACAAAGCCCAGCGGCACCAGGATGCTGGCCAGCAACTGGCGATGCAGCGGCTGGTCGTCCACCACCAGCAGGGTGCGGCGTGGCCCGAGGTAGCCGGTCACGGCGCGCAGCGTGGACGGGATCGGCAGCGGGTGTTTGGGGTCCGACGCAATGGCCGGCAGGTACAGCCGCAACGAGAACGTGCTGCCGTGCCCCGGCCGGCTCTTGAGCTGGAGTTCGCCGCCCATCATGTCGGTCAGCAGGTGGGTGATGGTCAGGCCCAGGCCGGTGCCGGTGTCCAGCGCGCGGCGGCCCGCGCTGCCGCGCTCGAACGGCAGAAAGATGCGCGTCTGGTCTTGCGCTGCAATGCCGATGCCGGTGTCGATCACGTCGATGCGCGCCACCTGCTGGCGAAAGTCCAGCCTGAGCGTCACGTCGCCCTGGTCGGTGAAGCGCACCGCGTTGCTCAGCAGGTTGATCAGGATCTGGCGCAGGCGTTTGGCGTCCGCGCGCACCCAGGCCGGCAGCTCACCTTCTTGCTGCACCACGAAGCGCAGGCCCTTGGCCTCGGCCTGCGGGCGGATCATGCGTTCCACGTCTTCGAGCAACTGGCTCAGCGGCAGCGGCACCGGGTCGAGCTTCAGTCGCCCGGCCTCGATGCGCGCGAGGTCGAGCGAGCCGTCGATGAGCGCGTGCATGTGCTGGCCGCTGCGCTGCATGGTGGCGATGGTCTCGCGCACCCAGACCGAAATGTCGCTGTTCTTCAGCAGGATCTGCGCGTAACCCAGGATGCTCGTGAGCGGCGTGCGCAGCTCGTGCGTCATGCCGGCCACGTAGCGCGTCTTGGCCTGGCTGGCGGCCTCGGCGCGGTCGCGGGCCGACTGCAGCTCGGCGTCGGTGCGCTGGTGGGCGTCGATCTCCAGCATCAGCAGCTGCGTCTGCCGCTCCGACTCGTCCTGCGCCATGCGGCGGCTGTCGGTGGTGAGCACCACCCACCACGAACAGACGGCGGCGAACAGCACCAGAAACGCGTAGATCTTGAGAAAGGGCGCGTGCAGCACCTCGCCCGGAGTGTGCAGGCTCTCCTGCACATAAACCATGCCGATCAGAAAGGCCATGACCGCGCTGATGGTCAGCCACACCGCCATGAACTGGCCGGCGCGGAAGTTCACCCGGATCGCCGTGCCTTTGGGCAACACGGCCACCAGCAGCGCACGCAGCTGGTCGGTGGCGCGTGCGTTGGTCTTGCAGCGGTCGTGGCAGCGCGATTCGAGCGAGCAGCACAGCGAGCAGATGGGCGCGCGGTAGGCCGGGCAGCTGGCCATGTCTTCGCTCTCGAACTGGTTCTCGCACACGGCGCAGCGCACCGCCTCGCCGGGCTGCCACTCGTTGGAGGGCGTGCGCGCGAGGTAGTAGCGGCCCTGGGTGGCCCAGGCGATCAGCGGTGACAGCAGCAGTGCCAGCCCCAGCGCGATGAAGGGCGAGAACGCCGCGGCCACCTCGCCCATCACGCCCGCGTAGGCCAGGCTGGCCACCAGCGCGGCGATGATCATCGAGCCCATGCCTACCGGGTTGAAGTCGTACAGGTAGGCGCGGCGGAACTCGATGCCCTTGGGGCTCAGGCCCAGCGGTTTGTTGATGATGAGGTCGGCCACCAGCGCGCCCACCCAGGCAATGGCCACGTTGCTGTAGACGCCCAGCACCTTCTCGATGCCGGCGAACACGCCCAGCAGCATGAGCAGGGTGGCAATGGCCACGTTGAACACCAGCCACACCACGCGGCCGGGGTGGCTGTGCGTCACACGCGCGAAGAAGTTGGACCAGGCCAGCGAACCCGCGTAGGCGTTGGTCACGTTGATCTTGATCTGCGAAATGATCACGAACACCACCGTCATGAACACCGCCAGGCCCGGGTGGCCCACGGCCTCGGTGAAGCCGGCCAGGAACATCTGCGTGGGTTCGGTGGTGCGCTCGGGTGCCACCTCGAACTGCATGGCCGCGAACGCGAGGAAGGCGCCACCGGCCATCTTGAGCATGCCCATGCCGATCCAGCCCGGCCCGGTGATCAGCACCGCGGCCCACCAGCGCCAGCGGTTCTCGCGCTTGCGCTCGGGCATGAAACGCAAAAAGTCCACCTGCTCGCCGATCTGCACCACCAGCGAAAAGATCACGGCGGCTGCCGCGCCGAACATCAGCGGCTGGAAATCGTTGCTGCCCGAGCGGATGCCGGTGAGGCTGGAAAAATCGCGGTACAGCTGGGGCTGCGAGATCGCGATCCACACAAAGGGCAGCAGCAGCAGGAACAGCCACAGCGGCTGCGTCCAGGCCTGCAGTTTCGAGATCAGCGTGATGCCGCGGATCACCAGCGGAATGATTCTGCAGCGCCAGCGCCATGATCACCGCCTCGATCGCGAAGAAGATGAAGGTGAACACCGCGTAGATCAGCGAGGTGATGGTCGAGCCCAGGTACCCGAAGCCCGCACCGCGGGTGAGCAGGTCCATGTCCAGCCCGTAGCGCGCGGCGTAGTAGGCGATCGGCAGGCCGGTGAAAAAAATGATCAGCCCCACCACCAGGATCGCCCACATGGCGTTGCCGAAGCCGTAGTTCACCGCGATCGCGCCGCCAATGGCCTCCAGCGCCAGAAACGACAGGGAGCCAAACGCCGTGTTGGCCACGCGCCATTCGCTCCACTTGCGAAAGCTGCGCGGCGTGTAGCGCAGGGCGTAGTCCTCCATGGTCTCGTCGGCCACCCACGAGTTGTATTCCCGGCGGAACCGGAAGATTTTCTGCGTGGCCACGGGCGTGGCGGACTCGGAGGAGGGCATGCCATGGACGCTAGCAAGAACCGGCCCTACCCACCAGACACAGCCCCTACGTTATTTGACGTATGTGCGCCCTACGGTGCTGTCCCTAGTCTTCACCCCAGTCGGCACACCGCCGGTTTCACTGTCCCAACCGTCCCAGGAGTCCACCATGAAGCACCTCACCGACCCGAACGCCGTCTCTCTTGAAACCCCGGAAGCCAGCCGCCGCCGCGTGCTGCAGATGCTGGGCGCCGCCGGCCTGGCGGGCCTGCCCACCTGGAGCTTCGGCCAGCCCACCGCCACGGTGAACACCACCAAGCTCGCCGTGACCGACACCGAAGTCACGGTGGGTCAGTTGCACTCGTCCACCGGCACCATGGCGATCTCGGAAACGGGTTCGATCCAGGCCGAGCAGCTCGCCATCGACGAGATCAACGCGATGGGCGGCATCCTGGGTCGCAAGATCAAGGTGATCAAGGAAGACGGTGCCTCCGACTGGCCGACCTTCGCTGAAAAATCCAAGAAGCTGCTGATCAACGACCGCTGCGCCGCCGTGTTCGGCTGCTGGACCAGCGCCTCGCGCAAGGCCGTGCTGCCGGTGTTCGAAAAAGAGAACGGCCTGCTGTACTACCCCACCTTCTACGAAGGCCTGGAGCAGTCCAAGAACGTGATCTACACAGGCCAGGAAGCCACGCAGCAAATCCTGTACAGCCTGGACTGGGCGCAGAAAGAGAAGAAGGCCAAGAGCTTCTTCCTGATCGGCTCCGACTACATCTGGCCGCGCACCTCGATGAAGATCG
>LNFM01004815.1_pt1 | contig 25437 bp, 25 predicted proteins | sample 596031 | NCBI WGS metagenome assembly LNFM01 (sample SAMN04254537, study PRJNA301005) | activated carbon metagenome | isolation source: dual media filters at the Ann Arbor, Michigan drinking water treatment plant | place: USA: Ann Arbor | reverse complement strand
ACACCCGCCACCACGTCAACATCACCATGACGCAGGCCAAGGCGGTGAGCAACTACACCAACAGCATCCTGGCCAACATGGAAGTCACCGACGAGGGCTACGACGAAGCGCTGCTGCTCGACGCTTCGGGCTTCGTGAGTGAAGGCGCCGGCGAAAACATCTTCGTGGTCAAGAACGGCGTGATCTACACCCCCGACCTCTCAGCCGGTGCGCTCAACGGCATCACGCGCAACACCGTGTTCCACATCGCCAAAGACCTGGGGCTGGAGATCGTGCAAAAGCGCATCACCCGCGACGAGGTCTACATCGCCGACGAGGCCTTCTTCACCGGCACCGCCGCTGAAGTGACCCCCATCCGCGAACTCGACCGCATCGAGATGGGCAAAGGCGACTACGTGGGCACCCGCGGCCCGATCACCGAGAAGATCCAGAGCGCGTTCTTCGACATCGTCAACGGCCGCAATCCCAAGTACGCCCACTGGCTCACCCAGGTTTGACCGCCATGAGCACCTCAGCCATCGAACTCAAGGCCAGCGACCTCAATGCCCAGGGCGGCGTGTTCTCTGGAACAGCCACCCCAAGGTGTATCTGGATGTGGGCCACAGCGGTGAGGCCAAGTGCCCGTACTGCGGCACGGTGTACCGCTTGAAGGCAGGCGAGACCGTTTCACACGGTCACTGATCCGCTGGGTGAATCCGCCGGAACCGGCGGTTTGGCAAAGATAATGCGTGGTTCACGGCGGCCCTCGGGCAGCCCCAAGATCGCCACCTTTAGGGAAGTTTCATGATCCTCGTCACTGGCGGCGCCGGCTTCATTGGCGGCAACTTCGTGCTCGACTGGCTGGCCCAGTCGGCAGAGCCCGTCGTCAACCTCGACAAGCTCACCTACGCCGGCAACCTGGAAAACCTGGTCAGCCTGCAGGGCGATGCACGCCATGTGTTCGTGCAGGGGGACATCGGTGACGGCGCCTTGGTGGCCCGCCTGCTGGCTGAGCACCGGCCACGCGCAGTGATCAACTTCGCGGCCGAAAGCCATGTGGACCGCTCCATCCATGGTGCTGAAGATTTCATCCAGACCAACATCGTCGGCACCTTCCGTTTGCTACTGGTCCGGCCTGCCGTCCGACGAGAAATCCGCCTTCCGCTTTCTGCACGTGAGCACCGACGAGGTCTACGGCAGCCTGGCCCCCGACGCGCCCGCCTTCACCGAAACGCACGGTTTCGAGCCCAACAGCCCGTATTCAGCCAGCAAGGCCGCCAGCGATCACCTGGTGCGCGCCTGGCACCACACCCACGGTCTGCCGGTGCTCACCACCAACTGCAGCAACAACTACGGGCCCCTGCATTTCCCGGAAAAGCTGATTCCGCTGATGATCGTCAATGCACTCGCCGGCAAGCCCTTGCCGGTGTACGGCGACGGCATGCAGGTGCGCGACTGGCTCTATGTGAAAGACCACTGCAGCGCCATCCGTCGCGTGCTCGAAGGCGGCCGCTTGGGCGAGACCTACAACGTGGGCGGCTGGAACGAGAAACCCAACCTCGAGATCGTGCGCACCGTCTGCGCCTTGCTCGACGAACTGCGCCCGCGCACCGACGGCCAGCCCTACGCCAGCCAGATCAGCTACGTCAAAGACCGCCCCGGCCACGACCGCCGCTACGCCATCGACGCGGGCAAGATCGAGCGCGAACTCGGCTGGAAACCCGCCGAAACGTTTGAAAGTGGCATCCGCAAGACCGTGCAGTGGTACCTGGACCACCTCGACTGGGTGGCCAATGTGCAAAGCGGTTCGTACCGGCAGTGGGTGCAGGCGCAGTACGCCTAGCAGGACGAGCAAGACCCTAGACCAAATGAAAGTTAGATCAGACATGACAACGAATGAGCATATGCCTCCTCAACCGGAAGTGGACAATGAGCCGTCAATGGACATCTTCGGAGGCATGCTTACCCTAATAGAAAACGCCGTTTTGCTGGCTGGCGGCAGTGTTACAGCGGCTTTACTGGCGTTCGGCCTCACCTCGCTGATGCCCGAGCGATACGAGAGCTCCTTTCTGCTCAAACCCATGGCTGATTTGTCGGCAACAGTTGACGCTGATGTCCTGACCCATCTCCGCGAAGAAGTGCTGACAAAAGTACCTCTGTTATTTACTCGTCAAGATGTCATCTCTGAAGCGTCGGCGCGCTCGGGCATACCTCTTCCATGGCCAGTCAATCGCCAGATTTCAGTGCGGACGGACCGCGTGGCGGGAACCATCGAAGTGGTAGCCACAGCAAACAGCGCCTCCGATGCCAAAAACCTCGCTGACACCCTGCTCGCAGTAGCAACGCACCACGCCGAACCCTTGGCGGACGAACGTGCAGCACTGCTGGAACGGCTGCGCTTACAAGAACTGCAGTATGGAGAGCTCAGCAAAACCTATGAGCGCATAAAGGCGGCGCTAAGCACCTCATCCCAGGCCTTGGATACGGGCATCTTGGCGCAGGGTCAGGCGATGGTGCTGGTCAGTCTCCAGGCAGCAGATAGCCAACGAATCGCCACCCTGACCCGACTGAAGCCGCTTGGAAAGAACACTGTCGTGAGGGAGGCCGCCCTCCCCACCCAAGCCTCGGGCCCCAGACGGATCAAGGCGGCCATCATCACTGGCGTGATAAGCCTAATGCTGCTCATCGGCTTTGTACTATCACGCGATAGCTTGCGGTCCTCCCCTCTGTCCCCTTACAACGCAGCTCGTCTCATGGCGCTTAAACAGCGCTTTCGCTTGAGCCGATAAGACATGAGCAGACGCATTTTGCTGCTGGGTGGCAACGGACAGGTGGGCTGGGAGTTATGTCGTGCACTGGCTCCCTTGGGCGAGCTTCATGCGCCAGATCGCCAGGAAGTCGATCTCTACCGTCCCGAGACGCTGGCGCATACAGTGAAGCGATGGCAACCCGATGTGATCGTCAACGCCGCTGCATACACGGCAGTGGACAAAGCGGAAACGGAGCAGGAAGAAGCACGGACCCTCAACAGTTCCGCCCCGGCCTTCCTCGCCAGCGAAGCATGCAGGACCGGTGCACTTCTCGTGCACTATTCCACCGACTACGTCTTCGACGGCTCGGGTAATCGCCCGCGAACTGAGGCTGAGCCCACCGCTCCCCTAAATGTCTACGGCCTGACCAAGCTAGCCGGAGAAAACGCTATCCGCGAAAGCGGTGCCCGACACCTGATTTTTCGAACTAGCTGGGTGTACGCCTCGCGTGGTGCCAACTTTCCTCGAACCATACTCCGGTTGGCACAAGAGAAAGAAAGATTGAGCGTGATTGACGACCAGTGGGGTGCGCCCACCGGCGCGGATCTGATCGCAGATATCACCGCGCACGCCATTCGGCAGGCACTGGATGCCAAGGGCTTCGAGGGCACTTACCACGTAGCCGCGTCCGGAGAAACCTCTTGGTGGGGTTACGCGCGATGGATCATCGATACCGCACGGGCCGCCCGGCCAGAATGGCCATGGAAAGTGCAATCCGTTGAACCCATCCCGGGCAGCGAGTACCCCACACCAGCACGCCGGCCCGCCAATTCGCGCTTAGACACATCCCGGCTACAGCAAACGTTCGGACTGACACTGCCTGAATGGCAGGCGGGCGTGCAACGCCTGTTAGCTGAAATCCTCTGAGGCCACCATGACACAACGCAAAGGCATCATCCTGGCCGGCGGCTCGGGCACTCGCCTGCACCCGGCCACGCTGGCCATCAGCAAACAGCTGCTGCCGGTGTACGACAAGCCGATGATCTATTACCCGCTGACCACGCTGATGCTCGCGGGCATCCGCAACGTGCTCATCATCAGCACGCCGCAGGACACACCGCGATTCCAGCAACTGCTGGGCGACGGCAGCGCCTGGGGCATGAACCTGCAATACGCCGTGCAACCCAATCCAGACGGCCTCGCGCAGGCCTTCATTATCGGCGCGGACTTTGTGTGCAACAGCCCCAGCGCGCTGGTGTTGGGTGACAACATCTACTACGGTCACGACTTCACCACGCTGCTGGCGGGCGCAGACAAACAGGCCAGCGGCGCCACCGTGTTCGCGTACCACGTGAACGACCCCGAGCGCTACGGTGTGGTGGACTTCGACGCCCAGGGCAGAGCCCGCGGCATCGAAGAAAAACCCGCCAAGCCACAAAGCAACTACGCGGTGACGGGGCTGTACTTCTACGACCACCAGGTGGTGGACATCGCCAAGGCGGTCAAGCCCAGCGCGCGCGGTGAACTCGAGATCACCGCCGTAAACCAAGCCTACCTGGACCTCGGCCAGCTCAACGTGCAGATCATGCAGCGCGGCTATGCGTGGCTCGACACCGGCACGCACGACAGCCTGCTCGAGGCCAGCCAGTTCATTGCCACCCTGGAACATCGGCAGGGACTGAAAATCGCATGTCCCGAAGAGATCTCGTGGCGACACGGCTGGATCGACAGTGCACAGCTGGAGACCCTGGCCCAACCCATGCTCAAGAACGGCTACGGTCAGTACCTTGTGCGATTGCTCGAAGACCCGGCGCTCCGATGAAAGTCACCCCCACCGCAATCCCCGACGTGTTGATCATCGAGCCCAAGGTGTTCGGTGACGAGCGCGGCTTCTTCTTCGAAAGCTTCAACCAGAAGGCCTTCAATGAGGCCACAGGCTTGAACGTGACCTTCGTGCAGGACAACCACAGCCGCAGCGCGAAAGGTGTGCTGCGGGGGTTGCACTATCAAGTGCAGCAGCCGCAGGGCAAGCTGGTTCGGGTGGTGCGGGGGGCGGTGTTTGATGTGGCGGTAGACATACGCCAGGAATCACAGACTTTTGGCAAATGGGTGGGAGTGGAGCTATCCGAAACGGACCACAAGCAACTCTGGGTGCCACCTGGATTTGCCCATGGCTTTTTGGTGCTGAGTGAATCAGCGGATTTTCTGTACAAGACCACGGACTACTACGCGCCAGCGCAAGAGCGTTGCATCGCATGGAACGATTCTGCACTTGCAATCAAGTGGCCGGCGATCGACGGGGAGCCATGCCTGTCCGCAAAAGATACGGCGGCAATGCCCCTGAATCAAGCGCTCTTCTGACCCATTCTGCGCATACTCACATTTGAACGCCCTACCTCTCCGCCCTTCCTCGGTGCGAATGCTGTGCAATCTGGCACTGCGCGGCTTCACTCTCGGCAGTCGATTTCTTCTGTTGTTTGCGCTGGCGCACTGGCTAGAGCCATTTGACGTCGGCATGATAGGACTTCTAACGGCCATCATCGGCTACGGCATATACGTAGTCGGGTTGGAGTTTTACACGTTCTCCGCACGGGAGCTAATTCACGCACCGCCAGCACATCGTGCGTGGCTGCTGTGGCACCAGGGTTTGCTGCACACTTTCGCTTTTCTGATTGGTGTCATAGTGCTTTACGTGGCATCCATTGCTCAGTGGATTCCCAACGAGTACTTCGGCTGGCTTTGCGCACTGTTGCTTCTCGAGCAGGTGGCTCAAGAGACGTATCGGATACTCGTAGCCCTGTCCCGGCAACTCACGGCATCCCTCGTGCTGTTCGTGCGCACCGGTGCGTGGTGCTTGGTGGTGATCGGCGCCATGGCCTTGGAACCATCCCTTCGCCATGTTCACTTTGTCCTTGCGTGCTGGACCGGAGGCGCGGCGATTGCCTGCCTGTTGGGCTTGGTGGGTCTCGGCAAAGCAGTAAAGTTCTCTCGCCCGGTAACCTGGGACTTCCATTGGATTCAGCGGGGCCTGCGTATCGCCTTGCCACTGTTCGCCGCGTCTCTGGCCATTCGAGGCATGGCGACTTTTGACCGATTCATGGTCGAGAGCGCCGCAGGGCTGGACGTAGTGGGTGCCTACGTACTCTTTGCCAGCGTGGCGGTGGCAGTACTGGCTTTCCTAGACGCCGGCGTAGTCGATTTTGCCTATCCCAGGCTTGTGGCGCTGACCCGCTCCCATGACATAAGGGGGTTCCTCGAAGAAATGGGCAAAGTTCGCACCAAGATCCTGTGGATGACAGCCCTGCTAGTGGCTGGCGCGCTCACCAGCTCTCACATATTGGTACGCCTGCTCGACCGTCCAACTTACACCGAAAATCTGGTGCTCGTCCACAGTCTGCTTGCCATCGCCGTACTCAATGCACTGAGTATCATCCCCCACTTGGGCCTTTACGCTCTGAGGCAAGACCGATCGATCGTGGTTAGCCAATTGCTAGGGTGTGCAGTGTTTGTTAGCGTCGCCTTAGCTGGCTTGCCATCTATTGGCATTCATGCCATCTTGCTCGGTCTGGCTGCTGGCTGGACCCTCATTCTTCTCTGGAAGGCGCACGCCTACAAGCGCCTGATCCATCAACTCAACGGGTAACATTCATGCAGCAAACAGCTCTAATCACTGGAGCCGACGGATTTATTGGCTCGCATCTTACGGAGTTGTTAGTACGCGAGGGCTACAAGGTCAAGGCACTTTCTCAATACAACTCATTTAACCATTGGGGATGGCTAGAGGACGTTTCGTGCCTGAAAGATATAGAGGTACTTAATGGAGACGTGCGCGACCCTAGCTATTGTCAGCACATCACCAAGGGTGTCGATGTGGTGTTTCATTTGGCAGCGTTGATCGCGATCCCTTACTCTTATATGGCACCGGACAGCTACATCGACACCAATATCAAAGGCACGCTGAACATCTGCCAAGCCGCGCGGGATCAAGGCGTAAGTCGGTTGATTCACACTTCGACAAGTGAGGTCTATGGGACTGCCCAGTACGTGCCTATCGACGAGAAGCATCCTCTGCAGGCTCAGTCACCTTACAGCGCCTCAAAGATTGGTGCTGATGCACTAGCGATGAGCTTTCACAACGCATTCGATCTACCTCTCACGATCGCGCGCCCGTTTAACACCTATGGACCACGCCAATCCGCACGGGCCATTATCCCGACTGTCATCAGCCAAATAGCAAGTGGGCAACCGCAAATCAAGCTTGGCGATGTCTCGCCCACCCGCGACTTCAACTATGTTGCAGATACGTGCGAGGGTTTTCTTTCACTTGCGCGGTGCAATGAAGCAGTTGGCTCAATTGTCAACATTGGCTCGAATCATGAAATTTCCATCCTGGACACCGTTCGGTTGATCCGCGAAATCATGGGCAGCAGCGTAGAGTTCGTCGTGGACGAACAGCGTCTGCGCCCAGGTAAGTCAGAGGTTTTCCGCCTGTGGTGCGACAACGCCAAAATCCATGCACTCACAGGATTCACCCCCTCCTTCAGCCTGAGAGAAGGACTTAAATCCACCATCGACTGGTTTACCGAACCGCGCAACCTCGCCAAGTACAAGGCGGACATTTATAACGTCTGAGATATACCCATGTACCAAGCCGTCGCCGATTTCGTACAAGACCTCTTCGGCACCCACGATGCCATTCCCTTGCACGCTCCCGTGTTCAACGGCAATGAGCGACGATACGTGGGCGATGTGATCGATTCCACCTTCGTCTCCAGCGTTGGGACCTACGTGGATAGGTTCGAGTGCGACGTCGCAAAGTACACCGGTGCCCGGCGCGCGGTCGCAACCGTCAATGGCACGGCAGCGCTGCATGTAGCGCTGCGCCTAGCTGGTGTAGACCACGATGATCTTGTCATCACACAGCCATTGACCTTCGTTGCGACCTGCAACGCCATAGCCTACTGCGGCGCGGAGCCGGTATTCGTCGACGTAGATCTGGATACGATGGGCCTTTCGCCCATCGCCATGGAGGAATGGCTAAACGACAACGCGCGCCTAGACGGCGACGGCATCTGCCGCACCCGAGCAGACGGGCGGCGTATCCGCGCATGCCTGCCAATGCACACCTTCGGCCATCCCGTCCACCTTGACGAGATGGTTGACGTCTGCCGGCGATGGCGCTTGGTCCTTGTCGAGGACGCAGCCGAATCTCTGGGTAGCCTTTACAAGAACCGTCACACCGGCACCATCGGCGAACTGGGCACCCTGAGCTTCAACGGCAACAAGATCATCACCACCGGCGGGGGTGGCATGATCCTCTCGGATGACATACTCGGGACGCGCGCAAAACATCTCACCACCACGGCTAAGACGCCCCACGCCTACGAATACGTGCACGATGAGGTGGGCTACAACTACCGGCTACCCAATCTGAATGCCGCACTAGGCTGTGCTCAGCTGGAGTCTCTAGAGTCTTTCGTGCAGACCAAGCGGGACCTCGCTCGGAGGTATGCGGAGTTCTTTAAGGATCAGCGCCTGCGCTTCTTCTTCGAACCCAAAGATTGCCGGTCGAACTACTGGCTGAACGCGGTGTTCTGCGAAGACCGGCGTGACCGGGACAACCTGCTGGAAAACACCAACAAGCAAGGCGTGATGACGCGCCCGATCTGGGCGCTGATGAACCATCTTCCTGCGTTCCGGCATTGCCTGAAAGGCAACCTGAAGAATGCCGAATGGCTAGAGGATCGTGTGGTCAACCTGCCCAGCAGCGTGCCGCGCAGCAGCGAGGTCCTAAGGTGAAAGTGGCCGTTTTTACCGGTACCCGAGCAGAGTACGGGCTGCTACGCTGGCTGATTCAGGATATCCAGCAGTCTGTCGCGCTGGATTTGCAACTCATTGTGAGTGGTATGCACCTGGCCCCCCCATTCGGAGAAACGTGGAAAGAGATCGTCTCTGACGGCTTCCGAATCGACGAGCGCGTGGAAATGCTGCTCGCCTCGAACACACCGACCGGTGTCATCAAGTCTATGGGGCTTGGCATGATCGGATTTGCCGATGCGCTGGACAGACTACGGCCTGATGCTGTGGTGGTACTGGGTGACCGATTTGAAACACTCGCCATGGCTCAGGCATGCGCCATCATGCGCATCCCCGTTGCTCACATTCATGGAGGGGAGATTACTGAGGGCGCCTACGACGACGCATTTCGCCACGCAATCACCAAGCTGTCCAGCCTGCACTTCACCTCCACACCCACTTACCGCCAGCGCATCATTCAAATGGGGGAGGCGCCCGACACTGTTTTCCATGTGGGCGCGCTTGGCCTGGATCACCTCAAACGATCGGAGTTGGCCCCCATCCGATTACTGCAAGATTGCATGAGCATTGACCTGGCCCAGCCGTTTGCCCTGGCCACGTACCATCCCGTAACGGCAGCTAGTGAGGACCCCATCGCCACTGCACAAGCCATGCTGAACGCGTTGCAGAAACATGGTTTGCAGGTCATCCTCACATATCCAAATGCCGACAACGGCGGACAGGACATCATCACCGTTCTGCAAGCGCACGCCGCCGCACATCCGAATCGAGTACACCTCGTGCCCTCGCTCGGCTCAGTGCGATACCTCACTGCCATGGCCCATGCGTCACTGGTCGTTGGAAACTCCTCCAGCGGCATCATCGAGGCTCCTGCCTTCCATATACCTTCGGTAAATATAGGGATTCGCCAACAAGGCCGGCTGGCGGCCGACTCGGTCGTCCATTGTGCTTCCGATGAAGCCTCCATTTCCATGGCCCTTGAAAAGGCAATGGATGCTGCTTTCCTAGATGTCTGCCAGCGTGCAGTCAATCCTTACGGTTCTGGTGATGCGTCCTTGGCTGTGGTGCGTGCACTGGAGACCTGGAGGCCAGTTCCCTTCAAGAAATTCTTCGACCTGAAGGTGGATGAATGAGCAATGCTCCTGTCTATGTCATCGCGGAGGCCGGTGTAAACCACAACGGCTCGAGGGAAATGGCCTTCGCCCTGGTCGATGCCGCAGCAGCCGCTGGCGCTGATGCGGTGAAGTTCCAGACCTTCAACGCCGATCTGCTTGCCACTGCGTCCGCGCCCAAGGCAGGCTACCAACTTGAGACAACTGCCACCACTGAATCGCAACATGCAATGCTCAAGAGGCTGGAACTTGGCCGGGACATGCACTACGAGCTGCAACAACACGCGAGCAAGCGCGGTATCACCTTTCTTTCGACTGCCTTCGACACCGCGAGCCTGAAATTTCTCATGGACCTGGATCTCCCCCTTTTCAAGGTTCCATCCGGGGAGATCACCAACGCACCCCTGCTGTGGCAATTTGCCCGCACTGGCAAACCCCTTGTTCTTTCGACAGGGATGGCTACGCTGTCGGAGGTGGAGTTTGCGCTCGCAGTGGTGTCCCACGGCCTGCAACATGCGGAAGAGCCCACCTCACTGGATGTGGTGTGGCGAACTTGGAGTCAAGCGAAGATCCGCTCGCAGCTCTCGGGTCACGTATCGCTGCTTCATTGCACATCGCAGTATCCGACGCCTATGTCCGAGGTCAACCTGCGCGCCATGGACACGCTGGCTGCATCTTTCGGGTTGCCAGTCGGCTACTCGGACCACACGGAAGGTATCCTCATTCCCATTGCAGCGGTCGCACGAGGGGCCACCATCATCGAGAAGCACTTCACGCTGGACCGCAATCTGCCCGGCCCGGATCACCTGGCCTCCCTTGAGCCGGACCAATTGCACGAGATGGTGCGTCAGATTCGCGAACTAGCCCAGTCTATGGGTGACGGCACCAAATCCCCACAACCCTCGGAATGGGACACGAAACGCGCAGCGAGGCAGCAGGTGGTTGCCGCGCGGGATCTGCAAGCTGGTGCTGTACTCACCCGGCAAGACCTCACCACGGCCCGTGCCGGCCACGGTCAACCTGCCAGCCGCCTCTGGGACATGATCGGCCAGCAGACTGCTAGGGTCTACCGGGCCGGAGAGGTCATCGAGCCATGAGTGATATCCGACGCCATACCGCATCGCCTCTGGTGCTCGTGGGCGCGGGTGGGCATGCTCGCGTGCTCAAGGCACTCATTGAAGCTGCGGGACTGCGGTTGCTAGGCGTGGTGGACCCCGTACTGGCTCGCGAAAAGGCCCAGACTTGGCTCGACTTGCCAGTGTTGGGCGATGATCTTTCGCTGATGAACATGGACGCTGGATCGATTGGGCTGGTCCATGGCATTGGTCAGACCCCTGGATCGACCGTTCGCTACTTGATCTACAACAAACTGTATGCTGCGGGCTTTCGCTTTCCGCCCCTCATTCATCCCCATGCTTGGGTTGCACCAGATGCCCTATTGGCAGACGGCGTGCAGGTGATGGCGGGCGCGGTGGTGCAACCCGCCTGCCGCATCGGCGAAAACACCATTGTCAATACCCGTGCTTCGATCGACCACGACGGCAACATCGGCAGCCATGTGCACGTTGCCCCTGGCGCGGTGCTATGCGGCGGCATAACGCTCGAATCTGGCGTGTTCATCGGAGCAGGCGCTGTGCTTCTGTCGAATTTGAAAGTCGGGTCCGGGGCTACTGTGGCAGCGGGCAGCACGCTGTCTCGGGATCTGGGTGCTGGAGCAATACATCACCGCACGCAGAGATCCGCACAACCCACCGTCTCACAACCATGAAAAATTGGCAATCCCTGCTGGTCACGCCAGACACGACCCTTGAAGTGGCTGTCGCCACACTGGACCATGCCGGTGCGCGAATCGTCGTCGTCGTCGACGATCAGGGACGGCTGCTGGGCACCGTCACCGATGGCGATGTGCGAAGGGCTTTGCTTAAACATCTCCCCTTGACGGAGCCGGTGGCCAACGTGATGTGGAAAACGCCGCTCGTGGCAGGACCGGATTGGTCCCGGGAGCGCATGCGGGCGGTCATGGAGAACCGGCGGCTTCTGCAAATGCCCATCGTCGATTCTCAGGGTGTCATGGTAGGGCTCGAGACGCTTCATGATGTGCTGGATGAGCGCCAGTTCGACAACCCGGTGTTCCTGATGGCAGGCGGTTTCGGAACCCGTCTCTACCCTCTGACGGAAAACTGCCCCAAGCCCATGCTCAAGGTGGGAGACAAGCCAATTCTCGAACTCATCCTAGAAAGCTTTGTGGATGCGGGGTTCCACCGCTTTTACATTTCCACGCACTACCTGCCCGAAATGATTCGAGATCATTTCGGCGACGGATCGCGATGGGGCGTATCGATCAGCTACATCTATGAGGAAGAACCGTTGGGCACCGGGGGCGCATTGGGCCTTCTGCCCAAGGACGATATCCAGTTGCCCATGTTTCTGATGAACGGCGATCTACTGACGCGTGTGGACTACCGTGGACTGCTCGAATTCCACGCGCAACAGAACAGCATTGCGACGATGTGTGTGCGCGAATACAAACACCAAGTTCCATATGGTGTGGTTCAGGCCCAGGGCGCGAAGGTGGTTTCCATGGTGGAAAAGCCAACGCAGAAATTCTTTGTCAATGCAGGCATCTATGTTCTGAGCCCTGAACTGCTGAGTGGAGTACAGCCTGGAAAGCGCATCGACATGCCAACAGTCCTAGAGGAAGCCATACGCAACCAGCAGACCGTATCGATGTTTCCCGTGCACGAATACTGGCTAGACATCGGTCGCATGGAAGATTTCCAGCGAGCGCAGGAGCAGATCAGGAGCCTGATTTGAAAGCACTCGTGATCGGATCAGGCAGCATTGCACAACGCCACTTGGTCAACCTCCGGCGATTCAAGGAGGTACGACAGATCGGCGTGATGACGTCATCCGGACGAACGCTTGCAGCCGGAGAAACGCCAGCAGACACGGTTTTGGCCGATCTTGATGCCGCCGTGCATTGGCGACCCGATGTGGTGGTAGTGGCATCCCCCGCGCCCTGGCACATTCAGCAGGCGATGGCCTTTCTCAGCCTTAACGCTCGGGTGCTAATCGAAAAGCCCCTTGCATCCGACTGGAATAACTGCGCTGCCCACCTTGACACGTTGATGACGAACGCCGAGGCGATCGTGATGGGATATAACCTGCGCCACCTCCCATCAGCGCAGTTCGTCAAAAATTACCTGGCGGAACGACCCTCAGGCTCCATTCATTCGATCCACGTTGATGTCGGGCAGTATCTGCCTGACTGGCGCCCAGAGTCCGATTACCGGGCGCAGGTATCGAGTCAACGATCGCTTGGCGGCGGTGCTCTTCTGGAGCTAAGCCACGAACTGGACTATCTCTTCTGGCTCTTTGGGCCCTTCCAGGGTGTGTATTGCGTAGCTCGCCAGACTGGCCATCTCGAAATTGATGTGGAGGACACTGTGGACGCAATGTTCGATCACGAGACAGGTCCATCAGCCTCGCTGCACCTAGATTTCCTGCAGCGGCGGCGCAGCCGATCATGCAAGGTCGTAATGGCCCATGGCACTCTGATCTGGAATCTGGCTGACGGCACGGTTCACCTGCAAACAGCTCGGAAAGAGGCTATTCTGTTCTCCGATCCGGCAGATGCAATCCATCAAACTTATGTGACCGAGCTGGAGATACTCCTCGGTAAACGAAAGCCGCCCGAGCACAAGGGCGCCAGCGTGCAGGAAGCGGCGGCCGTGCTGCAAACCATCTCGGCGATGAAGCAGTCCTCTACCACCCGGGCCCGAGTCAAGATCGCCTTATGAAAACTCCCATCATCTTCGGATTTGTATTTGCGCGCGGCGGATCCAAAGGGCTGCAACACAAGAACATGCTCAAACTGGGAGACTCCTCTCTAGTGGGTCATTCTGTCATGGCCGCGCGCACGGTTCCATCCATCGCTCGCGTTTTCGTCTCGACCGATGACGAAGATATCGCTAACGAAGCACTCGCACACGGCGCGGAAGTCATACAACGTCCGGCGGACCTAGCGAGTGACACGGCCTCAGAATGGAAGGCATGGCAGCACGCCATCCAGCATCTCAAGGCACAAGGCACGGATTTCGATGTCTTTATCAGCCTGCCACCAACCAGCCCCTTGCGCGGTACGGCGGACGTGCAGAATTGCATCGATGCACTTCGGCCAGGCATTGACGTGGTCATCACGGTCACTCCAGCGGCGCGCAACCCTTATTTCAACATGGTATTGCGCGATCACGACGGGACATCGCGAATCGTCAATGCGTTGGGGCCCATCTCCCGGCGCCAGGATGCTCCGGCCGTCTACGATATCACCACCGTGGCCTACGCCGCGAGGCCAGATTTCATCCTCAACGAAGACGGCCTCTTCGCTGGCACAGTGCACTCCGTCATCGTGCCCAGAGAACGAGCGGTAGACATCGATGACGCGATTGATTTTCAACTCGCAGAAGTGATTCTGTCCCGCAAGGAAATAGCATGCAATTGAAGGGGAGCGTGGTAGTGGTCTGCGGATCAGGTGGGCTGATTGGCAACAGTATCGTGCGCCTGCTTTTGTCCGAAGGGGTCCGTGTAGCCGCTTTGGACATTTCAACCGAGGCTCTGAAACGCCTGGAAGTGGAACATCCTGGCTTGACCAGCCTGCCCTGCAACATCACCCAAGCTGAATCCATACAAAACGCTCTGCGCACGATCCGCGAGAAGCTTGGGCCCATTGACGGTGCTGTTAACTGCGCATACCCGCGCAACGCGGCTTACGGACGCAAACTGCTCGACATAACCTTTGCTGATTTTTCCGAGAATCTCGGTCTTCATCTGGGAGGCTATTTTCTTTTCATGCAACAGTGCGCGCGCCATTGCCTTGACGCCAACCATCCGATGTCGCTTGTCAACTTTTCTTCCATATACGGGGTCATCGCCCCGCGCTTCGATATTTATCAAGGAACGCCTATGACGATGCCGGCTGAATACGCCGCCATCAAATCAGGACTGATTCATCTGAGCAAGTATTTCGCTGCCTACTTGAAAGGGACACCCTTTCGGGTCAATTGCCTGAGTCCCGGAGGCATCCTCGATTCCCAACCTATGACCTTTGTCGAAAAGTACGGGGAGCACTGCAACTCGAAAGGAATGCTCGACCCGGTCGATCTCCACGGAGCGCTACTCTTTTTGCTATCGGACGCCTCTCGCTTCATGGCGGGACAGAATCTAATTGTCGATGACGGCTTCACAACTTGATCTAGAGGCGTGGCATTCCCGGCAGATGCAGCAAACGCGTACAGGTACCGGCCGAACACCGTTGGTTGTTTTCGCAGGTTGCTTGGCTGTGCTTGGATCGATGCATATGCTTGCGTTGCCTATGTTTCCTGCGTTCGTGTCCTGCTACGCGATTTTGCTCTGCGTGGCGTTTCCAAAGCGCACGATTAGCCCCCTATCTTTCGTTTACCTTTACTACGCACTTTGGTTCGTCATCGCGCCTGCCTTCGCGTCGCGTTACTCTGCCGATCTGCTTCTACGCTCTGAATACTCGCTGGCATTCCTTTGCGCATATGCAGGGCTGGGCACATGTACCATGGGGTGTCTGGCGGGGGAAAACTTTGCCGGGAGAATCCCAGCGCGGAAAGGTATTGCGCAACCACGAACGATACAGAGGCTTCCTCTCATCAACGGTGCTCTTTTTTGCATCTGTACCGGCCTTGTGCTGGCTATCGTTGTGAGTTCCGGGGGCATTTCTGTGTGGATGGCAAACCCGGGAGATGCTTTTCTGAACCGCGCAGGTTCTGGCGTCTATGTGGTGGCGAGTCATTTCTGCTCGATGGTGCTAGCGCTGCTCTGCGGCCACCAAGCCCACCGGGAAAGGCGCCCGGGCGCTCTTCTGCTTTTTATCGTGTGGCTCGCAATGACATCCCCGGTACATGGCAGCAAGTTCCAGTTAGTTCTACTGCTGACGCTTTCTCTGATCCCATGGCTGCGCGACCTGCGGCCGATGTCCGCTCGTACAGTTCTGCTCGGCGGGGCATTCGTGGCGATCTTTGTACTGGGGCTTTATTTCCGCAATCTGACTTGGATCGAGTTGGAAACGTTTCTACCTTATGCATTGAACTATTTCACTGCGCTGGAGAATCTGGCTATCTCATTGAGAGACTTCGACCCCAGCTGGATGCAGACTTTCCTGCTGCCCTTCAACAAACTGCTGAGTCCCGTGGGTATTCCAGACCAGCCGTTCTATTTTGATATGAACCACTGGCTCACTGACTTGTATTTCCCGCAAGCATGGAAGATCCGAGCAACCGAGCAATGGCCGGTCGAAACCGATCTTTATCTCAACTTCCAGTTTGTCTATGGCTTGCCGCTGCTGTTCGCCTACCTGTTCGTTTTGAGCGCGGTGCATGGACATGCACAAAGACAAAACTCTCTGGGCGCGTGGTTCGCCGCTTTCGTGCTCACTCTGCTCCTCGTTTCTCATCTTCGCGGCTCTCTCATTAATCACACCGATTTCTACATGTACCCATTCGTTGCTACGGTCTATCTGTTGTTGCGCCGTGTACCCATTCAGCATGGACGTCGGACAGCCCCCAGCCGATCATGAACCGCTATCGCTTGGGCTTGCTCGCTGACTATCTGGCAGCGACCCGGAACGAAATCGATATCGATAACCGGATGCTGCGAACGCTCGGAATGGACCCCATGCGCTGCGGCCATATCCCACGTGTGCAGCGCTGGGCCCCTTCAGGCCTGCGCAGGCCATGTCTCTGGGCCAACATTGCCAGGCTCGCCAGATTGCTCTGGCCGCTCGTGGGCGCTCCATTACTGTTCACACTGCAAGCGATGTCTCTATGGAGGGCGATGCCACGCATGGAAATTTCGCCACGTGTCATTGCTGTAGACCATATCGGCCTCGGGTTCTCCAGCAGAGCCATGCAGTTGATCCGAACGCCAGCTTTCGACCCGGCGCCGGCCTGCTGGTTGGTCGTGCCTTGGGTGAGTGTGCCCACTCTCCCTAGCGAGCTCCTGCGCATCGATTTGATGGAGGTGCTGTCTGCCAAGGATCTGCGCGATGCCTGGCTGGACGCCATGGCGGCGACGCTCGTCGCCGTTCGAAGACGCGATCTGTCGCAATGGATTCTTCAGACCTACACGGCCCTGCGCTGGTTTGCAGCACGCCGCGCAGTCGATCGTCTCGGCGGAACGCTATACACCGCCGAGCACTATGACCGATGGGCGGTGCTAGCGGACCGCGCCGTGCGGCGCAGCCATGCAAATAATCACAGCCCTCAGGCTGAAGGCCCCCGCGGGCTCGTGTTGGTTCAGCACGGCGTAGTCGTGCCCACGGGCAATAAGCCAGACACCAGCGAGGAATTGAGATTGTCCACGCGGCTGTCCAGAGTCGATGCGCTCCACGCCTTTGACGATGCATCAGAAACCTTCTTCCGTCTGCGTGTGCTCACCATCGCTGGTAACAGACGCCTGCCGAATGTCAAACGCTTCGTACCTAACATCACGCTGAGCGCCACGGGGGAGGCAGCAGGCACCATCACACTACTTTTCGTGGGGCACCCATTCTGCGAGGAACTACATCTGCATGCCTTGGCCGAGATCCAGCGCACGATGCCGAACGTGGCGACATACTACAAACCCCATCCTCTGGCTGCCATGTCGCCGACAATGGCTGCTGCTGGTTGGCAGTTCGTCAAAGATTCCCAGTTTTTTCCGGCCGTCGACCTGCTGATCTCTTACCCATCAACGCTTGTGGTCGAATACGAGGCACAGGGCATCAGGGCACTGGTACATCCCATCAATATGCGCTCCGCCGAAGCTCAACCCTTCTTGTATAACCTCTCCCGAGAGCTCGCACGAGTGCGACAAGCATCATCCCAATGAACGAAGCGATCCCCAGCACGGCAACACATACCTGCACTCGCTGCATCATGGACACCTCGGACCCGAACATTGCGTTCGATGACAAGGGGCGCTGCGACTATTGCGTCAATTTCGAAGCTACGATTTTGCCTAACTGGGACACTGGGGCCGGCGGTGCAGAAGCTCTGGCGAAATTGGCTTATCGCATCAAGGCAGACGGCCAAGGTAAAGACTTTGACTGCATTATTGGACTATCGGGCGGGCTCGACAGCTCCTACGCTGCTTACGTAGCTAAGGAGAAGATGGGGCTTCGCCCACTACTCTTCCACGTCGATGCCGGGTGGAACACCGACCAAGCCGTAGGGAACATAGAGAAGCTGGTGGACGGCCTGGGGCTGGAGTTGTTCACTGAGGTGATCAACTGGGAGGAGATGAAGGATCTGCAGTCGGCATTCCTGCGTTCGGGCATTCCTGACCAAGACTTGCCACAGGATGGCGCCTTCTTTTCTGGTCTGTACAAGTTTGCTCGCCAGTACAAGGTGAAGCACATCATCACTGGTTCCAACTTTTCCACTGAGTGCTGCCGCGAGCCTGAAGAGTGGGGAGGCTATCTTGGCATCGACACCTGGTTGTTCAATGACATTCATCGCCAGTTCGGCAAACGCCCGCTAGCCACCTTCCCACTCACCGACATCCTGGTCTACAAGCTGTACTACCAGAAGATCCTCGGTATGAAGGTGCACTACCCGCTCAATTTGGTGCCCTACGTCAAGAAGGACGCCGAGGAAGAACTGAACCACCTATTTGGTTGGAAGAGCTTCCAGCACAAGCATCATGAATCGCGCTTCACCCGCTTCTACGAAGACTATTGGTTACCGCGGAGATTCGGCTTTCACAAGCGGCGCGCACATTTCTCCAGCTTGATCATGACTGGTCAGATGACTCGCGAAGCGGCACTCAAGCGTATCGCCTCGCCTGAGATGGATGAGCACTTTCTAAAACAGGAATTCGAGTACGTTGCCCACAAACTCGATCTGACTGTTGATGAGCTCCAGGAGATTTTTGAGACGCCCAAAAAGACCTACCGTGACTATCGCAACAAGCGATGGATGATCAGTTTGGGCACAACAGTGCTGCGCACACTGGGCCTTGAGAAGAGACACTTCCGATGATCCGCGTAGTCGACTACGGCGTAGGTAACATCCAAGCCTTTCTGAATGTGTTCAAACGCTTGGGGTTGCCTGCGGATCGGGCCAAGGCACCAGCAGACCTTACAGATGCGACACGCTTGATCCTGCCAGGGGTGGGCTCATTCGATCACGCGATGACCCTGCTCAACCAGTCTGGCTTGCGCGAACCGCTAGAAGCTCGCGTGCAAGGCGAGTGTGTCCCCGTGCTCGGCGTCTGCGTGGGTATGCAGATGCTCGCAGGCGGTTCGGACGAAGGCCAGTTGCCCGGGTTGAACTGGATCCCGGGGCGCGTACGGGCCTTCGCGCAAACCCCAGCGTCGGCCCAGCTACCGCAGCCCCACATGGGTTGGAACGATCTGCAGATACTCTCAGACAGCCCCTTGTTCGCCGACTTTGCGCCCACGCCTCGCTTCTATTTTTTGCATTCGTATTTTTTTGATTGTGCAGATCGTGCCCATGTGGCCGCTTCGGCGACCTACGGCCTGAGCTTCGATTGCGTGGTGTCGTCCGGGCACATTCACGGTGTTCAATGCCACCCGGAAAAGAGCCACCAGTTCGGTGCTCAGCTGCTTAAGAACTTCGCCACGACCTGACCTCCATGCTGCGCCCTCGAATCATTCCCTGTCTACTTGTCCACAACGGAGGTCTTGTCAAGACAGTGGGATTCAAGACACCAAAGTACGTTGGCGATCCGATCAACGCAGTCAAAATCTTCAATGAAAAAGAAGCTGACGAACTTGTGGTATTGGATATCGACGCCAGTGTGAAAGGCGTAGAGCCCAACTACGGGCTAATCGCCAAGCTAGCCGCCGAATGCCGGATGCCATTGTGCTACGGAGGCGGAATCACCTCGGCACAACAGGCCGCGCGCATCATCGACTTGGGTGTAGAGAAGGTGTCCGTCAGCGCAGCAGCTGTGGCGCGTCCAGGACTGCTCGGAGAAATGGCTGCTGCTATCGGGAAACAGAGCGTGGTAGCGGTCATCGATGTTCGCAAGAAGTCTGGCATGTTTTCCAGAGGCCATGAAGTCTGCACACACAACGCCACACTTGGTCATGCACAGGATCCCATCGAACTCGCCCTCCAACTGGAAGCTGCCGGTGCCGGCGAGATCGTACTGAACTCAGTGGACCGTGATGGTAGCTTAAAGGGTTATGACCTGGATATCGCCCAACGCCTTCGCGCGAGTCTGAAAGTACCACTCACAGTGCTGGGAGGCGCCGGTTCGTTGGATCACATGGGCACGCTGATCCAGCGTTGCGGTGTGATCGGGGCTGCCGCCGGCAGCCTGTTCGTTTTCAAAGGCCAGTACCGTGCGGTGCTGATCAACTACCCCACACCTCAACAGAAAGATGCCCTATTCGCGGCGTCGCTTCCCAGATAACCGGACCACAGGGCCAGCATGACAAGCAAAACCAAGAACAACATGTTCAAGGACAAGACCCTCCTGATCACTGGCGGCACCGGTTCCTTTGGCAATGCGGTACTCAAAGGCTTTCTCGATTCAGACATCGGCGAGATCCGCATTTTCAGTCGTGACGAAAAGAAGCAGGACGACATGCGCAAGCACTTCAACCATCCCAGGCTGAAGTTCTACATCGGAGATGTTCGCGATGCGCGCAGTGTTTGCGCAGCCATGCGGGGTGTTGATCATGTCTTCCATGCCGCCGCACTCAAACAAGTGCCATCCTGCGAATTCCACCCCATGGAGGCCGTACGCACCAATGTGATGGGCACCGAAAACGTGCTGGAGGCGGCCATCTCAGCCGGAGTCAAGCGCGTGGTTTGTCTGAGCACGGACAAGGCGGTGTACCCCATCAACGCCATGGGCATAAGCAAGGCCATGATGGAGAAGGTGATGGTTGCCGCCAGCCGCAACCTGGAAGGCACGGGTACGGTGATTTGCGGCACCCGCTATGGCAACGTGATGGCGTCGCGCGGCTCGGTGATTCCGCTTTTCGTGGAACAGGTGCGCAGCGGCAAACCCATCACGGTTACAGATCCGGCGATGACCCGCTTCATGATGACCCTGTCGGATGCTGTGGACCTGGTTATGTACGCGTTTGAGCACGGCAACAACGGCGATATCTTTGTCCAGAAGGCTCCAGCGGCCACTGTCGAGGTCTTGACCCAGGCGCTGCTGCATCTAATGGGCCGTCCAGACCACCCAGTCCGCGTGATGGGCAGCCGACATGGCGAAAAACTGTACGAAGCCCTGCTGAGCCGGGAAGAAATGGCATGCGCAGAGGATCTGGGCGACTATTTCCGCGTTCCCCCGGACGGCCGTGACCTCAACTACGCCAAGTACGTGGAGGAAGGAGAGGAACGACTCACCCAGGCTTTGCATGCGGACGAATACCACTCGCACAACACCACGCGCCTCGACGTTCAGGGTATGACGGCGCTATTGATGAAGCTCGACTTCATGCGCCAGATTGCACGCGGAAATGCCGCTGCGGCGGAGGAGTAAATCCATGAGGGTATTGGTCACAGGCGCCCAGGGCTTTATGGGCAAGAACCTTGCGCTGCACCTCGCTGAACGCAAAGACGTGGAGCTCTTCGCATTTACCCGGGAGCACTCCGCAGCCGATTTGCGCGGCATGCTCAACGGTGTGGACTTCGTTTTTCACCTTGCAGGTGTCAACAGACCACAAGATCTCCAAGACTTCACCATCGGCAATGCAGACCTGACCCAGGAACTGTGTCGGGCGATTGCAGAGCGACCAGTCGCCAGCAAGATCTCGGTGGTGTACACCTCGTCCACCCAAGCAGCCACCGACAACCCCTATGGCCGCAGCAAACGCGCAGCGGAACAAGCGCTGTTCGATCTTCAGGCACAGCACGGCGTTGACGTACATGTCTTTCGCTTGCCCAACGTGTTCGGCAAATGGTGTCGGCCCAACTACAACTCCGCCGTCGCAACTTTCTGCCACAACATCGCACGCGAGGTGCCGATCCAGGTCAACGACAACGCGGCACCGATTACGCTGGTATACGTAGATGATGTGCTCGCGCGCTTCGTGCAGCTGATGGATGGCGCCCTGGCATCGGTCGATGCGCAAGGTTTTTCCATCCTCTCGCCGCAGTACACAAGCACCGTCGGTGAGGTGGCGCGACTGATCAGGTCGTTCAAATCCAGCCGTGAAACCTTGGTCACCGACCGGGTGGGCGCGGGTTTGACACGCGCCTTGTACTCCACATATGTGAGCTACCTGCCGCCCGAAGAATTTGCCTACGCCATACCGCTTCATGCGGATGCCAGGGGCGTCTTTGTTGAACTGCTAAAAACGCCCGATTGCGGCCAGTTTTCGTATTTCACCGCGCTACCGAATGTCACGCGAGGAGGCCACTACCACCACAGTAAAACCGAGAAGTTCCTTGTTATTCAGGGCCAGGCGCGTTTCCGTTTCAGGCACATGGTCACAGGCCAGATCCATGCACTGGATGTCACCGCAGACCTGCCCCATGTGGTGGAAACTGTCCCAGGCTGGACGCACGACATCACCAACACGGGAGATCGTGACATGGTGGTGATGCTTTGGGCAAACGAAATTTTTGACCGTGAGCGGCCAGACACGTTTGCGTGCCCCGTCTAACAAGTTATCCCATGAAAAAACTCAAAGTGATGACCATCGTCGGCACTCGGCCTGAGATCATCCGCCTCTCGCGTGTGATGGTCAAAATCGACCAGCACTGTGAACATGTGGTCGTTCACACAGGTCAGAACTACGACTACGAACTCAACCAGATCTTCTTTGACGACTTGGGCATCCGCAAACCCGACCACTTTCTGAACGCCGCTGGAACCAATGCCGCTGAGACGATCGGAAAGATCATTTCTGCGGTCGATGGCGTACTCTCCAGCGAGCAACCGGATGCCTTGCTGGTGCTGGGCGACACCAACAGCTGCCTCTCGGTGATCCCGGCCAAGAGACGAAAGGTGCCCATCTTTCACATGGAAGCTGGCAACCGCTGCTTCGACATGCGAGTACCCGAAGAGATCAACCGCCGCATCGTCGACCATACCGCAGACATCAACCTGACCTACAGCAGCATTGCGCGGGAATACCTGCTGCGTGAAGGCCTGCCACCCGACATGGTGATCAAGACCGGCAGCCCCATGGCGGAGGTGCTGGCCCACTACAGACCTCGCATCCAGGCCTCGACCATCCTCGACAGGCTGGGGTTGAAGAAGGGCCAATTCTTTGTGGTCAGTGCTCACCGAGAAGAAAACATCGATTCCGACACCCAGTTTTCAAAACTGGTGGACGTGCTCAACAAGATCGCGGAGAAGCACCAGCTGCCGGTCATTGTGTCCACCCACCCCCGAACACAGAAGCGCGTAGACAGCCAGGAAGCCCGATTCCATCCCCTGGTGCAACTGCTCAAGCCGCTGGGCTTTACCGACTACAACCAGTTGCAGATCCAGTCGTTGGCCGTGCTTTCCGACAGCGGCACCATCAACGAAGAGTCGTCGATCCTGAACTTTCCGGCGCTCAACCTGCGGGAGGCCCACGAGCGACCGGAGGGCATGGAGGAGGCAGCGGTGATGATGGTCGGGCTGGACGTCGAACGCGTGATGCAAGGGCTGGCGATCTTGGCCAATCAGCCGCGTGGCGAACAGCGACTGTTGCGCCAGGTGGCCGACTACAGCATGCCCAACGTGTCAGACAAAGTCGTACGTATCCTGCACAGCTACACCGACTACGTGAACCGCGTGGTCTGGAAGAAGTAAGCGTGCCCGCCCTGCGCATCCTCGTGGTCAGTCAGTACTTCTGGCCTGAAAACTTCCGTATCAACGACCTCGTTCGGGAATGGACAGGCCGTGGGCACACCGTCACGGTGTTGACCGGCAAGCCCAACTATCCGGCGGGCTGTGTCTTCGCTGAATACACGCAGCGCCCCGACCACTTCGGAGCGTTTCACGGCGCGTCTGTCGTGCGTGCGCCCATGCTCGCCCGATCGCAGGGCGCCTTGCGGCTGGTTCTCAACTACGCCAGCTTCGTGGCGGGCGCCTGCCTTGCAGGGCCCTGGCGCCTGCGAGGTTCGCCATTCGACGCCGTGTTCGTGTTCGAACCTTCCCCGATCACCGTGGGGTTGCCAGCCATCCTGATGGGACGCATCAAACGGGCGCCCGTGGTGTTCTGGGTGCTGGACCTGTGGCCCGAGACACTGTCGGCGATCGGGGTTGTGAGTTCTCCCCGCGTGCTTTCCTGGGTGGGAAAGCTGGTGTCCTTCATTTACAACCGCTGCACCCTCGTGCTGGGACAGTCGCGTGGCTTCCAGGACAGCATCGCAAAGTATTGCCGTAACCCGCAGAAGATCCGTTACTTCCCCAGTTGGTCCGAGGATGTGTTCAAACAAGCGGACGTGCAGCCGGCAGTAGAAGTTCGTGCGCGACCCGGGGTGTTCAGTGTTCTATTCGCGGGCAATCTCGGCGAAGCGCAAGACCTCCCGGCGGTGCTCGCAGCAGCCGAGTTGCTCAAGCACGAACCTGGGGTTCGATGGCTGATCGTGGGAGATGGGCGCAAATCCAACTGGCTGCAAGAAGAGGTGATTCGACTTGGGTTGGAGCAGCAGGTTCTGATTCTGGGCCGTCATCCGGTGGAGCGTATGCCCTCTTTTTATGCTCATGCAGATGCGTTGCTGGTGTCACTCAAGAAGGATCCGGTGTTCAGCCTGACCATCCCTGGCAAGTTGCAGTCTTACCTGATGTCAGGTGTGCCGGTGCTGAGCATGCTGGATGGTGAGGGTGCCGAGATCGTCAGGGCGTCTCAAGCCGGGCTGGCTTGCGCGGCCGGAGACTCAAAAGGCCTTGCCGCGGCGGTAATGACAATGGCGGCAATGAGCCGGGAAGAACGCGCCACCATGGGGTCCCGTGGACGTGAATTCGCACGGCGTGAGTTTGGTCGCGAAATGCTGATGAACAGGCTGGAGCATATGCTCAAAGAATCCATCGAAATGCACAAAGAGCAGAGCGCACAGGCATGACGATGCTCATCACCGGCGCGAACGGCTTTGTTGGACGAAGGGTGTGCCGCGTGGCCATCGACGTAGGCTTGCGTGTACGAGGCGCCGTGCGCCATCCCGACAAGGCGTTTGAGGGGCTTGAGCGGGTGGTGGTCTCGTCACTGGATGACACGGCCGATTGGACGCAAGCACTCGCTGGCTGCCAAGAGGTCGTGCATACTTCCGCGCGTGTGCATGTCATGACCGAGTCGGCCGACAACCCCCTGGACGAGTTTCGCCGAGTGAACGTTCAGGGAACGCTGCACCTCGCCAGTGAGGCCGCCGCTTCTGGTGTGCGCCGCTTCGTCTTCGTTAGCTCGGTCAAGGTCAACGGCGAAGCCACCACGGCAGGCCACCCTTTCACCGCCTCGGACATACCCGCTCCAGAAGACCCGTACGGCATCTCCAAAATGGAAGCCGAACAAGGCTTGCGCCAGATCGCCAATGACACCGGCATGGAAGTCGTCATCATCCGCCCACCCCTGGTCTACGGCCCAGGCGTCAAAGCCAACTTCGCGTCGCTGATGCGCGCCGTTCAACGCGGCATCCCCCTGCCGCTGGCCAGCGTCACCCACAACCGCCGCAGTTTCGTCGCGCTGGACAACCTGGTCGACCTGCTCATCACCTGCATCGGCCACCCTGCCGCCGCCAACCAGACCTTTCTGGTCAGCGACGGGGAAGACCTGTCCACCGCCGACCTGCTGCACC
>LNFM01017680.1_pt1 | contig 25439 bp, 28 predicted proteins | sample 596031 | NCBI WGS metagenome assembly LNFM01 (sample SAMN04254537, study PRJNA301005) | activated carbon metagenome | isolation source: dual media filters at the Ann Arbor, Michigan drinking water treatment plant | place: USA: Ann Arbor | reverse complement strand
GGGCCGAACGCGGCGTCCTCGGTGCGCTCCATCGAGAGCTTCTCGGGGTGGTACGAGAAGTCCGGCCCGGTGGTGTCGAGGATCGTGTAGTCGTCCCCGCGCCGCAGGCGCAGGGTGACCTCGCCGGTCACCGCGGAGCCCACCCACTTCTGCAGCGGGTCGCGCAGCATCACCGCCTGGGGGTCGAACCAGCGGCCCTCGTACATGAGGCGCCCCAGGCGCCGGCCCATGGTGCGGTAGTTGTCGATGGTACCCTCGTTGTGGATCGCGCTGACCAGCCGCTCGTAGGCGATGTGCAGCAGCGCCATCCCCGGGCCCTCGTAGATGCCCCGGCTCTTGGCCTCGATGATGCGGTTCTCGATCTGGTCGCTCATGCCCAGGCCGTGGCGCCCGCCGACGGCGTTGGCCTCCAGCACCAGGTCCACCTGCGAGTCGAACTCGCGGCCGTTGATGGCCACCGGCCAGCCCTGCTCGAACCGCACCGACACCTCCTCCGGCGCGATCTCCACCGCGGGGTCCCAGTGCTTGACGCCCATGATCGGCTCGATGAGGTCCATGCCGTGGGAGAGCTCCTCCAGCAGCTTGGCCTCGTGCGTGGCGCCCCAGATGTTGGCGTCGGTGGAGTAGGCCTTCTCGGCGGAGTCGCGGTACGGCAGCTTGCGCTCGGCCAGCCAGGCGCTCATCTCCTTGCGGCCCCCCAGCTGGTCCACGAAGGCGGTGTCCAGCCACGGCTTGTAGATGCGCAGGTTCGGGTTGACCAGCAGCCCGTAGCGGTAGAACCGCTCGATGTCGTTGCCCTTGTAGGTGGACCCGTCGCCCCAGATGGCGACGCCGTCCTCCCGCATGGCCTGCACCAGCAGCGTGCCGGTGACGGCCCGCCCCAGGGGGGTGGTGTTGAAGTACGTCTTCCCGCCGGTGGAGATGTGGAAGGCGCCGCACATGAGCGCCACCAGGCCCTCGCGCACCAGCAGCTCGCGGCAGTCGATGAGGCGGGCCAGCTCGGCGCCGTAGGCGCGGGCGCGGTCCGGGACCGAATCCAGGTCGGGCTCGTCGTACTGGCCCAGGTTGGCGGTGTAGGCATAGGGGATGGCCCCCGCCTCGCGCATCCAGGCCACCGCGGCCGAGGTGTCGAGGCCACCGGAGAACGCGATGCCCACGCGTTCGCCGACGGGAAGGCTCGTCAGGACATGAGACACGCCGGGCAGCCTATCGGCACCGCCCGGCCGGTGGGCCGACGGGCCCGCGCGGCGGCTACTCCTCGCCGCCCACGATCTCCCGGGGATCCACCCATTGCTTCTCGCGCTCCACGGCGGCCCCCTGCCGGAACTGGGCGCGGTCGAGCTGCTCGGGCGTCGCCTCCGGCGGGTAGGCCTCGTCGGGATCCCGCAGAACCTCCTCGTCGGCCTCGGTCATTGGCGGTGGGTCGTCGCGCATCGCGCCTCCTCTGTGGGTGACGCCTCCCTTCCCGCCCGCACGACCTCGCACACACGCGATCGGTTCGCGGTGTGCGGCGCGGAGGGGGCCCGGTTGCGGGCCCCCTCCGGCGGTGATCACGGCACGAGGCCCTGCGCGCGCAGGAAGGCCCGGCCCGGACCGGTGTCCAGGCGCGGCCCGGCAACGGTGTTGTTGGGACCGCTGAACGAGAACACGACGCCCAGCTTGCCGTTCAGGAACCACGGGGACCCGGAGTCACCCGCCGCCGGCAGCCCGAATCCGTTGGCGTCGTTGGGGTTGGCGTTCCCGTAGGCCAGGTCGTCCTTCAGGGTCTTGAGCGGGAACACCGACTGGTTGCGGAACCCGTCCATGAAGTACGAGCTCGGCTGGCCGGGCGGGCCCACCCGCGTGTCGCCGTAGCCCACCTGCAGGAAGTCCGGCTTGGGGTTCTGCAGGATCGTGCTGGGTCCGGTGATCTGCGCGGGCGTGATCCCGGTGACCGGCGCGGCGAGCCGCAGCACGCCGATGTCCTGCGCGCCGTTGGCAGCGAACGTGGCCATGCCGACCCCGTTGGAGCTGAGGAGGCTCTGGTCGTACGCCGGGTTCGGCACCGGGGTGCCGGCGATGCCCTGACCCAGCGGGATGGGGGCGGGGAAGCCGCCGGCCAGGGCCACCTGGTCGGAGAAGGTGATCTCGTAGGTCACGGCGCCGTAGCCCTCGATCGAGGGCGGAATGCAGTGCGCGGCGGTCACCACGGTGGTGGGGTTCACCAGCGTCCCGGTGCACACCAGCAGGGGGCCGATGGCATCGGTCCCCAGGATCATCCCCACGTTCGGGGTGCGCCCGTTGTCCGGCTGGCCGCCGATGACGGCGACCGCCTGGGTGGTGCTGAGCGCGAGCACCGCCGCGCACGCGGCGCCGGCCGCGCGAATCCATGCACGCATGTGGAAGTTCCTCCCGGTCGGAACGGATGACGGGACGGGGCACTCCTCCGGGCTCCGTCCCGACCACCTTCGCCCCGGGTCACCCGGAATTGAGCGAACCGTACCTATTCGGCTGCCGTTCGGGAGGTTCTGTCGATCAGACCGGCGCGCCCACCGCCGCCAGCACGTCGTCGGAGGTCGCCACGAAGGCGAACGATCCGGCCAGGATGTCCAGGGCCGCCCGGTGCAGGTCCGGCCCCATCATGGAGTCCACCAGGTCCTCCATCACCACCACCCCGAAGTCCTTCACCGATGCCGAGACGGTGGTGGCCAGCACGCAGGAGTTGGTGTTCACCCCCGACACCAGCAGGGTCCCGCAGCCCAGCGTGCGCAGGGTCACCTCCAGGTCGGTGCCCACGAAGCAGTCGTACCGCTTCTTGGTGCGCACCACGTGGTCGCCCTCGGCGTACACGCCCGGCATGAGCTCGAGCCCCGGCACGTCGCCCACGTTGTGGATGGCGATCTCCCGCCGCACGCTGTCGGGGCGTCCCCACTGGGCCGCCCAGTAGGGGTTCGACAGCACCTCGTCGGCGGTGCGGTAGTAGGTCACCACGTGCACCACCGGGATCCCGGCGGCGCGGAAGCCGTCGAGGGCCGGCACGACACGCTCCAGCAGCGCGGCGGACGCCTCGGGCGCCAGCGGCAGGGTCGCCACCTCGGGATCCAGATGGCCGCGGTGCAGGTCGATCGTGACCACGACCGGGCCGTCGAGGAGGGGGGCGAGCTCGGCGGGGTTCATGTGATCTCCGTTCGTTCGTGGCGTCAGGCGGCGCGACTGCCCGCGATGACCAGGGCACCGGACATGGCGATGGCGGCACCCGCCAGCTGTGCGCGGGTGAGCCGCTCCCGGAGCACGGCGGCGGCGATGCCCGCGGTGACCACCGGGTAGAGCGAGCCGAGCACCGCGACCAGGGTCACCAGCCCGCGGTTGGTGGCGGCGGCGAAGCACAGGACCGCGATGGCGTCGGTGAGCCCGGCGGCGCCGATCATCGGAAGTCCCTGGCGCGGCGGCCGCAGCGAGGCGCCGGCCATGAGGCCGATCACGGCCACCAGCGGGATCGATGCGGCCCGGGCGCTCACCACCGTCCACAGCGCGCCGCCGTCGGCCGCGAGGTCGAGGAACACGTAGAAGGTGCCGAAGCAGGCGCCCGCGATGAGGGCGAGCCCCACCGTACGCAGGTCGCCCCTGCCGGCTCCGCCGGCGGAGGCGGCGCACACGGTCATGGTGCCGCCGATCACCAGGATCACGCCGATCGCCGCGACCGCGCCGGGGCGTTCCCGGGATGAGCACCGCCGTGGTCGCGACGGCGGTCACCACGCCCATCGTCCCCTCGGCGAGCGCCTTGTAGAACACGAAGATCCCGGCGCCGGCGGCCACGCCGCCGGCCAGGCCGAAGGCCGCCGTGCGCAGCTCCGGCAGCCCCGCGCCGACGGCCAGGATGGCCCCGAGCATCATCAGGACGCCGATGATCTGCGAGTAGACGACGACCGTCGCCGCATGGGCGCGCCGGCTGGCCAGCCCGCCCAGGAAGTCGGCCGCGCCCCACGCCACCCCGGCGCCCAGGCCGAGCAGGACGCCGATCACGTGGCTGCGGCCGGTGCGCGGAAGTGCCGCGGGCCCTGCATGTGCGTCTGGATGTACCAGGCGAAGAACGCGAACCGCAGCGCCTCGGCCCGGTCCGTCCCGAACAGCCCGGTGGCCACCATGTCGTCCAGTGCCGCCGCCTGCGCGGCGTCGAGGGTCACCGGCACCCGCTGGGTGAGCAGCGGCACGTTGGTGAACTCCGGCGCATACCCGGGGTCGGGCACCAGGGCCCGGTCGGCCTTGATGACCGGCTGCCGGAAGTCCGACACCGACCGCTGGGTCCGGGGGAACCTGGGCTCGTTGGGCTCCAGGTGGGTGTGGTCCTCCTCCGTGCCCTCGAACACCTGCACCAGCAGGGGCTTGAGCGCAAAGTTGCTGGTCTGCATCACGTCGGCGCCACACACGTTGGGCACCGCGAGCACGTCGATCTGCGCCAGCAGGTCCACGAAGTCGCCCTCGCGAGAGCGGTTCGGCGCGATGAACGGGTTGCCGTCGCCGTCGATGCCCGTGTTCATCCAGAAGTTGAACGAGTCGTGGACGTCGTCCGGGGTGAGCGCGTAGGCGCGCTGCGCCTCGGCCTGGATGTCGTGGCAGTTGGTGTGCGGCGACAGGCCGAAGTGCATGTCGAAGAGCATCGCGCTGCACCGCGGGTACATGACGTCGTTGCTGCCGCAGGTGTCGGCCAGGATCGTGAGCATCGGCCGGTCGCGCGGCGGCGCCGACCACAGGTGCGCGCCCGTGGTGGGGTTCATGCCGTGCATGTGCCGGGTGCGGCCCGTGTGGAAGTGCTCCTTGTAGTCGTGCAGGTTGAAGGCGTTGAAGTCGGCGCACTGACCGCCCACCACCTGGCTGATGCGCAGCACCTGGCCGCGCATGACCGGCAGCGCGATGCCCGTGCCCGGCTCCATGCGGTGCTCGGTGAGGAGGGTGCGCCCGCTCATGCCGTCACCCCCGCCTGCGCGGCGAGGTAGGCGGCGAGCCCCACGGCCAGGGCGGCGCCGGGCTCGGGAAGGCCCTCCGCCGCGCAGAGCCGCTCCACCAGCTCCATCTGCTGCATGTTGAGCTCCACCTCCACGATCACGGCGTCGTCCATCAGGCACTCCTCTCGGTTGCGGGGACGGGGACGGCGCGGTTCCATGCGGCGCGTCCCCCGAGGTCCAGCAGCAGTGACACCGCCGCGGTGCCGGCGGCCAGGACGCCGATCCCGGCCCAGCCGGCCGACTCCCACACCACGGCGCCCAGCACGGCGCCGATGGCGGTGCAGATGAAGTTGGTGAGGTAGACCAGCGCCGCGCCGCGGGCCTGCTTGCCGTCCCCGGCCCGGCGCGCGGCCCCGGGGATGTTCACGGCCTGCACCACCCACACCGCGGTGTTGTGGACGAAGAGGGCGATGACCAGCGCCCAGATGGTGGTGCCGGACACCGCCAGCGCGAGTCCCGCCACGGCGGTGACCACGAGCGCGGTGCGCGCGGCGCCCGACTCGCCCAGGGACGCCTGCATGCGGGTGCCGACCTGCCCGGTGATCGCCCCGCCCAGCCCCACCAGGCCCACGAGCCCGATCTGGAAGGCCGACAGGCCCAGGGGCTCGTCCTTGAGCTGGAACGAGAGCATGGTCCAGACCGACGACCAGCCCAGGAACGCGACCGAGTTCGAGAGGTTGATGAGGACGTGAGGCCATCTCCCGCAGCGCGGGCCAGGGGGCGGTGCGGGGGCCCACCGGCGGCTGGGGCGCGAGCCGCAGGCGGATGAGCGTGAGCACCGTCGCCATCGCGACGGCGGAGAGCGTGAACGCCAGGCGCCAGTCGATCTCCCCCAGCAGCCCGGCCAGGGTGCGGCCGGCCACCACACCCGCGGGCGCCCCGCTGAGGATGCCCACCAGCGCCCTGGTGTCACCCGCGGCGGCGGCGGTGGCGATGAGCACCGGCAGGACGGCCGCGAAGGCCCCCATCCCGAGCGACGCCACGAGGAACGCCGCATAGGTGGGGGCCGCGGCCGCCATGGCGGCCGCGGCCAGGAGTCCTCCGGCCATCACCGTCAGCAGCTTCCGGCGGTCGCTGGTGTCGGCCAGGATGCCGAACAGCACCAGCCCCACGCCGAACGCCAGCTGCAGGGCGCCCTGGACCACCGACATGGCGCCGGTGCCCGCCTCCAGGGTGTCGCCGATGAACGGCAGCAGGGGTTGCGCCAGGTAGATCGACCCCACGTTCACCACCGCGCAGGTCGTCAGCAGCGCCGCGAGGCTCGGCTTCCTGGCGGGCGCCGGGGGCGCCCCGGAGCCGGCGGGCGCGGTCTCCGGGGCGGTGTCGCTCATGCCGCGGCGCCCTCGGGCAGCAGGACGTGCTCCAGCGGGGGGAGCTCCTTGCCGGTGCGGGCGTACCACTCGGCCAGCAGCGGGGCCGAGTCGACCACCAGGCCGCAGTGCAGCGAGATGATCAGCAGCGCGGCGTTTTCGGCCTCCTCGGAGAACCCGGCCACGATGTCCCGCGGCACGATCACCCGGAAGTCGCGGTTGGCCGCGTCGAATGCCGTCGAGATGTCGCAGCAGTCCGTGTAGGCGCCGGTGATCACGATGGTGTCGACGTCGAGGTTCCGCAGGAGGAACTCGAGGTCGGTGGGGTAGAAGCTCGACAGCCGCTTCTTGGTCCGCACGTAGTAGTCGCGGTCCGGGTCGTGCTCGACCATGAGGTCCACCCAGCGGGTGCCCTCCCAGCTGTGCTGCTCCTGGGCGGGGTTCGGCGGCAGGTACAGCTCGTACAGCCACCGCCAGTTCGCCTTGCCGGTACGGCGCTTGCTGGTGATGTCGTCGATGCCGCCGTACCGCTGCCAGTGCTGCACCATGATGATCGGGATCCCGATCTCACGGCACGCCGCGTGGAACTCGTCGTGGATGGCGATCTTCTCGACGCCCCGGGGCGCGGGGCACGTGCAGCCCGGCTCGTCGATCGCCAGGTGGCCGGCGTGCATGTCGATGCACACCACGGCCGTGCGCTCGGGGTCCAGCCAGGTGTCGAAGCTGTCCGGTAGCGACTTCCGCTCCCGGTTGTAGAGGTAGCAGTACATGTCCGTCTTCACGACGCACCTCGAAGGGGAAGGGGGCGGGCGGCCAAGGGGAAGCCGCCCGCGCCGGTTGACGGGCTCAGGCCTCGGGCACGTAGCCGATGAGGTCCAGCAGCAGGTGGGATCCGGGCACCTGCATGGGCCCGCCGATCTTCATGGTGGTGGAGGCGGGCGGGTCCTTCGGGAACGCCGCGCCCCACCGGCTGATCATCATCTGGAACCACGTCAGGTCGTCGTGGAACGCCTGGCGGCGGCAGATGTTGTCGACGCTCGATCCCGCCGCGGAGGCGATGGCGTCGATGTTCTTGAGCATGTACTCCATCTGGAGGAGCGCGGGCTCCTTGTACCAGGGGAAGTTCGGGTGCCGCTTGGTCTCCTCCGCCAGGCCCTTCTCGTCGGCGGGCAGCTGCGTGGAGTAGAAGACGAAGTTCCCGGCCTTCATCGCCTGGGGCTCGTGCACGACGGGCTCAGGGGCGTCGGAGGTCTGGATCGTCTCCATGGAGATGGAGGCGTCGTCGGCCAGCAGCATGAGCGCGATCTCCACCCGGCTGCCGGCGCCGCCGAGGCCCATGTGCGGGATCGTGACCCGGGCCGGCGGGTTGTTCGGGAACCAGCGCTTCCACGCCTTCTCCATGCCGGCGAAGTCGTTCGGGTGGCCGATGTACACCTCGGCCTTCACCGTGTTCTCGATGTGGCCGCCCGCGGCCTCGCAGATCTTGGCCAGCTTCTCGAGCGTGTACTCGGTCTGGCGCTCCACGTCGTCGCCGTACCAGAGGTACGGGTTGATGCGGGCCTCGGGCGCGAGGCCGCTGGGCGAACCCATGAAGCGGTCGCTCATGTAGTCGCCCTTCCAGTCCACCGGGATCTCGCCGGCGGTGAAGATCCAGTCGCCCCAGCGCACGGCGGGCGAGTAGCCGGCCAGCGGCGCGGGCACGCCCTCCGGCGTGTCGAACGCGATCTTCTCCACGCCCGGGATGGGCTGGAACGCGATCATGTCGACCTCGACGATAGTGTCCTTCACCATCAGCTCGCGGCACACCATGCCGGTGGACGCCGGGCGCTTGCTCTGGATGAACTCGTTGCGCACGTCCAGGTACGGGGTGATCGACATGCGCGGCCACGTGTTCCCCGCGGCGCGCTCCTCGTCGGTGGGGTACGGCGAGGTGAACCACTGGTAGATCCGCATGAGGTCCGTGGCGATGTCCACGCCGGCCTCGGCGAGGGCCTCCGCCAGGTTCTTGAGCACGAAGCGGGACTGCAGCTCCAGGGCGTCGCCGTAGAACGGGTTGCCGGGGTCGACGATGACCTCGGGGGCGAGGCCGGTCTCGAAGTCGGTCGCGATCTGACCGGCGGTGAAGACCCATCCGCCGGCGGTGATGACCGGGGAGTACGGCATGAGCGGCTTGGGGATGCCTCCCGGCCAGTACGCCTTCCGTCCCGGCGCAGGGGTGGTCGTGGGCTCCGTGGTGGCCATTGCTGGCTCCCTCCTGAAGTCGTGTGGGTGCTGGTGCGGGGGGCGGGTGTTGGGACCCGCCCCCCCGTGCGGATGCCGCTGGCTAGGAGGTGGTGAGCTCCGCCAGGTCGAACTTCGCGCCGGCGCCCTCGACGCCGAGGACCTTCTCGTCCGGGACCTTCACGGTGCCGGACTCGATGTCCGCGATCACCTCCGCGAGCTTGGTCTTCGCGTCGGCGGGGACCACGCCGTCCAGCTCGTAGAAGGGCGCGAGCTCCCCGACCCCGAAGTCCAGGCCGAAGCTGTAGCCCTCGGGCTTGATCTCGCCCGCCGTGCCCCTGCGGATCATCTCCTTGGTGACGCCCTCGAGGTTGTAGAGGACGCTGGTGAGGACCACGTCGGGGGCCTGCTCGTGCGAGTCGAAGTACGAGGCGATGACGTAGCGGTCGTCACCGGCCTGGGCGGCCGCGAAGATGCCCTGCGTCGCGGAGTCCGTGGCGCTGAAGACGATGTCCACGCCGGCGGCGTACTGCGCCTGCGCCGCGGCCTTAGCGGCGGCCGTGTCGGTCCAGCTGTTGATGTAGACCTGCTGCACCTGGATGTCCGGGTTGGCGTACCGGGCGCCGAGCGTGAAGCCCTCGACCTGCCGGGTGAGGGCGGGGAACGCGAACCCGGCGACCACGCCGAGCTTGCCGGTCTTGCTGGTGAGCGCCGCCAGGTAGCCGGCGCTGAAGGCGCCCTCCTGCTGCTCGGGGTCGTAGGTGCAGGCGTTGGCCGGCAGGTCCGCGGCGGGGATCTCCATGGCGGCGCCGCAGACGACGGCGTCCGGGTAGTCGGTGGCGACCTTGATCACCGACTGGGGCACCGAGCCGTTGGCCATCAGCACCAGGTTCGCGCCCTCCTTGGCGTAGGCGGCGCCCTGCTGGGTGTACTCGTCGGGGGTGAGCAGGTTCTCTGCGTGGCCGAGGTCCGTCACGCCGAGCTCGGTTGCGGCCGCCTCGACGCCGTCGTAGCTGGCCTCGCCCCAGGATCCGTCGTTCGAGGATCCCGGTGACAGCAGCGCCACCGAGAAGTCCACGGGCGCGGCGGTGGTGGACCCGCCGGTGGTGCCACCGGCCGCCTCCTCGTCGTCGCCGCATGCGGCAGCACCGAATGCGATCAGCCCGGCGGCGAGGATCGCCGTACATCCACGAAGTGCTCGCTTCACGCCAGCTCCGTGGCGGGGGCTCATCGAGCCGCTCCTGCGGGCGTGAAGGGCACGCCGCAGGCGTTGGGGTACCGGGAGGACTTGGCGACGACGACCGCCACGATCGTCACCAGGTAGGGGAGGGACAGCCATGCCTCGGGGGGCAGGGAGCTCAGGAAGCCGAGGGACTGCGCCTGGAACTGGAGGGCCTGGCTCACCCCGAACAGCAGGGCGCCGCCCACGATGAGGAAGGGGTTCCAGCGGCCGAGGACCACGATCGCCAGGGCGACGAAGCCCTGCCCGGCGGTCACGTTGGTGACGAAGCCGCCGGAGGTGATCGCGATGAGCGAGGCGCCGCCGAAGCAGATGAGCACGCAGGAGACGACCACCGCCGTGTAGCGCAGGGCGGGGACGCTGAGGCCGGCGGTCTCGGTGGCCCGGGGCTTCTCGCCGGCCGACCGGATGTAGAGGCCGAACCAGGTGCGGTTCAGCAGCAGGAACACCAGGGGGGCGGCCAGCAGCGCCAGATAGGTCACCGACGGCTGCTGGAAGACGATCTCGCCGATCCAGGGGATGTCGGAGAGCAGCGGGATGCTGATCTCGTCGAGGCTGGTGACCACGCCCACGCCCTTCAGGAACTCGTCGAAGAGCAGGCTGGTGGCGCCCAGCGCCAGGAGGTTGAAGATGATGCCGCTGACGATCTGGTCGGCGCCGCGGCTCACCCACAGGTAGGCGAGCGCGAGGCCCAGGACCGCCCCGACGGGGATCGCCAGGAGCAACCCGGTCCAGATGCCGGCGCCCTCCCGGATGGCCCAGGCGCAGACCAGGGCGCCGAAGAGCATGACGCCCTCGATGCCGATGTTCAGCACCCCGGCGCGTTCCGCGATGGCCTCGCCCAGGGCGGCCCACAGCACGGGCGTCATGAGGGCGATGCCCGTCGCGAAGACCGAGATGACGATGGTCGAGTTCACTGGACCGCCCCCTCCGCGTAGCGCAGCCGGATGACCCGGGCCCCGAGGAGCCCGAGGACGAAGGCGGCGATGATGATCTGGCCGAAGGAGGTGGGGATGCCGGTGGAGGCCGGCAGGCTCTGGCTGCCCACCTGCAGGGCGGCGAACAGCACCGCCGACGGGAAGATCCAGGCCGGTGCCAGGCGGGCGACGAGCGCCACCGCGATGCCCAGGTAGCCGTAGTTCGCCGAGAAGTTGGTGACCAGCGCCTTGTTCTCGCCGATCACCTCCATTGCGCCGGCGAGCCCGGCGAAGGTGCCGGCGATGGCGAACGTCGCCACCGTCACGGTCTGCACGCGCATGCCGTTCATGAGCGACGCGAAGGGGTTGAGGCCGATCGAGCGGATCTGCAGGCCCAGCCCGGTGCGCGACATCAGCACCCACGCGGCGACCAGGGCCGCCAGTGCGATGGGCAGGGCCAGGCTCACGTTCGCCCCGGACCACACGACCGGGAGCACCGTGGAGTCGGGGACCTGCTCGGTGGAGGGCGCCACGCCCTGCGGCCAGATGCCGGTGATGGCGTAGGTGGCGATGAGGATCGCCACGAAGTTGAGCATGAGGGTGACGATCACCTCGTTGGCGCCGAAGGCGGTCTTCAGCACGCCGGCCAGGCCGGCCCAGAGGGCCCCGGCGACGATCGCCCCGAGGAGGATGAGCGGGATGAACACCGGCCCGGGGAGCGCGGGGAGCGTGAGCGCCACCGCGACCGCGGCGAACGCGCCGATGTGCATCTGGCCCTCGGCGCCCACGTTCCAGAGGCGCGCGGTGAAGGGGATGGCCGCCGCGGCGCCGCACAGCGCGAGGGGCACGGCCACCATGAGGGTCTGGCCGAACGCGGTGGTGTCGCCGAACGACCCCTCGATGATGGTGCGGATGGCGGCGAAGGGGTCCTCGCCGAGGGCCGCCACCATGAGCGACACCACGACGATGGTGCCCAGCAGGGCCATCACGCCGGTCGCCAGCGCCCGCGGATCGGGGGTGGACAGGGCGCGGGTCAGCAGCCCGCGGCCCGGTGCGTCGCCGCTCATGCGACCTCCATCGCGGCGCCGGGCTGCGCGTCCGCGTCCTCGGGGGAGATGCCGGCCATCGCCATCGCGATGGCGTCCACGTCGGCGTCGGCGGTGACCGCCCGGTAGACGAACCGGCCGCGGTACATCACGGCGATCCGGTCGGAGAGGGCGATCAGCTCCTCCAGCTCGTTGGTGACCAGCAGGACGGCGCCGCCGCGGTCGCGCATGTCCAGGATCTGCCGGTGCACGTAGTCGATGGCGCCCACGTCCAGGCCCCGGGTGGGCTGGGCGGCCACCAGCAGGCGCGGCTGCCGGGACATCTCCCGGGCGATGACCACCTTCTGCTGGTTGCCGCCGGAGAGCTGCGAGGCCCGGGCCTTGGGGTTGGGGGGCCGCACGCCGTAGGTCTCCAGCAGCTCCGCGGCCCGGGCCTGCATGCCGTCCAGGTCCAGCAGGCGTCCGCGACGCCGCAGGCCGCCGCGGGAGATGTCGCTCAGCGCGAGGTTCTCGGCGAGGGTGAGGTCGGCCACCAGGCCCCAGCGCAGGCGGTCCTCGGGGATGACCCCCAGGCCCGCGGCATGGCGGGCGCGCGGCGGCATGGCGGTGATGTCGGCGTCGTCGAGCAGGATCGTCCCCGACTCCGGCGCGAGCACTCCCGCAAGGGCGTCGGCGAGCTCGCGCTGGCCGTTGCCCTCCACCCCGGCGATGCCGACGATCTCCCCGGCGGCGACCTCCAGGTCGAGGTCCTCCACGGCGTTCCGGCCGGTGACGGTGTCCTTCACGGTGAGGCCCCGCACCCGCAGGACGACCTCGCCCCCGGACGCGGCGCGGCGCACCGGCAGGGCGGCGATGTCGCCGCCGGTCATGGCCCGGGCAAGCTCGGCCTCGTCGGTGTTGCCCTGCCGGAAGGAGCCCTGCAGGCGCCCGCCGCGCAGCACGGTGACCCCGTCGGCGACGGCCGTCACCTCGGTGAGCTTGTGGGTGATGAGGATGGCCGAATGGCCCTGCTCGCGCAGGGTGGCGAGTCCCTCGAACAGCGACTTGATCCCGGCCGGGCCCAGCGATGCGGTGGGCTCGTCCAGGATCAGGACCTTCGCGCCGCGGTAGAGCAGCTTGAGGATCTCGACCCGCTGCTGCACGTCCACCGGGATGTCGCGGATCAGGGCGCGGGGGTCCACCTCCAGGCCGGAGGTGCGGGCGACCTCGCGGACCTCCTCCTCGGCGGCGGCCCGGTCGAACCGCGGCGTCCACGCGGGCCGGGATCCCAGCACCACGTTCTCGGCGACGGTGAACTCGGGGACCAGCATGAAGTGCTGGTGCACCATGCCGATGCCGTGGTTCAGCGCGTCGCGCGGCGAGCCGAACTGCACCGACGTCCCGTCCACGATGATCTGGCCGTCGTCGGGCGGGATGAGCCCGAAGAGGATGCTCATGAGCGTGGTCTTGCCGGCGCCGTTCTCGCCGAGCAGGCAGTGCACCTCGCCGCGGCCGAGCACGAAGTCGATGCCGTCGCAGGCGGTCACCGGGCCGAAGCGCTTGGTGATGCCGAGCATGCGAACGGCGGGGGCCGGTGCGGCGTCGTGTGGGACGAGGGATTCGGTCATGGGGGCCGAATGTAGGAGCCCCCCTCAGGCCCATGCGTTGGGCCCTGCGCGAGAAAGCCCGCCCGGATGTCTGTGCCCCCGGACAATGCGGGCGGTGTGCCGGGAATGGGAGAAAACCTTCATCCAGCCGGATGGATGAAGCAGCCCACAATCGCTTTTGAGCAGACCGAGGAACGTGTGCCAGGACGACCGCGGCCGATCGCCTATTGGGATGAGCGGCGAACCAACCTGCTGCGCGCCGCGCGGGAGGAGGTCGCCGAGTCGGGTGTGGAGGGACTCACCCTCGAACGGGTCGCGCGCCGGGCCGGGGTGTCAAAGGGCTCGGTGCAGTACGCGTTCGGCTCCAAGGAGCAGCTGCTGGGGGAGCTGGCCCGCGACACGCTGTTCGGGATCTTCAGCGACGGGGTGGCGGCCCGGACCGCCGCGGGGTCGGACCTGGCCGGCGTGGTGGACGGGCTCAGCGAGGGGCTGGCCGCCGACGAGGGCCGTCTCATCGCCCTGCTGTCGATGATGGCCACCGCCCGGCGCAGCGAGTCCACCCGGGCCGCGCTGGCCGGCTTCTACGCGGAGGCGGACCCGATCATCGCGGCGGCCCTGCGCGACGGCGGCGTGGATGTGGCCGAGGAGGCGATGGAGGTGCTGGTGCGCGGCCTGCGCGGGGTGGTGATCGGCATGTTCATCCACTGGGTGGTGCATCCCCAGGGCCGGGAGCTGCCGGACGTGGCCGCCGAGGTGCGCTTCGTGCTGGAGCGCCTCATGGGCCACGGGGCGCTGGAGGCGGCGGAGGCCGGCTGAGCGGTTGCCCCCGCCCGTCAGGGCGCGCAATCCTGGCGGGCATGGTCGTCGTCCCGAGCAGCCGCGTCGCACCGCACGGGCTGGCCCCGCCGTGACCATGGGTGCGGCGCACCTCGGGATGGAGGCGGAGACCCTCATCCTCAGCGCGGCGACCGTCACGGACCTCGACGATTTCGTCGCGCGTCCGGAGGCATACCTCGTCAGCGTCGAGCACGAGCCGGAGCGGGCCGCGGCGCTGTGGCGTGACCGCCTGACGCGAAACCCGTACGGCGGGGACGGCCTGGTGCGCCTCTCCATTTCCGGGAGGGATGTCTTCACCGCCGACCAGTGGGACGACGTCGACGGGATCTGGCACGAGCTCGTCGAGCTCTGCGGCGGCTACCTCACGACCGGGAACGCCGCGGCCACGTTCCCGGGCCAGCCGATCCAGATCACGATGCGGCGGGCGGGCCCGGCCGCCGTACTGACCGTCGGTGACGACCGGATACCGGTCGACCCCGCCGTGTTCGTCCCCGGTGTCCTCGACCACGCCGAGCGCTTCTTCGCGTGGGTGCGCGATCGCGTCGGCCTGGACCGCAGCGTCGCACTCGCCCGAGTGACGTCCGTCCGGGCGCTGATCGGCTGAGCGGCTACGCGGTCTGGCGGCGCATCCGGCGCGCCGCCAGGATCGCCAGGGCCGCGAACCCGCTCACCACGACGCCGGCCGACCAGACGGGCAGGTCGTCGGTGAACACGTCCCAGGTCCCGTGGAACGGGGTGGCGTGTTTCTCGCCGCTCACGATGCGGTCGCCGATCCCCACCAACGCCGCGGCGCCCAGAAGTGCCGCCCCGGTGAGCAGCGCCGGGTTGCCGGGCGCCTTCCCCTGCTTCTTGAGGATGAGCGCGGACTTCAGGAGCTTGGCGGCCTTGGCCAGATAGAGCACCTGCAGCATGCGGGCGGCCTGCAGCGACGACAGGGCCCGGGCGGCGAGGAGCCCCTCCAGGATGCTGGTGAGCAGCGGGAAGGTGGCGAGCAGGATCACGATCCCGAACACGTGGCCGCGCAGCCACGCCCGCCGGTCGCGCACCACGCTCAGCATGATCACGGCCTCGGCGAGGAAGACCAGCCAGATCCCCCAGGCCATGGTGACCGCCGCCACGGCCAGGGCGCCCTCGAGCTTCGAGAAGTAGAGCAGCACCGTGGGGATCGCCAGCCACGCGGCGGCGAGCACGGGTGTCTGAAGGCGGCGTTCCCAGCGGGCGCCGCGGGGATCGACGTGGGGGTCGATTCCGGCCACGTGCCGGAGGATAGGGCAGGTTCGCCGGAGGCCAACCGGAATTCGTTCGGCGCGATGCGAACGGGCGGGAATAAACCCGGCGGCCGCGGTGTCCTTGATGACGACCGCGCTCCGGGAGAGACCGGGGGGACGCGAAGCGCCCCTCCGGGCGGAGCGCCGGTCGAACGCGAGGGGCCCCGTGCGGTGGGCCCCTCGCCGTTCACCCGGGCGGTGACACCGAGCGGCGCGGCCGCTCGTCCACGACCAGGCGCAGGACGTCGTCGCAGGCGTAGTGGCCGCTCACGTCCAGGTCGTACTTTCCGCGCACCACCTCGGCCAGGTCCAGATCGGCGACCAGGACGTCCTCCCGGTCGAACACCGGCCCGGCAAGCACGTTGCCCAGCGGGTCCACGATGCAGCTGCCGCCCCGCAGCACGATCGTCCCTGGGTCGTCGCCGGCGGTCGTCGGGAAGTCTGAGGGGTAGTCGGACCGCAGCGCGAACTGGTTGGCCGACAGCACGAAGCAGCGCCCCTCCAAAGCGATGTGCCGCATTGAGGCGGTCCAGCCGTCGCGGCCGTCCACGGTGGGGGCGCAGTAGATCTCGACGCCCTTGGCGTACATCGCCGCGCGCAGGAGGGGGACGTAGTTCTCCCAGCAGATCACCGCGCCGATCTTCCCGCAGCCGGTGTCCACCACCGGGAGGGTCGACCCGTCGCCCCGGCCCCACACCAGCCGCTCGGCGGCGGTGGGCATGAGCTTCCGGTGCTTGCCCAAGAACGCGCCATCCGGGCCGATGAACACCACCGTGCAATAGAGGGTCCAGCCGTCCCGCTCCACCACCCCCGCCACGAGCGTGACTCCGTGGTCACGGGCCACCGCCGACATCTCGTCCAGTTCCGGCCCGGGCAGATCGATCGCGGATGCGTGGTAGCGGCGGAACCACTCCCGGCCACCCGGCTCGCGGTCCCCCACGACGGTGCCGAACGTGGTGCCCTTCGGGTACCCGCCGATGAACGCCTCGGGCAGCACCACCAGGCGGGCGCCCTCCGTGGCTGCGCGGGCCACCCGGTCGCGCAGGCGCTCGAGACTCGCGGGCGTGTCGAAGCACACCGACCCGGCCTGGACGACGGCGGCGCGGACGACTGGGGGGTCGGCGGACATCGGTGGGGAGGCTATCTGGCGTACGCTGCCCGGCCATGGCGGACCTCGGGATCCTCGACCTCGCGCTGCTCGGCGTGGCGGCCATCGCGGGTGGCGGTGTGAACGCGCTGGCCGGCGGTGGCACCCTCATCACGTTCCCCGCGCTCACCGCGGTTGGCGTGCCTGCCCTGTCGGCGAACATCACCAACACGGTGGCCCTCACGCCGGGCTACATCGGCGGGACCATCGCCCAGCGGGCCGACCTGGAGCACCAGCGGTCGCGGGCACTCGTGATCGCCATCCCCGCGATCGTGGGCGGCCTCATAGGCGCGGCCCTGCTGCTGGTCACCGGGGAGCAGCTGTTCCGGGACCTGGTGCCGTGGCTCATCCTGGTGGCGGCGGCCCTCATCGGCGGCGACAAGTGGCTCAAGCGCTGGGTGACGGCTCGTCTCACGCGGGAGGGCGTCTCACAGCGCGTGCACCTCGGGGGCGCGGCCCTGGCCGCCCTGGTGGGCTCCGTCTACGGAGGCTTCTTCGGTGCGGGCCTGGGCATCATCCTGCTGGCGCTGTACTCGCTGGTGCTGCCCGAGACGCTGGTCCGCATCAACGCCCTCAAGCAGCTCACCTCCTTCCTGGCCAACTGCACCGCCGCGGCCTTCCTGGTGTTCTCCGGGAAGGTGGTGTGGACGGCCGTCGCCGTGATGTCCGTGTGCGCCCTGGCCGGAGGGGTGCTGGCCGGGAAGTACGTGCGGCGCGCCAACCCGGACGTGCTCCGCGCGGTGGTGGTGCTGATCGCGGTGGCCGTGGCGATCGTCTACCTGGTCACCGGATGAGCGATCCGGCGCCCGCCCCGGGCGCCGGGCGGGCAGCCAGGCAGGAGCTGGTGCGCGCCGCGCTCGACCCGGGCCGCGCCCGGGATCCGGAGCGGGTGGCCGCGTACGCGGACCGTCACGGCATCGGGGCCGAGGGGGTGCTGGCGCACCTGGCCGGCCGCATCGACGCCTACGAGGTGGCCGTGGACCGCCTGCTGGCGCTCGCCACGCACACCACACCCGACCGGCAGCTGGTGCTCCGGGAGGCGCTGGACGCGCTGCGCGCGCCGTACGAACGGGCGCTCGGCGAGGCCATGGGCCTCGTCACCGACGGGGCCTGAACCACACCGGACGACCGAGACCGGAATCCCGGGCCACCTCTTCGGGGAGGTGCGACCCCGACCACCGGACTGACGATAGCCGTACGTTCTTCCCATGCACCGAACGTCTCGCGCAGGGGGAGAGGAATTGCGATCGCAGACGAGGGTGGCTCGCTTCGACGAGCTGACGGACGACGACATCAGCGCCTGGCGGGATCTGGCCGCCCGGACGGCCGAGCCGAACGTGTTCTTCGAGCCCGAGGTGCTGCTGCCCGCGGTGCGGCACCTGGCCCGTCCCGGCGCCGTGCGCCTGGCCGTGGTCTCGGACGCGGACGGCCGCTGGCTGGCGTGCGCGCCGGTGAAGCGCGAGATGGCCTGGGGGCGCCTGCGCCTGCCCTGCCTCACCGTCTGGACCCACGACTTCAGCGGGCTCGAGGTGCCGCTGGTGGACGCGGATGCGCCCGGGCCCGCGCTGCGCGCGCTGCTGCGCATGCTGCGCCGGCCGCTGGGCGGGGTGTTCGCGGCCTTCACCCAGCTTCCCGGTGACGGGGTGGTGCGGCGGTCCCTGGATGAGCTCACCGGTGGGTCGGCGATCGAGGTGGCCCGGTACGAGCGCGCGGCGATGCGCCGGCGCCCCACCTTCACCTACATGGACGGCATGACGGGCAAGCGCCGGCACGATCTCGCCCGCAGACGGCGGCGGCTGGAGGAACGGCACGACGAGGTCGCGGTCGTCGACATGAGCGCCGACCCGGCGGCCCTGGAGACGTTCCTCGCGCTGGAGGCATCCGGGTGGAAGGGCCGCGAGGGAACGGCCCTGCTGAGCAACCCCGCCCATGCGGCCTTCTTCCGCGAGGCCTGCACCGCGCTGCAGGACGCCGGCCGGCTGCACCTGCTCGCCCTCGTCGTCGACGGCCGACCCGTCGCGATGAAGTGCAACGGCCTCGCGGGTCGCCGGCTGTTCGGGTTCAAGCAGGCGTTCGACGAGGACCTCGCCGCCATGTCTCCCGGCCGGCTGCTGGACGTCGACCAGATGCGGGCCCTGCACGACCGGGATGACGTCGACCTGCTCGACACGATCGGCTCGGCGGAGAACGACACGCTGAACGTCACCTGGCCGGACCGGCTCACCATGACGACCGTTCTGGTGCCCAGCCGCGGTCCGATCGGCTGGATCGCGGGCAGGACCCTGCGGCGCCTGCTGTCCGGCGGTACGCCGGCCGGCGAGCCCGTCGCGACCGACGCGCCCCTCGCCACCGGGGTCGCCGGAGGCTGATGCCGCTCGCGCCATCCCCTGGTGGGGTGGCGCGGGGGACGGTCCTCGGCGGCGCTAGCCTGGGGCCATGGGGGACGCGCGACGGGCACCGGTGCGCTGGGCCTGGCTGGGGCTCGCGTACGCGTGCCTGGCGATCGGCATGGTGGGCATCGTGGTGCCGGTGCTGCCGACCACGCCGTTCATCCTGCTGTCGGCGTTCGCCGCCGATCGCGGTTCGCCGCGCCTGCACGCATGGCTCGTGCGGCACCGGGTGTTCGGGCCGGCGATCCGCGACTGGCGGTCGTCGCGGTCGATCGCGCGGCGGGCCAAGCTCCTGGCGGTGACGGTGATGGCGATCTCGGTGGTCGTGATGGCCGTCTCGGTGTCACCGCTCGTCGCCGTGCCCACCGGGGCGTTCATCGCGTGCGTGGCGGTGTGGATCTGGACCCGCCCCGAACCGCGGCCGGCCGGGTGACCACCGCCGGGGCGGCGCTGCCCCTCACCGGCCGGTACGCGCCCATGGCCGCGCAGTCGCTGCGGGGGCTCTCGGCCTGGGCCCGGCACGCCGGGGCGGCGCTCACGGTGGAGGACTGCGGCGAGGACCCGCGCGACGCGGCCGCCGCCACACTGGGTCTGGCCGAGCGGTGCGAGCTGCTGTTCGGGCCCTACGGCAGCGGCGCCACGCGCGCGGTGGCCCACGCCTTCGCGGCCCGCCCGGAGGTGATCTGGAACCACGGTGGCGCCGCCGTGACGCGCACCGGCGCGCGGATGGTGGACATCCTCGCGCCCGCCGACGCCTACTGGGCCGGGCTGCCCGCGCTGTGGGCGGCCGACGGCGTCGACCTCGACCGGGTCGCGGTGCTGCACGCGCCGACCGGGTTCGGGACGGCCGTGGCCGGTGGCGCGGTGGCGGCACTGCGCCGCCGCGGTCATGCGCCCCGCCTGGTGGCCGCCTTCACCGCCGCGTCGGCCGGGGTCGCGTCGCGGGCCGCGCTGGAGGCCGGGGCGACCGCGGTCGTGGGATGCGGACGCTTCGAGGACGACATCGCACTGGTGCGGGCGCTCGCGGGCCGTGCCGACGCCCTCGCCTGCGTTGCGGCGGGCGTGGAGGAGGCGCTGGCGGCGCTCGGACCCGCGGTGGTCGGCGCGGTGGGGCCCGTGCAGTGGTCGCCCCACCGGGTGCCGCCGGTGGACCTCGGCCCCGCCGCCGGGTACCCGGCGGCCCAGGCGCTGGCCGCGGGGCTCATCGCCCAGGAGGCGCGCTCGCACGCCGGGAGCGGTGACCCGGACGCCGTGTGGGCCGCGGTGCGGCGCCTGCGCCTGAGCACGTTCCTGGGCGCGTTCGCGATCGATGGGGAGGGACGCCAGACCGCCCACCGCCCCGAGCTGGTGCGCTGGGTCGACGGCCCGGACGGCCCGTGGCGGGCCCCCGCCGGCCGGGGATAACATCGCGGGCATGCGGATCCGCGCCGGCCTCCTGCTCGCACTCGCCGCGGCCGGGTGCGCCGCACCCTCGGCGAGCGCCGCCCGGTTCGTCTCGCTGGACGGCGCGGCGGTGTTCGACACGGTCGCCGGGTCGCTCGCGCTCTCGGAGGACGAGCCGCTCTTCCCCGCGTACACCCCGCCGGAGGGCTTCACGCTCGACCGCCAGTACATCGACGTGGTGTGCCGTGCGCCGGGCGCGCAGTTCAGTGGGCGCGTCGAGGGGGCGGTGCCGGAGTCCACGCTGACGCTCGGGCTCAACCGCTCGTCCCTGTCGGGCCTGGGGCGGCTGGACCTCCCCGAATGCCGCATCACGCGCAACTACGACATCAGGGACGCCACCGGGCCGTTCCCGCAGGCGAACCTGGAGCTGGTGCCGCTGCTGCCCACCGCGGCCGCGCCCCTGGGCCGTGTGCCGCGACCGTGGGCGGGCCGGGGGGCCGGCGCGCGCATCACCGTCGAGGGGTCCCGGATCGTCATCGACGCCCGGGGGTCGGCGTCGGCGGTGTGGACCGACGAGGGCCTCGGATCGGGCGCGTTCGTGGCGGTGTGCGACCTCGGGACCCGGCGGGTGATCGCCCGGTTCCCCTCCGGCACCGGCCGCGACCTGCGCGCCGCCGGGACGCTGCGGGCATTGGGCCGTCCGCCGGCGGGATCCGGCCGCCTGTGCCGGCTGGCCAACCCCTTCACGCTGCTCATCGCGGGGCGGGGCCAAACCCCGGGCCCCGTCGTACGCGCCGCGATGCGCCCGGCCTGACGGCCGGGGTCAGTCGCTCGCGACGTCCTCCCAGTCGGTCCACTCCACCCGGTGGTCGCCCACGTGGTCGCGCACCGCGGTGCCCACGGTGGGGTGGAACCGGCGCGTGCCCAGGACGTCCATCAGGCCGTAGCGCTCCAGGCGCTCCCGCACCGGGTCCTTCATCTCGGCGAAGCCCAGCTCCACGCCCCGCTCGGCCAGCTCGGCGTGCAGTTCGCGCAGCACCTCCGCGGCCGTCATGTCCACGTCGGTCATCGGCTCGGCCGCCACCACCACCCGGTGCACGGGACGGCCCGCGTGGTCCACGAGGTCCAGCACGCGCGCGCGGAACCACTCGGCGTTCGAACCGGAAGATCACCAGCCCCGGCACCTGCCGGGCCGACGGGTGCCGCGACACGTCGTGGTACCCCTTCAGGCCGTCCACGCGGCCCAGCACGGCGTCGTTGGGGCGCCACGCGCGGCGCACGAAGTTGAGCAGTGAGAGGGCCACGGCCACCGCGACGCCCCACAGCACGCCCAGCACCACCACGCCGGCGAGGGCCGCGGCCGCCAGCACGAACTCCGAGCGCCGAACCCGGTAGGTGCGCCGCAGCCAGCCGGCGTCCGCCAGGCGCAGCACCGCGGCCACCACGATCGCCGCGAGGGCGGCGCGCGGCAGGTCGGCGAGCAGGCCGGGCGCCGCCACCAGCAGCACCCCCACGCCGGCGGCGCCCACCACGCCGGTCAGCTGGGTCCGCGCGCCCGCGGCCTCGGCCACCGGGGTGCGCGAGGAGCTGCTGGAGAGCGGGAACCCCTGGAACACCCCGGCGGCGGCGTTCACCGCGCCCAGGGCCATCAGCTCACGGTCCTGATCGACGTCCTCCCGCAGGCGCGTCGCGTAGCTGCGCGAGAGCACCCCGGTGTCGGCGAACGCCACGAACGCGATGCCCACCGCGCCCAGCACCAGCGGCGCGATGTCGCCGGCCGCGGGGATCTCCAGGCCCGGGGTGGGCAGGCCCGCCGGCAGCGGCCCGGTGGTGGACACGCGGTCGCCCAGGTCGAACAGCCACACCGTGAGCGTGCCGCCCGCCACGGCGATCAGCACCCCCGGCACCCGCGGGGCGAACCGCCGGCAGCCCAGGATCACGGCCAGGCACGTCGCCCCGATGAGCAGCTCCAGCCCATTGATGTCGCCGAGCTTGCCGGCCGCGTCGGCCAGGACCGGGATGGCGAGCTCCCCGTCCGCGTCGATGCCAATCATCCGCGGAACCTGGCCCGCCAGGACGGTCACCGCGATGCCCGCCAGGTAGCCCACGCGCACCGGCAGCGACAGCAGCTGGGTGAGGAACCCGAACCGGGCCAGGCCGCCCGCCATGCAGATCACGCCCACCATCACCGCCAGCGTCCCGGCCATCGCCAGGCGGGCGTCGGGGTCCGGGGCGGCCAGCGGGATGATCGTCGCCGCCACCATGGGGGCGATGGCCGAGTCGGGGGCCATCACCAGGATGCGCGACGGCCCCACCACCGCGTAGACCAGCAGCGGGATGAGGGTGGCGTAGAGCCCCGCGACCGGCGGCAGACCGGCCAGCTCCGCGTACGCCATACCCTGCGGAACCAGCACCGCGGTGAGCACGGCGCCCGCGACCAGGTCGGCCCGCAGCCACTCCCGCCGGTAGGTGCGGGCGGTGGTGACGCCCGGGAGCCAGCTCGACATGCCCGCGAGCGTACGTCACGGCGGGCGCCCGCACCGCGGGGTCGTCAGTCCGGCGGCACCTCGGTGAGACGGCCCTCGGGGCGGCCCGCGGGCCGGTCGCCGGCGTCGCCGTGAGCGGGCACCTCCGCCACGCCCCGGATCGCGGTGATCGTGGCGTACCCCTGGGCCAGCAGGGCGGTGTCCGACTCCGGCGGCGGGGCGTCCACCGGGTCGCGGAACGCCATCTGCACCCACTGGCCGGATCGCTCGGCCACGGCCACGCGCACGGTGCCGAACCGGTCGAGCCCGGCCCAGCGCAGGCCTCGGGCGGGCCCCGCGGGCACGTTGAGGTTGAACACCGTCGCCGGGGGCGCCGTCGCGATGACGTCCATGGCCACCGCCAGGTGCGGCTCGGCGTGGTGCCACGGCGTGGGGTCGGCCACCTCGGCGCTCACCGCGATCGCCGACACGCCGAAGCTGGCCGCGGTGAGCGCCGCCCCCACGGTGCCGGAGTGCAGGATGGCGTGACCCGTGTTGGGCCCGGCGTTGATGCCCGAGAGCACGAGGTCCGGCGGGTCCCCCAGACCGCCCTGGCAGGCGATGAGCACCGCCAGGCCGGGCGGGCCGTCCAGCGCGAACGCCGGGATCCCGGCGGCGTCGCCGGGCAGATCGTGCGGGGTCATCGAGCGCCGCTCGCCGAGGGTGATCCTCCCGATCGCCGCGCCCGCCCCGGAGACGTCGCCCGCCGGGGCCAGCACCGTCACGTCGTGACCCGCGCGGGCGCACATGGCCGACAGCGCGTGGATGCCCGGCGAGGCGACCCCGTCGTCGTTGGTCACCACGATCCTCACCCGGGCACCGCCGACACGCGGGTGCGCTCCGCCAGGCGCAGCACCGCCTCCGGCCGGGCGCTGCCACTGCCGTGCCGGGTCACGTTGACCGACCCGGCCGCCGCCGAGACCCGCAGCATGTCCTCCCAGCCGTCGCCCCGGGCGGTGGCCAGGGCGAGCGCGGCCGTCATCGAGTCGCCGGCCCCGCGGGTGTCGAGCACGTCGAGCCTCGGAGGCTCCACCAGCCAGCACCGCCCGTCCATCGCGGCGAGCGATCCCTCCCCGCCGCGGGACACGACCACGTGGTCGGCGCCCGCCTCGCGCAGCCGGTCGATGCCGGCCAGCAGCTGGGGCAGCTCGTGACCCTCGGCCCAGCCGTCGTCCACCAGCTCCTGGTCGCTCACCTTGACCAGGTGCACACCGCCCCGCAGCACCGACCGCAGCGGGTCGTCCGAGAGGTCCACCACCACCCGCACGCCGGTGGAGCGCAGGTCGCCGGCGAGGCGCTCGTAGAGGTCGTCCTCGATCACGTGCTCCTGCAGGTGGGTCCCGGTGATCACGCACACGCCGGCCCCCAGCGACTCGGCCAGGACGTGGGAGTAGAGGTCGTCCAGGGCGTGGCGGCCCAGGGTGGGGCTGGGCCCGGTCCAGATGTCCTCCCGCTCGCCCCCGCGGCGGTCCTGCATGAGCGTGCCGTTCTGCCGCTCCACCCGCACCGGCCGCGTCTCGATGCCCTCGCGCTCCAGCAGGTGCTCGATCACATCGCCGGTCTCGCCGCCCAGCGGGGTGCACAGCACCGGCCGGCCCCCGAGGCCGCGGATCATGCGCGCCACCCACACCCCCTGGCCGCCGGGGTGGACGTGCAGTTCCTCGGCGCCGTCGGCTCCGAGTTCGATCGTGATCGTCAGCAGCGTGACCGGAGCGAACACGCAGACGGGTGCGGGGGAGTCGGATGTCATGCGGGGCCGGTACCCGCCCGGACGCCGCGTCTCACATGCGGCGTGCCCTGCGCACCCGGATGGGGCCGCGCGCGGTGGAGGGGTCCACCACCCGCCCGCGCTGGCAGATCTCCACCTCGCCGCCGGCCACCAGCCGCCGCGCCGCCCGCCGGGCCCGCTCCATCAGGGGACGCCAGTCGTCCCCGCCCACCCGTCGGGCGGCCTCGCTGGGGCAGATCGACGCGTCCGCCGCACGGGAGTCCAGCAGCGACCGGATGGCCTCCTCCAGGCGGCGGTCCATCGCGTCGGGCCGCTCGCGACGGCAGCGGTCCGAGCAGAAGCGCACCGCGTCCCAGTCACGCGCCCACCGTGTGCGCCACGTGATGGTGCGTCCGCACGCCGCGCAGATCTTCTCCGGCACGTCCACGATGCCAGGGTAGGCCCGCCCGGCGCGGTTCGGGACTAGGATCGGCGCAGATGGGCGCCACCGGCACCTCACCCCCCGCCGCCGAACCCGCACCCGAGCCGGCCCCCGCCGCGCCCCGCATGGGGTTCGACGAGGCCGACGAGCGGCGCCGGGAGAACCTGCGGCGCATGAAGCTGTTCGCCACCGGCCTGCTGGTGCTGGCCGCCGTGGTCTACGCGCTCACCACCGGCAGCGACGGCTGGCTGGGGTTCGTGAACGCCGCCGCGGAGGCGGCCATGGTGGGCGCGCTCGCCGACTGGTTCGCGGTGACCGCGCTGTTCCGGCATCCGCTGGGGATTCCGGTGCCGCACACCGCGATCATCCCCACCCGCAAGGACGCCCTGGGACGCAGCCTGCAGGAGTTCGTGACCCAGAACTTCCTGGCCGAGGACG
>LNFM01009757.1_pt1 | contig 25441 bp, 23 predicted proteins | sample 596031 | NCBI WGS metagenome assembly LNFM01 (sample SAMN04254537, study PRJNA301005) | activated carbon metagenome | isolation source: dual media filters at the Ann Arbor, Michigan drinking water treatment plant | place: USA: Ann Arbor | reverse complement strand
TCCCAACCGGGGAATTTGCACCGGGCGCTGACAACGAAATCATGCTGATGCGCGTCTGCCTGCGCGAGGATCCGATGTTCTCCACAACGGCCGTGGGCGCAGCAATGGTCAGGTCAGATGGGGCCTACGCGCTGATCACATCATCCGTTTTCGTCAACGAACCGGGTTGAGGCAACAAGATGTCCGACACACGCAACCTGAAAGCCTTCTGGAAAGACGAAAGCGGCGTCCTTCTTGCCGAAACGCTTTTGCTGCTGCCGCTTCTTTTGTGGGGGTTCGTGGCGCTGTTCATCTACTGGGATGTGTTCCGGACGATGAACTCCTCGCAAAAGGCCGCCTATTCGATTGCCGACCTCATGTCGCGCCAGTCGGCAGTGACGCCCGAATACATCGACAACCTCGAGAAGGTTCTCGACTTTCTGACAGCAGGTTCCTCGCGTTCGGAAATGCGCATCACCAGCCTGCAATATAACGGGGTGACTGATCAATACCTCGTGCTGTTCTCGCGCAGCACGGACGCAGCACTCGTTCCCTATGACAACGCGTCCGTTCAGGCGCTCAAGCCGGCCATCCCGATCATGGCACCGCTGGATTCAGTGGTCATCGTCGAAACCGAAGTTGACTATGTGCCGCGCTTCAATACCGGGATACTGAACTTCGCACCGGGCGTCGGCAAGAACACCTTCCGGCAGTTCATCGTCACCCGCCCGCGCTTTTACCGGCGGATCTGCATGACGAACCCGGTCTGCCCGCCCGATCCGCCAGCGCCGCCAGCGACCTGAGGCGATCCGGCCTTTTCCCCGGCCGGATCCCCCGCTACCCTGCCGCGACCTGCTGGTAGGAGACGTCATGCCCCGCATCATCGCAGCCCTCGCTGCCAGCCTTTTCCTCGCGGCCTGCGCAACCTTTCCCGAGATCGACGCCCTGCCACCGGCCGCCCCTGCCGCGCCGCCGGTGCTGGTGCCGATCGACACCCTGCTCCAGGCGGCGGAAGCAACCGCTCCGCCCACTGCACCGGCGCTGTCTGCCCGCGCGGCGCGGCTGAAGGCACGCGCTGCCCGGTTGCGCGGCCCGATCCTTGATCCCGCCACCCAGGCCCGGCTGGATGCCGCCGCACGCGGTGGCGGTGGCTGACCACAACCCGCGGCCAGCGGGCGTTGCACCGGCCCGATCAAACCGCTAACAGTCAGCCCGACCTGCCGTCCGCTTTGCCCGCCCTGCCGTCCGCTTTTATTGAGGTTCCGATGCCCGCCGCCCCCTTGCGCCTTGGTCTTGCCGGTCTTGGAACCGTGGGTATCGGCGTGGTGCAGATCGTCCAGCGCCATGCTGACCTGATCGCCGCCCGCGCCGGCCGGCCGGTCAGCATCACCGCCGTCTCGGCGCGTGACCGCTCGAAGAACCGCGATGCCGACCTTTCTGCCTATGCTTGGGAAACCGATCCGGTGGCTCTGGCCAGCCGCGACGACATCGACCTCTTCATCGAGGTGATGGGCGGGCATGACGGCCCGGCAAAACACGCGACCGAAACCGCAATCGCCAGCGGCAAGCACGTCGTCACCGCCAACAAGGCGCTGCTTGCCCACCACGGCCAGGCCCTTGCCGAAGCGGCCGAGCGTGAAGGCGTGGCGCTCCGCTTCGAGGCCGCCGTCGCGGGTGGCATCCCCGTCATCAAGGCCCTGACGGAAGGCCTTGCCGGCAATCGCATCAAGCGCGTCATGGGCGTGATGAACGGCACCTGCAACTACATCCTGACCCGGATGCAGACCGCCGGCCTGCCCTACGACACGGTCTTCGAAGAGGCCCGTCAGCTTGGCTATCTCGAGGCCGACCCCAACCTCGACGTCGGCGGCATCGACGCCGGCCACAAGCTTTCGCTCCTCGCCGCCATCGCCTTCGGCACCCGCGTTTCCTTCGATGCGGTCGAACTGGAAGGCATCGGCAACGTCTCGATCGACGACATCCGCCTGGCCGAAGACATGGGCTACCGGATCAAACTGCTCGGCGTCGCCCAGATGACCGGTCGCGGCCTCGAACAGCGCATGACCCCCTGCCTCGTTCCGGCCGACAGCCCCTTGGGCCAGTTGCAGGGCGGCACCAACATGGTCGTGCTGGAAGGCGACGCGGTCGGTCAGATCGTGCTGCGCGGCCCGGGCGCCGGCATGGGCCCCACGGCCAGCGCCGTCATGGCCGATGTGATCGACATTGCCCGCGGCACCAGACTGCCCACCTTCGGCCAGCCTGCAACCACGCTCGCCACCCCGAGCGCCGCCCTGTCGGCCACGCCTGCCCCCTACTATCTTCGCATGACGCTGCTCGACAAACCCGGCGCCCTGGCAAAGATCGCCACCTGCCTCGGCGACGCCGGCATTTCGATCGACCAGATGCGCCAGTATGGCCATGTCGGCGTCCACGCCACCGTGCTGATCGTCACCCACAAGGCCGCGCCCGGCGACATCGCCCACGCCACCGCCCGCTTTGCCGAAACCGGCGTGCTGGTTGACGCCCCCGTGGCGATCCGCATCGAAGAGGCCTAGCCCGCGCCGCGCTCGGCCCCCAGCGACGAAAACGCAAGCGCGGCCGACCGTTAGCGCCACCGTGCTTGCCGCCTGCGATTTGCCCGGATAGACCCGGTTGAAATCGATAGGAACACCTGCAAATGTCCGAAAAAACCCAATTTCAAGACCGTATGCTTTCCCTCGGCCTCGCCCGCGTGTCCGAAGCCGCCGCCCTCGCCTCGGCCGGCCTCATCGGGCGCGGTGATGAAAAGGCCGCCGATCAGGCCGCCGTCAACGCGATGCGCGACCAGCTCAACCTTCTCGACATCGCCGGCGTCGTGGTGATCGGCGAAGGCGAGCGTGACGAGGCCCCGATGCTGTATATCGGCGAAGAGGTCGGCACCGGCTCCGGCCCGGCCGTCGACATTGCGCTCGACCCGCTCGAAGGCACCACCCTCACCGCCAAGGACATGCCGAACGCCCTGACCGTGATCGCAATGGCACCGCGCGGCACGCTCTTGCACGCCCCCGACGTCTACATGGAAAAGCTGGCCATCGGCCCCGGCTTCAAGACCGGCACCGTGACGCTCGCCATGTCGCCCGCCGAGCGCGTCTCGGCACTTGCCGCCGCCAAGGGCTGCTCGACCGAGGACATCACCGTCTGCATCCTCGACCGCCCCCGCCACGAAGACCTGATCCGCGAGGTCCGCTCCACCGGCGCGGCCATCCGGCTGATCACCGACGGCGATGTCGCCGGGGTCATGCACTGCGCCGAACCCGACATCACCGGCATCGACATGTACATGGGCTCGGGCGGCGCGCCGGAAGGCGTTCTCGCCGCCGCCGCGCTGAAGTGCATGGGCGGCCAGTTCTTCGGCAAGCTCCTCTTCCGCAACGACGATGAACGCGCCCGTGCGCGCAAAGCTGGCATCACCAACTTCGACCGCGTCTACACCCGCGACGATCTGGTCCGCGCCGACGTGATCTTTGCCGCCACCGGCGTGACCTCCGGCTCGTTGCTGGCCGGCATCAAGCGCGAACCGAACTGCGTGACGCTGGAGACGATCCTGATGCGCTCCAAGACCGGCTCGGTGCGGCGCATCTCCTACCGCAGCCCGGTGAAGTAAACCCGGGGCCGGCACGACCCGCCAACCTATCGGCGAGGTGACTGTCTGCGTATGATCGGGCCCAGCTTTTCGCCGAACGGCCCGGTCACGGCGTCAGCACGAAGGCTTCGGCAAGCCGGCAGAAGGCGAAAGAGTGTCCCATGGCCGAGTGGCTTGCCGTCATCACGATCACCGTTCTGGCTGTCATCAGTCCGGGGCCGGATTTTGCGATGGTGTCGCGCAACGCGCTGATGCTCTCCCATCGGGCCGGGCTCCTTACCGCACTCGGCATCGGTGCGGGCGTCCTTTGGCACGTCGGCTACACGCTTCTGGCCATTGACCTGATCATCCGCCACGCGCCGCGCCTGCTGGACGTGCTGCAAGTGCTTGGGGCGGCCTATCTGGTCTGGTTGGGGTTGAAGATGCTGAAAAGTCGGCCACACGACGAGGCCGCCGCCGCCCCGCACGCCGTCCTTTCTGACGTAGGGGCGCTGCAGGTCGGGTTCTGGACGAATGCGCTCAATCCAAAGACCTCGATCTTCATCATCAGCCTTTTCACCCAGGTTGTCGGCCCGACAACCCCGCTGGCGACGCGGCTCGCCTATGGCGGGTTCATCTCGCTGGCACATGTGGTCTGGTTCGGGATCGTCGCGCTGTTTTTCGGCGCGCCGCTCCTGCGGCGGCGGCTTCTGGGTGTCGGTCACTGGATCGACAGGGCCTTCGGCGTGGCGCTGATCGGCTTCGGCCTCAGTCTGGCGCTGTCGGATCTGAGGCTCGGGTAAGACCGCAGCCTCGGCCCCGGCGCGGCTCAGATCGGCGATGGCCCCGAAAATCCGCCTCTCGTGGAAAGTCCTCGAGCCGCCAAGTTCCCTAATGCCCGGTTAATGTCCACAGCCAAGCCATTGTTATCATTACATCCAACCAGATGTCCCACCGTGGGCCACCCGCCGCCCCTTGCAAGCCGCCCCCCTTTGCGGCACCCCTTGCCCATGACCCTCGCGCCCGCCTTTCTCAACGTCGAAGCCTCGCTGACCGGCCGCCGCTGGGTCGGCCCCGATGCAGCACATGACCGCCTGTCGGAGGCGATGGCCCAGACCACCCACCTGCCCCTCCCCCTCTGCCGGATTCTCACCGCCCGCGGCGTCGCACCCGAAGACGCCGACGCCTTCCTTGCCCCCGCCCTGCGCGACCTGCTGCCCGACCCCCTCACCCTGAAAGACATGGCCGCCGCAGCCGCCCGCCTGATCCGAGCCACCGAGCGCGCCGAACGCATCGCAGTCTTCGCCGACTACGATGTCGACGGCGGCGCCTCCGCGGCGCTTTTGCTGATCTGGCTGCGCCAGATGGGTCACGACGCTACCCTATATATTCCAGACCGGATCGACGAAGGCTACGGCCCGAACGTCCCGGCGATGGCCGCCCTCGCCGCCGCCCACGACCTCATCATCTGCGTCGACTGCGGCACCCTCAGCCACGAACCCGTCGCCGCCGCCAAGTCCGCCGACGTCGTGATCCTCGATCACCACCTCGCGCTGGAAACCCTGCCCGACGCCCTCGCCGTCGTGAACCCGAACCGGCAGGACGAGGATGGTTCGCTCGCCCATCTCTGTGCCGCGGGGGTCGTATTCCTCCTCCTCGTCGAGACCAACCGCCAGCTGCGGGCCAAGGGCAGCCAAGGGCCCGACCTGATGGCGATGCTGGATCTTGTGGCACTGGCCACCGTCGCAGATGTGGCCCCCCTGATCGGCGTCAACCGCGCCTTCGTGCGTCAGGGGTTGAAGGTCATGGCGCGGCGTGACCGGCACGGTCTGCGCGCGCTGGCCGATATCGCCCGCATGGATCAGGCCCCCACCACCTACGCGCTTGGCTTCCTGCTTGGCCCCCGCGTCAACGCGGGCGGGCGCATTGGCCAGGCCGATCTTGGCGCGCGCCTTCTGTGTTGCGACGACCCCGCACTTGCTGCCAGCCTGGCGGCCCGGTTGGACCAGTTGAACACCGACCGCCGCGAGATCGAGGCCCGTGTGCGCGAGGAAGCACTGGCGCAATGCGACGCGCGCGGCACCGATGGGCCGCTGGTCTGGGCGGCTGCCGAAGGTTGGCACCCCGGCGTGGTCGGCATCGTTGCCGCCCGCCTGAAGGAAGCGACCCACCGCCCCGCCGTCGTCATCGGCTTCGAGAACGGCATCGGCAAGGGCTCTGCTCGTTCGGTGGCAGGCGTCGATCTGGGCGCAGCAATTCAGCGCCTCGCCGCCGAGGGGCAGATCCTCAAGGGCGGCGGGCACAAGATGGCCGCCGGTCTGACCCTGACGCGCGACCAGCTGGAACCTGCGATGGCGCGTTTGGGCGAACTTCTGGCCCGGCAGGGTGCTGGCGCGGGCGGGCCCGCCGACTTGCGGATCGACAGCTTGCTGATGACATCGGCAGCCACGGTGCCGCTGCTGGAGCAGATCGAGGCGGCGGGCCCCTTCGGTGCATCGGCACCTGCCCCTCGATTTGCCTTTGCAAACGTGGCGGTAGGAACCCGTCGGGTCGGCGAAAGCCACCTGAAGGTCACGCTGTCGGATGGCTCGGGCCCGGCGCTTGATGGCATCATGTTTGGCGCGTTCGACGGCCCCCTTGGCCCCGCTCTGGAACACGCCGGCCACCAGCGGTTCCATATCGCCGGCAAGATCGAACTGAATCACTGGAACGGCCGTGCGCGGGTGCAGTTGCGCGTCGACGACGCCGCCCCTGCCTGATCGCGCGACTTGGCATTTTTCTGCTTGCAGAAGCCACTTCCCCGCTTTAGACACCGCCCAGTCCAAAGCGCGGCCCGTTCGTCTATCGGTTAGGACACCTGGTTTTCAACCAGGTAAGAGGGGTTCGACTCCCCTACGGGCTGCCACTTTCCCTGTCAGGCATTTACATCCACAACCACCCGGCCGCGCACCTGGCCGGCCAGGATTTCCGCGCCAATGCGCGGCAAATCGGCCAGTGCCGCTGTGGAAATCATCTCGTCCAGCAAGTCCATCGGCATCTCGTGCGCAATCCGGTTCCATGCGATGACCCGGGTGTCGTACGGCTGAGTGACGCTGTCGATGCCAAGCAGGTTCACCCCGCGCAGCAAGAACGGAATCACCGTCGCCGGCAGTGCTGAACCGCCCGCCAATCCTACTGCGGCGACCGACGCACCATGCTTCAACTGGCCCAGCACCCGCGCCAGCATGGCCCCGCCGACCGCATCGATGCAGCCCGCCCACGTCTCGCTTTCCAGAGGCCGCTTCACCACCTCGTTGATCTCGCCGCGCGGGACGATCTGCGTGGCGCCCAGCTTTCGCAGATAGGCTTCCGCATCGGGTCGACCGGTCACTGCAGCGACCTCATGACCCGCCCGCGCCAACAGGGCGACCGCAATAGATCCGACACCGCCGGCAGCCCCCGTTACCAGGACCGGACCCTGCCCCGGCCGCAAACCATGCGCCTCCAGCGCCATCACCGCCAGCATGGCCGTGAAGCCCGCGGTCCCGACTGCCATTGCCGCCCGCGTGGTCAGGCCTTCGGGCAGTGGCACCAGCCAATCGGCCTTGACGCGCGCTTTCTGCGAATAGCCGCCCCAATGCGCCTCGCCGACGCGCCAGCCGGTCAGCACCACCCGGTCGCCGGGCCGGTATCGGGCATCCGACGACGTTTCGACGGTTCCGGCAAAGTCGATCCCCGGCACATGCGGGTAGTTGCGCACCAACCCACCGCCCGGCCCGATGCAAAGACCGTCCTTGTAATTGACCGTTGAATACTCGACCGCGACCGTGACGTCGCCCTCGGGCAATGCCCCATCATCCAGGTCCCGCACCGCTGCGTGGGTCTTGCCCTCGGCATCCTTCTCAACCACCAGCGCCCTGAACGTCATCCTGCACTTCCTTTCAACTGCCCGACCGGCAAATCAAACTTTGCGACCGCGAAACCCGATTGAAGTCTATGTCCCGGACCGACACAAGAGACAGACTTGATTGTTGTCCGTCCGGCAATAAACTCAGACCAGTCAATCAAAGGGTGATCCAGTGCTGAAGTCCATGCTTGCGTTTTCCTTCCTGGCGTCGCTGACGCTTGCTTCCGCCGCGCATGCGGTTGCTTGCAGCGACACCGGCGGTCAGTACGAGAACTGGAAGCCGGTAATGGCCGCCGAGGCCGCTGCGGCCGGCGTGGGCGAGCGCGGCATAGCTGCCCTAATGGGCACGGCCTATTCGAAAGCGACGATCTCGGCCGACCGCAACCAAAAAAGCTTCAAATACAGTCTCGACAAGTTCCTGCAGGTGAGGGGCGCGGACACGATCGTGTCGCAAGGGCGGTCGCGCAAGGCCAAGAACGCCAACTTCTACGCGAGCCTCGAAGCGAAGTATGGCGTTCCCGCCGGGGTGATCATCGCGATCCACGGCATGGAAACCGGCTTTGGCGGCTTCATGGGGGATACCAACGTGGTCTCGGCCATTGCGACGCTTGCCTACGACTGCCGGCGCAGCGATTTCTTCACGCCGCATCTGCTTTCCGCTTTGAAGCTTGTCGATCGGGGCACGATCAGCACCAAGTCGATCGGCGCGAGACATGGCGAACTTGGCCATACCCAGTTTCTGCCCGGCAACGCGCTGACCTATGGTGTCGACGGCAACGGCGATGGAACGGTTGATCTGAACAACGTGACCGACGCCCTGGCCTCGACTGCCAATTTCCTGCGCCAGAAGGGATGGCAGCCCGGCAAGGGGTATCAGGAGGGCGAGGCGAACTTCGCCGTCATCAAGCAATGGAATGCTGCCAAGGTCTATCAGCAGGCAATCGCGCTGATGGGCGCGCGCATCGACGGCTGACCACGCTGTACCAAGCGCCGCAGTGGCCCGTTCGTCTATCGGTTAGGACACCTGGTTTTCAACCAGGTAAGAGGGGTTCGACTCCCCTACGGGCTGCCACTTCCCAAGATCGAGCGCCGAAGGCGATGGCGTCCAGCCGTTGGCAACCGCCCGGTTCAGTTAAGCTTAAGCGTGTCGCGCGGGCAAAGGCCGAAGCGCGCACGGTACAGTTCCGAGAATCGCCCGAAATGGGTAAAGCCCCAGCGCATGGCGATATCCGTGACCCGGGTTCCGGGCGGTGCGGCAAGCAAGTCTGCATGAGCTCGGGCAAGCCGCGCCTCGCGCCAGAACGACAGCGGAGTGGTGCCGCGATGCTGGCGGAATGCCATCTGCAAACCACGCGGGGAAATCCCCGCTGCATTGGCCACATCTTCCAGTGTGATGGCTTGGTCAAGGTTCGCTTCGATGAACCCTTCCGCAATCCGCAAATGGCGCGGGCGGGGGGCCGATCTGACGCGGGCAATCTGGCTTTGGTGATCGTGCCGCGCCTCCAAGAGCCCGGACAGGATCGTGCTTTCGATTTGCCGCGCCATCAGACCCGACCCAATCGGTGAACCGCCGGCATCGGCCTCGGCAACCAGCCACATCACCAGACGGCGCAACCCTGCCCCCGGCCCCTCGCGCAGGTCAAGGCGACCGTCAAAGGTCAGCGGGCGGTCAGACGGGCCTCCCAGCAGCCCCGCCAGATGGTCCTGCATCGCCCGCCGCGATATCTTGACCAGCACCTGACGCGTGCCCTCTTCCCATGTCATCCGGGTGGGCAGATGCGGGTTCAGGATCGCGGCACGATCAGGGGTCGAAAGATAGGTCTCGCGCCCGTTCGTGATTTCAGCGCCGCCTTCAAGCGGGATCTGCAACAGGTAGAAGTCATCCAGTTCGCCCGGTGCGATCAGGGTCCGGGCACCGTATTCGATATAGTTCAACGACAGGCGCTGGCCCGGCAGATGGTGGTGGCAGGCATCGAACAGACTGCGCGCACCCAGCGTTTCCAGACGGTGCGGGCAAAACACGGCAGCCACCTTCTCGCGCGCTTCGTCCAGATCACGCGAGCGGAACAGGACGTGGTTCTTCAGCAGGGGTTTTGCCATAGCCGCCTCCTCCCTGCGCAAGCCTAGCATACCTTGCGGCGATCCAGCGTTCAGTGGCCACATTTTTTCGTTTTCCGGATAATCCGCGCGTCCCGCGGATAGCCCTTGCAACGGCCTGCGTCACAATTCTTTCAAATTCAAAGAAAATATGGAGGTGCTCGATGCGGGGATTGGTCGGAAAAGTGGCGATCGTGCCGGGTGGCTGCACCAAGATCGGGCGCGCGGTCGTGGATGCCTTCGTTGCGGCGGGCGCCATGGTGATGGTGGCTGACATCGCCGAAGCCGGAGAATTCGCCGACGGCGTGGCTTTTCAAACCTGTGACCTGCGCGATGACGCCCAGATTTCCGCCTTGGTCGCAGCGACCAAGGATCGGTTCGGTCGGATCGACTTTCTGGTGAACGTAGCCTGTTCCTACGTGGACAACGGCGCCGCCTCTACCCGTGCAGAATGGCTGGAAAGCCTGAACGTCAATGTAGTCGGATCAGTCATGCTGATGCAGGCCGCCGAAGAGGAGCTGGCGAGAAACAAGGGTGCGATCGTCAATTTTGGCTCCATCTCCTCACGCGTGGCGCAAACCGGGCGGTGGCTTTATCCTGTGTCGAAGGCCGCGATCCTGCAACTGACCCGCAATCAGGCGATGGACCTTGCACCGAAGGGAATCCGCGTCAACGCAGTCAGCCCCGGCTGGACATGGTCGAACATCATGGACCAGTTGACCAACGGCAACCGCGCAAAGACCGACAGCGTTGCCGCGCCCTTCCATCTGATGGGCCGCGTGGCAAACCCCGAAGAAGTCGCGTCGGCGGTGCTGTTTCTGTGTTCCGACGACGCGTCCTTCATCACCGGCACCGATATCCGCGTGGACGGCGGCTATTCGGCCATGGGGCCGGAGCGCGCCGAACCCGCCATCCCGCTGCTTACGCAATGATTTTCAGGCGCGGGGTGTCGCAGAACGCTCCCGCCACAACCTACGGGGACTTCACATGAAGATTGCCATCATCGGGGCCGGTTTCGCGGGCCTTACCACCGCACGTCATCTGCGCGATTTCGGGCACGACGTGACCGTCTTCGAAAAGGTGCATGACGTGGGCGGGGTCTGGTCAACCACCCGCCTTTATCCTGGCGTGTCGACGCAAAACGGCAAGGACACCTATCACCTGTCCGATTTTCCCATGCCGAAGCACTATCCTGAATGGCCGTCGGGTCAGCAAGTGCAGGAATACCTGAATGCCTACGCCGACCATTTTTCGCTGAAGTCCCTGATCCGCCTGTCCACCCCCGTGACCCATGCGGCGCAGGGTGCAGACGGCCGCTGGACGGTTACCTTCCGCCCCGAAGGCAGCGAAGAGGTAACGGAGGCCTTTGACTTCCTGACAATCTGCAACGGCATTTTTTCGGCCCCCGCCGTGCCAGGCTTCGACGGCGCGGAGGCGTTCAAGGCGGCGGGCGGCACAATCTGCCATTCATCGGAATTCCTGAAACTCGACGATGCCCGCGGCAAGCACGTCGTCGTGATCGGCTACGGCAAATCCTCGTGCGATGTGGCGGTGGGGTTGGTCGACGCGGCGGCATCGATGACCGTCGTCGCGCGGAACCTGATCTGGAAGATGCCCAAGAAGCTGGCGGGGGTGCTGAACTATAAATACCTGTTCCTGACCCGGATGGGCGAAGGGTTGTTTCCCTACATCGACCGCAAGGGGGTCGAGAAATTCCTCCACGGCGCCGGCCGCCCCATTCGCAATTCGATGCTTGGATCGGTACAATCCGTAATTACCCGACAGCTGAAACTGAAAAAGAATGGCACGCTTCCGCGCGGATCGTTCGAACGCATCGCACGGTCCACGGTCAGCCTGGTGACCGACGGGTTCTTCGATCTGGTCGCAAACGGCCGCATCGCGATCAAGCGTGACACGGCCATTTCGCAGTTGCTGGTCGAAGACGGGCGGCGCTACGCGCTGCTGAAGTCAGGCGAGAAGGTGCCCGCCGACATCATCATCTGCGCGACAGGCTGGCGGCAGGAGGTGCCGTTCCTTGATGCAGACCTGCAGGCGCGGATCATGGACCAGCGCGGCAATTTCCGCCTGTATCGCTGCATCCTGCCAACAGGGGTGCCGAACCTTGCCTTCAACGGCTACAACTCTTCGTTCTTTTCGCCGTTGTCGGCAGAAATGGGCGCGCTTTGGATCGCGGCCTATCTGGCTGGAGCGCTGCAGCTTCCATCTGCGCGTGATCAGATCGACGCGACCGACCGCCGCCTGCGGTGGATGGAAGAATGGACCGAAGGCAAGCACGCGCGCGGGACGAACATCATTCCATTCTCGATGCACCAGATCGACGAACTGCTGGCGGACATGGATCTGTCGATCGGCCCGTTGCAGCGGTTTGTCGAATGGCAGATGCCGGTAAAGCCTGGGGCTTATGCTCGGGTTTCGAAGGAATTGCATAAACGGCTGGATCCGCAGACGGAAAAGGTGGGTGGGCCGGTGATGGCTTGAGGCCCGCCTCATCAGCCCTGCGGTCCGCCACTTTTCCGATTGTTTCAACCTTCCAACGGCAGTGTGACTGGCGTTTCGGGCGCTGTTCGGTTTGATGTGCGCCAAACCGTCATAGTAGAGATCCGTCATGTTTCGCAGCCTTGCTTTCGCCGTGCTTTTGCTCGCCTCCACCAGCACGACAGCCCTGGCCGACGGGTCCGATGGCGACGCCCTGAAAGCGATGACCTGGGACCAGATCGTAGCAGAGGCCCGTGGTGGCACGGTAAACTGGTTCATGTGGGGCGGGTCAGATGTCATCAACCGCTATGTCTCGGACCACGTCGCCGGCATCTTGCAGCGCGACCATGGCATCACCCTGAACCGTGTCGGCGTGACCGACGCAGCCGAGGTGGTCAACCTCGTGCTGTCCGAGAAGGCCGCCGGTGTCACCGATGCGGGCAGCGTCGATCTGATCTGGATCAACGGCGAAAACTTCCGTTCGATGCGTGAGGCCGATCTGGCGTTCTGCGGTTACACCTCGATCCTGCCGAATGATGCTTTGGTCGACTGGGAAAACCCCGCCATCGCCAACGATTTTGGCGTCCCGGTAAACAGCTGCGAAGTGCCGTGGAACACCGCGCAGTTCGCCTTTGCCCATGACAGCGCGACCCTGCCCGCGCCGCCCACCTCGATCCCGGCACTGCTGGAGTGGATCAAGGCCAACCCCGGCCGCTTTACCTACCCCGCGCCACCGGACTTTACCGGCTCGGTCTTCGTCCGGCATGTATTCTACCATGCGGCGGGCGGGGCCGAAAACCTGCTTGGCCCGTTTGATCAGGCCAAGTATGACGCAGCCGCCGAAAAGACCTGGGCAATCCTGAACGAAATCGAGCCCCACCTCTGGCGCGAAGGCCAGACCTACCCCAACACCGTTGTCCAGATGAACGATCTTTTCGCCAACGGCGAGGTCGCCCTGACCTTCAACTACGAACCCGCCCAGTTCGGCCTTGCCGTCACGGCAGGCACCTATGCCGACACGACGCGCTCCTTCGGGCTGACGGACGGCACCATCGGCAACACCAACTACACCCTGATCCCGTTCAACTCGCCCAACAAGGCCGCCGCGATGGTGGTGCAGAACCTGCTGTTGTCGGCAGAGGAACAGTTGGAAAAGGCCAAGCCCGAGGTCTGGGGCGCCGCTCCGGCGATTGATATCGCGCGCACGCCGGCAGACATCCAGGCCGGGTTCGCCGCGATCAAGGCCCACCCTTCCGTTGTTCCCGCATCCGAACTGGCCAAAGCCGCACTGCCGGAACTGCAGTCGGACTGGATTGCCGCAATCGAGGACGGCTGGCGCCGCAACGTTGGCAACTGACGCAGCGCGCATCTGTCTTCCACCGCACGAAGGGAACGGCTGGCCACGCCCCCCACTTGCCGCCCCGTCGTTCCTCGCGCAGTCTGACGCCAAAGGCCCAACAGAACAGCAGGCATGTCAGACCGGACCCGGATCCTTCTTCTTCTTGCGCCCGCACTTGTCGTGATCGGCGGGCTTTTCTTCACCGCTCTCGGCCTCGGCCTTGCCCGTTCCTTCGGCCACTTTACCGCCATTGGCCTTTCCGGCCCGAACCTTGACGCCTATGTCACGATCCTGACCGAGCCGTCGTTCCTGCGCTCGCTTGGCCTCACGCTCTGGATTGCCGTTGCTTCCACCGCACTTGCGGCGGCCATCGCACTTGGCGCGGCACTGTTGCTGCGCCAGACCTTTCCGGGACGCGCGCTGGCAACGTTCCTTTTCCAGATGAACCTGACCATCCCCCATATCGTCGCAGCAATAGGCATCCTCTACCTCTTCTCGCAATCGGGCAGCTTCGCGCGGCTTGCCCACGCCACCCACCTCATTTCCGCTCCAGCCGACTTCCCCGCCCTTGTCTTCGACCCCCACGCCATCGGCATCATCCTGGCCTATGTCTGGAAGGAAGTGCCCTTTATCGGCCTGATCCTCCTGGCCCAGATGCAAGCGATCGGCACCGATTTCGAAGCGGTAGCCCGAGCCCACGGCGCGACCCGCATCCAGGCCATCCGTTACGTGCTGTTGCCGATGCTGCTGCCCGCGCTGTTTGGGGCGTCGGCCCTGACCTTTGCTTTCGCCTTCGGTGCCTACGAGATTCCCGCCCTGCTTGGTGCCAGCTTTCCAGAAGCGCTTCCCGTTCTCGCCTACGAAAGCTTTACCGACGTTGATCTTGCCGCCCGGCCCGTGGCTATGGCCATGGCCGTGATCATCGCGCTGATCGGAGCGGTGGTGCTGGCACTCTACGCCCGCCTTCTGCATCGCAACGGGCCAGCCGATGGCAGCTAGTCGGCTTCGCACCCTTGCTGGCATCGTGCTGATCGGCTGGCTGGTCTTACCGCTGGTGCCACTGGCAATCTGGTCTGTCGCGAAGGGCTGGCGGTTTCCGGACCTGTTGCCTCAGGCCCGTACGCTCGACGCCTGGCGCTACGCGTTGTCGCCCACCTCTGGCGTGCTGGAAAGCCTTGTCTTGACCACCGGCATCGCGCTTGCATCGACTGCGCTTGCCATCCTGATCGGAGTACCCGCTGGCCGCGCCCTTGGGCGTTACCGCTTCAGGGGCAAACGTGCGGTAGAACTTCTGATCCTTGCCCCGGCGATCGTTCCGGGCATCGCGGTCGTCTTTGGCCTGCACGAGATCTTCCTCGCCCTCGGCCTCTCCGGCACGGTTGCGGGCGTGATCCTGGTCCACCTGATTCCGACCCTGCCCTACATGACGCTGGTCATGGCGGGCATCTTTTCCGGGCTGGACGCGGCGCTGGAGGATCAGGCCCGCAGTCTTGGCGCCTCGCGTTTGCAGGTGTTCCGCCATGTCACCCTTCCAGCGATCATGCCCGGCATCCTTGTCGGCGGCCTCTTTGCCTTCCTGATCTCCTGGTCGCAGTACTTCCTTACGCTGGTCATCGGTGGTGGCCGGGTGCAAACGCTGCCGCTCATGTTGTTCTCGTTTGCCACCTCGGGGCGCAATGACGTTACCGGCGCGATCACGATGATCTATATCCTGCCGGGCCTGCTGATCCTCGCCCTCACCGCGCGCCATCTGACCGGGCGCAACCCGACCCTCGCGGCGGGGGGCAGGCTGTGACCGACGTCTCGTTTCATGGCCTTACCAAACAGTTCCCCGGCGCACCCTCTCCTGCGGTCAATCAGCTTGATCTGATGCTGCCGACCGGTTCGATGACCGCACTGCTCGGCCCGTCCGGCTGCGGCAAGACCACGACCATGCGCCTGATTGCGGGGCTGCTCGATCCCACGTCGGGCGACATCCGGTTCGACGGCAAGTCAGTCATCGCCACCGCCCCGGAACGGCGGGGAGCGGTGATGGTGTTCCAGAACCACCTGCTATTCGCGCATATGTCAGTCGCGGAAAACGTCGGCTTCGGCCTGCGGATGCAAGGCCAGGCGGTGGCCGACGTCGCCCGCCGGACCGAGGCGATGCTGGACCGCGTCCAGTTGCCCGGCTTTGGTCCGCGCCGCCCCGCTGAACTGTCAGGCGGTCAGCAACAGCGCGTCGCGCTGGCCCGTGCCCTGATCCTGCGACCAAGGGTTCTCTTGCTGGACGAGCCACTGTCCAACCTTGACGCGCATCTGCGCGCCGAAATGCGGAGCCTGATCAAGGACCTGCAGCGAGAAACCGGCATCACGACACTGGTCGTCACGCATGATCAGACCGAAGCAACCATTCTTGCCGATCATATCGCGCTGTTGCTTGACGGCCGGCTGCGTCAAGCCGGTGCGCCGCTGGATTTCTACAACCGCCCCGCCGATGTCGCCGTCGCGCGCTTTTTCGGCGGTACGAACTTCGTGCCCGGCGTGGCCCGCGACGGCATCTTCCAATCCGCGCTTGGCCCCCTGCGCCTGCCACACGGCGCGCGTGAAGGCAAAGGCATCCTGACCTTCCGCCCCGAGGCGGTAGAGCCTGTCAATGGCCCCGAGAATGCCATGAGCGCCAAAATTACCGCCCGTAGTTTCGAAGGGACGCACACCCGTCTTACGCTGCGGCATGGCGCGGTGGAGATGCAGGCCATTCTGCCCCCCGCCGCTGCTGCCGACCTGTCCGACACCACCCCTGTTCGCCTGACCCTGCCAGCAAGGGCGCTTTGGGTGCTGCCGCCGGAATGAGAGCCCGAAGTCGCGGGCGGGCAAGCCAGCCGCCCAACGCGGCGCTCAGTCAGCCAGCGGGTCGGGCGCAAGCACGGCCTGGGCTCTTCCGCTGCGCTTGGCGAGGTAAAGTGCTGCATCCGCATCGGCCAGCAATTGCGCCGGGCTTCGTGCGTCACGCACCATCGAGCGGGCGATTCCCACGCTGGCCGACACGCGGGCAAGCTGGCCGTCATATGCGATTGGCTCCGACACTCCGGCAATGATCCGTTCGGCCACCGCGCGCAGCTGTGCGGGATCCGTGCGGCCTACGAGGATCACGACGAATTCGTCGCCTCCGACCCGCGCCGCGCAATCCTCTGCCCGAATCTGGCGCTGCAGCACGCGGGCCACCTCGGCCAGCACATGATCGCCGGCCGCGTGGCCCAGCGTGTCGTTCACCGCCTTGAAGAAATCGAGGTCCATATGCAGCACCCCGAACCGCACCTCGGCTTCGCATAGTCGGGCGAGGATTGCATCCGCTGCGCGGCGATTCTTCAGCCCGGTCAAGGGATCGGTCAGCGCCTCTTCCTCGGCCGCAAGCCGCGCGCCATCAAGCCGCAGGTTCAGCCCGCGCAATTCGCCCGTTACCGCGCGGTTCGCCTCTGCCAGATACAACAGCTCCATCGCCAGATCGGTCGGCGCGAAATCAGCGACCGTCAGCCCGTAGGTGCGTACTGCCGCCACGATGTCGATCCCGAAGGTCAGGTTGACCAGAACCTGCCCGCTTTCCGGCAGCGCCATCGCCAACCCGCGAACCCCGATTCGCACTCCGCCCGGAGCGCCCACCCGCGGAACCATCCGCAGCCGACGGCCGCCCCGCGCCATGATGTCAGCCAGCGTGGCCGCCCCGCCCGAGGATCGCAGTTCGAACAGGTCGCCAAACTCGGCACCCATCAGGGCCTGCCCGGGAAACACCCGCGACAGGGTTGGACCAGCCCGTTCCACCACGCCATCCCGCCCGACCAGCAGGTGCATCGGCATGAACCGGTCCAGCACTGCGCCGTCCCAAAGCAAAACTTGCTCTAGCCTGTAATCGCCCATCTAGGCCCCCGGCATTGCAAGGTCGAACTGGCGGCCCGTGGTATGGCGGATGTCCGGCACGTCGATCAGGATTGCTTCGTCCGAGACATGTTCCAGAACCACCAGGGCGCCGTAATCATCCGCCATAGCCGTCAACATACCGCCTAAGATCCGCGCCGCACCCGACACCTCAAACCGGCAGATGAGACGGAACCGGTCCGGGCCCACTTCTTCAAGCGCAAGGTACGGAACCTCAAGGTCAGGCAGCGCCAGCCGCGCCCGGCCCGGCAATTCTTCCAGCGAGTAGAGAAAATCGGCAAAGCCGACGCCGCCGAACCGAAGCAGCCGCCGCACGCCTTCATGGCGCGGGTGGGTCACCAGATGCGTGCCCACGTCTTCCCAAAGGCTGTCCACCGACCGGTCGAGCACCACTGCCGCCGCGGCCGCCACCCGGTCGGCCATGCCGGTGCCGTAGCGCAGCATCGGCTCGAAACTATCCACCGGCAGCGCAGCCTCTTGCACCACGGCCGCCCAGATTTCGGGACCGAACGTATCGCGCAGATAGGCCTGCATCGACCGCAGCATCAGACCCTGCATTGCCCATCCCCCTTCGCTCACGACGGTATACGGCACAGGGGGTTAACAAATCGTCGTCGCGTCAGGGCAGGATCAACACTCCGGTCTCGCCCGTGCCCAACTGGTTCAACAAGGCCGGAGCGACGGCGGGCGGCTGGTCCTGAAACGCCCTCAGCAGCGCCTGTGCCTCTTCCGGGCCCGGATACCGGCCGTTCGACTGGATCGCACTGCGCTGCGCGAGGTTGCCATCGTCCTGAAAGAACAGCCCGTAAACCTGCAAGTAGTCGCTGGACTCGGCTAGCACCACCATCGCCTCCTCGCCCGGAACCATCGGCAAAAGATCGGCCACCGCCAGCACGCAACCCGGCCGGCCATCCGACTGCACGCGCTTGCAGGCGTTGATCCAGGTGCTCAGCTCATAGGGCTGCATGGCTGCGATCAGCATGTCACGCGTCCCCGTGGCGCCCGGGGGCTGCAACGGCATCACTGCTGTTAGTTCGGCCACCAGCTTTGCCCGGTCATCTTCGGACAGTTCCGGCCCGCCCCATGGGTCAAGAAGCCGCGCGGCAAGCGCCTCCTGGCCAGGCGCCTTGGCCGTGTCTTCCAGCGTCGCGATCACCGCTTCCCCGGCCTTGCCCCACTGCCGGATCGCCGCGATATCCAGCGCGTCGACCGGGGTTCGCCCTGCCTCGAAGCGCGCCAACTGGTCGCGCGCCGAGATCCGCTCCGCATCAAGAAGCGGCGTCAGCCAGAGCGCGGCCAGCGCAATGGTTGCCAGCGCCATCCGCAGGTTGCCGGCCCGGATACGCGCCATCCACGCCCCGCCTCGCAGGACCGAAACCGCATAGATCAATCCGTAGACCAGAGCCAGAACCGCAATCAACGCGACGAAGATTCGCTCTGGCGTCCAGCCGTACTGCGCCACGCGCATCCAGATCGCCAAGGCGCCAAATCCGGCCACCACCGGCATGATCAACGCCTGCATCCGCGCCGTCAGCAGCAGAAACGGGCTTTTGGTCGCATCCTCGTCGCTTTGGTCAATCGCGATCGACACCAGCGAAATCGCTGCCGCCACCATGGCCAGCATCACCAGCGCCGGCGACCAGTCCTGGAACAGCCCGCCAAGCCCGCGGAACGGCAGGGCAATCAGAAACACCAGCATCACCGCCAACACGACGGGCAGCAGCAGGCGGAACAGACGCAACACCACATAGGGCGACAACAGCTCGGCGAATTCGTACACCACGGCCATCGCCAGGCCCAGGATCGCGCCGGTTACCACATACGGCACGATCTCGATGTTCAGGATGTCCTGGATGACACGCAGGCCGACGATGCCAAGCATCTGATCCGACAGGAAGATCACCAGCCAGACCAGACCGGTGAAGGCCCAGGCTGCCGCATAGCGCACGACGATCGACCATGCCTGCAGGAAAAGAGAGGGGTAATCGCGCCAGCCCGGCCCGGCCCGGGAGATCAGGAAGGGCATGGGCAATGTAGCCACTGTCATGGCCGCCAGCGTTGGCAGAGGGCCATTGAAAAAGCCGTCCACGGGATCGAACCGCAACGAGGCCAGCCAGACCAGCGCCGTGGTCAGCGCCGCAAGTCCCGTTGCATTCAGTGCCGCTCGCCGCAGCCCCAGGGGCCCGGCCATCGCCAACATGGTGACAAAGAACGTTCCCGCCAGCACAATCAGCGTCAACGCCAGCCGGTCGGGCAGCACTGTCTCGATTGCCTCTACCAGACCGTAAAGGCACGCCCCGCCCAGGGCCCCGATCGCCGCCAGACTCCAGCGCTCGCGCAACGTGCCATCCATGAGGGCCCTCACCTTGATTTGGCGCGACAGTAATCGCCGAAGCCCGCTTCTGCCAGTGGCTTGCGGGGTCGGGTTATCCGATCCATGTCGCCTGCCCCGTGCAATATTCCGCACGCAACGTCAGCCGTGCCCCGCGCTGGCAAGGCTGCATCATCTTCGCAGCGACCGGTGTCGCCGGACCTCAGTTCTGCAGGGTCTTGAGGTATTCTGCGATCGCCACCAACCGCACAGGGGTCGGCGTGTCGATCCCGTCGCCACCGTCATACGGTACCAGATCGCTGTCCAGCAACGGCCCGAAATTCGGCATCGCGGCGTCGGTGGCTCCGCCACCCGCATAACCCCAAATCTTCGCCATGACCTGCGTCGTCGGAAACACCCCGCCATTGCGCGCGGCAAGCCCGGTCAGGTCGGACGGTTTCCCGTCCAGGGTCTCCGCCATCGGCCCGTCCCCAAGCCCGCCGGACCCGTGGCAGGCCGAGCAATAGGCGGCGAAATCTTCCGCTCCGGTAGGCTCCTCCTGCGGGACGCAGGCCGAGAGGATGAGGACAGAGGGCAGGACGAGACGGCGCATCGCATATCTCCTTAAAGACGCATCCAAACACGGACGGCGGGGGGCCAGCATTGATCTAGGTCACCCGGCCCTGATCCAGCCGCACCACCCGGTCCATCCGCGCGGCAAGGTCTAGATTGTGCGTCGCGATCAGGGCGGAAAGCCCGGTCTCGCGCACCAGCCCCAACAGCACCTGGAACACCGTCTCGGATGTGCCGGGGTCGAGGTTGCCAGTCGGCTCATCGGCCAGCAGAAGCTTCGGCCCGTTTGCAAGCGCGCGACAAAACGCAACCCGCTGCTGTTCGCCGCCCGACAGCGCCGCCGGCCGATGCCCCGCGCGTGGCCCGACGCCAACCCGGCCAAGCAGATCACGCGCCCGCGCCTCGGCTGCGGCCTTCGGAACACCGTTCGCAAGCTGCGGGATCATGACGTTTTCCAGCGCCGAAAACTCCGGCATCAGATGATGAAACTGGTAGATGAAGCCCACATCCTCGCGCCGCGCCTCGGTGCGTGCGCGGTCGGACAAGCCGCCCATCTCACGCCCGTCCAGCCTGACTGATCCCGCATCCGCCGTATCCAGCAGCCCCGCGATGTGCAGCAGTGTCGATTTACCTGCCCCGGACGGGGCCACCAGTGCCACCACCTCGCCGCGCGCCACCCTCAGACTGGCGCCGCGGAGCACGATCACCTCGGACGGCTTGCCCCGGTTGTAGCCCTTCTCGATGCCCTCAAGCGTCAACCCGTCACTCATACCGCAGCGCCTCGACCGGGTTCATCCGCGCGGCCCGGCGGGCGGGGAAGAACGTCACCACAAAGGAAAGCCCAAGCGACAGCGCGACCGCCGACAGCACGTCACCGAGTTGCAGCTTGGCCGGCAGCGAATAGATGCCCCGGATCGAAGGGTCCCAGACCTCGGCCCCGTTCACCCAGTTGATCGCGCTCATGATCTGGTCGATGTTCAGCGCGGTCAGGCAGCCCAGCACCACCCCGGCGATGGTGCCGATTACCCCGGTGAACGCGCCGCAAATGAAGAAAATCCGCAGCACCGAACCTTCGGTCAGGCCCATTGTGCGCAGGATGCCGATGTCGCGGCCCTTGTTTTTTACCAGCATTATCAAGCCTGAAACAATATTCATCGCGGCGATCAGGACAAGGACCGAGAGGATAACGAACATCACGTTATCCTCGATGTCCAAGGCGCGCAGGAAGGCACCGGCACTTTCCTTCCAGGTCCAGAGCAAGGCCTCCGGCCCCGCCGCGTTCAGGATCGGCAGCGCGTAGCCGTCAATGGCATCGGGGGTTTCCACCATGACCTCGATCTCGTCGGCGAGGCCCTCCTTGTTGAAGTAGCTCTGCGCCTCGGTGAAGGGCATGTAGATGCGGGTGGTGTCGATGTCATAGCGGCCGGCAGTGAAGATGTAGACCACCTCATAGGCGCTGACGCGGGGCGAGGCGCCCATCGCGGTTTTCACGCCCCCCGGCGCGATAAGGCGCACACGGTCGCCCACCGTGACACCCAGTTCCCGCGCGATCCCCGACCCAAGCGCGATGCCTTCGTCGAACCGGGCAATGTCGCCCAGCGCGTCGGAACCAAGCCCCACACGCGGGATGGTTTCCAGATTTTCTTTCGTCAGGCCAAAGACTTGCGCGCCGGTCGTGCGGTCACCGTCGGTGACCATGACCTGACCTTTGATCAAGGGTGCGGCCCGCGTCACCCCCGGTACGGCACGGATGGCCTCGCTCATTGCGTCGGCGTCGGGGAAGCCTTGCGTCACCCGGCCCGCCTCATCCACCGTGCCTGCGGAATAGACCGTGACATGGGCGTTGGCGCCCAAGATGGTATCGATGAATTCCGCCCGGAAACCTGCCCGTACCGCCAGCGTCAGGATCAGCGCAAAGACCGCAAGCGTGATGCCGATCAGGCTGATCCAGGTCATTACGGAAACGCCGCCCTCGGCGCGGAACGCCGAAAAGGGTGCCGTCTTGCTTGCCATCTGCCCTGCCTGTCAGTTGCCGCGCAACGTGGGCGAGCGGGCCGGAAAGGTCAAGGCACGGGGATGCGAGCGGGCGGGATCAGGGCGTGAAGTGCGGTTGGCACGCGGTCTGCAAAGCGTCTGGCATCTGTATGGCAGGCGTATGGCACCAAACCCGCCGGAAACCCTAGCGCGCGGCCCAGAGAAGGCCGCGGCGCATCAACTCGGCCGCGGGGCCGTGGTCGATGACATTCGCCTGATGGCCGAGCGCATTGTAATAGACCCGGCCCTGCCCCCAGCGCTTGGTAAACACCACCGGCATCGCCACCGGGCCGTTCGGCGCGTGCGGGCCATCGACCACCGGAAAGTCGCAGACCGCGTGAACCTGCACCGCCGGGTCGACGTGGAGGTAGTATTGCTCGGTCGCGACGCGGAAATCCCCGACACCGGCAACCAGCGGATCATCCGTCACCATCCGCACCGCGTAATCGACCCCGTCATTGCCGGGATGCGCCACCCATTGCGCGCCGGTCATGAACTGCCAGTCGACGTTTTCGCGAAACGCATCGCACATGCCACCGTGACAGCCCGCCAGCCCGACGCCCGAAGCGACGGCGGCGCAGGCGTTCAAGGCCTGTTCCTTTTCGATCTTCGACATCGTCCAGACCGGCACGATCAGGCTGAGGTCGGCCAGCGCTGCAGGATCGTCGAAGCAGGCCAGCGTGTCGGTCACCGTCACCGAAAACCCCGCCTCGCCCAGCCAGCCCGCGAACAAGGCCGCCACCTTGTCAGGCTGATGCCCGTCCCAGCCGCCCCAGGTGATCAGTGCCTTTGCCATGCCGGTCTCCTCATTTGCGGCCACGCTAGGCAGCGCCCTGTGCAGGGTCAAGCCGCAGGGTCTGGATTCCCGGCTTGCGGCGAGAATGGCCTTTACCTTTGCGGCAGCCTGCGAAGACTGCAGCCAGCCTTGGGAGGCCGCCATGAAGATTGCCCGCTATACCGCCTATGGCGGCCCCGAAACGATCAGCGTCGAGGATGCCCCGGTTCCCGCGCCGGGGCCGGGCGAGGTGCTGGTCAGGGTTCGCGCGGCCCCGGTGACAGCGGGCGATGTGCGGCTGCGGTCGGGCAAGGTGCCACGCGGGCTGGGGCTGATGGTGCGGCTGGCGATCGGCCTTCGGCGGCAGCGGGTCGCGCCGGGCATGGCCTTTGCGGGCGAGATAGCCGAAGTCGGTGGCGGAGTGAGCGGCTTTCACGAGGGGCAGAGGGTGTTTGGCCTGACCGGTTTCAAGGGCGGCGCTCACGGGGACTATCTGGTGGCAAAGGCAACGGGGACCATCCTGCCTCTGCCCGACACGCTGGATTTCGAGACCGGGGCGGCGTTCTTCTTCGGCGGGCTGACGGCGGCCGAGTTCCTGATCGACCGGGCCAAGCTGCAAGCCGGCGAGCGGGTGCTGGTGGCGGGAGCCACCGGGGCCGTGGGCGGGGCGGCGGTGCAGATCGCGCGGCATCTGGGTGCCGAGGTTGCCGCGACCGCGTCGGGGCCGAACCATGACCTTGCTCGCCGTCTGGGTGCGACCGAGGTAAGCGATTACCGCGCGGACCCGCCGCCGGGGCCGTTCGACGTGATTGTCGACGTGATGGGCAAGCTGGGTTGGCAAGGCGCACGCCCGCTGCTGGCGCCGGGCGGGCGGCTGGTGCTGATCACCGCCGATCTTGGCGCGATGCTGGGGTCGGCCTTGCGGCCACGGCGCGACGGGCGGCAGGTGATCACCGGCACCAACAAGGACGACCTTCCGGCAATGCTGCGGCTGGTCGGGCTGCATCAGGAGGGGGCCTATACGCCGGTCGTCGGCCAGGTCTTGCCGTTCTCGCAGCTTGCCGAGGCGCACCGGATTGCCGAGAGCTTTCACAAGCCCGGCAATCTGGTGGTCGTGATGGATCAGACGCCCGCGTAGATTTCGGCGATCCGGGCCACGGCGGCATCCGGCGTCATTTCCTCGCTTTGCCCGGTGCGGCGTGAGGTCACTTCGACGATGCCGTTCGCCAACCCGCGCGGGCCGACGGTGATGCGCCACGGCAGGCCGATCAGGTCCATCGTCGCGAATTTGGCCCCTGCCCGCTCGTCGCGGTCGTCATAAAGCGCCTCAAGCCCCTTCGCGGCCAGCGCCTTGTAAAGCCCCTCGCAGGCCGCATCCGCCGCCGCATCGCCCTGCTTGAGGTTCACGATGCCGACCGGGAACGGGGTCACGCCCTCGGGCCAGATGATGCCCTTGTCGTCGTGGGATGCTTCGATGATGGCGCCCAACAGGCGCGAAACGCCGATGCCGTGCGAGCCCATCTCGACCGGAACCTTGCCGCCATCGGCGGTGGTGACCAAGGCCCCCATCGCCTCGGAATACTTGGTGCCGAAGTAGAAGATCTGGCCAACCTCGATACCACGGGCGACCTTGCGGCGCGCCTCGGGGATCGCGTCGAATACCGCCGGATCGTGGGTCTCGTCGGTGCGGGCGTAAAGGGTGGTGAATTCCTTGCAGATCGCCGCGACTTCCTCGCGGTTGTCGTAATCGACCTCGCGCTGGCCGAGATTGAGGTCGGTCACGGCGCTGTCGAAGAACACCTCGCTCTCGCCGGTGGCGGCGAGGACGAGGAATTCATGCGTGTCGTCGCCGCCGATCGGGCCACTGTCGGCGCGCATCGGGATGGCGGTCAGGCCCATGCGCTCATAGGTGCGCAAGTAGCTGACCATGTGGCGGTTGTAGGCATGGAGGGCGGCGGCCTTGTCGACGTCGAAGTTGTAGCCGTCCTTCATCAGGAACTCGCGGCCGCGCATGACGCCGAACCGAGGACGCATCTCGTCGCGGAACTTCCACTGGATGTGGTAGAGGGTCAGCGGCAAGTCCTTGTAGCTGTTGACGTGGGCGCGGAAGATGTCGGTGATCATCTCTTCGTTGGTCGGGCCGTAGAGCATCTCGCGCTCCTGCCGGTCCTTGATGCGGAGCATTTCCTGCCCGTAGTCGTCGTAGCGGCCAGACTCGCGCCAGAGGTCGGCGGGTTGCAGCGTGGGCATCAGCAAGGGGATGTGCCCGGCGCGGACCTGTTCTTCGTGGACGATCTGCTCGATGCGCTTCAGCACCCGGTAGCCCAGCGGCAGCCAGGAATAGATGCCCGCCGCCTGCTGCTTGATCATGCCCGCGCGCAGCATGTAGCGGTGCGAGACGATCTGCGCCTCGGCCGGGTTTTCCTTCAGGACGGGCA
>LNFM01004542.1_pt1 | contig 25443 bp, 24 predicted proteins | sample 596031 | NCBI WGS metagenome assembly LNFM01 (sample SAMN04254537, study PRJNA301005) | activated carbon metagenome | isolation source: dual media filters at the Ann Arbor, Michigan drinking water treatment plant | place: USA: Ann Arbor | reverse complement strand
TCTTGACCGTCATGGGGCTGCTGCCCAGGATGTCGCCGATGTCGCGGTTGATCTTGCCCTTGATGACCCAGTAGAGCACCTCGGCCTCCTTGGCGGTGAGGCGAAAGCTCAGGGAGATGGCTTCGATGACGGTTTCGTCCGAGGCCTCCTGCATGATGAGCAGCCAGTCGCCGCCGGTGTCGGATGCGCCCGCATCGTCGTTGCGCTGGTGCAGGCGGAAGGTCAGGCGTTTGGCGCCCTGCTCTACCGAGAGGCGGGGCGGCTCGGCCAGGTTTTCGCCACGGGCCTGCACCTCGGCCAAGTGGGCCACGCTGCGGTGCAGCCAGGACAGCACGGGCTCGGGCACCTTGGGGCCGCTGGCGCCGTAGTAGCGCTGCAATAGCTCTCGCGCCAGCGGGGTCTGCCACATGAGGCGGCCGTCGCCCAGGCGCACGGTGATGCTGGCGTAACCGAAGGCGTCGAGCGCGTTGCGCGCCTGGCGCCGTTCGCGCGCGCCCTGCAGGTGCACCTGCATGCGGGCGAGCACTTCCTTCGGCCGTATGGGTTTGGTCACGTAGTCGGTGCCGCCGGCTTCGAGCGCGGCCACCAGATGCTCGGTCTCGGTCAGGCCCGTCATGAAGATGATGGGGATGTGGGCGGTGGCGGCATTGGCCTTGAGGCGGCGGGCGACCTCGAAGCCGTCCATGCCGGGCATCATGGCGTCGAGCAGCACGATGTCGGGGCGGGCTTGGGCGGCGCGCTGCAGGGCCGAGGCGCCGTCCAGCGCCACCAGCACGGTGCAACCCGATTCGTCCAGCGCGTCGTGCAGCAGCGAGAGGTTGTCGGGCACGTCGTCGACGATGAGCACCACGTCGCTGTGCGCGCGGTTGAGGGCCTGGTCCAGGGTGTCGTTCATGGTCTCTGCGGAACGTCGATGAGCGGCAGGATGGCGTCGAAACGGTAGGCGCGGGTGAGACCGCGCACCTGCTCGACCCAGGCGTGATGGCCGGGGCCTTGCGCCTCGATCTCGTCGAGCAGGCGCACGATGCCGCGGTAATACCCCAGCACCACCAGTTCACGCAGCTCGGCCAGGCGTTCGCGGGGCGGCGGCAGCACGGGCCCGCTGGGCAGCGCGGGCGTGACCACCGGCTCGGGCCGCACGGTCCACTGCAGTTGCAGGCGTCGCTCCAGCCAGTCGAGCAGCTCGCTGTGGCGGATCGGTTTGGTGATGAAGTCCGCCGGGGTGATGCCCACATCGTTTTCCAGGCCCTGGTCGAAGGCATTGGCCGAGACCACGGCCACCGGCAGCCTGGACCCGCCGTTCAAACGGCGCAGGCGGCGTATGGTTTCCCAGCCGTCGATGCCGGGCATGGCCAGGTCCATGAAAACCACGTCAGGGCGGTACCCCGCGGCCAGCAGGTCCAGCGCATCGTGCCCGCTGGCGGCGGTGCGCAGCACGAAACCCAGGGGCACCAGCAACTGGGTGAGCATCTCGCGGTCGGGCTCCTCGTTGTCGACCACCAGCACGTGGCGGCGTGCGCCAGCGTAGCCGCGGCGCGGCGGTTTGGCAGCCACGGGCTTGGCAGACGGCAGCGCGGCATGCACCTCGGGCAGGAAGAGCTTGACGTGGAAGACGGAGCCCACGCCTTGTGTGCTTTGCACGGTGAGCTCGCCGCCCATGAGGTCGGTGAGCATGCGGGCGATGGTCAGGCCCAGGCCGGCGCCGGGGGTGCCCTGCGAAGACGCGGCGCGTGTGAAGGGTTCGAACAGGCGCTCGGTTTCCTGCGGGGTCATGCCGGGGCCGGTGTCGCGGATGTCGATGTGGGCCATCTCGCGCGCGTAGCGCACTTCGAGCGTCACCTCGCCCTGCGCAGTGAACTTGATGGCGTTGCCCAGCAGGTTGATGAGGATCTGGCGCACACGCTTCTCGTCGGCGCGCACGCGCTCGGGCAGCACGCCCTGCGACGTGAAGTGGAAACGCAGGCCCTTGGCCGCGGCCTGCAGCTCGAACATGGCGGCGAGTTCGTGCACCACGTCGGCAAACCCCATGGGCTTGAGTTCCAGCGTGAGCTTGCCCGATTCGATGCGCGCCAGGTCCAGCGTGCCTTCGATCAGCGTCAGCAGATGCTCGCCCCCGCGGCGGATCACCTGCACCGCGTGCTTGCGGTGTGCCGGCACCTGCGGATCTTCGCCCATGAGCTGCGCGTAACCCAGGATGCTGTTGAGCGGCGTGCGCAGCTCGTGGCTGATGGCGCTGATGTAACGGCTTTTGGCCTGGTTGGCCTGCTCGGCCTGCTGCTGGGCCTGTTCGGCCTGCATGCGTGCGTGCTCGGCGATCTGGCGTGCGTCCTGCAAGGCGGCGTCAGTCTGCTGGTGCAGCTCGATCTCGCGCATCAGCAAGGCAGTCTGGCGATTCGATTCTTCCTGCGCGACCTGGCGGCTCTTGTGCGCCAGCACCACCCACCAGGCCACCATGCACGCAATGAGCAGCAGGGCCATGTAGGTTTTCAGCAAACCGCCGCGCAGCGCGGCCTGCACGAAAGCGGGCAACTCGCTGTCGGCGTAGACCAGCGCCAGGCCCTGCAATTCCTGCTGGTAGAACAGGCCGAAGACACCGGCCAGCAGCGGCACGATGATGAGCATGAGCAGCAGGAAATGCGCGAGGCCCGTGTCCAGATAAGGCCACAGGCGCCTGGGCAGCAGGTGCTGCAGCATGCCCGACCACTGGGCCGAGAGGCTGGCGTGCGGTTTGCACAAATCACCGCAGCGCGCGTCCAGCGTGCAGCACAGCGAGCAGATGGGCCCCTGGTAGGCCGGGCAGTGCGCCATGTCCGGGCCTTCGTACTCACCCTCGCAGATCACGCAGCGGCGCACGGCGTAACGGGCGTAGGCTTCCGTTCGGGCTGAGGCGGTCGTTGCCCCGGCCATCCCTTCGACAGGCTCAGGACGAACGGGCAATTCAGAGGTACGCGCGATGTAATAACGCCCCCGCGTGGCCCAGGCAATCAGCGGTGCAGTGACAAAAGCCGTGCCCAGCGCGATCACCGCTGAGAAAGCCTGGGCCAGCGGGCCGAAAAAACCCAGGTGCGCCGTGACCGACAGGATGGAAGCCAGCACCATGGCGCCCACGCCCACGGGGTTGATGTCGTAGAGATGCGCGCGCTTGAACTCGATGCCCTTGGGTGACAGGCCCAGGGGCTTGTTGATGACCAGGTCGGCCACCACGGCCATCATCCAGGCGATGGCGATGTTGCTGTACAGGCCCAGCACATCGCCCAGGGCCTGGAAGACGTTCATCTCCATCAGCATGAAGGCGATCAGCGTGTTGAACACCACCCAGACCACGCGCCCCGGGTGGCTGTGCGTGAGGCGCGAGAAGAAGTTGCTCCAGGCCAGCGAGCCCGCGTAGGCGTTGGTGACGTTGATCTTGAGCTGCGAGATCACCACGAACAAGGCCGTCGCCGCCACCGCCCAGCCGTAGTTCGGGAACACGTATTCATAGGCGGCCAGGTACATCTGGTTGGGGTCCACCGCGCGTTCGGTGGGCACGGCGTGTGTGATGGCCAGGTAGGCCAGCAGCGCCCCGCCCAGCATCTTGACCACGCCCAGCAGCACCCAGCCCGGCCCGCCGGCCAGAACCCCAAACCACCAGCGCCTGCGATTGGCGGCGGTCTGCGCCGGCATGAAGCGCAGGTAGTCGGCCTGCTCCCCCATTTGGGTGATCAGGGCGATGCCCACCGTCAAAGCGGCACCAAAGAAGGGCAAAACAAACTCTGAACTGAGGCTCTTGTCCCCTTTGTAGTGCGTGACGCCCGAAAACGCATCGGGATCGAGGGCCAGCACAAAGGCAAAGGGCACGACCAGCATGAGCAGCCACAGCGGCTGCGTCCAGACCTGCAGGCGGCTGATGGCCGAGACGCCGTGCGTGACCAGGGGGATGACGACCAGGGCGCAGATGAGGTAACCCCAGCTAGGCGGAATGCCCAGCGCCAGCTCCAGCGCATAGGCCATGACGGCAGCCTCCAGCGCGAAGAAGATGAAGGTGAAGCTGGCGTAGATCAGCGAGGTGATGGTGGAGCCGATGTAGCCGAAACCCGCGCCGCGCGTGAGCAGGTCCATGTCCACCCCATACCGCGCCGCATAGACGCTGATGGGCCAGCCGGCGAGGAAGATGATGAGCCCGGTGGCCAGGATGGCCCAGAAGGCGTTGGCCCAGCCGTATTGCACCAGCAGCGTGGCGCCCACCGCCTCCAGGATCAGGAAGGAGGCCGCGCCGAAGGCCGTGTTGGCCACCCGCCATTCGCTCCACTTGCGGAAACGCTGCGGCGTGTAGCGCAGCGCGTAGTCCTCCATGGTCTCGCGCGCCACCCAGCTGTTGTAGTCGCGCCGGATCTTGACGATGGACTGCACGGCTGCCGGCGCATGCGGCGGCGCAGCAATCTCGGGGCGGGCCGGGGCGTCCATGGCATGGAGAGTGCAGAAAGCGTGCCACCCATGCCTGGCCATGGGTGCACTGGCACCGTTCTTGCTGAACCGGGTCATACCCGGAGTACGTCATGGAACTGACGCCTAGAGAGAAAGACAAGCTGCTGATCTTCACCGCTGCCCTGTTAGCCGAACGGCGTATGGCGCGCGGGCTCAAGCTCAACTACCCTGAAGCCGTGGCCTACATCAGTGCCGCGGTGATGGAAGGCGCGCGCGATGGCAAGACTGTGGCCCAGCTCATGAGCGAGGGCCGCACTTTGCTCAAGCGCGTCGACGTAATGGAGGGCATCGCCGAGATGATTCCCGACATCCAGGTCGAGGCCACCTTTCCCGACGGCACCAAGCTCGTCACCGTGCACCAACCCATCGTCTGAAGGCTGCCACGCCATGCGCCAACTCATCCTCTGCCTGTCCGCCCTGCTCATGACCAGCGCCACGGCGGCGGGCGAAGGCAACGCCCTGGTGGCGCTGCAGCTGCCGCTGCGCGACATCATCGGCTTCATTGCTTTCGGCGTGCTGGGCGGCATGCTGGTCTGGCACCTGCGCAAGTGAAACGGCCCACCCCGCCTGAACACCCCCTCTGATCCCAGCCCCCAAACCCACCCACGCCCACGGAAGAACCGCCATGAAGCTTTCCCTCACCCGTCTCGGCTTTGTCGGCGCCCTGCTGCTGCCCGGCCTGGCGCTGGCGCACACCGGCGCCGGCGACCACCATGCGCACAGTGCGCTGGCCAGCGGCCTGCTGCACCCCTTGACCGGGCTGGACCACCTGGCCGCCATGCTGGCGCTGGGGGTGTGGAGCGCGCTGGCCGTGCGCCCGCTGTGGCTGGCACCCACCGCCTTCGTGCTGATGCTGGCTGTGGGCGCACTGGCCGGTTTCGCCGGCCTGGCCGTGCCCGCGGTGGAACCGATGATCGCCAGCTCGCTGCTGGTGCTGGGTCTGCTGGTGGCCATGCGCCGCGGCCTGCCGGTGGCGCTGGCAGCAGCGCTGGCCGGCCTGTTCGCCTTCTTCCACGGTGCCGCACACGGCCACGAACTCGCAGCCGACTTCAGCGCCGCGGGCCAATGGCTGGCGCTGGCCGGCATGGTGATGGCCACGGCCATCCTGCACGGCCTGGGCATCGTGCTGGGCCATACGCTCTTCAAGCGCCTGCGCTGGCTCAGCGTGCCGGCGGGCGGCGCCGTGGCATTGCTGGGTTCGACCCTGCTGCTGCGCCTGGCCTGAGGAGCACACGATGGCGGCCATGATTCCCGGCGAACTGCTGATCGACGACGGCGCGCACACGCTCAACCCGGACCGGCGCACGCTGACCGTGGTGGTGAAGAACACGGGCGACCGCCCCATCCAGGTCGGCTCGCACTACCACTTCGCGGAAACGAATGGCGCACTGGACTTCGACCGCAAGGCCGCGCGCGGCATGCGCCTGAACATCGCCAGCGGCACCGCTGTGCGCTTCGAGCCGGGCCAGCAGCGTACGGTGGAGTTGGTGGACTACGCGGGCGAGCGCAAGGTCTACGGCTTTCGCGGTCTGGTGCAGGGGAAGCTGTAGACAACGAACGACGCGCGAACAGATACCGTTCGGGCTGAGCCTGTCGAAGCCCCGGTTGCAAACGTATGGATAGCCCTTCGACAGGCTCAGGGCGAACGGAGTAAGAGGCGAACATGTCTTTCATCACAAAACGCGCCTACGCCGAGATGTTCGGCCCTACCGAGGGTGACCGCGTGCGCCTGGCCGACACCGACCTGATCGTGGAGGTGGAGCAGGACTACACCCTGCGCGCCGGCGGTTACGGCGAAGAGGTGAAGTTCGGCGGCGGCAAGACCATCCGCGACGGCATGGCGCAGAGCCAGCGCACCCGTAGCGAGGGCGCGATGGACACGGTGCTGACCAATGCGCTCATCATCGACCACTGGGGCATCGTCAAGGCCGACATCGGCCTGAAGGACGGGCGCATCGCCGCGATCGGCAAGGCCGGCAACCCGGACACGCAGCCGGGGGTGGACATGGTCATCGGCCCGGGCACCGAGATCATCAGCTGCGAAGGCAATATCGTCACCGCTGGCGGTATCGACAGCCACATCCACTTCATCGCGCCACAGCAGATCGAGGAGGCGCTGTGCAGCGGCGTGACCACCATGCTGGGCGGCGGCACCGGGCCGGCCACCGGCACCTTCGCCACCACCTGCACACCCGGCCCCTGGAACATGGAGCGCATGCTGCAGGCGGCCGACGCCTTCCCCATGAACCTGGGATTCCTGGGCAAGGGCAACGCCAGCCTGCCGGCCGCGCTGCACGAGCAGATCGCTGCCGGCGCCATCGGCCTGAAGCTCCATGAAGACTGGGGCACCACACCCGCGGCCATCGACAACTGCCTGAACGTGGCCGAGGCCACGGACACGCAGGTGGCCATCCACACGGATACGCTGAATGAATCGGGTTTCGTGGAAGACACCATCGCCGCCTTCAAGGGCCGCACCATCCATACCTTCCACACCGAAGGCGCGGGCGGCGGCCACGCGCCCGACATCCTGAAGGTGGTGGGCGAGGACTACGTGCTGCCCTCCTCCACCAATCCCACGCGCCCCTACACCGTGAACACGCTGGACGAGCACGTGGACATGCTCATGGTCTGCCACCACCTGGACCCGGCCATCGCCGAGGACCTGGCCTTCGCCGAGAGCCGCATCCGCAAGGAGACCATCGCGGCCGAGGACATCCTGCACGACCTGGGCGCCATCAGCATGATGAGCAGCGACAGCCAGGCCATGGGCCGCGTGGGCGAGGTCATCATCCGCACCTGGCAGACCGCGCACAAGATGAAGGCGCAGCGCGGGCGGCTGGAAGAAGACGGCGTGCGCAACGACAACTTCCGCGTCAAGCGCTACATAGCCAAGTACACCATCAACCCGGCCGTCGCCCACGGCATCAGCCACGAGGTAGGCAGCATCGCCCCGGGCAAGTGGGCCGACCTGGTGATCTGGAAGCCGGCCTTCTTCGGCGTGAAACCTGCGCTCATCCTCAAGGGCGGTTTCATCGCCTTCGCCGCCATGGGCGACCCCAATGCCAGCATCCCCACGCCGCAGCCGGTGCACTACCGCCCCATGTTCGGCGCCTACGGCGGCGCCCTGGCCCGCACCTCACTCACTTTCGTCTCGCAGGCCGCCCTGGCCGCCGGCGTGGGCCAACGTTACGGCCTGGGCAAGACGCTGGCCGCAGTGAAGAACATCCGCGGCGTCGGCAAACGCCACATGGTCCACAACCACTACGTACCGCGCATGGAGGTCGACGCCCAGACCTACCACGTGCGCGCCGACGGCCAATTGCTGACCTGCGAGCCGGCCACCAGCCTGCCGATGGCGCAGCGCTACTTCCTGTTCTGAGGCCGACGCATGGCCAGGCTCAACGCGCTTGAATATGGGCTCGCAGCCATGCGGCGAAGGATGCCTCATCCATCTCGCTTGCAGCAACACTCAGCACCGCCAGCGTCGCTTCTGCCTGGGTCGCGCGCAAGCGGTAGCCGTTGGCCATCAGGAACAGGCCGACGGCCAGGAAAGCAGCTCGCTTGTTGCCATCCACGAAAGGATGGTTTTTGGCCAGGCCCACGCCATAGGACGCTGCAAGTGCAGCCACATCGGGGGTTTCGTACAGCGCCAGATTCACTGGCCGTGCCAGTGCCGAATCGAGCAGGCCCTCGTCACGCAAGCCGCTCGCACCGCCATGTTCAGCCAGACTCTCTTCGTGCAGCAGCAACAGGACCTTGCGGTTCACCCATTTCCACGAACTCATTTGGCGAGCTGATGGAAGGTGTCGCGGTATTCACGCATGAACTCGCGCCCGGCTTCCAGCTGGGCTTCAAGCTCCGGGTCGTAAGGTGTGAGCGTCACGCCGTTGGCCGCATCCGTGACAAACAGCGTGTCGCCCTTTTCCACCTTCAGGCGCGCCAGCACCTCCTTGGGCAGGATCACGCCCAAGGAATTGCCGATCTGGGTGAGTTTGAGTGCGGTCATGGCGTCCTCCTTGCGTTATAACAGTTGTTATATTAGCGATTTCCACCCTATCCGGCAAGCCACGTGATCACCGTCTCCAAACTTCTCGCGCAAGGCCAGGGCCTGTCCCGGGTTTTGCTCCAACGCGCCTCCTCCGTCGAACTCGACTGGGACGTGCGCCAGAAAAGCCGCTTCGCCGCCACCGACAGCCTGGGCCGTGAACTCGGCATCTTCCTGCCGCGCGGCACCCTGGTGCGCGGTGGCGACGTGCTGGTGGCCGAAGACGGCTCACTCATCCGCGTGATCGCGGCGCCGCAGGCCGTGCTGCGCATCACCGCCTGCGCCCAGCACGGCTCGCCCTTCGACCTCACGCGCGCGGCCTACCACCTGGGCAACCGCCACGTGCCCATCGAGCTCAAGCCCGACCACCTGAAGATCGAACCCGACCACGTGCTGGCCGACATGCTGCGCGCCATGCACCTGACCGTGGTCGAAGCGCAGGAGGCCTTCGAACCCGAGGGCGGCGCCTACAACGCGGGTGGGCACGGCCACGACCATGGCCACGCGCATGAGCACAGTCACGGCCATGCCCACGAACACCCGCACGACCCTGGCCACGCACACGGCCCGGGCTGTGGCCACGACCATGGAGATGACCATGGACATGCGCACCAGCACCCCCACTGAGCCGCTCGCGCCGGCCAGCCTGCTGCAGCTGATCTGGCTGGCGTCACCGGCGCTGCCGGTGGGCGGCTTCTCGTATTCCGAAGGGCTGGAAGCCGCCGTCGACGCCGGCCTGGTCGGCAGCGAAGCCACGGCCAGCGACTGGCTGGTGCAACAGCTGCACCTCACGCTGGCGCGCGCCGACCTGCCCGTGATTGCCCAGGCCCTGATTGCCTGGCGCAAGGGTGACCACGCCCGTGTGCGCGCCCTCAACGCCTGGCTGCTGCAGACCCGCGAGACCGCCGAATTGAGATTGCAGACCGAGCAGATGGGCCGCTCCCTGCGCGAATGGCTGCGCAACCTGCCCGACGTCAGCCCCGCCACCCTGGACTTCGCCGCCACGCTGGAGCCGACCTACCCCGTGCTGTTCGCGCTCACCGCCGCCGGCAGCGGCGCGGGCGAACGCGATGTGCTGCTGGCCTACGCTTTCGGCTGGGCCGAGAACATGATGCAGGCCGCACTCAAGGCCGTACCCCTGGGCCAGACCTCGGGTCAGCGCATCCTGGCCCGCCTGGCCACCGAGATCCCCGTGGCCGTCGGCCACGCCCTGGCCCTGCACGACGAAGACCGCCAGGCCTTCAGCCCCATGCTGGCCATCCTTTCCAGCCGGCACGAAACGCAATACTCACGCCTCTTTCGCTCCTGAATTCATAGCAACTCTCATACCTCAAAGACCCGCCCATGAACGCCCCCGCCCTGCACCACATCAAGAACCGCAGCAAACCCCTGCCGCCCCTGCGCGTGGGCATCGGCGGCCCGGTCGGCTCGGGCAAGACCACGCTGCTCGAAATGCTGTGCAAGGCCATGCGCGAGAAATACGACCTGGTGGCCATCACCAACGACATCTACACCAAGGAAGACCAGCGCCTGCTGACGGTGAGCGGCGCACTGCCGGCCGAACGCATCATGGGCGTGGAAACCGGCGGCTGCCCGCATACCGCGATCCGCGAAGACGCATCCATCAATCTGGAAGCCATCGACCGCATGCTGGTGGACTTCCCCAATGCTGACGTCGTGTTCATCGAAAGCGGCGGCGACAACCTGGCCGCCACCTTCAGCCCCGAACTCAGCGACCTGACCATCTACGTGATCGACGTGGCCGCCGGCGAAAAGATCCCGCGCAAGGGCGGCCCCGGCATCACCAAGAGCGACCTCTTCGTGATCAACAAGACCGACCTCGCGCCTTATGTGGGCGCCAACCTCGACGTGATGAAGGCCGACACCGAGCGCATGCGCACCAACGCGCAGGGCCTCAAGCCCTTCGTGATGACCAACCTCAAGACGCTGGCAGGGGTGGACGAGGTGGTGCAGTTCATCGAGACGCGCGGGCTGCTCAAGGCCTGAGCCCGTTGCGTTGGCGCCTGCGCGGCTAGCGGCCCATCACGAGCTGTGGTAGCCCCGTAGAGAGGATGGGCAGCCATGAGATGGCCAGTGAGCCCAGGAAGATGGCCAGCACGGCCGGCATCACCGAGACAGCCACATAACGCACCGACTTGCCGAACATGGCTGATGCGAAGTAGATGTTCATGCCCGCGGGCGGGCAGAGGAAACCCATCTCGAGATTGGCCAGGAAGATGATGCCGAAGTGCACCGGGTCGATGCCGTAACTCATGGCCACCGGCAGCAACAGCGGCACCAGCACCACGATGGCCGCGAAAATTTCCATCAGCGCACCGGCGGCGAACAGGAAGACGTTGAGCGCCAGCAGGAACATGAACTTGTTGGGAATGACGCTGTGCACCCACTCGATGGCGGCATCCGGGATGCCCGCGTCGATCAGGAAGTTGGTCAGCCCCAGGGCCATGCCCAGGATCAGCATCACGCCGCCGATGATCTGCGCGCAGTCGCTCAGGCAGCGGCCTAGCAGGCGCGGGCCGAGCTCACGGTGCGCCAGCGCCTGGGTGGCGATGGCGTAGGCCGCCGTCAGGGCGGCGCTCTCGGTGGGGGTGGCCAGCCCGCTGAGCAGGGAGCCCAGGGCCACCAGTGGCGCCAGGATTTCCCACTTGGCGGTCCAGACCGCCGACAGGGCTTCGCGGGCATCGGGCCGCTGCGTCGTGACCGTGGCCGGCACCTGCCGACCTGCACGCAGGTACCCCCCGAAGACCAGCAGGAACACCACCATGATGATGGCCGGCACGACGCCGGCGAGGAACATGGTGCCGATCGGCACGCGGGCGATGATGGCGTACATGATCAGCGGTACCGACGGCGCCAGCAGCACGCCCAGGGCGCTGGCGCTCGTCACCAGGCTGATGCCGCGTTGCTCCGGAAAACCGGCGTTGCGCAACAGCGGCAGCAGCAGCCCGCCCAGCGCCAGGATGGTCACGCCGCTGCCGCCCGTGAAGGCCGTGAACAGCGAACACAACACGGCGGCAGCCATGACCGTGCCCGTGACACCGCCACCAAAAAGCGCAATGAAGAGCAGCCCCAGGCGCTGCGCTGCGCCGGTGCGCGCAAAGACCAGGCCGGCGAGCGTGAAGAGCGGCAGGGCCGGCAGCGAAGGGTTGACGGTGATCTGGTAGTGCGAGAGTGCCAGCGAGGCCAGGGGCAGACCGTCGTGCCAGAACAGGGCCAGGGCCAGGCCACCGAGCACGGCGAACACCGGCGCGCCGGCCAGCAGCACGGCCAGCAGCCAGAGCAGCGCGGGCCACAGCGGCAGGGCGCTGTCTTCAAAGCGGCTGGCCAGCAGCACGCCCGCCAGCGGCAGCGCCACCGCCCAGCCCAGCTTGAGCCAGCCGCTGGAGGCGCAACGGGCACCGAGTTTCGCGCCGATCAACGCAAAGCCCAGGGGCATCGCCGCCTGCACCCACCAGACGGGCAGGCCATAGGCCAGCTCCTGGGCGGCATCGCGCTCGCTGTCCACCAGGCGCCAGCTGGCCAGCGCCAGCAGGCCGCAGATCAGGGCGGCACTGGCCTGGGCAAAACGATGTACCCCGGCCTGGAACCGCGGGCTGCCGAGATCGGCCAGACCGCTGCCCAGGGTGATGAGATGGCCATGACGCTCCGCCGCGATGGCGCCGAGCATGGCCATCACCAGGCCCAGGTGCTGGACCAGCACCGGCGCGTTCTCCACGCCGCGGCCCATCAGCGGCCGGGTGGCGATCTCGATCAGCGGGATCAGCACCATCAGCAGCAGCGCTGCCGATGCGATCAGCTCATCGAGACGCCAGAGCGGGTGCAGGCGTGGCGCAGGCGCCGTCGCCGCGCTCATTTGCCCCCGCCGGCGCGGTAGGCCTTCACATGGAGGAAGACTTCGTCAAAGGTTTCGGCAGGCACCATGGTGCCGCGGATGCGTGGGTAGAGCTTGTCGGCGAGTTCGTTCCATTCACGCAACTGCTCCGGATTGGGCCGGTTCACGACCAGCCCGCGCTTCGTCATGGCGGCGACCGCTTCGTCCACCTCCTGCCGCGCCTTGGCCCGGATCTGCACGCCAGCCTTGTCACTCGCCGTACGCAAGGCCGCCTGGGCCTGGAGCGTCATATCGTCCCAAGCCTTGCGGGTGATCACGAAGGCGCCGACGATGGGCGCCCAATTGATCTCGAGCATGTTCGGTGCGCTGTTGTAGATCTGGCTGGCCAGCGCGAAATACGGTGTAGACGGCACCACGCTGATCATGCCGGTCTGCATGGCGGGCAGGATGTCGGCCGTTTCCAGCGGCACGGGCGTGTAGCCCAGGCTCTTCATGATGGCCTGCTGCTCCGCCTCACCGCCCCAGGCAAAGAACTTCATGCGACGGAAATCGTCGGGCCGCAGGGCCGCCTCCTTGGAGAAGAAGCGCACCCAGCCGGCGTCGCCCCAGGCCAGCACGACAAAACCCTTGTCGAGGAACTTCTTCTCCATCGCGGGGCGCATCTTCTCGCGCACGTAGTCCAGCTCCTCCCAGCTCCTGAACAGCAGCGGCAGGCTTTGCAAGGCGCTGATGGAAGGCTCGATCTCGCGCAAGCCGACCACCGAGAGCAGCGCACCCTGCAGCTGGCCGATGCGCATGCGCCGCGCCAGCTCGGCCTCACCGCCCTGGCTGCCATCGGGGTAGACCAGGTATTTGCCGCTGCCCCCCTGGGCGGCGCGCCAGGCCTCGCCCACGGCCATCAGCTCGCGGTGGTAAAGCGAATTCTTGGGCACCAGGGTGCCGATGCGCAGGGACTTCTCGGCCGCATCGGCCGAGGACGCGGCGCCGGCCAGGACCAGCAGAAAAGCGCCGGCGAGTTGGCGCAGGGGTAGAGAGCAGAGGTACATGGAAAGGTCCCGGGTTCAGAAGAGATCGTCTGCGGCGTCCAGCAGCCACAGGGCCCGCTCGCGCATCACGCCATTGGCGAGATCGCGTCGCGCTTCGCTGGCCACCAGGGCCTGGCGCAGCAAGGCCTCAAAGGCGGGTCGGTCGTTGGCCGGCAGGGCCCAGCCCTCGGCTTTGGCCAAATAGGCGCCAGCCTGGCGGCCGCTACCCAGGGCAATGGCCTGGTCGAAATAGACCAGCGCCTGCTGCGCGGAGCCGCCGGGGCGGGCCGCCTCAAAGCTGCCCATGAGGCTGGCCAGCGCGCCGTCCGCATGCCCGGGCTGGCGCTGCCAGGCCAGACGGGCCAGGCGCACCGCCACCGGCAGATCGGCCACCACGTCGGGGTTGTCCTTGGACAGGGAGATGTAGCCGCCCCAGGCGGCGGCGGCCCAGTAGGCCAGGCCCACCTGATCGGCGCGCAGCGCGGGCCAACGGCTCGCATCGGCACTGCCCAGAGCCTGGCCAAAGCCCGGCGTGCCTCGCTCCAGCGCGGTCATGGCGTGGCGATGCGCCCGCAGGTAGAGCCGGGCTGCGCGCTCGCGCAGCTGCTGTGCAGCCTTCACGTCGCGAGACTCCAGGCGATCGGCCTCGAAAGCCACAAAGGCGTAGCTGTACTGGGTGAAACCGCCCGCCACGGCTTCGGCCAGGCCGGCATGGCCCGGCGTTTCGCGCAGCATGGACTCGGACAGCTTGAGGTAGAAGGCACTGGCCTCGCGCGCGAGCTGCAGATCCTCCTCAACGGCCTGGCCCTGGGTGGCCAGTTCGTCCGCCAGGCCCTGCACGATCAGATGGCGCGGCGAACATGCCGAGAGCACGACCGCCGCGCAGACGCAGAGCAGGAGGCGAATGCGAGCCAAGGCGGGCTCAGGGGTTTTCGGTTTCACACGTTCACCATCAAGGGGTTGCACGCAGGCACCGTCACGGGGACCCGGGTCAGGGCGCGGCGCGGCCTGCGCGATGGCAGGGAAACACTGAGGCGCCGCGTTTCAGCTGCGAATCTATCTGGCGCGTGTGAAATTTCGGTGACAGGCTCTCTCTGGCCCGCGGCGTACGCCTGGCGTCAGGACCTGGCTCAGGGCGCTCGCGGGTGTCGGCGGCAGATGCTGCAGGTGTCTGGGAGGCGCGCGGAGTTCAAGCCGGACGCCGCCACAGCGCCTTGATCTCGACCCGGCCAGCCCAGCCACGCCAGAAGCCCAGTCCCATGATGACCGTGGCCAAGCCCATCATCGGCCATTCACCGTGCAGGGCATGGGTAGCAACAGCACCGACCATGAAACAGCCCAGGCTGGCCGCCACCAGGGCCGTGAAACGCCGCCACACCAAAGCCCCTGCACCCAGCACCTCGATGACACCCGTCAGGTACATGAACCAGAGCGGATAGCCCCAGCGCTCGAAGGCGACGCGCTCGAAGTCCAGGCTGAGCAGCTTGGCAACGCCGGAGCCGAGGAAGACGAGCACCAGCAGGACGGTCACGATCTGTTGTTTCAAGGCGGGGCTTTCTGTATCCAAACGGCTCAGGCCGTTGCGCCGTAGCGCGCCATGATCTCCTCACGCCGCGCCGGATCGATGTTCACCTTGCCCATATCCCCGCGCACATGCGGCAGCGCCAGCAGGCGCGGGTCCATCACCCTGAACCACAGCGGCGGGATGTAGGCCAGCGGGAACATGCCGAAGTAACCGCTGGGCAATTGCGGCAGATCCGGGAAATCACGCAAGGACTGGTAACGCCGCGAGGGATATGCGTGGTGGTCCGAATGGCGCTGCAGGTGGAACAGCGCGAGGTTGGTGACCAGGTGGTTGGCGTTCCAGGAGTGATGGGGCTGCGGCGTTTCGTACGCGCCGCTGGGCAGGCGGTCACGCAGCAGGCCGTAATGCTCCACGTAGTTGGCCGAGGTCAGCTGCCACCAGGCCACCACGTTGTGCACGGCCAGGAAGGGCAGCATGACCCAGCCCCAGGCGGCAACCAGTCCCAGCTGCAGCACGGCCGTGATGACGTAGGACTGCAGCATGGTGTTGCGCACACCCCAGACGCTGCGGCCCTCTTTCTGCAGCCGCTCCTTTTCCAGCGCCCAGGCGCGGCGGATGCCGCCGGGCAGTTCACGCAGGGCGAAGCGGTAAATGTTCTCGCCCATGCGCGCGCTGGCGTGGTCTTCGGGTGTGGAGACCCAGCGGTGGTGACCGCGGCCGTGCTCCACGGTGAAGTGGCCGTAGGCAGGCACGGCCAGCACCAGGCGCGCCAGCCATTGCTCGGTGCGCGTGTACTTGTGGCCCAGTTCGTGGCCGGTGTTGATGCCCAGGCCCGAGTCGGTGCCGGCAATGAAGGCCAGCATGAGCACGGCCCACCAGGAAAGATCGTGCGTGCCCACCCACGCCGCGCAGCCGATCAGGGCCACGAAGTGCAGGGGCACGGTGGCCCAGGTCAGCCAGCGGTAATAACGGTCCTTCTCCAGCTGGGGCACCACGGCCTCGGGCGGGTTGTTCCCGTCCTCGCCCAGCAGGAAGTCCAGCAGCGGCATGAGGCCGTAGCTGATGAGCAGGGGCAGGCCCAGGGCGATCTGCGCGCCGGTGTACGCGTGCAGGGCCATGCCTGTGAAGGGCAGCAGCGGATACACCACCGAGAGCAGCCACCAGGCGCGCTTGCGGTCGCGGTACTCCACGCGTCCGAGCTGCGGATCGTCTGAGACGTACACCTTGCCCATGCGCTGCCTCCTGTGCGGTCAGACGATTATGGGTGGTCGACCAAGGCAGATCAAACGCTGCGCTTAATGGTGGTGGCCGTGGGCGCCATGCACATGGCCGTGGGCGATTTCCTCGGCGCTGGCAGCGCGCACCTCCACCACCGTGACGTTCAGGCGCAGGGCCTTGCCGGCCAGGGGGTGGTTGCCGTCCAGGTGCACTTCGGGGCCCTTGATCTTCACGACCGTGAAGACATGGGTGTGGCCGTCCTCGCCACGGCCTTCGAGCTGGCCGCCGACCTTGACGCCGGGTGGGAACTGCGTCTTGGGGATGACCTGCACCAGGGCTTCGTTGCGCTCGCCGAAGGCGTCGGCCGGCTGCAGTTCCAGATGGGCCTGGTAGCCGGCTTCGCGGCCCTCCAGCGCCGCTTCCACCTTGGGAAAGGTGTTGCCGTAGCCCCCGTGCAGGTAGGACGTGGGCTCCTTGCCGTCTTCCAGCAGCTTGCCTGTGGCGTCGCTGATGCGGTAGCGGATGGTGACGGCGGTGTCTTTGGTGATCTTCATAGGGGGCTCTGAATCTTGTGGGGACGGGGAATCAAACACGCTGCAGCTCGGGCAAGACACCCGCCAGGATCTGGCTGGCACCGTGGATGGCCTTGCGCATATTAGCCGCCCGCCGGGGAGTGGCGGCGGCGCCCCCGAAACGGGTTTCGCCATACAGGTCGACGGCATACGCCAGCCAACGTCGCGGCAGGTCCGGCACGGAGGTGGCGCTTGCCAGATGCTCCCGCACCGACTGGCCGCTGGCGCGGCCATGCCCCTGCTGGCGCAGGCACCAGCTCAAGGCCAGGGCGGACAGGCGCATGGACAGCATGGGTTGCCAGCGCGCCAGCCCATCGGCCGCCAGCAGCAGGCCGGCCGCACCCAGCCCGTAACGACGCGGCCAGAGACGGAAGATCAGCCAGAGCAGGAGCAGGAGCAAAAGCAGCAAGGGCCACCAGGGAACGATGATTTTCTCGACACAGTATTCGCCAGCCTCGCGCAGCAGTTCCTCCAAGCTGCCCGCCGATGACGTGCCCGGCACGGTCACGAGCGTGCCTGTCAAGGCAGCGGCGAGGATCTCGCCCCAACCGGTCAGGCGCTGCAGGGTCTGGCGCTGCCAATCGGGCATGTGGCGGTCCTGGAGGTCACGGCGCATGCGGTCGAACATCTGCTGCCAGCGGTTTGCCCCGGCAGCGGCCTGCGCACCGGGGGCCCGCCCGCCACCGCCGCTGGCATCACCGCCCTCGCCCCGGCCCTGCCCCTGGCTGCCGGCCTCCTGCTTCGCCAGATTGGGGGTGTCCGTGCCAGGCGGGAGGAAACCGAAGCCCAGGGTGGGCGGCCGCGGCGCCAGCAGGAAAAGCAGCATGGCCAGAAGGAAGGACAGGCCGATGAAGGCCACAGTGAGGCCGCCTTTGGCCCAGCGCGAAATGGTCGTCCCTGCGGCGTGTTCCCAGGCCAGGGCCAGGCCGGCGAAGAGCCAGGCCGGGGCGAGGTAGAACCAGACGGTCCAGTCGGCCGTCATGTAGGTGGCCACCATGAGGCTGACGACGAAGATGACCGTGAGGTTCATGTAGAAATCACGCCGCGTGCGCATGACCACGGCGCGGGCCGACAGGACGATGAGCAGCGAGAGGCTGGCCCAGCGCAGCAGGTTGAACATGAGGAAACCGGGGAACAGCGCCAGCAGCATACCCAGCGTGCCTTGGACCTTCCAGTGGGTTTCTGCGGCCCGGCTGTTTTTGCCGACATAGAAGAGGGCCGCGCCGAAGCCCAGCGCGGTCCAGACCAGCCAGAGCAGGCTCTCGAAGCCAAATTTTCCGTAGCGCCGGTCCAGGTAGGAGAAGGACAGACAGACGCACAGATAACTGCAGGCCGTCAGCAGCACGACGGCGCGGCTGGTGAGGGGCTGGTCGGCCGGTGCGGCGGCGGTTGTCGTGCTCATGCCAGCTCGGTATGGGCGGCGATGCCGAATTGCTGCAGGCGCTGCTGCAGGTCCTGCGCAGCGGACAAGAGTGCCGCGGCCGCTCGCGGCGGACAGGCGATGTGCACGCGCACCGGCCAGTTCTGCAGCCCGGCCGTCGCCAGCTCCTGCAGCAGGGTGACCGCCGAATAGTTCGCCCCGATCACCACGGCCAGCTGCTCCCCGGCCGTCATGTCCTGCGCCGCACGTTGCATGGCCTGCGCCAGATCCAGCGTACCGGGCTCGGCACGGGCCAGGGCCGGCAGCAGTTGGCCCATGTCCTGCACAGCTTGCGGGGCCGAGGGCAGGTAGGCGCGCAGGCGCACGCCTTCGGCCAGGGCGCGCTCGCACAGGCCGGCTGCGAGCCGCAGGGCCTGCTCGGAGGGCGCCGCGGGGTTGCCGGCTTCGCCAGCCGACGGGATCTGCAGCACCAGGCGCAGCAGTGGCGAAGCACTTTGCTGGAAATGCTGGACCACCAGATCGCCGATACGGGCCGAGGCGCGCCAGCTTACGCGCCCGAGGAATTCACCCGCTTCGTATTTGCGCAGCATGCCGAGCTCGAAGGACTGGCCCGTGCGGCGCGTGGTCAACTCGCCCTGCGAGTCTTCCGACACGCTCCAGTCCAGTGCCTGCTGCACGGCCTGGGCCTGCGGCAGCACCAGCAGGCGCACGTTGTCGGGGGTGATGGTCTGGCTGGCCCGCATCAGGCCCAGGGGAAAGCCGCTGGCCAGCGTCACGCCAATGAGGCGGTAGTCGCCGCGGCAAGGAAACCGCAGCTCCCGCCCCAGGTCGAGCTGGCGGCCACCGCGTATCACCGGCACGGTCTGACGCAACACGATCTCGCGGGAGGCCCAGCGCCAGCGGGTCTCCACGTCCACCATGAAAGCCGGCCACCAGGCACGGCGGTGGATCAGCAATTGCAGGCTGGAGGGCTGGCCCTCCACGTCCTGGCCGCTGCCGCCCGGGGCGATGGCCGCATGCACGCGCGTGCCGCGCAGCGAGACCCAGGGCAGCACGAAACCCAGCAGGCTGAGGACGGCCAGGAACAGGAACATGGCATAGACCATGGGGTCCTGCCGGTTCAGCGCGGCCATCAGCAACACGCCACACAGGGCCAGCAGCACCCGGGACTTGCTCAGCCAGCGTTCCATGGAGGCGGCTTCAGCGAGGCGTTTTCTGCGCCTGCAGGATGTCCTCGATCATCGCTGCCGCCGGTTTCTGGGCCTGGACCGGGCCCTGCGCCTGCACGATGACACGGTGCGCCAGCACCGGGACGGCCAGCTCGCGCACGACGGCAGGATCGACGTAGTTGTAGCCGCGCATGCAGCTGAGCGCGCGCGCCACGCGGGCCAGGGCGAGCGTGCCGCGCGGACTGGCGCCGAAGCGGATGCCGGCATGGCGACGCGTGGCACCGACGATGGCGGCGATGAACTGCGCCACCTCGGGCGAGATCTGGACGGCCCGCGCGGCGTTGACCAGTTGTGCGAACTGCTCCGGCTGGCACACCGGCTGCAGGCTGATGATGGGGTGCGCGAACTGCTGCACCTGCACCAGGCTGGCCTCGGTGGCGGCGTCGGGGTAACCGAGCGAGAGGCGGATCAGGAAACGGTCGAGCTGGGCCTCGGGCAGCGGATAGGTGCCCGCCATGTCGATCGGGTTCTGGGTGGCCAGTACGGCGAAGGGCTGCGGCAGCGGCAGGGTCTGCCCGTCCAATGTGACCTGACCTTCTTCCATGCATTCGAGCAGGGCCGACTGGGCACGCGCATTGGCACGGTTGATCTCGTCGGCCAGCACGAAGTTGGCAAACACCGGACCGGGGCGCAGCACGAAGCTGCCGTCCTTGGGGTTGTAGACCGGGCCGCCCACGATGTCCGATGGCATGAGGTCGGCGGTGAACTGGATGCGTCGGAACTTGAGGCCGACCGACGTGGCCAGCGCCCGCGCCAGCATGGTCTTGCCCAGACCGGGCACATCTTCGATCAGCAGATGGCCCCCGGCCACCACGGCAGCCAGCGCCAGCTCGACCTGCTGATGCTTGCCGACCAGGACTTTTTCGATGTTCCTGACGATGGCCTGTGACAGTTCCATGGCCGGCTTGAGCGCCGGCGCGCCGATGACTGCGTCATTCATGCGTGTCCTCCCCTGTTGGCGATGCATTCTAGCCGCCGCATCCGACAACCCTGCCAGAATGACGGTGCGCCCCCCGGCCTGCAGACCGGAGGCGAAGGTGAAATAATCGCGCCACGCCATCCCGTTTTCGCCAATTTCAAGGATTCATGCCATGAGCGACGCCCAGCAACGCATCGACGACCTCGTCAAACAGAACGAAGTGCTCCTTTTCATGAAAGGCAGCGCCAGCTTCCCCCAGTGCGGTTTTTCCGGCCGCGCCATCCAGATCCTCAAGGCCTGCGGCGTGGACCCCAAGGCCGTGAAGACCGTCAACGTGCTGGAGGATGACGGTATCCGCCAGGGCATCAAGGAATACAGCAGCTGGCCCACCATCCCCCAGCTCTATGTGAAGGGGGAATTCATCGGCGGCTCGGACATCATGATGGAGATGTACGAGAACGGCGAACTGCAGAAGGTGCTGGGCACCCAGGCCTGATCCCGCCGGCTTCGCCTGCGACCACCGCAAGCCCTGCGCTGCCGGTGGTTTTTTCATGCCTGCGCCCATCGTGAGAAAAACGCGACAGACAGGCCCTACTTTGTGGTCTTCCCTTCTTGAGTGCAGGCACGGCTTGTGCTTGAATGGTTTCATGCGAGTGAATCTCTGCATGGAGTGAACGATGGAGTCCCATTCACTGGTGCCGCAAGGCCATCCCTTCCGCCTGCCCATTGCCCGCATGCGCAGCGTGTTCCAACCCGACGAGGTGGAGCGCAAGCTGGCCAAGCTGCCCGAGCGCGAACACGAAAGCCTGCGCAACACCTACCAGCGCATGCTGGAGCGCGGCCCCGAACGCTTCCAGGTTAAACCGGCCGGCGTGCCCGACATGAGCGGACTCTACGATGACCTGCCCAATTTCACCGAGGTGCTGGACGACGTGAAACGCCACGTGGCGCTGAGCCAGGACAGCCGCGACGGCCTGGAACTTACGCCCATGCTGCTGCTGGGTGTGCCGGGCATCGGCAAGACGCATTTCGCACGCCAGCTGGCCGCCCTGCTGGGCACGGGCATGAACCTGGTACCCATGAGTTCGATGACGGCGGGTTGGCTGCTGTCGGGCTCTTCATCGCAGTGGAAGGGCTCGCGCCCCGGCAAGGTCTTCGAGGCGCTGGTGGACGGGCAGTACGCCAACCCGGTGCTGGTGGTGGACGAAATCGACAAGGCCAGTTGCGATGCGCAATACGACCCGCTGGGCGCGCTCTACAGCCTGCTGGAACACGACTCGGCACACAGCTTCGTGGACGAGTTCGCCGAGGTGGCCATCGACGCCAGCCAGGTGATCTGGATCACCACGGCCAACGACGAGCGCGCCATCCCCGACCCCATCCTCAACCGCATGAACGTGTTCGAGGTGCCGGCGCCCACACGCGAGCAGGCGCGTGCCATCGCGCTGCGGCTTTACCAGGGCCTGCGCGACGAGCACGGCTGGGGCGAGCGCTTTGCGCCCGAACCCGGTGACGAGGTGCTGGACGGGCTGGCCGAATTGGCGCCGCGCGAGATGCGCCGCGCCTTGATGACGGGTTTTGGCAATGCACGCCTGGCCGGCCGCGACGAGCTGCAGGCGGCCGATCTGCCGCGCGCCGGTGGCAGCAAGACGCGCGTGGGCTTCCTCCAGTAACCCGGGGGCGGTGCCCCCGCTACACTAGACAGGCGCCCCGGCCATGCTGCCGGGCGCTGCCTCATGAGCCTCACGCAAAGCCTCCTTGTCATCGCCCTGCTGATCGCCGTCAGCGCCTTTTTCTCCATGGCGGAGATGTCGCTGGCCGCCTCCCGCCGCCTGCGCTTGCGCCAGCTGGCCGACGAAGGGGACGCACGCGCCGAAGCGGTACTGCGCATCCAGGAGCAGCCGGGGCATTACTTCACGGTGGTGCAGATCGGCCAGAACGCGGTGGCCATCCTGGGCGGCATCGTGGGTGAAGGCGCCTTCAGCCCGCTGCTGGGTGGTCTGCTGCAGGCCTGGCTGCCGGCACCGGCGGCCGGGACCACGGGTTTCGTGCTGTCCTTTGCGCTGGTGACCTCGCTCTTCATCGTCTTCTCCGACCTCTTCCCCAAACGCCTGGCCATGGCCGAGCCCGAGCGGCTGGCGCTGCGCCTGAACGGCGCCATGCGCCTGTGCATGCGCGTCTTCAAACCGGTGGTCTGGGTCTACAGCCGCACCACGGACGCGCTGTTCCGCCTGCTGGGCCTGTCGACCCAGCGCGACGACCGCGTCACCTCCGACGACATCCTGGCCCTGGCCGAGGCCGGCGCGCAGGCTGGCGTGCTGGCACGCGACGGGCAGCAGGTGATCGCCAACGTCTTCGAGCTCGACACCCGCACCGTGAGCAGCGCCATGACGGCGCGCGACCGCATCGCGTGGTTCGACAAGCAGGACAGCGACGCCATCGTGCGCGCCCGTATCACCGCCGAACCCTTCTCCACCTACCCGGTGTGCGACGGCAACATCGACCACGTGATCGGCTATGTAGACGCCAAGGACCTGTTCCAGCGGGTCATGAAAGACCAGCCCATCCGACTGGACGACCCGGGCCTGCTGCACAAGGCGGTGGTGGTACCCGACCGGCTGACGCTGACCGAGGTGCTGGCGCAGTTCCGCCAGGCGCACGAGGACTTTGCCGTGATCGTGAACGAGTACAGCCTGGTGGTGGGCGTGGTCACGCTCAACGATGTGATGAGCACGGTGATGGGCGACCTGGTGGCGCCGACCGACGAGGAAATGATCGTGCAGCGCGAGGAAGGCTCCTGGCTGATCGATGGCATGACCCCCATGGCGGACGTGCAGCGCGCGCTGGCCCTGGACACACTGCCACACGCCGAGGACTACGAGACCCTGGCCGGCTTCCTGATGGTGATGCTGCGCCGCGTGCCACGCCGTACCGACCGCGTGTTGTGGGAGGGTTACAGCTTCGAGGTCATGGACGTGGACAGCTACCGCATCGACCAGGTCATGGTGACGCGGCTGCCCATCAACGCAGGCTAACGCGCCCCAGGCGCATCGCTGACCTGCCATTTGCGCTGCGCGGCGAAAACGGCGTTCGGGTACTGCGGCTTGCCGCGCGAGCCGTTGTAACGGCCCAGCGCCATGAACAGGTCGCCCCGCTCCCGGTCCAGGTAGTGGCGCAGGATGACGCAGCCAAAACGCAGATTGGTCTGCATGCGGAACAGCCGGCCGGCATCGCTCTCGCCGCCCCCGATCAGCCGCAGCCAGAAGGGCATGACCTGCATGTAACCGCGCGCACCCACGCGCGAGATGGCGAAGCGTCGGAAATTGCTTTCGACCTGGATCAGGCCCAGCACCAGCGCGGTGTCCAGCCCGGCGCGCCGGCTCTCGTACCAGACGGTCTGCAGGAAGTCGCGGCGATCTGGCCAGTCCGGCTTGCGGCTCTTCAGACGCTCGCTCATGGCGCCGAGCCAGCGCAGGTAGGCCAGGCGCGTTTCCGTGTCCGTGAATTCGGGCACCGGCGGCGCGGTGTTGGCGATGGCCGCGCTCAGGGCCGTGCGCACCGAGTCGGCCAGCGGCTCCTCGAGCTGACCACCGGCACGCGCACGCGAGGGCAGCAGCAAGAGCCCGGCGGCGGCCAGCAGGGCCTGCAGCCCCGCGCGTCGCTGCATGGCGGGCCCCGGTGCCGCCATGGTCAGGCGCCGAGCCTGGACTTCAGCAGTGCGGTGACTTCGGCCAGGGGCAGCTGGGAGGCCGCCGCGTCGCGGCGGTGCTGGTACTCGACCTTGCCCTCCTTGAGCGTGCGGTCGCCGATGGTGACACGGTGCGGCACGCCGATGAGCTCCCAGTCTGCGAACATCGCACCGGGGCGCTCGCCGCGGTCGTCCAGGATCACGTCCAGGCCGGCAGCCATGCACTCGGCGTAGAGCTGCTCCGAAGCGGCCTTCACCTCGGGACTGCGGTCCGGGTTGATGGGGCAGATCACCACCGTGAAGGGGGCAATGCTATCGGGCCAGATGATGCCCTTGTCGTCGTGGTTCTGCTCGATGGCGGCCGCCGGCAGGCGCGTGATGCCGATGCCGTAGCAGCCCATTTCCATGAACTGCGGTTTGCCGTTCTCGTCGAGGAAGGTGGCGTTCATGGCGCGGCTGTACTTGGTGCCCAGGTAGAACACGTGGCCCACCTCGATGCCGCGTTCGATGGACAGCGCCCCCTTGCCGTCGGGCGACAGATCGCCGGCCACCACGTTGCGGATGTCGGCCACAAGGTCGGGCTCGGGCAGGTCGCGGCCCCAGTTGACGCCGGTGCTGTGGAAACCGGCTTCGTTGGCGCCACAGACCCAGTCGGCCATCACCGCCACTTCGCGGTCGGCCACCACACGCACCGGCTGCTTCAGTCCCACGGGCCCCAGATAACCCGGCTTGCTGCCGAAGTGCTCGACGATCTCGGCCTCGGTGGCAAAACGGAAGCCGCCTTCCATGCCGGGCAGCTTGCCGACCTTGACTTCGTTCATGTCGTGGTCACCGCGCAGCAGCAGCAGCCAGACGCTGGTCTTGCCGATTTCTTCCTTGTCGGTGATCTCGTCGGTGGCCAGCACGATGGACTTGACCGTGTGCGCCAGCGGCAGGCCCAGCAGTTCGGCCACCTCGGCACAGGTGCTCTTGCCCGGCGTGGGGACCTTCTGCATCGCCTGGCCGGCGGCAGGACGCGGCTGCTGGGGCGCCAGCGCCTCGGCCTTCTCGATGTTGGCGGCGTATTCGCTCCAGGGGCAGTAGACGATGGCGTCCTCGCCCGTTGCAGCGATCACCTGGAACTCCTCGCTCAGGTCACCACCGATGGCACCGCTGTCGGCCGCGACGGCGCGGTAGCTCAGGCCGAAACGGTCGAAGATCTTGCGGTAGGCCTGGGCCATCACCTGGTAGCTGGCCTTGGCGGACGCCTGATCGCGGTCGAAGCTGTAGGCGTCCTTCATGATGAACTCGCGTCCGCGCATCAGGCCGAAACGCGGGCGGCGCTCGTCACGGAACTTGGTCTGGATCTGGTACAGGTTCTTGGGCAGCTGCTTGTAGCTCTTGATCTCCTGGCGCGCGATGTCGGTCACCACTTCCTCGCTGGTGGGCTGGATGACGAAGTCGCGGTCGTGGCGGTCCTTGATGCGCAGCAGCTCGGGGCCCATCTTGGCGAAGCGCCCCGTCTCCTGCCACAGCTCGGCG
>LNFM01004541.1_pt1 | contig 25445 bp, 24 predicted proteins | sample 596031 | NCBI WGS metagenome assembly LNFM01 (sample SAMN04254537, study PRJNA301005) | activated carbon metagenome | isolation source: dual media filters at the Ann Arbor, Michigan drinking water treatment plant | place: USA: Ann Arbor | reverse complement strand
TGTGTATCTGAACCACCTGACGATGCTGCCCGACAGCGCCTACAAGGTTGACGTCGACGGCAGCGATACGCGTTACTTCAAGGACTTCATTTCCTTCGTCGAACCTTTCGACGTGGCCGGAACGACATTCGTCGTCGAGCGCGCGCTGGATCCGAACGAGGAAGACCAGGTCAATTCCTACCTGCCGAGCCAGCGGCGCGTGCGACGCCTGTCGGCGAAGGAACGCGCCGACAACTTCATGGGGTCCAACTACACGCTGGACGATTTCGAAGGTTTTTCCGGCCGCGTGATGGACTACGAATGGGTGTATCGCGGCCAGCGGCAGTTGTTGCACGTCGCGGATTCGAAGCAGGAGAAGATGCGCTTCAGCGGCACCCTGAGCAATGTGGCTATCGATCGCTGGCAGGTGCGGCCGACTTTCGTGGTCGAACTCAAACCGCGCTGGGACGGCCATCCGATGAGCGCCAAGTACCTGTTCATCGATCAACAGACCCAGAACCCGGTGCTGGCGCTGACCATCGACCGCAACGGGAACCTGTGGCGCATCATCCTGCCGCACTACCAGCGCGCGGTACCCGATCTGAGCACGCCGGTCCGCGCGCTCGAAACCTCGCCTTCGCGCTGGCGCGGCAGCATCGCGCTCGATCTCAAGACCAACACGACCAGCATCGCGCGCGCGACCTCGCCGACCGAGTTCCCGACGATGACGGAGCGCGAAATCGAACGGACATTCTCACTGTCCCGCCTGACCGAAGGTCGCTGAGGAGCCGTTGCCCGTGACCAAGCCACTGTTCGGTGCCGCGGCCTGCGTCATCCTGGCGCTGTGTCTCTCGCTGCCGCTGGCGGCGGCCACGCGCGAAGACGTGATCGCGTGGATTGCGAATCCGGCAGCGGTCGTGCCGCCGGATGCCGGCACCACCCTGACGCAGGCGGACATTGCGACCGTGGCGGCGTATCTGCCGCCCGGTTACGCGCAGGAGTTCGATTTTCCCGCGCTGAAGATGGAGATTGAGGCGGTCACGCCGTATGCGCCGCATGCGTCCTACCTCGAGGCGAGCGCGAAGTTCGCGGGGCAGGCCACGCTGGCCGCCGACGACGCGCTCGAGAACTACACCGCAGGCAAGCCGTTTTCCGATGAGCAGGTCGCGGCCGCCACGCCGCAGCAGGCGGGCGTGATGATCGCGTGGAACCGCATTCACCGCTGGCAGTACTACGGCTGGTTCGCGGACGAGATTTCGCAGTACTACCTGCGCGGCGGCCATCCGGACGCGCGACCGGCGGTGCCCGGTCTGAACGGCGGAGGCAAACTCGATCGCCACATCATCCAGAACTACAAGCGCGTGTATCTGAACCGGCTGGCGATGCTCGCCGATCACGACTACCGGACCGACGCGGCCGACAGCGACGAGCGTCTGTACAAGGACCACGTGGAATTCCTGGAACCCTTCGACGTCAAGGGTACGACCTTCGTGATCGAGCGACCGCTCGACGCCCACGAAGAGGACCAGGTGAATTCCTACCTGCCGACGGAACGGCGCGTGCGGCGTCTGTCGGCACAGGAGCGCGCGGACGTGTTCATGGGTTCGGACATGACCATCGACGACTTCGAGGGCTACTCCGGGCGCGTGCTCGACTTCGAATGGACCTACCTGGGCCAGCGCGACGTGCTCTCCGTCGTCAACGCCCGTTCGCCGCAGCAGCAGATGTTCGGCCCGTCGAGCCGGGTGCCGGACGACCGCTGGCAGGTTCGCCGCTGCCATGCCGTCGAACTGAAGCCGAAGTTCGCCGCGCACCCGTATTCGAGCAAGATCATCTTCTTCGATGTCGAGACGATGAACTCGCCGGTGGCGATCGCGATCAACCGGGACGGTCACGTCTGGCGCATTTTCAGTGCGCTGTACACCCTGCCGATCCAGGCGGCCGGAGGCGTCGAAGCGCTCGAAACCTCGGTGCCGCGCTGGACGGCGACGATCGCGACCGACGTGCTCAAGGACACCTCGACCGTGTCGGTCACGCGGGTCGGCACCGTGAATCCGACGATGACCAGACGGGACATCGAGCAGCAGTTCAACGTGTCGACGTTGACGTCGGGTCGCTGAGCCAGCACGATGAACCGCGCCATTGGCGCGGCCATCGGGGGTATGCCTGCCACCCCGGTCGCGATGACCTTCGACGGCGCCAACGTACCGGGGCTGACCAATTTTGACCAACGACACCAAGCCGACGCGCCTGCGCGTGACGGAAGGCGCCCGCGCCGCGGGCCGCAGGCTGCTCGCCGTGTGCCTGTGCGCCCTCGCACTGGGTGGCTGCGCGCGCCCGGCGAGCGTTGAGGAAGCGCTCGACCGCCATGACTACCGGACGGCCCGGTCACTGCTCGTGCCGCTCGCGAAACAGGGTGACGCGGCGGCGCAGAACCGTCTGGGCGTACTGCACTATCTCGGCCTCGGCACCCCGGTCGATTACCCGCGTGCCGCCCGCTGGTTCAAGCGCGCGGCACTCGCCGGCGACGCCAACGCGCAACGCAATCTCGGCAGCCTGTTCCGCCAGGGGCTCGGCGTACCGCGCGACGACATCCGCGCGTTTGGCTGGTACGACGCGGCGCGGCGCAACGGCCACGGCCGCGCCGAGGACTACATGCAGTGGATGACGCAGTTCGTCGGCTGGAACCAGCAGGCGTTCGCCCGGCGCATCGTCGCCGACGATCTGAAGAACGGCAAGATTTCCGAGTGTGGCGAGGGACTGTTGATGTCTGCGTGCCCGCCACCGACCACTCCCTGACAACTGGCCGGCGCGTGCCGGCCGCAGCCGCGAGGAACGATGTCCGTGAATACCCAACGTCCGCTCAGTTTTGGCCTGTGGTACGACTTTCGCAATCCGCCGCAGTGGAAGCGCAGCAATGTCGAGCTCTATCGTGCCGTGATCGAACAGATCGTGCAGGCCGAGGCGCTGGGTTTCGATGACGTGTGGTTGTCCGAGCATCATTTCTGCGACGACAGCTATTCGCCGTCGATGCTGGCGATCGGCTGCGCGATCGCCGCCAGGACCCGCCGCATTCGCATCGGCACCAGCGTGCTGCTGCTCCCGCTCCACGACCCGGTGCGCGTCGCCGAGGACGCCGCGACGCTCGACGTCATCTCCGACGGCCGCCTCGAACTGGGCTTAGGCGTTGGCTACAAGGTCGAGGAGTTCACGGGCTTCAACATCGACCCGAAAGAACGCGCGCAGCGCATGGAAGAAGGCATCGAGATCATCAAGCGCCTGTTTGCGGGTGAACGTTTCAGCTTCCAGGGACAGCACTACACCTACAATGACATCCAGCTGTTTCCAGAGCCCGTGCAGCGCGAGCCGAAACTGTGGATTGCGGGGTTCAGCAAAGTGGCGGTGCGGCGCGCCGCGCGCGTCGGTTATGGCTATATCGCCACCGGACCGATCAGCCCGTTCGCGAAACTGTTCTGGGACGAAGTGAAGGCGCAGGGCAAGGATCCGAATCAGCACGAGATCGCCGGCGGCTACATGTGGTTGCAGGTCAGCCGCGATCCGGAAAAGCGCTGGCACGAGGCGAAGGACCATATCGCCTACCAGCAGAACTGCTATGCGAAATGGTTCAAGGACGCCGGCATGGGGTACGTGCAACCGGTTGGCGCCGATCCGCGCGAACTCGAGGAGAAAGGCTGCTACATCGTCGAGCCCGCAAAGGCGATCGAGATGATCAGGCAGTATTGCGCCGAAACCGGTACCACGCGCTGGTACACCTGGGCCGTGCCGCCGGGTCTGCCGCCGGCGTGGGCCGAGGAACACCTCGAACTGATGTCGAAAGAAGTCATCCCGGCGTTCCGCAAGTGAATCCTTGCATGAATCCTGGCACCACTGGAGAGAAGCGATGAACGAGAAACTGGGCCTGCTGCAGTTCACCGAAGGCGTCGACGGGGCAACGCTGACCGCGAACGCGCGGCGGCTCGAAGCGCTGGGCTACGACACGCTGTGGCTACCCGAGGTATTCGGCCGCGAACCGGTCGCGACCTGCGGCTACCTGCTCGCGAAGACGGAGCGGCTGCGCATCGGGTCGGGCATCCTGAATGTCTATGCGCGCGATGCGCATTCGGCGGCGCAGGCGGGCAATACGCTGTCGGAGATGTCGGGCGGACGTTTCACGCTCGGGCTAGGGGTGTCGCATCCCGTGCTCGTCGAGCCGCGCGGCCATGCGTTCCAGCCACCGGCGCGCAAGATGCGCGAGTATCTGACAGCGGTGCGGGCAGTACAGGTCGACGGCGTACGCGCACCGACCCCGGCGCCGGTGATCATCGCCGGTCACGGCCCTAAGCTGATGCAGGTCGCGGCCGATCTCGCCGACGGCCTGTTTCTGTACCTGCAGCCGGCGGAGAAGATTGCGCAGGCCCGCCAGTTGCTGGGGCCGGAGAAGGAGATTCATGCGGTCGTGCGCACGGTTCTGTGTCCTGATCCGCGCCGCGCGCGTGCGGTCGCGCGCGCAGCCCTGGGCTTCTACCTGCAGCTGCCTGCCTATCATCGCGCCTGGCAGGCCGCGGGCTTCAGCGCTGCCGACTATGCAGACGGCGGCAGCGACCGCCTGCTCGACACGATTGCGCCGTCGGGTGATGCGGCCGCGCTGAAGCAGGTGGTGGCGCGGTATTTCGCGGCGGGCGCCTCACACGTGAGCCTTTATCCAATCCCCCCGGACGACGACTACGATCCGGGCCGCGCCGGGGGACTGCTCTGGGACTGGGCGACGCTGGAGGCGCTGGCGCCCGCGGGCTGACGGGGAGCGGGTGCGGAAGAACGACGGGCGGCGGGCTTCAGGGCACCACGCGCGCCACCGGCGCCGCGCGCAGCGGGGTGACAGGGCGGGGCGGCGGCATCACGCGGTTGCGGCCACTGTGCTTGGCGTCGTACATCGCGCGATCGGCGCCGTCGATCAGCGCTTCGAGATTGGCGGGGCCGCCCGGTGCGGCGGCCATCGCCCCGATGCTGACCGTCACGCGGATCTGTTCCCGCTCGACCCGGATCGGGATCTGCTCGATGGCGACCCGGATGCGTTCGGCGGTGTTGATCGCGCTGTCGATGCGCGTGCCGGGCAGGACCACGAGGAACTCCTCCCCGCCGTAGCGGCCGACACTGTCGACTTCACGCAGTGCGCTGCGAATGATGCCGGCGACGCGCCGCAGAACGTGATCGCCGGCGAGGTGGCCGAGGCGGTCGTTGATCGACTTGAAGTGGTCGACGTCGACCATCAACACCGAAAACACCGAGCCATAGCGCTGGAATTCGGCGTAGCGTCGCGACAGTTCGGTCATGATGCCGACGCGATTGAGGATCTGGGTCAGCGGGTCGGACTCGGCCAGGTGGCGCAGCGCCGCCTCGAGTTCCTGCTGTACGTTCAGGTAGTGATAGGCCATGCCGGCGATTGCCCAGATCACGAACAGCGCGAGCGCGCGGTTGATGAGGCCGACGGCGGTGTCGTCGAGCGCCGGATTCAGCAGCCAGCCCAGCGCAATCAGCACGGTGCTGGTGCAGGCGAAGGCAAGGACCATGCGCCGGGCGCGTGCCAGCAGGCCGAACAGGACCACGGTGGTGTACAGCACGCCGACGATCACTTCCGGCGTGTAGTGCACGTCCAGCGCGAAATACACGCCGCTGCTGATGATGCCCAGCACCAGCGCGCAGATCGTCGCCGCGTTCGTCGATAAGCTTTTGAGCATCCATTCCCGATCCGCGTTGGCGCGAATCGCCCGATCCAATGTCAGCGTCCAGTGGCTTCAATCGTGCGCCGCTTGTTCGCCGACGCACATGACATGACCGTCATCCTGCGACAATGTTCACATAAACCCTGAACTTGCACATCATTTGGCGACAGCGTTGAACGCCCGGTCGGCATTGCGGCCACGGCGTGTAGGAGAACGGGAATGTCAGCAGTCAGTTTGCAGGCCGTCCTGGCGGACATCACCCGCCTGGCGGTCGATGCCATCGTCAATGCGGCCAATGAGCGCCTGCTCGGGGGCGGCGGCGTCGACGGCGCCATTCACCGTGCGGCAGGGCCAGCACTGCTCGCCGCCTGCGCGCGCCTTGGCGGGTGTCCGACGGGCGAAGCGCGGATCACACCAGGCTTCGCACTGCCGGCACGCCATGTCATCCATACCGTCGGTCCGGTCTGGCGCGGCGGTTCAAACGGCGAGCCGGCGCTGCTGGCGTCGTGCTATCGACAGTCGTTGCTGCTGGCGCGCGACCATGGTTGCAGGCGGATAGCGTTTCCTTCCATCAGCACGGGCATCTATGGCTATCCCGTCGCGCTGGCGGCGCCGATCGCGATCGACACCGTGCGCCAGGGTGTCGCCGCTGACGCGTTCGACGAAATCGTGTTCTGCTGCCATTCCGCGCCGGACCTCGCGGTGTACACCGCGCTGCTCGACCCTTGAGCCGGCCCCCGTGCGCGCCGTCGCGGACGACGCCCGGGGAGCCGGGCGGCGCCGCGGGGCTCCCCGCTACTTGCGCAGTTCGCGGCGCATGATCTTGCCGCTCGCGGTCTTCGGCAGTTCGGGCAGCACCTCGACTTCGCGCGGCCGTTTGTAGGCGGCCATGCGATCCTTGCAGAACTCCACGATGTCCTGACCCGTCGCGTCCATGCCGGGGCGCAGGCTCACGTAGGCTTTCACCGTCTCGCCCCGATAGGCATCGACGACGCCGACGACCGCGCACTCGCGGATGGCCGGATGCGTGTAAAGGACATCTTCGACTTCGCGCGGCCACACCTTGTAGCCCGAGGCGATGATGAGGTCTTTCTTGCGGTCGACGATGTAGAACCAGCCGTCGGCGTCCATGAAGCCGACATCGCCGGTGTGAATGCCGCGGGCCTCGAAGGCCTGCGCACTTTCCTCAGGCTTCTCCCAGTAGCCCGGCACGACCATCGGCCCGCCCGAGACGAGTTCGCCGATCTCGCCGGTCGGCAGTTCATGGCCTTCGTCATCGCAGATCCGGACGATCGCCCCGCACACCGGCACGCCGACCGACAGCGCTCCCGTGTTCGGATCGACCGGTGCCTGGCCGCCGAGCGGCACGGCATGCGTGGGGCTGGTCGTTTCCGTCATTCCGTAGATGTTGTGGATGTAGGCGCCGAACATGTTCTGGAACGCCTCGACCTGTGCCGGCGACACCGGCGCACCTCCGCTGTAAACCTTCTTCAGCGTCGAGAAATCACGTTTGCGTGCCTCTTCGTTGTTCATCAGCGCGATGAACACCGTGATCGAGGCGACCACGAAAGTCACGCCGTGCAGTTCGACGAGTTCGGCGGTCGTTGCCGGGTCGAAGCGGAAATACAGCACCAGCGGGCACGGCAGCAGCATCGCGGTCGTGACGCACGCAATGAGCCCGGTGATATGGAACAGCGGCGCGACGCCGAGGATCACGTCAGCGGACGACAGCTTCATCCACTCGCGATAGACCTGCGTGTTGTAGACGATGTTCCGGTGCAGGTTCATCGCGCCTTTCGGCGGGCCGGTCGTGCCCGAGGTGTAGGTCAGCAGCGCGACGTCGTCGCCGCTGATCGTCACCGGCGCCGGGCGCTGGCCGTTGAACTCGGCGATCAGCGTCATCAGATCGGTGGCGCCGTCGCAGGGCTGGCGCGTCGAATCCTTCAGCAACGCCGGACGATTCGGGCCGAGGAATTCGAGTTCGGACGTCGTCAGCACGAGTTCGACTTTGGAATCCGGCACGACGGCGCGCGCGACTTCGTGATAGAGGGACTCGAGCGTCACCAGCACCCGGGCGCCGGAATCGTTGAGAATGACGCCGACTTCCTTGTGCCGCAGCATCGGGTTGCACGACACCAGGATCGCGCCGAGTTTCCACGCGGCGAGCATCGTCAGCACGAACTGCGGCACGTTCTGCAGGTAGGCCGCGATGCGGTCGCCGCGCCTGATGCCGCGCGCGGCGAGTGCGACGGCGAGTGCATCGCTCATGCGGTCGATGTCGCCGACGGCAATGCTGCTGTCGAAATAGTGGATCAGCGTGCGGGACGGATCGCGCGCGAGCGCGTGCCGGAACATCGACAGCGCATCCGGAAATTCGGGCCGGACCTCGGCGGGGACCCCGGCGCTGTACTGGCCGAGCCAGGGCTTTTGATCGTAAACGCTCATGTTTTCCTCTGCGTACTGCTGAGAGCGGGCGTCACGATACACCGAACCGGCGCCTCCGGCACCTCGCCTACAGCAGCGACCAGCGCTGCTGCCCGTCGCTGATTTCGATATCGCTGAATTCCGCGCGCAGCCGTCCGTGCTGGAAGCTCGCGACGGCAATCAGCCACACCCGCACGATGCGCCCGGGGGGTGGCCCCATCGCGTGCGCGACGTCCTCCCAGACGGGCCGTTCCTCGCGCTGCCAGTGGCCGAGGCCTGCACGTCCGCTGCGCACGACGAAGTGTGTTTCGCGCGCGGACCAGTATCGGACCGGGCAATCGAAGTGCGCGTCCGGTGCGAGACAGGTGCTCCAGAACCAGGTCAGATCGCGACCGTTGTCGAATTCGGCTGCGATCGAGATGTAGTCGTGTGCGCGCACCGAATTCTCGGCGACCGCGCTCGGCAACTCGTGCAGGCGCCAGCGCCAGCGCAGGCGCGTGTCGGGCGACAGCGGGATGTCGCACGGGCGGCACAGAATGCCCTGATCGTCCTCGCCGCTGATGCGGATGGCCGGCGCACCTTCGTCGTTGTGCGCTGCGCTGAACAAATGGGTCTCGCCGATTTCGACCAGGTGCTGCCAGCCCTCGGGTACGGCTACGGGCGTGCGCAGGTGAATGGCTTCGGTGGCGTAGCAATCCCCGGGCGTGCGCGTCAGGGCGTCGAGACCGTCGAGCGCCGAGCCCTGCCAGGCGACGACGAGCACCTCGAGCGCGCCGCTGAGTCGTGCGTACAGCGCCGCATCGGTCGCGAGCTCGCCGTAGGCGTCGCGCCACATGCCCATGTACAGGCCGAGTTCCAGTTCACCGTCGACATCGGCCTCGAAGCTGTCCGTCTCTTCGCGCAGATTGCGGATGCGGCCACCGGGACTGACGCGACACCACAGGTGAAAACGGGGGCCTGCATGCAGGTCGGGCACACCGTTGGCCCAGTCTATGCGCCCGCGCGCGAACACGCTGTAGGCCTGGCCGCGTGCGAGTCGAATGCCGCTGCGCTGCCATGGCGGCTGGCGGGCGTCGAGGACCATTCGCGTGGCAGCGTGTACGCAAGGCGCGTGCGGCAGCGTGTCGGGCAAGTCGATGTCGCGGTCTCTCGAATGAAGTGCGTCGGTCATGATTCGGGTCGAATTGTGCCGGGTGTTCAGCGTAGGATACGGCGAGTTGAGGCGGTGACAATCGGCTGCGCGTGGGCGCGCCGGCCTCTCATCCGAACGGGGTAACTTCGATGCTGAATTATCTGCCGCTGGCCGACCTCATCGCGCACCCCGGCCTGCGCCTGGTGCTCGTGCAGGGCTTTCCGAGCCCATGGGGCCAGGCCGCGAAAGCGATCTTCGAATTCAAGGGGCTCGACTACGTCGTCGCCGCGCAGCAGGCGGGCGGGACGAACGACGAATTGCTCGCGTGGGCGGGCGTGAGCAACGCGCCCGTGGTGGCGTGGCAGGACGAACGCCCGCTGCATCGCTGGGTCGACATCCTGATGCTCGCCGAATGACTGGCGCCGGTGCCCTCGCTGCTGCCGTCCGATGTGCTCGATCGCGCGTTGATGCTGGGACTGTCGAACGAACTGTGCGGGGAACTCGGGCTCGGCTGGAACCGTCGCCTGCAGATGTTCGCATCGATGCTCGACGCGCCGGACCCACCGGAGGGCGTCGCCCGCATGGGAGCCAGGTATCGGTACAACCAGGCCGACGCGCGGGTGGCGGGCGAGCGCACCGCGCAGCAGATCGCCGCGCTGGCCACGCAGCTCAAAGCCCAGCATGCGCGCGGCCGGCCGTTCTTCGTCGGCGAGACGCTGACCGCGCTCGATCTGTACTGGGTCGCGTTCATGAACCTGATCGATCTGTTGCCGCCCGCGCAGTGCCCGGTCGCGGAGGCGATCCGGCCGATGTTCGCGCTGCACGACGAGACGATCAGGGCCGCGCTCGATCCCGTGCTGATCGCCCATCGCGATCGCGTGTTCCAGGCCTACTTCCGCCAACCAATGGAACTGTAATCCACGTGCCCCGCAGACCCGACCGGAGGATCCCCCGATGATCGAATGGCGTTCGCTCGATGAAGTGATTCATGGGCACGGGCTGCGCATGGTGCTCGTGCAGGGCATTGCGAGCCCGTGGGGCGTCGCGGCGAAAGCCATTTTCGACCTCAAGGCCGTCCCTTACGTTGCAGCGCCGTGGGCAGCGGGCGAGACGAACGAGGCGGCCGCCCGGTGGTCGGGCGCAGACAGCGGACCGGTGGTCGTGTGGAACGACGAAGCACCGATCAATCGCTGGCTCGACATCCTGATGCTCGCCGAGCGAATTGCGCCGACGCCCGCCCTGCTGCCCGCCGACCCGCTGGCACGCGCCCTGACGATAGGCCTGTCATTCGAGATCTGCGGCGAGAACGGGCTGGGCTGGAATCGACGCCTGCAGCTGTTCGAGCCGATGATCGAGTCCGGCCAGGCGCCCGCAGGTGTGCTGCACATGGGGCGCAAGTACGGCTACAGCACCGCGGCTGCTGCAGCGGCCAAGGGGCGCGTGGTGGCGCAGTTGCGCGCGCTGACGAGCCAGCTGAAGCAGCAGTATGCGGCTGGCCGGCATTTCTTCGTCGGCGACGCCCTCAGCGCGCTCGATGTCTATTTCGTGTCGTTCATGAACCTGGTGGCGCTGCAGCCGGAGGCCGAGTGCCCGATGGTCGAGATGTGGCGCAGCGTTTACCGGACCGGCATGGACGACCCGGCGCTGGCCGCCGCGGTCGATCCGATCCTCGTTGAACATCGCGATCGGATCTTCCGATCCCACTTCCGCAATCCGATGGAGTTCTGATCATGGCCATTCGCGCCGGTTTCGGCATCGCCAGTTTTCCGTTCGACAAACCCGGCAGCTGGTTCGAATGGGTGCAGCTGCTCGAACGCTACAAAGTCGATTCGGTGTGGCAGACCGATCGCCTCGTGTCCGCCGATCCTTACCTCGAAGCCGTCAGCGTGATGGCGACGCTGGCGGGTTGCACCGAGAAGATCAAGTTCGGCATGAACGCGATCGTTGCGCCGCTGCGCGATCCGCTCGTGCTCGCCAAGCAGTGCGCGACGATCGACTTCCTCAGCAACGGCCGTCTGTTGCCGATGTTCGGCGTCGGGTATCCGAATGCAATCGAATGGCGCACGACGGGCCGCAGTTCGTCCGACCGCGGTGCGCGCTCGACAGAAATCTTCCAGCTCCTGAACATGCTGTGGACGCAGGAATCCGTGACCTTCGAAGGCAAGTTCTTCCAGTACAAGGACGCGTCGATCACCCCGCGCCCGATTCAGCAGCCGTTGCCGCTGTGGATCGGCGGCAATGCCGAGCCGGCGCTGAAGCGCACGGCGAAGCTGGGCACCGGCTGGATCGGCGGCATCGCGACACCCGAGCAGGTCGGCCATGCGATCACGACCATCCGCACCGAGTCGGCGGCGCTCGGTCGCCGCATCGACGACGACCACTACGGCACCTCGCTCGCGTTCCGCATCGGCTCGATCGATGACCCGGTGATTGGGCAGGTGCCGCTGGTCCGCCGTGCAGGTATCGGCGACGAGATCGACCTCAGGCCGCTGCTCGCGGTCGGCAGCGTCAAGGACATCATCCGGCGCATCGAGGAGTACAAGGCGGTCGGGGCCTCGAAGTTCGTGCTGCTGCCGCTGGCCCTCGGCGACAAGGACATGTTCGACCAGACGCGTCGCGCCTGCGAGGAGATCCTGCCGATGATCGAAGACCGGAGGGTCGCATGAGCGAGGTGGTGTTGACCGACCTCAGCGAGGGCGTGCTGACGATCACGCTGAACCGGCCCGAGGTCCTGAATGCCTACAACATGACGCTGCATCACGCGCTGCTCGCCGCACTCGAGGCGGCGGACGCCGATGACGCGGTACGCGCCGTGATTCTCACCGGCGCCGGGCGCGGCTTCTGCGCGGGCATGGATCTGTCGGGTGGCGGGGAGACCTTCAACAACAAAAGCCATCAATCCATCGACGAACATCGCGACGGCGGCGGCGAGCTGACGCTGCGGCTGTTCGACATGAGAAAGCCGGTGATCGCCGCCATCAACGGACCGGCGACAGGCGTCGGGCTGACGATGACGCTGGCCTGCGATGTACGGCTCGGCGTGGCCAAGGCCAAGATGGGTTTCGTGTTCGCCCAGCGGGGGATCGCGCCCGATGCGTGCAGTTCGTGGTTCGCGCCGCGGATCGTCGGCATCGAACAGGCGCTCAAGTGGTTCATGAGCGGGCGCGTCTTCAACGGTCAGGAAGCGTTCGACAAGGGGCTCGTCAGCGAACTGCTGGCCCCCGAAGAACTGCTGCCGCGCGCCCGCGCGCTGGCGCGTGAGTTCACCGCGAGCACCAGCGCGGTCTCCGTCGCGATTGCGCGGCGCCTGTTGTGGCGCATGCAGGGCGCGGCCCATCCACGGGACGCGTTTGCGCTGGAGTCCAAGGCGCTGTGGTATGTCGGTGGCGCGCCGGATTCGCGCGAAGGGGTGCTGTCGTTTCTCGAGAAGCGCGCCCCGCAGTTCACGATGCGCGTGTCGCGCGACTTTCCGGACTTCCTGTAGCGCGTCGTGCGTGCAATTCGCGCCCGCGTCTTCGCGCGGACGCGTCCGGTCACATTTCGAGCTGGGTACCGAGTTCGACGACCCGGTTCGTCGGGATGCGGAAGAACTCGTGGGCGGGCGTCGCGTTCTGATTCATCACCGCGAACAGGCGCTCGCGCCACAGTGCCATGACCGGCGCGAGGCTCGGTACGATCACTTCGCGGCTCAGGTAGAAGGTCGTGTCCATCATGTCGAACGTATGGCCGTGGCAGCCGCAGGCCGCCAGGGCCGCCGGAATGTCCGGTTGCTGCATGAAGCCGTAATGGCAGATCAGGCGGTAGAAGCCGTGGCCGAGGTCGGTGTACTCGATCCGTTCGGCTTCCGGGACATAGGGTTTTTCTTCGGTGACGACCGTCAGCATGAAAATGCGATCGTGCAGCACCTTGTTGTGTTTGAGGTTGTGCAGCAGCGCGGTCGGTGTGCCGTCGGCATCGCTGGTCATGAACACCGCGGTGCCGGACACGCGCAGGATGTCGTCGATCGATGACAGCAGCACCTCCAGCGGAATGCTGTCGGCCTTCATCCGGCTGAACACCTGGGCGCGGCCCCGCTTCCAGGTGGTCAGCAGCGTGAAGGACACGATGGCGACGACGATCGGGAACCAGCCGCCGTCGGCAATCTTCAGCGCATTGGAACCGAAGAACGCCAGGTCGATTGCGATCAGCGTGCCGGCCAGCGCGTGCGCCACGAGCGGCGGCCATTTCCACAGGTAGAGCATCACGAAGCCGACGAGGATGGTGTCGATCATCATCGTTGCCGTCACCGCAATGCCATAGGCGGCGGCGAGACTGCTCGAGGAGCCGAAGCCGAACACCAGCCCCAGCACGGCGGTGCAGAGGATCCAGTTGGTGAACGGCACGTAAATCTGGCCCGCCTCGCGACCCGAGGTATGGATCATCGTCATGCGCGGCAGGTAGCCGAGTTGCACGGCCTGTCGTGCGACGGAAAAGGCGCCGGAGATCACCGCCTGCGAGGCGATGACCGTGGCACAGGTCGCCAGGATCACCATCGGCACCAGCGCCCAGCCCGGCGCCAGCAGGTAGAACGGGCTCCTGATCGCCTCCGGATCGGCGATCAGCAGGGCGCCCTGCCCGAAATAGTTCAACAGCAGGGCCGGCATCACGAAGCCGAACCAGCTGAGCCGGATCGGACGTCGGCCGAAGTGTCCCATGTCGGTGTACAGCGCCTCGCCGCCGGTGACGGCGAGCACCACGGCGCCCAGCGCGAAGAACGCCGTCATCGGATGCGCGCTGACGAACGCGAAGGCGTGCGTCGGCAGCGCCGCGAGCAGCACGCCCGGGTGGGCGGCAATCTGGATCACGCCGAGCAGCGCGAGCGTCGTGAACCAAAGGATCATGACGGGCCCGAAGACGAGGCCGACCTTCGCGGTGCCGTTTTTCTGGATGGCGAACAGGGCGAGCAGGATGCCGGCGGTCACCGGCACCACGACCGGTTCAAGACCCGGGGCAATCACCTTGAGGCCTTCGACGGCGCTCAGCACCGAGATGGCGGGCGTGATCATGCTGTCGCCGAAGAACAGCGCGGCGGCGAAGATGCCGAGCAGCGGCAGGCCCCACTGTTGGACGCGCCCACGCATGACCGAGGACACGAGCGCCAGCAGCGCGAGGCTGCCGCCTTCGCCGCGGTTGTCGGCGCGCATGATGATGGTCACGTATTTCAGCGTGACCAGCACCATGATCGACCAGAACACCAGCGACAGCACGCCGAGCACCGTTGCCGGCTCCACCGCGATCGGATGATGGCCGGCGAAGGTCTCCTTCAGCGCATAGAGCGGGCTGGTGCCGATGTCGCCATAGACGACGCCGATCGCGCCCAGCATCAGGCGCCGGGTCGGCGTGGTGGAGGTGCTAGCCGTAGACATGTGAACGAATCCTGGCTCGCGCGCGACAGGTCCGCGCCGAGGCGTTGGTCATGGCAAGATGGCGGGCATGATATTCGATGACGACCTGCGACTCAGCATCGTGGCACGGCTTGCCGCGTTCCCGCGCCAGGACGGCGGCCCGGGCCTCGGGGCGGCGGTGGCCGTCGTGGTGACTGACGAGGGCACCGGCGCAGACGTCCCTGGGCTGCCGCCGGGCACCGGGCATGAGCCCCGCGCGGCGCTGCTGCTGACGCGGCGTGCAGCGCATCTGCGACGCCATGCGGGGCAATGGGCGCTGCCCGGTGGTCGCATCGACCCCGGCGAGTCGCCGGAAGAGGCCGCGCTGCGTGAACTGTTCGAGGAAGTCGGGCTGTGCGTGCCGGACAGTGCGATCCTGGGACGCCTCGACGCGTACCCGACGCGCTCGGGCTTCACGATGACGCCGGTGGTCGTGTGGGGCGGCGCGCAGCCCGCATTGCAGATCAACCCGCACGAGGTCGCCTCCGTCCACCGGATCCCGCTCACCGAGTTCCTGCGTGGGGACGCGCCGCTGCTCGAGGACGGGCCGGAGGCCGGCCGCCCGGTGCTGAGGATGCCGATTGGCGAGACCTGGATCGCGGCGCCGACGGCCGCCATCCTGCTGCAGTTCCGGGAGGTCTGTCTGCGCGGCGCGCAGACCCGGGTCGCACATTACGACCAGCCTGACTTTGCCTGGCGCTGACGCCGTCAGGGCGTGAGACCGAGGCTTTCGTCGACGCCGAGGTGCAGGTTCATCGACTGCACCGCCGCGCCGCTCGCGCCCTTGCCGAGATTGTCCAGCCGCGCGACGAGCACGGCCTGCGTCTCGCTGGCAAACACCATGATTTCGCAGTCATTGCTGTCGTTGCAGGCCTGGACGTCGAGGTAGCCGTCCTGCTGCGCGCCCAGTGGCAGCACGCGTACGAAACGCTCGCCGGCATAGCGCGCCGACAACGCGCGATGCAGGCTGGCGCCATCGGTGCCGGGCGCGAGTTGAGACAGGTGCAGCGGCACGCTGACCGCAAGCCCCTTGTAGAAGTTCGACACGATCGGCATGAACAGCGGACGGTGTTCGAGCCCGGTGTGCGTCATCATTTCCGGCACATGCTTGTGCACCAGGGACAGCGCGTACTGGCGCGGGGCCTTCAGCCGCGCGTCGTCATCCGTTTCGTACTGTTCGATCATCTTCTTGCCGCCGCCGGAATAGCCGGTCACAGACGTCGCCGTGACGAGCGCGCCAGCCGGCACGAGGCCGGCGTCGATCAGCGGCCGCAGCAGCAGGATGAACGCGGTCGCGTGACAGCCGGGGTTCGCGATGCGCTTGGCCGCGCGCAGTCTTCCACGCTGTTCGGGTGCGAGTTCCGGCAGACCGAAGGTCCAGCCCGGCGCCGTGCGATGGGCGGTGCTCGCGTCGATGATGCAGGTATCCGGATTCGTCACCAGTTCGACCGCCGCGCGCGCGGCGTCGTCCGGCAGGCACAGGAACGCGATGTCGGCGGCGTTCAGCAGGCGCGCGCGGGCCGCCGGGTCCTTGCGCTCGGCGGCGTCTATCGTCAGCACGTCCAGATCGGTGCGACGCGCGAGCAGGGCGTGGATCTGAAGGCCCGTGGTGCCTTCCTGTCCGTCGACGAATACGCGGTGTGTCATGGGCTGAAGCCGGGAACTGGGGCGGGCGGCGAGGATAAGCGATGCGCTGCGGTGTGCAAAGCCCGCCGTCAGGACAGGCCGACAACGGGGATCAGGGCGCCGTGGACCGCGCGGGCGGCGTCGCTGCCGAGAAAACAGATCACGCTCGCCAGGTCGATCGGCTGCACCCAGCGGCTGAAATCGGCCTCCGGCATGTCGGCCCGGTTGCGCGGCGTGTCGAGAATGCTCGGCAGCACGGCGTTGACGTTGATGCCGTGCGCCCGCAACTCGCGCGCGAGACTCTCCGTCAGCCGCATCACGGTGCTCTTGGCCGCGCAGTACGCGCTCATGTCGGGCAGTCCCTCGCGCGCGGACTGGGCGCCGACATTGACGATGCTGCCGTGACCGCGCTCGATCATCATCGGCACCGTCGCGCGCACCGCATTGCGCATCGTGTCGACGTTGAGCCTGAACATCAGGTCCCATTCGGCGGTCGCGGTCGAGTACGCGCTCGTGCCCATCGCGAAGCCGCCGGCAACGTTGAACAGCGCGTCGAACTCGCCGGCGTGACGGAAGGCTGCGAGCACCGCGGCGGTGTCGGTCAGATCGACGCGCAGCCAGGTCCCGGGCAGCTTTTCGATGTGTTCGTCGAACTCGAGATCGACGCCGATCGTGTCCGCGCCCGCGGCGCGCGCCTGGGCGGTGACGGCGCGGCCCAGCGCACCGTTCGCGCCGGTGATCAGCACGCGCTTGCCGGTGAGATTCATGGATATCGCAGCTCCTCGTGCGGTGGTTCTGGCGGCGGTGATGCTGCCGATGCCGGGGGCCTCGGCCTGCCTCGACTGTGATGGGCCGATTTATAGCAGAAATCGGCGCCGCCGCGGCGGACTCAGGCGAGACGCCGCTGTGCGGCGCGCTGTTCGAAGCGCCGGCTGTCGGGACTGGCCAGCCAGGCTTCGAGCTGCTCCGGCGGCAGCGGCCGGCAGATATGGAAACCCTGCGCCACGTCACAGCCCCATTCCCGGAGCAGCGCGAGCGCCCGCTCACTGTCGACGCCTTCGGCGACGACGGTCAGGCCCAGGTTGTGGCCGAGTTCGATCGTGCTGCGGACGATCGTCGCGTCGTCCTGATCGCGGTCCATCGTCAGCACGAATGCCTTGTCGATCTTCAGTTCGTCGACGGGCAGGCGTTTCAGATAGGCCAGCGACGAATACCCGGTGCCGAAATCGTCGATCGACAGGCGCAGTCCCATGCCGTCGAGCGCATTGATGACCTGCTGCGCGCGCACCGGATCTTCCATGATCGCGCTCTCGGTGATCTCGAGCCAGATCAGGCCCGGATCGAGTGCGAGTTCGTCGAGCAGCCGCCGGATCACGTGCGGCAGATCGGCATTCATCAGATCGCGTGCCGACAGGTTCACGCACATGCGAAGCCCGATGCCGCGCCGCTGCCAGGCCGCGCACTGGCGCAGCGCCGCGTTCAGCACCCACAGGGTCAGCACGCGGATGTAGCCCGTCTGCTCGGCGAACGGTATGAACTTGTCCGGCGGCACGAAGCCGCGCACCGGATGTTGCCAGCGGACGAGCGCTTCGACGTACGCGGGTTCGCCGCTGCGCAGGTCGAGCTTGGGCTGGTAGAACAGCACGAGCTGATCGCCTTCGACAGCCCGTCGCAGTTCGCCGAGCAGCGACAGGCGCTCGGGGCTCTGATCGAAGCCAGGCTCGTAGACCGCGTAGTCAGTGCGCGCGCGGCGCGCGACGGACAACGCCAGTTCCGCGTGCTGGAGCAGCGTTGCGACGTCCTCGCCGTGCGCGGGAAACTCGACCAAGCCGATGCTGACGCCGAGATCGACGATCTGCTCGTCGATCCGGAAAGGTTCTTCGAGGGCCTGCAGCAGGCGGGTCGCCATGACGCTGGCGGCGGCGGTGTCGGCGCCGTCGAGCAGCACCGCGAACTGCTCGCCGCCGACGCGCGCGAGGGTGTCGACCCGACGCGGGACCAGGCCATCGAGGCGCAGCGCGAGCGCGCCGAGCAGGCGCTCTCCGAGCTGGTGGCCCAGCGTATGCGTCACGTAGCGGAAATTGTCGACACCGAGCAGCAGCACGGCGACCCGGCCGTCGCGCCCGCTGGCCACGGTGAGCGCCTGCTCGGCGCGCTCGAGGAACAGGGCACGGTTCGGCAGCCGCGTCAGCGGGTCGCGATACGCGAGATCCATGATGGTAGATTCGCGCATGGCGATGCCTTCGCGCATCGCGTTGACCGCGCGCGCCAGCGCGCCGACCTCGTCGTCGCGTTCGACGGTCGCCGCGCGACTGTAATCGCCATTCGCGATCACGCGCGCCACCTCCGCGAGCTGACTCAGCGGGCGCGTGATGCCGCGCGCGAGCAGCGCACTGCCGGCTGCGGTGGCGGTCAGCGCGCCGATGGCCAGCACGAACAGGAAGCGTTGCAACGGCGCAAACGGGGCGAGTGCGGTGGCCAGCGGCAGTCGCAGGACGGCGGCCGCCGAGTCGCTGTCGGCGTCGAGCATCGAGGCCAGCAACAGGTCGTCGCCGACGGCATGCGGAACCGCATCGCGCGGCCGGTCGCTGCGCAGAGGCGTGAGCAGGGCCGTCCTTGCGCCTTCGGTGTCGCCTGCACCGACGACATGCCAGTCGCCCGCGGCTGATTCGAGCACGAAAACCAGTTCGGTCGAGGTCAGTTCGCTCAGTTCGCGTGCCATGCGCGCATCGATCTCGAAGCTCATCGCCACCCAGCCGATCGTCGTCGGCGCCTGCACCGGCGCCAGCACGGTCTGGTACAGGCGATCGCCCCGGATCATGAAACCTGCGGCACCGCCGCCGTCGCGTGCGCGCTCGAACAGGGCCGGCTTCGGAAACGGACTGCCGGTGGGCGTGTCGCTCGATGTGCTGGCGGTGACGAGCCCGTCGCGATCGATGATCATCATCAGGTCGGCATCGATCCGGTCGCCATGATTGGCGAGCGCGGAGATCACCGTGTCGCGATCGCCGGTGGCGACCGCCGTCCGGAACGCAAAGTCGGCCGACAGGACCGAGGCCGCCTGTGCGAGCCGCGCGGTGCTGTCGGCGAGAATCCGGCGAAACACGCGTTCGCTGGTGGCGAGCTCCGCGGCCAGTTGTTCGCGGGCGTTGTGCCTGATCGCGTAGTCGACGACGCTGAGGCCGAGCGTGGTCACGATCAGCACCAGGCCGAGGAAGACCACGACGAAGCGGCTGCGCAGACTACGGGTGGCCACGCATCACTCCAGCGGCGGCGGCGCTGTCGGGAGCGGCTCGAGCGTGAGCACGGGTTCGAGCGCGCGCGCGGCGTCGCCGAGATCGAGCGCGGCGTCGATGATCGCGGGTTCACGCAGACGGGGATGCCAGACTTCGAGCTGGTAGCGCGCGGCGGCGAGTCCCTCCAGCGTCGCACGCCCTTCGCGATCGGACAGCGCCGCGTAGGGTGTATCGACCACGTAGATGTAGGCGATCATCCCGTCGTGGATATTGCAGCCGAGCACGACGAGTCCCGGCTCGGGAAACTCGACGGGGGCGGATGGCACGCCCGAGTACAGCTTCAGTTCGAAAGTCCTGGCCGGCGAGAACGAGTACACGTGATGGCGGATATTGTCCTTGTTCGGAAATGAAATGGCCGTGCCGGTCGGCACCAGCGAGACTGCCGGCACGAAGCGTTTGTCGATTTGATCGATCTGCGCGCTGCCGGCGACCGGCATGCCGGCCGTGTCGGCGCGCAGGATCACCGCCGCGTCAGCGACGGCTGCACCGGTCTGATCGCGCAGCGTCACCTGCAGGTTGCCGGCGCGCGCAGGCAGTGTCGCCGTCAGGGCGACGCCCAGCACGACCAGCCAGCCGCGCGTCATCAGCCGTCGTCTCCGGGGGGGGCGGTGGCCGCGGCGCTCACGATGTCCCGACGCATCGGTGCCAGCCTGCGCAGCAGTTCGTTCTTCGCGCCCTGAGGCACGTCGAGCGCGTCGAGGGTCGCGCGCAGATGCTCGACCAGCGCATTGAATTCACGCTCGCTGATGTTCAGGCCGGCATGCACGACTTTCATGTCGTCGCCCGAGTAGTGGCACGGACCGTCGGCGAGGACACACAGAAACTCGCCGAGACCGCGCTTGACGCGCGGTAGCTTCACGCGGTCGAAGGCCCGCGCACCGTCGGGAGCTGTGGCGAAACCGTCGATGACGCGCGCTGCGATGGCCTGCACCGTCACGGCCCCGCCGAGCCTGTCGTACAGCGTGACGGTGGCGGGCGGGGTGCTGGCACAGGCCGTTAAAGCGCCCGCCAGCACGACCGTTAACAGGCTTGTGACGAACCGGAAGGCAATCGACATGACATTCGCTGCAGCGGAAGAGCACTTCTTATCGGCGGCGCGGCGGGGCTCCTTGAAGTGCCTGCTAACGGGGACGGCGCTGCTGCTGGCGGTCCTGACGCCGGCGTGGGCGCCGGCGGCGGGCGGGCGCCTGCTCGCGACCGGTGGCGTGATGCAATTCGAAGGCGCGGGGGGCGGCGGCCTCGTGCCGTGGGCGCTGATTGCCGGCTACGGCACGCGCGACGAAGTGGGCGGGGCGGCGTTCGCGACCCATCTCGACACCGGACATTTCGCCCTGCGCAGCGTCGGCGGCGCGGTCGGGCTGTACGACCGCCTCGAACTGTCGTTCGCCCGCCAGCACTTCGACCTCGGCGATACCGTGCCGGGCCAGGCCATCGAACAGAACATCGTCGGCGCCAAACTGAAACTCTGGGGCGATGCGGTCTATGACCAGGATCGGCCGTGGCCGCAGGTGGCGGCAGGCGTCCAGTACAAGCGCAACCTGGATTTCGCGGTGCCGGCGCTGCTCGGCGCTGCCGACCGGGATGGTGTCGATTTCTACCTCGCCGCGACCAAGGTCTACCTGGGGGGCGCACTTGGCCGCAATCTGCTCGTGAATCTCGCGACGCGCGCGACGCGCGCGAATCAGTTCGGCATCCTGGGGTTCGGCGGCGACCGCGAAGACGGTTACCGGCCACAGTTCGAAGGCAGTCTCGGCATGTTCCTGACGGACCGGTTCATCGTCGGCGGCGAGTACCGCACGCGTCCGAACAATCTCCGCTCGTTCGACGAAGAGCATGGCTTCGACGTGTTCGCGGCGTGGCTGCCGCACAAACAGGTCGCGCTGACGGCCGCCTATGTCGACCTCGGCCGCATTGCGGACAGGCCCGACCAGGACGCGTACTACCTGTCGTTGCAGCTCAGCTTCTGAGTGTCGATGCTTGGCCCGGACCGGGCGTGGCGGCTTTCAGCCCGCGCCGCTCGCGATCTGGCGCCGGCGATAGCCGGGATCGTCGAGTCCGTCGATCGGAATGAAGCGTGGCAGGGCCTTGAAGCGTGCAATCCACGCTTCGACCGCCGGATACGGGGACAGTGAAATGTCACCCATCGGCGCCAGCGCCACGTACGGAAAATTCGCGATGTCGGCAATCGTCGGCTGTGCACCGGTCAGCCATGCCTGGTGTTCGAGATGGGCATCGAGGATTTCGAGCGAGCGCCGACCCCGAATGCGCGCCTCATCGAGGCTGGCCTGAAACGTCGGCGGCAGTCCGTTGGCCGGAATGCCGAAGGACAGCAGCGCGCGCGCCGTGAACACGCCGTACTGCACCCAGCTCGCGGCGAACGCGAGCCATTCGGTGATCTCGGCCATGGCCGCCGGCCGCTGGGGATACCAGGGCTCCGCGCCGTGGCTCGACGCGAGGTAGACCAGGATCGCCGCCGAATCGCGCAGCGTCAGCGTGCCGTCCGTCATGGCCGGCACTTCGCCGCGCGGATTGATCGCGAGATAGGCCGGTTGATGTTGTTCGTCGGTCATCAGGTCGACATCGACGAGGCGATGGGGCAGGTCGAGAAACGACAGGAGCAGGCGAACCTTGTAGCTGTTGCCCGACTCGGGATGGGAATAGATCGTCAGCATGCTCGGATGTCCGTCGTCGGGGAGCGCCGCGGCAGGCGCGGGGTGGGCACGTCGCGTTGCCTGACTGCGGGCCGCGACAACGATGCGCCACGACGGATGGCCCTGCGGCCGCCCGCCGTGGTTGTCTGGGTCGTTGGCGTCAGCGCGGGCGCATGCCGCCGCCACCCCCATTGGGACGACGCGGTCCGCCATATCCGCCGCCACCGCCGCCACCCGGGCCCGGGGTGCGGGGCTTCGCCGGATTGACGCGCGCCGGACGGCCGTTCAGCGGCGCGCCATCGAGGGCCTTCACGGCAGCTTCTGCCTCATCCTGTTCCGGCATCTCCACGAAGCCGAAACCCTTCGAACGACCGGTCTCACGGTCCATGACGATCTTGGCCGAGGTCACGGCGCCATAGCGCTCGAAAGCGCTGCGCAATTCATCCTCGGTAATGGTGTACGGCAGATTGCCAACGTAGATATTCATAGGAAGCGGGTCCCCTCACGCTGCCATTGCTTGCACGACAATCGACCTGCACCCAACCAATGGCAGTGAAGTTGGGCATCGGCCCTGCAGCGCGAGGATGGCAGGTCTTGTATCGACGCTGCCCATCCCGAAACCTTGCGCGCATCGCGCCGGTTTCAGCTACCCGTTAGCGGTTGAATTGACTGTAGCAATTGAATCTGGAAACGACAATGAAATTCCACGCGGCCCGCGCGCGAATGCCGGCACGCACGGCGCGCCCCGGGTCACCCGTGCCGACGCCGTGTTGGCTGAGCACAGGGATGTGTTCAGGCTGAAGCGCCGACGGCGGCTGGCGCGCTGCGGCGCTGTTCCGCGGAACAGCGCCGGTCTCAGCGGCCTTTCTTGCCCGGCAGAGGCCGGCCGCCCGTCGCGCTGCGCGGCCCTGCGGGCCGACCACTGCGCTCGCGCGGCGGTGTCGGCATCCGGGGCAACCCGGTGTGCTGGGTGCGCAGATGACTGCCGGGCTTGCGCTGTCCTTCGGCCTGTTCCCCCATGCCTCGCGGCTGGAATGCAGGGACCAGTTTGCCCGGCCCGCTGCCGATCAGATCGCTGCGACCCATGCGCTGCAATGCCGCCCTCAACATCGGCCAGTTGTGTGGATCGTGGTAGCGCAGAAAGGCCTTGTGCAGACGGCGCACGCGCAGACCTTTCGGAATATGCACTTCCTCCGAGCGTCGGCTGACGCGATGCAGCGGATTCTTGCCGGAGTGATACATCGCGGTGGCCGTGGCCATCGGCGAGGGCAGGAACGCCTGCACCTGGTCGGCGCGAAAGCCGTTCTGCTTCAGCCACAGCGCCAGTTCCAGCATGTCTTCGTCACGTGTGCCGGGGTGCGCGGCGATGAAGTAGGGGATCAGGTACTGCTCTTTGCCGGCTGCCTGAGAATACTTGTCGAAGAGTTGTTTGAAGCGGTAGTAGGTGCCGACGCCCGGCTTCATCATTTTCGACAGCGGACCTTCGCCGATCGCTTCCGGTGCGATCTTCAGATATCCACCGACGTGATGCGTCGCCAGTTCGCGCACGTAGTCCGGTGATTCGATCGCCAGGTCATAGCGCACGCCGGAGGCGATCAACACCTTCTTGATGCCCGGCAGTGCACGTGCGCGTCGATACAGTTTGATCAGCGGCGCGTGATCGGTATCGAGGTTCGGACAGATGCCGGGATACACGCAGGACGGTTTGCGGCAGGCGGCTTCGATCTCGCGGCTCTTGCACGACAGGCGATACATGTTCGCCGTCGGCCCGCCGAGATCGGAGATCACGCCGGTGAAGCCGGGGACCTGATCGCGGATCGTCTCGATCTCGCGGATCACTGAATTCTCCGAGCGACTCTGGATGATCCGGCCTTCGTGTTCGGTGATCGAACAGAAGGTGCAGCCGCCGAAGCAGCCGCGCTGGATCGAGATCGAAAAACGGATCATCTCGTAGGCGGGAATTTTGGCGTCGCCGTAGACCGGATGCGGGCGACGCTGATAGGGCCGCTCGTAGACGCCGTCGAGTTCCTCGGTGGTCAGCGGGATCGGCGGCGGGTTCAGCCACACATCGATATCGCCGTGCGCCTGCACGAGCGCCCGCGCGTTGCCGGGATTCGCTTCGAGGTGCAGCACGCGCGAGGCGTGCGCATACAGCACCGGGTCGTCGCGCACCTGTTCAAAGGCCGGCAGGCGGATGGCGGAGCGCGCGCGATCGGCATTTCGCACGTCCCGTGCCGCGCGCACCATTCGCAGCGGAATCTGCGTGACGCCGGGTTCGGCGTTCTGCGGCGCGGGGCCGGCGGCCGCCGGCTCTTCCATCGCGTACGGGTCGACCGGCGGGTTCAGCTGGCCAGGTGTGTCGAGATGGGTGGAGTCGATTTCGATCCAGCCCTCGCGCGGGCCGCGCTGCACGAACGCGGTGCCGCGGATGTCCATCAGCTCGCCAACCGCGGCGCCACCGGCCAGCCGGTGCGCAATCTCGACGATTTGGCGCTCGCCGTTGCCGTACACCAGCAGGTCGGCTTTTGCATCGAGCAGCACCGAGCGGCGCACCTTTTCGGACCAGTAGTCGAAATGGGCGATGCGACGCAGGCTTGCCTCGATGCCGCCGACCACGACAGGGGTGTCCGGAAACGCTTCGCGTACGCGCTGCGAGTAGACGATGACCGAGCGATCCGGTCGTTTGCCGGCGATGCCTCCCGGCGTGTAGGCGTCGTCACTGCGCAGGCGGCGGTCCGACGTGTAGCGGTTGACCATCGAATCCATGTTGCCGGCCGTGATGCCGAAGAACAGCCGGGGTGCGCCGAGCACCTCGAACGCGCTGGTGTCCCGCCAGTCCGGCTGGGCAATCAGGCCGACGCGGAAACCCTGGGCTTCGAGCATGCGGCCGACGATGGCCATGCCGAAACTCGGATGATCGACGTAGGCGTCGCCGGTCACGATGATCACATCGCAGGCATCCCAGCCGAGCTCGTCCATTTCCTCGCGACTCATCGGCAGGAACGGGGCCGTGCCGAAGCGGGAGGCCCAGTACTTGCGGTAACCGAACAAAGGGGGGGCGCTGATCATGCGCGGCATCTTAACGGAAGTGTGCGGTGCAAATACCCGCGGGTCTCAGAGGTATGGTGCCGGACGGGGCAGGTTTCTTCGACCTGACGGCACTGGCGCGCGGCGCGGGCACGGCGCGGGCGACC
>LNFM01004540.1_pt1 | contig 25446 bp, 22 predicted proteins | sample 596031 | NCBI WGS metagenome assembly LNFM01 (sample SAMN04254537, study PRJNA301005) | activated carbon metagenome | isolation source: dual media filters at the Ann Arbor, Michigan drinking water treatment plant | place: USA: Ann Arbor | reverse complement strand
CAGGGGAAGTGGCAGAGACCCACTGTACCAGCGGTAATACGCCCCAAAAATTAAAAGAGCTGTTTGCATCACAAGGTGTCCAAGGCGGTGAGGCTCATGTCGCGTCAAAAGGCGGGGGATGGAGTTCGGCCTTCAACGTCACTCGCTTCAGAACATTCAAATGGACTCCGGGCAAGCAAGGCTACGAGTTCGGAGGCTGGACGCCGGTACGCGACTCTGACGTGATTGCCCAAAAAACGATGACGGTCAATTGCAGTATAGGACTAAGCACCTGCCGGGAAGAGACGACGCTGACCTTGCGACTGGCGGATGAGCCAGGCGCAACAGCATCTCCGCCAAGATAGATCACACCCAGGGGGGCCAGAAGGCTTTCTGGAGATTGGGCAGACGTTGTTTATTGAGCGCCTGCTTAGAACAAGAACTGCGTCCAGTCCCTTACCTCAGCCCCTGTCACCACCACTCCCAGCAGCGATCAGACCACCGTGCCCATACGAGTCTCATCGACGAACGTCTCAGTTGCATCGTCGATCGCCCGACCCTGGCGGCCTTTCGGAGGCAAGATAAACAACTGTTTCGGATCGATCTTGTCTTTCTTCTCCGGCGGCATGGCCATCTCATACGTCACCGGACGACGGTGATCCGCCATTTGCAGCTCGGGATTGTAGACACTGTTGAACTTCCACAACATCTTGATGAAGTTGGTCTGTCCCTTCATCAAGTGCCCTGCCGCAATCTTGGCTGTGCCCTTGAGCGCAGCCCAGCCCAGATGCTTCTTGTTTAAGACTTGTTGAGTCTTGACCAGTTCCGCGTAAAACTCCGGGAGCGGCATCTTGGTCGGCATCACGGCGTGCTGAATGTCAAAGAGGCGGTAATCTCGGGTGTGGAGCTTACGAGATTCCGTGAGCCAGCTCTCGGTGCCGGGATACGGAGTATTGACGCTGATATTGACGATCTCAGGAATATCGAGGCACCACTGCCGGATGACCTCAAATCGCTGCCGGTCCCAATCAGGATCAGCGATAAGATTGATGGCGACGGTGATCCCGAGGGACCGAGCGAATTCGAGGGCCTCGAAGTTTTTGCCCAACGAGATGCGCTTACGATGCATTTTGAGGCCTTCCGCATCGATGGCCTCCACACCCAAGAACATGTACTGCAGTCCCAGCGTCTTCCAAAATTGGAAGACTTCCTTGTTACGCAGCAGGACATCGCCGCGTGTCTCCATGTAGTACTGTTTCTTGATTCCTCGCCGCGCCACCGCTTCGCCGATCTCCATGCCCTGCTTGCCCTGGATGAAGGCGACATCGTCAACCAGAAAGATGCCTGGCTCTTGAACCTGCTCCAACTCCTCAACGGCCTTTTCAGGACTGACCATGCGATAACTGCGCCCATAAAAGGTCCAGGCGCTGCAGAAGGAACAATCCCAGGGACAACCTCGCGCAAATTCGACCGAGGCGCAAGGATCCAGCACTCCGATGAAGTACTTGTGCCGGTTGCGGAGGAGATCGCGGGCAGGACGCACATCGTCCAGATTCTCGATGAATTGCGGCGGTGGTCCTTCGCCATCAAGCGTCACCACCCCCGGGACTTTGGTGATCGCCCTGCGGTCCTGTTCAACCGCCATCAGTAATTTAGGAGCAGCCACCTCCCCTTCGCCCTTGAGGACGCAATCGATGGCACCGTTGCCGTGTTCCAAGAAATCCTTCGCTACAAATGAGGCACTATGGCCACCGACGAAGACGAAGCAGTTGGGCAACTCCTTCTTCGTGAGTTTGGCCAAGTCCACGATCTCCGGCACATTCGCCAAATAGTTGCAGCCGAATGCTACCACCTCTGGTTTCCAGGTGGTGATGAGCGCGAGGTAATCCTTCCAGGTGTCAGCCTGGAGGTCGATGAGACGAACCTCATGCCCGGCTTGGCGGACTGCCTGGGCCACCATCTCTAGACCGAGCGGCTCCAGACGTAGATAGATCTTGGTGTACATGAGCGGACCTGGATGGACTGCGAGGAACTTCATTGCTCCAAACCTCCTGGTCTATAGCACACTGGCCAGATACCAATTGTCCGAAGACGACGGAGAGATCCGGCCAGTGGATTGATCGTAATGTGGTAACGGATGCGGGGACGGATTTTGACAGAATGGAGGCATCGGCGCAACCGTTAAGTGCGCAAGACTTAAGATGATTCATGGAAGACCTTCCTCGACCCTCTGGATTTTCCGTGCCCCAGTCCGTACCATACGGACATGTTGCCGCTCGAGCGGACCCTGCGTCAGCGCATCACCGATCTCTTGACGGATACCCGGATGACCACAGAGCAACTGGCTCCCATGCTCAGGATTCCGGAACGACAGGTGGAGGAGCACTTGGCGCATGTGGTAAAAACGGTGTCTCGGGACCGTTCACGGCGGTTTGTCCTTGAACCGTCGATCTGTTTGGATTGTCGATTTATGTTCCGTGATCGCACGAGATTGACACGACCAAGCCGCTGCCCACAATGCCGAAGCGAAGGGATCTCCGCCCCACGCTACGGAATCGATTGTCTCAGATCAGGATCGACTCACGCGAACACAAAGGTGTCACGGCGAAGAGACGCCTGGAAAGGGTGACTATGATAACCGCACGACTTGTCCTCTGTGCCCTCTGCTTGATGCTGCTCGGCTGCTCCGACCAAAAAGCGAACGAGCTGTTTGAAACGGCAGCCTTCGAAGAAAACCAAGGGAATGTCCCCCATGCCAAGCAGCTCTACCAAGAACTGGTGAATCTGTACCCATCGACTAAAGTGGCTGAAATCGCTCGGGCACGGCTTGCCGATCTAGACAGCAGAAAATAGACGCTGCTGCCTTGCAGGCACGTTGGTAGTGGTGGCACCTCAGTAAGGCTCTTTCAATACCTGAGGCTCAGCGGCCTTGCCTACGGAGAGGCGCGTCTTGGCTCGCCTCGCTGAGTTGGCGAAGCGGGCGCGCCGGGGTCGGGCGGGTGAGAACAGCGGACTTTGTGCACATCCTGCATGGCTGTCCAGCGTCGTCTTAACCCTCGATGCTCGTAATGGCTACAGGGGCGGCATGAATTGTTTCGCAGCCTGCTCGGCAAGGGTCAGTCTGACGGCGTCATGAATGAACCGACGCCTCCGGCCTTTCTCGAGGATGCCATGGGAAAAAGGCATTGGTCGTCGCCTGATAGGCTTTATACTCTTCTCCACGGCTTACAAGGGCTTGCTCTTCCGCCCGTGGAATGCCAGTCACTCTGTACAGTAACCAGCCCATCCCGATCGGACCAATCCAGGTGTATAACCAGCCGGGTGCTCCCATCGTCATGACGACATACGAGCACCAGTGCAGCCAGTCGAAAAAGTAATTCGGGTGGCGGGAGTAGTGCCACAGCCCCTCTCTGCAGACGCGACCTTCATTCCTTGGATCGGCACGGAAATGAGCAAGCTGCCGGTCTGCCTTTGCTTCACCAGCCACGGCCACGCTCCAGATCAGCAATCCGACCATCTCGACCACTGAAGATGGAATACGGGTATTCCAGAGCACCACCAGAAACGGAAGGGAAAAAACCGCTACGGACAGCGCCTTCCATTGAAAATACACAAACATATTCACCGACTCTGCATCACCCCATTTTTGTCGCAGGCGGCGATAGCGGCCGTCCTCCGGTTGCCCAGTCATGCGTTGGGAATAAATGTGGAGTCCCAGACGGCCGGCATAGAGCAAGACCAGCATCGCAGTGAGCAGGATGCGCTCGACTCCGGCGGGAGCCTGCGTCATATACGACAACACCGCGGCGATCAGCCCCGCACACCACGCGACGTCGACGATCGCAGCATTTTTTGTCTTCCGCTGCACAACCCACAGGAAACCCATGACGACCGCCATGACGACATAGGTGATCACGACAAGCTGCAACGGATCCGATACGTCTATTCCTTCTTCTGGTCCCATCATTCCTTCCCTTTATGACCAACTCGGTTCATAGTCCCATACGTCGACGCCTTGGCGCTTCCGATTCTTCAACCAACTGCGAAACCCTGGGATAGGAAACGACAAGAGTGCCTGGATTTTTTCACAGTTCAATGAAAGATCCGCAGGCCTGGGGGCACCGGCATGATCTCCAGCGGATCCTTCAATCAGATGGCCTTGCAGCTCCGGATACCACTGCAGCAGCGCCTGTCCGATCTCCCAACGTGACAGCCGTTCTCGTCCACCGAGATGGTAGAGACCAGGCGCGCCTTTGTCGAGTAATTCCCACACCGAGCGGGCAATGGCCCCAGCCGGCAACGGGCAGCGGAATTCATCGCCATAAAGCGTCACCTTCTTACCAGCCTTCACCGATCGGCACATATCTTCTACAAAACTTCGATCGCCATGCTGTGAGGCACCCGCCGTGAGGACGATCCGGACGCCGTGTGGGCGGTATTCTCCAACACGCGCTGTTCCGCTTCAAGCTTCGTCTGGCCATAGATATTGATCGGATTGGGCTCATCGGCCTCCTGGTACCAACTAGCCTTGCCGTCGAATACTTCCCCGCTCGACAAGAAGATAAAGGGAATGTCCCGGGAGAGTCGCGCCAGATACGCCGTGGTGTCCACATTTATACGACGGGCTACGTGAGGATTTCGCTCGCACTCTGTCGTTCGACTTAGTGCCGCGCAGTGGATGACTGCGTTGGGCTTGAGACGCTGCCACACCTGTTCGGCGGCGGCGTGATCCGTGAGATCAAGGTCGGCGCGGCTGAGGGCACAGACCTCCCACCCGGGCGCCCATCGAGCGGCGGACCTCACGAAGTACTGTCCTATCAGTCCTGCCGTTCCGGTGACGATGACACGTGGCTTCATAGTGCGTCAATGGGGAAAGCGCGTACGTAGCAACAGCCTCAAGCAAGCCATCTGGAGCATTGATCGCTGTTTATGATGCCCATTCTGATGTGTCATCGATGCGCATCGACCCAAATTGAAGACCGCAGATTGTACGACTTCAGGCTGTTAGTTTGGAAGATGCGCTACGCGATGAGTAGTCTGTATCGGGCGGGTTCGCCAGGGCCTACCGCCACACGTTCACATGCAGGCTGGCACTGAGGTCGAGAATGGGGGGAGGTGCTTAGTCACTGCGGTTCCCTCATGACTAGGCTGCTTTCGATTCCGTCTCGGCTGGGACCTGGCCATGCGGCAGCCAGCGATTCAGGACCGTTGCAAGGGATTTGCTCGTGACCGGCTTGCTGATGAAGTCATCCATGCCGACCGCAAAACATCGATCACGGTCCTCCTTCATGGCGTTGGCCGTCATCGCAATGATCGGCAGATGTGGCGGCTTGTCGCCGGCGCGCTGAAGACTCGCCTCCTGATTCCTGATCACCCTTGTCGCTTCAAAACCATCCATTTCAGGCATCTGACAGTCCATAAACACCAGCGCGTACGGAATCTGTGCGAGCGACTCAACGGCTTCTCGCCCGTTTGCCGCCACGTTCACACGATACCCGAGTTTCTCAATCATATTCGCCGCGACCTTTTGATTGACCGGATTGTCCTCTACTACCAGGACCAGCGGCCGGGACTGCATCATGGCCTCCGCCACCGTATGCTGCGTAATAATCGTAGTCGATGGTTGATCGACTGTCCCAGTGGTACCAGGCGTATATCCCAATACGAGGCTGAGACACTCGAACACCAACGATTAGCGGATCGGTTTCGTCAGGTAGGCATGGATACCAGCATCCTGCGCCGCTTTGGCGGCTCCACGCTTGCCGACTGATGTCAGAAGTACCAGACGCGTGGCGCTGATCGCGTAATCGGACTTTATCTGCCTAGCTAATTCTAGACCGTCCATACCCGGCATTTGCATATCCACAATAGCTAAGTCGAATGGGGTCTGACGCGCCGCTGCACCTCGTAGGCACTGCAAAGCGTGGATCCCACTTTCCGCGCTTTCGTACGTGACACCCCTCCCGTCGAGGTAGTGCTCAAGCACCCTCCTATTCGTCGCATGATCGTCGACTATCAAGATTCTTCGGCCTTTGAGCGCCACCGTTGGCAGTGTGGCTTGCTGGGTTCCCTCTGGTTGGAGATAAAAGGGCACGGCGAACCAAAAGATACTGCCGACGCCGACCTGGCTATCCACACCGATGCGCCCGCCGATCAGTTCCACAAGCCTTTGGCAAATGGCAAGCCCGAGGCCGGTACCTCCATATTTCCTCGTGGTGGAACCATCAGCCTGAGAGAAGGATTGAAAAAGTTTCGCCTGTTGCTCCGGCGAAATACCGATTCCGGTATCCGAGACCTCAACTCGAAACCATCGACGCGATGGATTCAGGCTTACCGGTGTGACGCGCTCATGCTCATCCGACGCACTGACGGTCACGACGATTTCGCCCTGTTCCGTGAACTTGATGGCATTGCCGATCAGATTCACCAGAATCTGACGCAGGCGACCGGGATCACCTCGTAATAACGTCGGTACACCTGCTTGCACAAGGCAGGTGAGTTCCAGACCCTTGTCATAGGCCCGTGCTCCGAGCAGACTGAGTGCATCCTCCACCGTGGTGTGGAGGTCGAAATTGACGTTCTCCAGATCGAGCTTGCCAGCTTCGATTTTTGAGAAGTCGAGGATCTCGTTGATAATGTCCAACAGATGTTCCCCTGATAGTCGTACTGTCTCCGCGTATTCGCGCTGTTGAGGATTCAGCGGTGTATCGAGCAGCAGCCCTGTCATGCCAATGACGCCGTTCATCGGCGTCCGAATCTCATGACTCATCGTGGCCAGGAAATCTGCCTTAATCTTGACGGCCTCAAGGGCTTTGTCCCGGGCGACGGCGAGTTCCCTGTTCTTCTGTTCAAGATCCTGCGCGGCATGGGCCAGTGCCCTCTCCGACAGCTTGCGCTCCGTGATGTCGGTCATCGTGCCCATCATGCGGAGTGGGCGGCCCTGCTCATCCCACTGCACGACCTTCCCCCGCATTGCGAACCATTTCCACTCACCTGAGCGGTGGCGGACCCGGTGTTCGACCATGTAACCGGGGCTTTCCCCTGCCAAGTGATCATTCAGCGCCTGCTCGACCCCAGAGCGGTCATCGTCATGAATACGGTTTTTCCAATCGTATATGTTGTTCAGAGTAATGTCCTGGTCGTCAAGGCCCAAGAGACGAACCCAACTGGGACTGTAATAGGCCTGCAGCGTCAAGGGATTCCAGTCCCACAAGCCATCTGTGGCAACATCCAGCGTGAGTCGGAGACGGGACTCGCTTGCCCGGAGCGCTTCTTCGACCCGTTTTCGTTCAGTGACATCGGTGGCCACTCCAAGGACCATGCTTGCCGCTCCATGCTCATTGAGAATCGGCCGTTTGACGGTCTGCAGCCAGCGGACGGTTCCGGTGGCATCCGTGATCTTCTCTTCCGGGGTAGACCATTCCTGCAAGGAATCCATGACTTGTAGATCCTTCCGGCGGAAGAACTCCACCTCGGACTGATCGGGGTTGAAGTCGGCATCAGTCTTGCCGATCAGGTGCTCCACCGTCGTCCCATAGGCTTCGGCCACGGCCTGATTGGCCAGGGTGAACCGGCCCTCTCGGTCTTTCGCAAAAATGAAGTTGGGGGCCGTATCGATGATCTGACGAATGAAGGCGTGCGATCGCTGACGCTCGTCCGCATGACGCGTTTGGTCGGCCAGGTATCGGGCTCGTTCGACCTCGATCGCGACGCGTTGGCCGAATACCCGCAACAGCTCCTGCTCTTCCTCGGTAAACACACGGGGCTTGTCGTCCAACAGACAGGTGACCGCCACGACCTGGCCATGACTGTCGAGCGCGGGGAACCCGCAGTACGACACGGCTTGGTGGTCCCGCAGGAAGGAGGCCTGAGGGAACCGCTCCATAACACGGTCGAAGAGGCGCAACTCCTTGTCCTGCTCCACGGTAGCGCACGGGGTGATGGCCAGCGGACATCGGCCCGCGTCGCGCACCACCTCACCATTGAGGTAGACCGCCTTGAAATAGAGCTCGGGCCCGACTACTTCGGAAAGGCAGACAACACGCACCTTGAACAACTCCCCGATCATCCGTACGACCCGCTCAAAGATCTCTGTGGGATCGCCGCACAGGGTCAGGCTGAGTTCAGACAGTTTCTTCAACTGCTCAAGACGAGTGGCTTCACGTTGGGCTAGACCTATGGACTCGGTCACATCCTGGGCGGTGCCGAATGATCGTTGGGGCTGCCCCGCCGCATCGTAGATGGTCTCGCACCGTTCCTGGACGTATTTCACACGCCCGTCCGGCATGAGCAGGCGATGCACGATCTCGTAGGGTGTCTTGTCCCGTACCGAGTCGGTATAGGCGTGATGGACGGCAGAACGGTCGTCCGGATGCACCAGGTCCAGAAACGCCTCGTAGGAGGCCCCGAATCGCTCACGATCGAGTTCGAAAATCCGGTAAATCTCGTCGGACCAGTCCAGATGGTTCGTTGTGAGATCCAATTCCCAGCTGCCGATGTGCGCGAGCCGCTGGGCCTCCTTCAATTGGGCTTCGCTCTTTCGGAGGGCTTCCTCCACCCGTTTGCGGGCGGTGATGTCGCGGACGATGGCTACGAAGAGTGGGTCTCCTCCTTCCTGTCGCACTAGTTGCAGGACGATTTCCACGGGGATGTCGTGGCCGTCCTTGTGCCGGTGAAGGGTTTCGAAGTTCAAGGACGGCCACGTGCCGTCGATGAGCGGCTGCACCATCGCCCGGAAACGGTCCAGAGTGAAGTCGGGCTTGATGTCGAGGGGGGTCATGGCGAACAGTTCGGCTTCGCTGTAGCCGACTTGCTCACAGGCGCCGTGGTTGCAGTAGGTGAAGCGCAGGGTATTGGGGTGGAACATGAATACGCAGTCCAGCGTCTGATCGAGGATGGATTTGAACCGCGCGAGCGCTGTGTCACGCTCCCTCAGGTCCTGGTCCACCCATTTGCGTTCGGTGATATCGTGAGTCACAGCAAGATGCTCTGTGTGGCCCGTCACCGGATTGTGAAAAATGGGACTGCGTGGGTTTCCATCCATCGTCTCGTCCTCTTGAACCCTTGAATCTCACACTGAAGCGTTCGCGTTGCCCCCTTGATCACCGCCTGGTGCATGTCGATGAATGAAGCCCGACGCTCGGGTGTTATCACATCGAATACACAGCGTCTTATCGCATGCTCCTCATCCAGATCAATCATGCACAGACCAGCCGGGTTTGGAAGCCAGATGCCCACAAGCGCCATCACGAGAAGAGCCTATTATGCCTCAGAGACAAGCACACCATGCACTGAGATGAGGACGTTCCTTGTCAATATCTTTTCGGACATCGCTGACGATTCTTGAGAGGGCGAGCGGAATCTGGGGTCTATCGAGCGGTCGAGCACCCGCGGGGACAGTGGAGATCGTGCGGATCGGCGGCAGAGTGCGTGGGCTAGCCCGCATTATTCATGACAGTTCATGACGAAACCGACGAGGCGCCAGACGAGACGGGCACGAGGAGCTCCGAGAGACCGAGGCATACTTGAAATAATATATTGAGGCCACGAGGGGCGAGCCTGCCCGCTGGCATGCCGAGTAGCCGCATGCCAGCTTGTCGCAGCGGCGTGTCGGCAGTTGCAATAGAAGCGCTCATGAATAATGCGGGCCAGGGATCACTGCGACGAGCGAACGGCGCTTATCCTCGGGTCAGCTTGCGATACCGTATCCGGTGTGGCTGATCGGCGTCTTTGCCCAAGCGTCTCTTCCGATCCGCTTCGTAGTCGCTGTAATTGCCTTCGAACCAGACCACCTTACTGTCGCCTTCAAAAGCAAGGATGTGGGTGGCCAGGCGGTCGAGGAACCAGCGGTCGTGGCTGCTGATCACGGCGCAGCCGGCGAAATTTTCCAGGCCTTCTTCCAGCGCACGCAAGGTATTCACGTCGAGATCGTTCGTCGGCTCGTCGAGGATGATGAGGTTCGCGCCCTCTTTCAGCATGCGCGCAAGATGCACCCGATTGCGCTCGCCGCCTGAGAGATCCTGCACCTTTTTCTGCTGATCCGTCCCGGCGAAGTTGAAGCGGGCACAGTAGCCGCGGGCATTGACCTCCGCCTTCCCGAGCTTGATCGTGTCCTGACCCTCCGAAATGATCTCGTACACGGTCTTGTTGCCGTCCAAGCTCCGATCCTGATCCACATAGCCGAGCTTGACCGTCTCACCGATCTTGATCGATCCGGCATCCGGCTTTTCCTTGCCGATAATCATCTTGAACATCGTCGTCTTACCCGCGCCGTTCGGCCCGACCACCCCGACGATGCCGCCCTTCGGCAGGTTGAAATTCACTTTCTCGTAGAGCACGTTGTCGCCGAAGGCTTTGCTGATGCCGTTGGCTTCAATGACGACATCGCCGAGCCGAGGTCCTGGGGGAATATAGATCTCCAAATCATCCGCCACTTGGTCCTGCTTCTGATTCACCAGTTCCTCATAGCGGTTCAAACGCGCCTTGCCCTTCGACTGCCGCGCCTTCGGCGACATCCGGATCCATTCCAACTCGTGTTCGAGCGTCTTCTTCCGCTTCGACTCCGCCTTCTCCTCTTTTTCTAGTCGATCCTTCTTCTGTTCCAACCACGAGCTGTAATTCCCTTGGAACGGAATCCCATGGCCTCTGTCTAACTCCAAAATCCACCCAGCCACATTGTCCAGGAAGTACCGGTCGTGCGTCACAGCAATGACCGTACCCTTGTACTGTTGCAGATGCTGTTCGAGCCACTGGACCGATTCGGCATCAAGATGGTTCGTCGGCTCGTCGAGTAACAGAATATCCGGCTCTTGGATCATCAGGCGGCAGAGCGCGACCCGGCGCTTTTCTCCACCGGACAGCGTCCCCACCTTCTGATCAGCGGGCGGACAGCGCAAGGCATCCATGGCAAGGTCGAGTTGATTTTCCAGTTCCCAGCCGTTGGCGGCCTCGATCTTCTCTTGCAGTTGGGCCTGCTTGTCGATCAGCTTTTCCATTTCATCAGGACCGACTTCGCCCATCTTATTGCTGACGGCTTCGTACTCATGCATCAGCGCGACGAGTTCAGCTTTCCCCTCTTCGACCACTTCCTTGACCGTCTTGTTCGGGTCCAGCTGCGGTTCCTGTTCCAGCAGGCCGACGCTGTAGCCTTTCGACCGCGTAATTTCTCCGGTATAGTTCGGATCGGCCCCTGCGATGATCTTGAGCAGCGAGCTCTTGCCTGAACCATTCAGACCCAGAACACCGATCTTCGCGCCGTAGTAGAAGCCCAGGTAGATCTCTCGCAGCACCTGCCGCTTCGGCGGATAGACCTTTCCCACATTGACGAGTGAAAAAATAACCTGCTTATCGTTCGTTGCCATTCGTTCCCCTATCGAGTTAGTGATCTACGGCTTCGCTGAACAACACACTCTCCTCTTGGCATTCGTGCACGAGCCGCCTACAGCGAATGCAGGACTGGGAGTCCGGCGTTCACCTGAGCGGCCAAGCCGGCCAAGCTGGCTCTGACTTCTGCTTCGGTGCGCACTGGGCTGGCAAATGCCACACGCCCGCCCTGCATCCGGCCAGGAGTGGTCAACCGAAGATGAAACCCGAGCCGATCCAAGGCGGTCACCGTCGCCTGCTGCGCCTCCACATCGCCTAATGCACGAGCCAACAGTAACAATGTCTCTGCCTGCTCGGTATTGAGCTCGCGGATCAGGCTCGAGGATGCATCCGCAAGCGGGTCCACGGATGCCACGGCATAGTCAGCCGGTGTCATCCAACCCATCGATCCAAACCCTCCGACAAAGTAAATCTCCGCGAGGGCCATGCGGAAGAAACCGAAATCTTGGTAGTCCACCCAGTAGGAGGCATTGGCATGACGGTCCAGGTAGCACGCGCGAACCTCAGCGTTCTCCTCCTTTGGCACTTTAGTCACGGAGCCCATCAACGTGACCCGGGCCGCCCCAAGGGGATCGACCCTGCTCTCAGGCGGAGTCACCAATAAGCTGGCACGTGGATCCCCCAGAAGGTTTTGCGTATGCATCGCCATCGTGCTGATCAGAAAGACCGGTTGCCCCTGAACATCCAACCCATAGGGCATCACCGACCCAAAGGGCCAGCCTGGCTGCTTGCGTGAGAGTGTCGACAGACTGCCGGTCTGCTGCAAGTACACCAGCGTCTTGGCCCGCTCCGCATGAGATGGTTCAGGAACATCAGGACCGTCTGAATCCGGCCCGCTGTTATGTTGTCGTGATAAGGACATAAGAAGATCGTGTGCCGACAGCCAATGAAATAAATGGACTGACACATTACCCGGATCTGTCGGACATTTCCACTGAGAGCGCAGTCAGGGCAGGGAATTCTGCGATGTGCATCTCACACGTGGACGCAGAAAGAAGGAGACTCATGCGAGAAAGACCCTCCTTCGCCTGCTACAGGCTTCGCTTCTGGACCCGATTGAGATCCAGCTCGAACGGCATATCCGGCTATACTCTGTGATCGTGCTGCCTTGAGCAACACTCCGCATTGCGGTATCGTACCGCTCCGATTTGCCAACTGGGAGGCTGCCTCGGATGCCTACCGTCTTTCTGAGCTATTCCCGAGAGGACCTTCCCCTCATCAAGCAGCTTGAGGCACAGCTCAAGTCACATTCTGAGATTTCCATCTGGCGCGACCAGGAGAAAATCTACGGCGGGCAGAAATGGCCGAAGGTGCTGGGCGAGGCCATTGCGGACCGAGATGTGTTTCTCCTGGCCTGGTCGAAGAACGCAGCCGCCTCACATTTTGTCGAGCTGGAATGGAATACCGCCATCGCGCTTAAGAAAACGATTGTGCCCTGCCTGCTCGATGATACGACGCTAGCCCCAATTCTTAGCGCGCTTCATGGCCATCGTCTGGATGACATGAATGGACTAAGCAACTCTCTCCGAGCCGCGCCGCTTGTCGATGCAGAAAGACGAGGGCCGGTCATTCGGAAACTGAACGAGATCACCGCAACAGAAGAGACAGTCGTGCTCGCACAGGCCAAGTCCGTCTTTGCCCAGCAACAATGGACAGTGCATGGCAACGTCTACCAGGCCGGTGGCGATATTCACATTCACGGGGAGCCCTCCAGACCAACCGGGGTGGAGAAAGCCAAACCGCTTGTCGAAAATTGGCAGGCCTGGGTTGCCATTATTGGCGTCATTTTGGCTGCGATTGTTGCAGCTCTCCAGATCCAGGATAGAATCTGGCCATCAGAACCCCTTACCACGCCTTCATCCATTCCCACTGAAGGCCAAACTACACAGTTCGTTGATCAATCGGTAGCCGGCACTATTTTTGATGAAGGCGATAAGCGTCTGCCTGGCGTACTAGTCAAACTACCGGAATTCAATAAGAGTGTCGTATCGGATCAAAACGGACGATATCAGTTCGTCATCACGGCGCGTCGAAGCCAACAGGTCGAATTACTGGCAGAGAAGAACGATTACGAACCTATGGAGCGGTTTGTCAGCTTAGGAAATGAACATAACGATTTCACGATGCAGAGGATCCATCGATGAAATATCGGATTTTTATCTATCTCTCCATCATGACAATGTTCTTTCTTCCCAAGCAACTGTTGGCTGAAGACATAAAGGGTAAGGTGGTCTTCGTTGGAAAACATGATGAGACCACGCCAGCGGTCGGCATTGATGTCGTGATCAATGAAACAGGAGATTCGGGGAAGACGAAAGCTGGTGGTTTGTTTCGTATCTCATTGCCACAAAAACTGAAGGCAAGAGGCTCTGTGACACTATCCGTGTCGAAACCAGGGTGGGTCATTCAATATCCGTTGGATGGCGAAACTCCGATCCCGACGAATCTCGATATGCTTATACATGTCCGACTCGTGCCCAAGGGATCTAAGAAACTGTGGTCGGCGGATCGGATTGAAAAATTCATCCGCGATACGGCGGAGAAGGCCAAGGAACAGTTTCGGGCATCAGGCAAACCACAAACACCGGATTTTCCCCGCTACATAAAAGAGTGGGCAGTGCGGTACGGACTGAGCTCACAACAGGCAAGAGAAGAAATTGCTAAATGGGTGTCTGAAGCAAAAGAGAAACATGACCCCTATCAGCTTGGCTTGGCTGCATAGGCGAGGAAGAATTTCCGTGAGGCTAGCAACTTTTTTGAAACTTCAGCTGAGGAGAGGCTTCGCCGGGCTCACGAGGCATCATCTACGGCCATGCGGTTCACCCAAGAGGCCATTCGTGACTATCAATTGGCGGGCAATGCACACCTAAGTAATTATCGCTTCGATCAAGCCCTCGTCAACTATCAAAAGGCAAGGGAACTAATTCCACAAGAGGTTCAACCATATGAGTGGGCCTACCTGACCGTCTTGATGGGAATTGTTGAACACGAAATTGGTATTCGTGCAGAGGGAAAGCAGATTCAAAACCATTTAGATAGTTCGGTTGCGGCCTATCGAACCGCGTTGACAGTTTTCACCAGGGAGACTTTCCCTCAGGCCTGGGCGTGGACCCATACCAATCTTGGGGATGTGCTCCGCAACCAAGGTATACGGACTTTTGGCGAAGGCGGTGCCTCCCTACTCACCCAAGCGCTCGCAGCTCATCGCGAAGCCTTGACTGTCTTTACCAAAGAAGCCTTCCCTTATGACTGGGCCTGGACCCAAACTAGTCTAGCCCAAGTGTTATACACACAGAGCGTATCCACCAAGGGTGAGGCCTCCACTTCCCTACTCACCCAAGCGGTCGAAGCCCATCGCGCGGCATTGACGGTCTTCACCAAAGAGGCCCTTCCGCACGCATGGGCGAGAACCCAGGCCCATTTGGGCTTCCTGCGCCGCAGCCAAAGTGCGAAGGCCCTCGGCGAGGCCTCCACTGCTCTGCTCACCCAAGCGGTCGTAGCTCATCGCGAGGCCTTGACCGTCTTTACCAAAGAAGCCTCCCCTTATGACTGGGCCTGGACCCAGCATAGCCTTGGCCTCGTGCTCCTGGAACTGGGAAGTGATACTACTGGTGAGGCTGGTACCACCCTCGTCCGCCAAGCGGTCGAAGCCCATCGCGCGGCATTGACGGTCTTCACCAACGAAGCTTTTCCGCAAGACTGGGCCTGGATCCAGACTAGTCTCGGCAATGCACTGCGTGAACAGAGTACACATGCCACCGGCGAAAGTGCTAATTCACTGCTCACCCAGGCAGTCGAAGCTCAACATGCGGCCTTGACGGTCTTTACTAAAGAAGCCCTTCCCCAAGACTGGGCGAAAACCCAAATTAACCTCGGCGATGTGCTTGGCCAACAAGGTGCCCATATCGTTGGAGATAACCATGCCATCTTTTTATCACAAGCAATTGAGGCCTATCGCGCGGCATTGACAATCTTCACCGAAGACAATTTCCCCCAACACTGGGCCACCACCCAGAGCAACATGGGCCAAGTGGTGTACCATCAAGCTACACATGCCGATGGCGAAACCCGTACTTCCCTGTTCGCACAAGCGGTCGAAGCCTATCACGCCGCCCTGACCGTCTTCACTGAAGAGACATTTCCCAAAAACTGGGCCACCAATCAGATCCAGCTCGGCAATGTACTGCGCGACCAAAGCACGCATACCAGAGGTGAGGCCGGAGTTCTCCTCCAATCACAAGCGATCGCAGCCTACCAGGCAGCGTTAGCGGTCCTTCCAAAGGATGGGCTCTTGTGGTCTTTGGTCAAGTACAATCTGTTCGTAGCGCAACGCCAGCAGGAGTTTCACCGCAGACTCAATCAGGCGAATCCAGAGATGCCTCACTAGTGCTTGCATGATTAGGAGAGAGAGATTCCGATAGAACCGATCCGCCTGAATGGCACAGATGTACATCATTTTCCATACCACCTCTGTAGATCCTGACGATTGCACGTCCCAGAATTCCACGTGCTCGTGACGAAGCCACTCTGCAATCTGAAATTTTCAGACTATAATCCTCCTTACCTGCAATCCCCACATCGACAGGAGAGGTCATGCCGGAAACCATCTCGGTTCAGTGCTGCATAGCCGGCGGAGGGCCGGCGGGGATGATGCTGGGCCTGCTGTTAGCTCGAGCCGGCGTCTCGGTGCTCGTCCTCGAAAAGCACGCGGATTTTCTTCGTGATTTTCGCGGCGACACCTTGCACCCCTCAACATTGGAGATCATGCACGAATTGGGGATTCTCGAACGATTCCTGCAGTTGCCCCACCAAAAAGTATCTCGGATCAATGCACGGTTTGGGGATCTGGAATTCACGGTGGCGGACTTCTCGCATTTACCGACTCAGTGCCGCTACGTTGCCTTCATCCCGCAGTGGGACTTTCTTAACTTTCTCGTGGAGGTGGGGAGCCAGTATTCCACCTTTCACGTCCGCATGAGTGCGGAAGTCACGGACCTGATCGAGCGTGACGGTGCTGTCATTGGGCTTCACACTGACACGCCTGCTGGGCCACTGGAGGTTCGCGCCACACTCGTTGTGGGAGCCGATGGTCGACACTCTATTGTCCGCAAACGAGCGGGGCTTTCGGTAGAAGAACTCGGCGCGCCTATGGATGTGCTCTGGTTCCGATTATCACGCAAGCCCAGCGACCCGGTCGATCCGATGGGTCGCTTCGATACCGGTCGAATCTTCATCATGTTAAACCGGGGTGACTACTGGCAATGCGGCTTTGTCATTGCCAAAGGGTCGCTGGGTCAGATTCGAGCGCAAGGCCTCCCGCTGTTCCGCGGGAGTGTGGCGAAGCTGGCTCCATTTGCCGCAGACCGCATCCTGGAACTGCACGACTGGGAACTGATAAAATTGCTGACCGTTCAAGTCGATCGGTTGCGTCAGTGGTATAAACCCGGTCTCCTCTGTATCGGAGACGCGGCCCATGCCATGTCTCCGGTCGGGGGAGTTGGTATTAATCTAGCGATTCAGGACGCGGTGGCGACAGGGAATCTCTTGTGGAAACCGTTGCGCAATGGGCACGTGACTGAAGCGGATTTAGCCAAGGTGCAAGCCCGCCGCGCCTGGCCCACCGAGATGACGCAGCGAGTCCAGCTCACTGTCCAGAACCGCGTCATCAGACGTGTGCTGGATAGCACAGTTCCACTGACGCCTCCTTATGCCCTCCGGCTGCTTGCACGATTCCCCTTTCTTCGCCGCATCCCCGCCAGGATGATCGGCCTTGGAGTGAGGCCTGAACATGTGCGGACACCGGTCGAATAGCCCACGCTGCGGTTTGGAGCAAGTCGGATGGCCAGTTTAGGACAGAGAACATGTCTTAGGAGTCTGCTCTAGAGTCTAGATCGGTCAGATCCCCAGCTCCTCCGATAGCCGCACTTCGGATTCGTCGAGGATTTCCTCTAGGCAGGTAAAGCAGAAAAAGGGAAACCGGTCGATGGGGATGGCGCAGACTTCACCCACCGGCGATTCGTCCATGGCAGGACCACCACATTCTTTGTGAATCAAAACCATCAGGTCTCCCTCGACGCCAACAGGCTCCACACTTTTTTGCCGAACATTGGCATGCTTGTCAGAATTGAGACAAATCAGTATCCTGGTACGTACGCATCAGAGAACCAACTATGACCACGATTGACGTTCTGAAGATCAAACGCAACGACATCCTCCGACTCGCCTCACAACATGGCGCGCACCATGTCCGTGTGTTTGGATCGGTTGCCCGCGGTGAAGCAGGACCGGCCAGCGACGTTGACCTCCTGGTGCAGATGGACAGCGGACGCAGCCTATTGGATTTGATTGGACTGACTCAGGAACTGGAATCCATCCTGCAGCGCAAAGTCGATGTCCTCACGGATGAAGGCCTCAGCCCTTATCTTAAAGAGCGCATCCAGGCCGAAGCCGTCCCACTATGAAGGACGATCGCATCTACCTCTTCCACATTCGGGACGCCATTCAGCATATTCTCACCTACACTGAGGCCGGCCGGGATAGCTTCTTTGCCGACCGCAAGACCCAGGATGCAGTTGTGCGCAATCTGGAAATTATCGGCGAAGCGACAAAACACCTGTCCCAGGCACTCAAAGACGCTCATCCAGATATTTCATGGAAGCCCATCGCCGGGATGCGGGACAAACTCATCCACGACTATTTCGGTATCAATCTGCAATTGGTCTGGGATGTGGTCGAGCGAGACTTACCGACGTTGAAGATCAGGATCGCACAACTTCTCACGTCCCTTGAGAAGAAGCCATCATCATAATCTAGGATCTGTCAGATCCCCAACTCTTCCGACAACCGCACTTCGGATTCATCGAGGATTTCTTCCAGGCAGGTAAAACAAGAGAAGGGAAACCGGTCGATGGGGATGGCGCAGACTTCACCCACCGGCGATTCGTCCAAGGCGGGACCACCACATTCTTTGTGGATGAGCACAAGCATTACGTCTCCCTCATGACCAATCGGCGAAAGAGCTCCAGATGTTCAGGACTACTCAATCGATGGTCGCCTGGAATCAGTCTGAGATCAAGTGGAAAACTGGGATCGCGACGACGCAGTTCATCGGCAAACCGCCGGCTCCCATCCGGAGAAATGACAATATCGTCCTGTCCATGAAGAATCGTCGTCTTGACGTGACGGGTGATGTCACATGTCTTGGCCCAGTACTGTTCGCTTTCCTCCACCCACGTCCAGGACAAGGGCCAATCCCGATGTACCGGATCATCGTCCCACGGCATCCATCCGGCGGTATGCCAGTCGTGGAGCCGTTCCTTGGGGATGGCCTTGGCCCGCTCACCCATCATGTTGAACGCCGGTGCGATCAAGATGAGTTCTTCCACGCTAGGAAACTCCTGCGCGACCAACCAGGCGATCCAACTGCCAAGCGAATTGCCTACGATGGTGACGGGTGGCCCAGCCTCTATCGACTTCACCACTGTCCGTGCATCGGCAATCCAATCGGAGAATGTGTAGTCCGTGAACAGGCCTTCCGAATCGCCAAACCCTCGCACATCGTAACAACAAAACCCCCACCCCTTTTCCTGACACCATTGCGCGATCGCCTTACTCTTGTTGCCCCACCGCTTGGACAGAAACCCGGTGATGAAGAGGATCTGCCGATTTTCACCATTGCCGCGATCGCCTTTGATGCGTGTGCCATCTGCACCGATAAGCTCAAAAGGCTGCATGTTCATCCTCCGAGTCTCTTTGTGATGAACGGACCCAGTCGCCGCAACGCTGTCTCCGGAATCTCATGCCCGCCACGGAAGCTGTGCCATTCTACGGCGAGGCCAGCTTGAGTCAGTGCATCACGGAGCCGCTCCGCTCCGATATGCGGAAGAATATCGTCCTGTATGCCGTGGCTTTGAAAGACCGGCAGACCCTTGCGCTTCCGCATCAGCGGACCCCAGACCGCCTGAGCCAGCAAGTTCCCGGATAGCTGCACAAGCCCAGCGAACGGATAGTTGGTCTGCAAGACGGTGTCACACGTAAGCATCGCTCCCTGTGAGAAGCCACCGATGACCGTCTTCTTGTAGTCGATTGGGAACTGCCGTGGTAATTCTTTAAGAAAGGTTAAAAACACCTCTCGGGCCAACGCCAGGCCTTGCGGAACTTCCACAGACAGATCACGAATGCGGCCTGCGGCGCGATCTTCCTGGATGCGCGCGAAGTCGATGATCCACCAGGCGCGCGAATCGCCGAATCCCATGTTGAGCGAGAGCGGTGCTTCCGGAAAAAGCCAGCGTGTCCCAGCCGGCGCGTCGATCACGTCGGCAAGCGGCACCAGATCGTCTCCCGGCGCCCCGAATCCGTGGAGCAGCATGATGACTGGGCCATCACCACCTCCCTGCCCATCTACCCCGCCGGTGAGCCGGACCTTCAATCCACCCATGTGAACTGCTCGCATAAGCAATCCTATTTCAGATACAAGTATTGAAGCAGGGCCACGAGACCATACAACGACGATTCGACCACCGGCTGCTGATAGAGCGGCACAAAGGCACCCTGTTCGTTGTCTTCTACCTCGCTGATGACATGCTGAATCTGTTTCACTCGGACGTCGTGATCCTTCCCGATTCCCAAGGTCTGGACGATTTGCCGGTTGAGCCCGGCGAGCATCGCCGCTTTTGCCCGGTTTGCCGATTGATAGAGGAGGAAGGCGCCGAGGAGCGCCAACAACACATTCACCGACCACGAGAGCAAGAGCAGCAGCGGATAATTCCAGATGTCGAAATACTCGTTGCGCGCCGCGATCATGATCAAGAGCGCGATGAAGGGGTACCGGATCAGTCGATTGACCACCTCCGTCCGCTGCGCGATAAGGTCTACCACAGCGAGACACTGTAATTTCTCGAACTCAGTTTTCTGTGCTTCACCCAACCCGTAGTTCCGCAGATACTCGTTCCGGATGTGATCGGACCACCCTCCCGTCGAATTGATGACCCATCCGATCCACCGTCGGCATAGCATCACTGCATCGAATACCGCCAGGTTCAGCAGCACCACAATACCGACGCTGGCGAGCGTCATGACCGAGTCCACGTTGCAACTCAGGGCCCCACGGCAGGGATGGATATATTCCTCGTCCAACACAAAATAGCCGATGGCCCACATCGCTCCTGCATAGATGATAAACAACAGAAGCGTGCGAACAATCCCCTGGCTCAGTCGACTGGCTTCTCGATACCGGACCCAGGCCTGCTCCAGCTTCATCGGGGCGATGGTGGCGAGGGGATGGTAGACCCGCTGGAGATTCGTCCAGACGGTCTGAAGTGAAAGGCGGTACCGTCCCGATGTCGCTTCGAACTGAAACTTCTCGCTGATCTGATCACCGTTTTTCCGGAGATCGCGGGCACCCTTCACGAACAAGAGGACAGTCAGGACCACCACGAAGAACCGCAACAGCTCGCTCGGCCAAATACTGACACCGGCCGTCCATGAGAACGGCTCTCCTTTGTCATGCCCGGCCAGCAACGCCTCGGCCCCTCCGGCTAAGACAAACACCGCAAACAGCGCCGCAAGAACCACTGCCGCGGTACTCAGCGCACGCGGAGACCGTACGATGCCCGACCAGAGGCGCTGGTTGCTCCAGGCCACCGCCACCACGAGGACAAATCCCACCGCTGTTGCTGCGGCCACGGCGGCATTGTCAAATCCGACGCCTTGTCTCAGCTGGCCGTATCCATCCGTATAGGCCAGATCAGGTCGTAGGGGATGAATGGTGCGCACCGCTTCTTGCTTCACGATGCTCAAGTCCACCGCCCCGTTCCGCCCCACCTCGAATAATCTGATATGAGATCCCGCATCGTAGAGACGGTCGTCGGGTGTCAATGCCGCATGGTAGGTGGTCGTACAGGGACCGCTCGGAGCTCCAACCTGCTCATCACGGCGGCACAAGACATGGCCGACCGCCTGCATCGTGGCGAAATAGGTGGAGGTCTGATAGCTGCTGCGGAAGGGCGGGACATCTCGCTGCAGACCACCATCCAACTGCAACCCGAAGGGAGAGGCGATGACCATGTTACGTGTCCATTTATACTCGCTCGGGTGCAGATGCCGGCCATCAAGGCCGACCGTAAAGAAAATGGCGTGCGGGAAGGCAGGACGAAGGGCTTTGATGATCAAGAGCGAATCATAGGGATCCGTTCCAAAAATGCCGATGGCTCGAGCCCCCTCCCCCTCGTCATGGATTCGATCCACCAAGGCCCGTACATAATCGACCTGGCTCGTCCCTTCCGGACGATCCCGCTGGCTCTCCTTGCCATTGTCGGCACGAGCCGCTTTCCCTTTGTCCTCCCCCGGGACTTCCCCATCGAGGCCGCTCAGGTAGCTATACCGATGGACGTTGAGGGTCAGAGATTCGTACTCGGCCTGTCGTTGAATCTGTAGGTCAACGGCCTGCGGAATCGTGGAACACCAACTCTTGATCTCCACCGGCACCTTGATACGTTCCAGATCCCACTCGGACAACGTCGCGACTTTTGTGCAGGCGGCGGCCCTAAATTCAATGGGAAGGGCTCGCCCATAGAACGAATCCCATTCCCCAATCAAGATGACGGCATCCCACCCAAGCCGCACCTGCCGGCGCTCCAACTCCTCGACTAACGAGTCGAACAACTGATCATCGGACCCGATATCATAGGCCAGCCGGATATTCGCGTCCGACAACCGGCGAGCGAATTCCTGCTCGCAGGCGGCATACGTGGCACAGGCCGCATTTTTCCCACCACCCATTGTGAGTCCGTAGGCCAGAAGCCCTTTCATCGCGCTGCTCCATGGGGAGTACAGCTCGATCCAGCCATCGGCATTCGGCCAGACCCCGACCCCTTCGTGGGGCTCGGCATACGATTCACCCGCCTCGGCCAGCAGCGCCCGAAAGGCCGAAGAGGTACGAGGTCCCAGGATCTTGAAGGTGACGGCCTGTTGCAGGTTCGGATTCAACCGAACAAGCCTGCGCGTATCATTCGTGAGGAGGCACTCGCTTTTCTTCTCAGCTTCTCGGCAGACGAGCGCTTGCGAGAACGATGTCAGACTCGCAAAAAATCCCCGACTCAGTGCGTCGTCCGGAAACCAGACCACCAGCACGTCCTGAGCACGTGTCCCTTCCTCGCCGCACACCCTCGTCTTCCGGAGTCGGTACCATTCGTACGGCAAGGCTGAAAGAGGACCCTGCGGATCCCACTCGACAAAGGACAGTTGGCCCTCCTGTTCCGGCACATAACAGGCCACTCCGAGGGCCGTCCCGACGGCATAGCGATCACGAACCCGCGACTCGGTACTTTCGACATAGGGTCCTCCGCTGGTCGTCACCAGCAGGACCGTGATGTGATGGTCATCCTTGACCCGATCTGCGATTGCTTGTCGGAGTGATCGGAGCCGCTGTGTGAGCGGCGGAACACGAGCAGTGGCGGGTCGGCTCGTCTTGACTTCCCGTAGGCCCCGCTGAACTGCCGCGACGGGATCTTCCCACAAACGGGCACGTACTGTTTGCTCCTCGACGGTCGCTCTCATATCCAATCCCGTCCCGACTGGTCGAGAGCTCCGCAGCGGTTCTTTCACCAGCATGACGCCGGCCAGTGCCAGCACGAGCGCAAGCGCCCCAGCCACCGCTATCTTGGAATCGCTTTGTTTTTTTGCCATGCCGCTTCTCAGAGACGAGGTGCGTCAACAATCATTCGTGCAGAGGCCACGCGCGACACTCTACAACAGACCGTCTTGAGAGTGAAGCCGAGGTCCCTTACAAAGCAATTGCAAAAGTCACAGCCGACTAAGACGAGCAACTCACAGAGAGATGTTTGCCCCAATTGGGTGGTGGAAGTGCGTAGGCGTCCATGCCAGGCTGGTCCTTGAAGGGCTCTTGCAGCAGCGTGAAGAGGCGGTCGATCTCGGAGAAGTCCTTGTTTTGTGCTTTTTCAATAGCGGTCTGAGCAAGATAGTTGCGCAGCACGTACTTGGGATTCACACGATTCATCCTCTCACACCGGTCGTCATGGCTGGCTTCACTCCGCAGGCGATCTCGATAGCGCGCTGCCCACTCGTTAAACCGATCACGGCTGAGGAAGTGTTCTCGCAGTCTGTCGTTCGTCGCGTCCTCCGCGGTGGAAAACGTGCTCAATTCCCTGAATACGATCGTGTAATCCGCATGGCTGCCCTGGAGCAGGCTCATGAAGTCGCGAATGAGTTCGTCGTCTTCCGGCTGCGCTTCGAGCAATCCGAATTTCGCCCGCATCTGCCTCTGATATTCCCGATCAAATAGGGGCTGATAGGTCTCAAGGCCTGCTTTCAACACATCTTTTTCCACCAATGGCAACAAGGCTTGTGCCAAGCAGCTCAGATTCCAGAGCCCGATGTAGGGCTGCTGATTGAAGGCATAGCGGCCGTTGTGGTCTGAGTGATTACAGATGAAGCCGGCGTCGTACTCATCCATGAAGCCGTACGGCCCATAGTCCAGCGTCAGGCCGAGGATCGACATATTGTCGGTGTTCATGACCCCATGTGCCCAACCGACGGCCTGCCATTGAGCGATCAGCCGTGCAGTGCGCTCGACGACATCGGTAAAGAACCGGGCGTACCTGTCGCCATCATCACGAAGATGTGGAAAGTGGTGCGTGATCACGTAGTCGGCCAGCGTTTTCAGATGTTCATGCTGCTTTCGGTAATAGAAGACTTCAAACATCCCGAAGCGGACATGTGAAGGCGCCATCCGGACCACCATCGCACCGGTTTCGATCTGCTCGCGATACACCTTGTCCTCGCTGGCTACCAGGCACAGCGCCTGCGTCGTCGGGATACCGAGGCCCTGCATGGCCACGCAGCAGAGATACTCACGGATCGTCGAGCGGAGGACTGCTCGTCCGTCTCCATCGCGTGAGAATGGTGTCATCCCCGCCCCTTTCAGATGCAGATCCCACCGTTCGCCCCGATCGTTCGTCACCTCACCAAGGAGAATCGCGCGCCCGTCACCGAGTTGCGGAACATAGACGCCGAACTGATGACCGGAATACAGCATGGCCAACGGCTCCATACCTGGCGCCAATGCGCTCCCACCAAACAGCGCCGAGAATTCTGGCCTAGTAAACTGTTCTGGATCGAGATCGATCAGCTCGGCTGCCGCAGGGTTGGCATGAACGAGATAGGGCGGGGCGCTAAAGGGAGTGGGGTTCAATCGTGCATGAAAGACTTGTGGAAGCCGGGCATAGGTGTTGTCGAATGAGAGGGTTTCCAGTGTGCGCCGCGTCATGGTTCTGTGTACCATGACGCTCTCGGATTTCGCCACTTGCTCACTTTCATCGATAACCGTATGTCCGTTCTGATTAAGAGACACACCCCCTGGCAAGCCATCTGACATTCTTACCCAAGAATGAGGCTTGACAACAAGATGTCCAACCAGTTGTACTGCGGGAATTTGCCCCTACGGTTTACTGCCGCTTCATATGGCGGCGCTCATGATGGACGAAAGGGATAGGCTCATCCAGCAGCATAAACAATACATCACCGCCGAAGCAAAGCGAGTTGACCCATCACGACCGCGCTCACTTCATCGCAACTACCATGATTATCAGAATTAAAAAGGGACTGGATTTGCCGATCAGTGGGAAACCGGAACAGCTGGTCCATGTCGCCAAACCTGTCCGCCACGTTGGCGTGCTCGGCGTGGATCATGTCGATCTCAAACCCGCAATGCTGGTCACCGAAGGGGACAAAGTGAAGCTCGGCCAAGCGTTGTTCGAGCACAAGAAGTTACCCGGCGTACGCATCACGGCTCCGGGTGCCGGCAAGGTGCGTGCAATCCATCGTGGAGCGCAGCGCCTGCTCCAGTCGGTCGTCATCCGGCTCGACGACACCGAAGACGAGGAGACTTTTGCAGCCTACCCTGTCGACCAACTGGCCAGCTTGACCGACGCGCAGGTGGTGGACAACCTCTTGGCATCGGGTCTGTGGGTGGCCTTACGCACGCGTCCCTATAGCAAGATCGCCGACCCGACCACTCGTCCGGCGGCCATCTTCGTGACGGCGATGGACAGCAACCCGCTGGCCGCC
>LNFM01004539.1_pt1 | contig 25451 bp, 20 predicted proteins | sample 596031 | NCBI WGS metagenome assembly LNFM01 (sample SAMN04254537, study PRJNA301005) | activated carbon metagenome | isolation source: dual media filters at the Ann Arbor, Michigan drinking water treatment plant | place: USA: Ann Arbor | reverse complement strand
GATGCGAAGCAGGCCGCGCCAGATGCAAAGTAGGGTGCGCCTGTGGCGCACCACGGCATGTGCAGGCTCCACATCGCCGCAGGCGGGCTGCGGGCCGTCCTGCTGCGTGACGTCCAAGTCTGCGCACCCGCGATCGGGCGGCTACAGCCGCCCGGCCCGCTTCATCGACAGGTAGTGGTCAACCAGCGCGCCGGGCAGCTGGCTGGCGGTGACATCCAGCACGGTCGCGCCCTGCGCGCGCAGGGCGGCGTGCACGCGCTGGCGCTGCTCCAGGTACAGGGCCGCGGCGCTGGCCTCCAGCGCGGTGTCGACGCGCTCGGGCGATTGCTCGATCAGCTCGTCGAGCATGGCCTCGCGCAGGCTGGCGACGCAGACCAGGTGCCGACGCTGCAGCTGGCGCACGCCGGCCAGCAGGTCTTCGATGTCTTCGTCGCGGGCATTGGTGACGATCAGGATTAGGGCGCGGCGCTGCTGGCGCACGCCGAGCTGCATCGCGGCTTCGATGTAGTCGGTGGCGACTGGCTGCGGCTGCAGGTCGAAGACGGTGTCGAGCATGCGGTCGATCGCGCCGAGGCCGCGCACCGGCGGCATCCAGCGCGCGTCGCCGCCGCTGGCCATCAGGCCCACCGAGTCGCCCTGGCGCAGGGCGATAAAGGCGACCAGCAGGCTGGCGTTCAAGGCGTGGTCGAAGTGGCTCAGGCTGCCGTCGTGGGCGAGCATGCGGCGGCCGGTATCGACCAGCAGCACGACCTGCTGGTTGCGTTCGTCCTGGTAGTCGCGCGAGATCAGCTTCTGCGCGCGGCGAGTGGCTTTCCAGTCGATCTGCCGCAGGCTGTCGCCGGTGCGGTACTCGCGCAGCTGGTGGAACTCGGTGCCTTCGCCGCGGCGGCGATGCTGATGCGCACCGATCACCCGGCTGGCGCGGTCGGTGCCGACCAGGGCGAGGTGGCTGACCCGCGCGAAGTCGGGATAGATGCGCACATCGGAGGTCTGGTCGAGAGTGCGCAGGCGCGTCCACAGCCGCCAGGGCGAGTGCAGGCGCAGGGCGCAGCCGGTGAAGCGCGCGTGGCCGCGCTGGTCGGGGTGCAGCAGGTACTCGATCACGCTGCGGCCCTCGGCCGGCAGGCGCAGGCGCTGCGGCAGGTCTTCGACCGGCCACTGCGGTGGATGCAGGTCGAACACCTCCAGGCTCTGGCCGGGCAGGCCGCCGCTCAGCGCCAGCTCGACCTTCAGCGGATGGCCGACGGCGACGATGCGTGGCACCCGGCGCTCCAGTGCGGGCACCGGCAGCAGGCGCAGGCGCGCGAAGTCGATGATGGCGAGGGCCAGCAGGGCCACGCCCGCCGCCAGCAGCGGCCCGGGGCCGCTCACATCGAAGGCGAACGCAGCGCCGGGCAGGGCCAGCAGGGCGAGCGCGAGGATCAGCGCGCGCGTCGGCCTCACTGGCGCGGCGCCTCCACCTTGAGCAGCAGGGCGTCCAGCACGTCGTCGATGCGGCGGCCTTCGATCTGCAGCTCGGGCGACAGGCTCAGGCGATGGCGCAGGGCCGGTTTGGCGATGCTGCGCAGGTCATCGGGGGTGACGAAGTCGCGCTGGGCCAGCAGCGCCTGCGCGCGCGCGGCGCGCACCAGGGCCAGGCTGCCGCGCGGGCCGGCACCCATCGACAGGCCCGACCATTCGCGGGTGGCGCGACAGATGCGCACGGCGTAGTCGAGCACGACTGGATCGACGCGCACCTGCGCTGCCGCCTGCTGCAGGCCGAGCAGGGTTTCGGGCTTGGCCACCGGACGCACGCGCGAGAGGTCGAAGTCGTGGGCGACGCGGCCGGTGCTGACCGCCTCGACCATGCGCACTTCGTCCTCGTGTGCCGGGTAGTTCATCAGGATCTTCAGCAGGAAGCGGTCGAGCTGGGCTTCGGGCAGCGGGTAGGTGCCTTCCTGTTCGACCGGGTTCTGGGTGGCGATGGTCATGAAGGGCGGCGCCAGCGGGAAGCTGCGCGATTCGATCGTGACCTGGCCTTCCTGCATCACCTCCAGCAGCGCGGCCTGGGTCTTGGCCGGCGCGCGATTGATCTCATCCGCAAGCAGGAGGTTGGTGAACACCGGCCCGCGGCGGATGCGGAAGCCCTCGGTCTTGGGGTCGTAGAAGGCATGGCCGCTGACGTCGCTGGGCATCAGGTCGGGGGTGAACTGGATGCGCGCGAAGCTGCACGAGACCGCGGCCGACAGCGAGCGCACCAGCAGGGTCTTGCCGAGGCCCGGCACGCCCTCCAGCAGCACGTGGCCGCCGGCCATCAGCGCGACCAGCAGTTCGTCCAGCACCTGCTCCTGGCCGTAGAAGGCGCCGCCGATCTGCTCGCGGATGGCGGCCACGGTCTGCGCGGCCTGCTCGATCGACAGCGTGGGCACGGGCGTGGCGGCGACGGCGGCAGGGGCGGGCGGATTGAGTTCTGTGCTCATGGGCGAAGGCTCAGTCGATGAAGGGTGCGCACGGCCTCGGCAAGCGCCGCCGGACGTTCGATGCGGATGTCGAACAGGGCCTGTTCGACGGCGATAGGCGAAAGCGAATGGCGGGCGGCCAGCGCCTGCGCGAGCTCGTGCGCGGGCAGGGCGGCGATCTCGGGCTGGGCCAGCGCCAGACGCTGCAGCACGCGTTGCCGCAGCGGCTTCAGCAGGGCGCTGCCCTGGCGTCTGCGCAGGGCCAGTTCGGCGGCAGCGCGCAGGTGTTCGCGCAGGGCGCGGCGCGGCGTCGCCACCTCCGGCTGCAGCGGCCCGAAGCGCTGGCTGCGCATCCACATCCAGGCCAACAGGGCGAGCAGCAAGGGCAGCAGGATCGGCCAGCCGTGACGGACGATCAGCACATGCAGGGGCGGCAGGTCGGCAGCGTAGACCAGCAGCACCGCGGGCTCGGCTGCCAGCGCCGGCGCCAGCAGCTGCCAGGCCAGCGCCGGATGTGCCGGCGAGCGCAGCGCGCGGGTGCCGAGGAAGTCGAGCTGGCTGCTGAAGGTGATCTGGCCGCCGCCGTGGCGCAGGCGCGCGAACAGCCAGCCGTCGGTGGCATTGCCGTACAGCCAGTCGAAGTCCTGTTCCCCGAGGTCGTCGCCGAAGTGCAGGCGATGGCTGGCGCACCAGCGGTCGGCGCTCTGCAGCTGGCGCAGCGGGTCGAGCAGCTCCTCCAGCGTCGGCAGCTGCGGCGCGCCGCCGATCGCGCGCTTGGCGGCTTTCTGCGCGGCCGGCGGGGCGCTGTATTTCCAGTGGATGCAGGCCGGGCTGGTCTGTGTCCAGAAGTCGAAGTGTTCGAGCAGCGGCGCGCTGCCGCCGTCGGGCGCCGGCAACGCCACCAGCAGCTGGCCGCCGGCTTCGACCCAGTCCAGCAGCGCTTGTGTGGCTGGCCACGAGAGGCCGCGCAGATCGGCGCTGAGCACCACCAGGCCCGGCTGCGCGGGCAGCGCCTCGGGCCGGAACTGCGCCTGGGTCTGAACCTCCAGACTGCGTTCGCGCAGCAGGGTCTGCAGCCCGTACAGGGGATTGATGCGGGCCTCGCCCGAGAGCGGCAGCCGGCGCGTGACTTCCTTGCGCTCGAAGGTATGCCACCACCACACCCCGAGGCCGACCAGCAGCAGCGCCAGCACGGCGGAAATCAGATGACTGCGGTTCATGCCTGCGCCGCCTCGGGCTGGGCCGCGGTCGTTTCGCGCCAGCCCTCCACCAAGGTGCGGAAGTCCGCTTCTGCCGGCAGCCGATCGGCATAGGCAGCGGCCTGCCACAGCCTGACGATGCGCGGGAACAGCGCGCCGAAGCCCTGCGCACCCAGCCGCCGCGCGCGGCGCAGGCAGTCGGCCTCGGTGCTGCCCGGCGGCAGGGCTTCACCGGTGCGCTCGACCACGCGCTCGACGCCGCCGGCATACAGCAGGGCGAGCGCTGCGCGCGGCTGGCCCTCGCGCCACAGCGCTTCGGCGGCGGTCGCGATGTCCTCCGGCAGAGGTTCTGCGGTGGCCTCGGCCGCCTCGTGCCTGCTGCGCGGCGCGCGCCGTGGCGCGAGGTCGAAGCCCAACACCGGCAGCCAGCGGCGGTGGGTCGACACCAGCAGCACCAGCAGGGCCGCGGCGAGCAGCCAGAACACGTTCTCGATCAGCAGCGCGATGACGCGGCCGAAGCCCTCCAGCCAGTCGAGGCGCAGATTGGGGGCGTCCCTGCGCGTGCGCTCGGACTCGCGCTCGCGCGGCACCCACACGGTCTCGGTGCTGATCGGGTTCAGTTCGTCGCGCTCGTAGACTTCCGCGGCCTGCACCACGAAGGCATCGGTGCCGTCCTGATGTTCGTGCGCGAAGACCTCGGCGAAGCGGTCGCCATCGCTTGATTTCACCTGCGGGCTGCCGCCCGGGCCCGCGTGATCGGTGCGCGCCTCGGCTGCGGGGCGGGTGCGCAGGCTGGGCTGCTCGGCCGGTTCGGCGGCTTCGGCTTCCTCGGCTTCGATGTCGGTCGCGCCCTGCGCCAGCGCCGGCATCGGCTGGAGCAGCGCCAGCGCCAGCAGGGGCACCAGCAGCAGGGCGCCCAGTCGTGCGCCCGAGGCCAGACGTGCGGCCAGACGGCGGAAGCCGAGCTCGATGTCCCAGGCTTCGATCTGGGTGCGGCGGTTCAGGTACAGAGCGAAGCCGGCACCGACATAGAACGGCGCCATCAGGCTGACGCCGGCCCAGTAGATCAGGTTCATGAGCAGCTGCGCCCACGGCGGCGGCGCCTCGAACAGGTTTTCCCACACGGCCTGGGCGGCCGGCTGCATGAACTCGATCGGCGTCAGCGTCACCACCAGCCCGATCAGGCCCAGCCCGAGGATGGCCTCGACGTGCACGCACACCAGCAGGATCAGCGCGGCCGTGCCCGAGGCGTTGCGCGCCAGCGCCTGCCGGCGCGCGCGGCGCAGCGGTCCTTCGACGCCCTCCAGCATGTCCACCGGCATCAGCAACGCGCGCGAGGGTGACAGCCGCAGCCACAGCAGCCAGGGCCAGATCGAGCGTGCGAAGCGGAACTGGCCGCGCAGGGTTTCCCGCACGCTCGGCTGGCTGCCGAACACGCCGCGCGAGATCACATACAGCGGCGCGCGCTCGAAGGCGGGCTTCAGCCACCACAGCAGCAGGGCCGGCAGCCACAGCAGGTCGAGCCACCAGCCGACCGCGTTCAGCACCGCGAACACCGGCAGGGTGGTGGCCAGCCAGCTCAGCCAGATCACCCGTGCATGCCTGCGGGTCAGGGCGAAGCCGAGCTCCACGGCTTCCCAGCCGGAGCGCGGACGCAGCACCACCGAGAGGTCCTCAATCCGCATGCAGGCTCCCGCGGCCGCGCCCGCCCAGCAGCAGCCAGGCCAGGAACAGCACCCACAGGCCGATGCCGACGCTGTACTTGATCCAGGCCGGGATCGAGCCGATCGAGGACCAGAAGGCTTCGATGAAGGCCGCAAGCACCAGCATCGCGAATACGCCAAGAATGATCCGCGCGCCGGCGATGCCGGTTTCCTTGAAGGCGCGCATGCGCGTGCGCTGGCCGGGCATCAGCAGGGACAGACCGAGCTTCAGGCCGGCTCCGCCGGACAGCACGATACCCAGCAGTTCGGGCGCGGAATGGCCGGCCACGAAGCGCCAGAAGGGGTCGCCGAAACCGACCGCGGTGAGGTGGCCGGCGGCGCTGCCGTGGTACACGCCGTTGAACACCAGGGCGAAGGCCGCGCCGATACCCGCGACCAGGCCCATCGCGAAGGTGCGGAAGCCGATGCTGACGTTGTTGAGGACGTAGAAGCCGAACATGTAGAGGTCGGAGCCGCTGTCGCGGCCCAGCCGGTTGTGCTTGGCGGCGGGGTCGTACATCGCCTCCATCTCGGCGACCTGCTGCGGGCCCATGATCAGCTGCGACAGTTCCGGCCGGTACTGCAGCAGCACCAGGCAGATCAGGAAGGGCAGGAAGTACAGCGCCGCTGCGGCCAGCATGACCCCGCGCTCGGCGCGCACGCGCTGCGGGAACTCGCGGGCGAAGAAATCGATGATGCGGCTGAAGCGCGCGCGCGGCGGCCGGTACAGCTGCAGGTGGCCGCGCTCGGCGAGGCTGCGCAGGCGCTCGATCAGCGCCTGGCCGTAGCCGCGCCGCTCGGCGAGTGCGAGCTGCTGGCACAGGCGTCGATAGGCGACCGGGAAGTCGATGTCCGGCAGCGGTGGCAGCTCCGGCGTCAGCGGCGGCGGCGTGCCCTTGGCGCGTCGCGTCGGGCCGTCCAGCCAGGCGCCCAGGCGCTGCCACTCTTCAGCATGACGGGCCTCGAACTGTGCCTGCTTCATGCGCGGGCTCCGCTCTGGCCGGTCAGGCTGGCCGCCATGCCGAGCGTTCGCGCGAGCCCGGCCTCGCCACTGGCGCCGGTGGCTGCCTGCAGCAGGCCAGCAAGCTCGATCTGGCGCTCCTGGCTGAGCTGGCCGTGGCGCTCGGCGAACTCCAGCAGGGACTCCCGCTCGCTGCGCTGCAGAGGCGGTGGGTCGATCGGCAGCACGCCGAGCGGTGCCAGCAGGCGCGGTGGCGGCGGCACATGCACGACCAGGGTGCCGGCGGCGAGGTCACCCAGGCGCCGGCTGCGGCTGTCAAGCAGGGTGCTGACCACGCCAACGGCGTAAGCGAAGGGCAGCATGTCGAAGGTGCGCAGCAGGTTGCGGGTGGCCGAGGCGACCCAGCCCACCGGCGTGCCGTCGGCATGGACTACACGCAGGCCCATCGCCTTCTTGCCCGGCGTCTGGCCGTGCCAGAACAGCTCGAACAGCACGGGATAGAGCCACAGCAGGGCGAACATGCCGACCATGTAGACGCCCTGGCCGGCCTTGCCGATGAAGGCGAGACCGATCGCCAGCACCCACAGCAGCACGATGCGGATCAACAGATCGAGCAGCCAGGCGACCGCGCGCGGCGCCATGCCGGCGGGCAGCAGGTAGAGGCGGATGCCTTCGGGGGTTTCGACTTCGACGCGGGTATCGAGCAGGGGGGCTGCGCTCATGCAGGCGGCCACCGGCGCTCGGTCAGGCGGCCCCGTACGGCCGGCAAGCAGTTCATCGACACCCCAAAGTTTCCCCGCAAGAAGTCATGCCGCCGGGCCCGGAACGTGAGCGCACGGCGTTCGGGCACTGTAGCCAGCAAGCCCGCAAAAGCAAGCCCCGCCGCGCAGGACCCGGAAGATCACTGCAGCCGGCGGGGCCGGGGTGGAAGTGGCGCCTGAGCCGGCGCGCGTGGGTTGCCGACTACAGCAGGCGCGCGCGCCTGTTGCTCACGCGCACGTAGCTGCCCTCGCGGATGCCGTCCAGATCGGCCTGGTTGACGATGATGCGGCGACCGTCGTCCATCAGCACGTAGAGCTCGTAGCGCGCGGCGGAAGCACGGTCCTTTTCCAGTTCGTTGCCGACCACGCCGCCGGCGATCGCGCCGGCAACCGTTGCCGCGGTGCGGCCGGAGCCGCCGCCAACCTGGTTGCCGAGCACGCCGCCGACGATGCCGCCGAGCACGGCGCCGCCGCCGCTGGACTGGCGCTCGCCATAAACGCGATCGATGCGTTCGACGCGACCGCAGTCGTAGCAGCGGGCGTAGCCGTCATTCGGGCCGTAGCCGCGGTAGGAGGGGCTGGCGCAAGCTGCCAGCAGCAGGATCAGCACGGTGGAGCACAGTAGACGAATATCCATGGCAGACCTCGCACATCCGGGAAAGGGTCGACCCTTCGCTGGGGTCGTGGGCTCGACGTTGCCCCTTCAAGCCTGAATGCGGCCGGAGCCAGCCACTGCGCGATTCAGCGAATGTGCGGGCCCGTTCAGTGCATGTGAAGACCGCCCCTGCGATTCGCGCTGCCGAACATCACGCCTTCGGCGAGCGCCGAGCCCTTGGCGAGGTCTGAACGACTCCGCCCGGAAGCTGTTCAGAGGCCGCGAGTCCGGCGTGGGTCCGGATGCGTTCGGCCGTTGCGCGGCGATACCTTGGCTGCGCTCGGTCAGGCCGGAACAAGTACTTGTGGGCCCGATCCGCGGCCAGGGTCGCTCTGATAGACCATAGCGACCCTAGCCGCGACCGAAGTCGCGATGGCAGCTGTCGCAGCTGTTGTGCACGGCCGTCAGCGCGTTCTTGCGTTCGCCGCAGCTGGCCTCGGCGGGCAGGGCGAGGGCGGCGTCCAAGCGGTCGCGCATCTGCTGGGCGTGGCGGCCGAACAGCTCGGGCTCGAAGCCCTGGGCCGCGAAAAGCGGTTCGACGTCGTCGGCCATGCCGCGCATCACCAGCAGCTGGCGGGTGCCCTGCGACTCGCTGCAACCCGCTTCGACGACGCGTCGCGCCTCGCCCAGCTGGTACTTGAGTGTCACCATCGCCGCAGCGTGCGGGCGCGCGCCTTTTTTGATGTTGCCGAGGTTGAGGAAGGTGGCGGTGAGCATCGCGCCGGCGAGCAGGCCGACGATGAGCGACAGCAGGATCTTCATGGGGTGGGAGTGCTCGTGGGGCGGACAGCGCGGCAAGGATAGCGAAGCGCCACCGCAGCGCCGCGTGCAGGAGGGACCGGGCCGTGGCGGATGGCCGCGCCTCGTGCGCCCTGGGCGCTAGAATCCGCGGCCCGCACTGTGTCCCACGCCCATGAACGACATCGCCGAACGCAGCCGCTTTTCCGGCATCGACCGCCTGTACGGCGCGGGCAGCGTCGAGCGCCTGGCGCGCACGCACGTCTGCATTGTCGGAGTGGGTGGGGTTGGCTCGTGGGCGGCGGAGGCGCTGGCACGCAGCGGCGTCGGCCGGCTCACCCTGATCGACGCCGACGACATCTGCCTCAGCAACGTCAATCGCCAGCTGCATGCGCTGGACGGCGAATTCGGCCGGCTCAAGGTCGAGGTGCTTGCCGAGCGTCTGCAGCGGATCAATCCGAACATCGGGATCGAGGCCATCGCCCGCTTCCTGACGCCGTCGACGCTCGATCCGCTGTTGCTGCAGGGCTACGACGCGGTGCTGGATGCCTGCGATGCGTTCCGGGTCAAGGTCGAGATGATCGCCTTCTGCCGACGCCGCAAGATTCCGATCGTGGTCAGCGGCTCGGCGGGCGGGCGCGCCGATCCGACCCTGATCGAAGTGCGCGACCTCTCGCGCACCGAGCACGACGCCCTGCTCGCATTGGTGCGCAAGAAGCTGCGCGCCGAGTTCAATTTTCCGAAGAACCGCGACCGTTACTTCGGCGTATCAGCGGTGTTCTCGCGCGAGAACGTCCGCTATCCGCAAGCCGACGGCAGCGTCTGCGGCCTGCGCCCCGGGGGCGGCGACAGTCTGGGCCTCGACTGTGGAGGGGGCGGGCTGGGCGCGGCCACGCACGTCACCGCCAGCTTCGCCTTCGCGGCGGTGGGCAAGCTGCTGGAGAAGCTGCTGCGTTGAGCGGGGCGAGTGAGTCGGGTCGCCCGGGTGCAGCTCATGGTGGGCCAGGGCCCACCCTATCCGCTAGGCGGGCGCGTGATCGAGTTCGATCAGAGCCTGCAGCATCAGCTCGTGCGCCGGCATCAGGGCATCGATGCGGCTGACATCGGCTTCGCCCAGCGGCCATTCGAGCGCCTCGAACTGGCTGTCGACCAGACTCGCCGGCATGAAGTGGCCGCTGCGCCGCTGCAGGCGCTGGCGCGCGCCCTCGGGGTTGATCTCCAGCAGCAGGAAGCGGGTCTGCCAGCCCAGCGCGCGCAGCCGTGAGCGATGCGCGCGGCGCAGCGCGCTGCAGGCGAGCACGCAGTCGCTGCTGCGCGCGCGCAGGGCGCTGCAGATCGAGGCCAGCCAGGGCTCGCGCATGGCTTCGGTCAGCGGCTGCCCGGAGGCCATGTGCGCGCGATTGGCTTCGTTGTGGAAGTCGTCTGCCTCCAGCAGGGCCCAGCCCAGCCGCGTCGACAGCGCCTCCGCCAGCGTGCTCTTGCCGCAGCCGCTGACGCCCATGCAGATGACCAGACGGGGTGCGCTCGTGCTCATGGACTCGGCACCCGAACTTCGACCCGATAGCGCTGACCCGGCTGCAGTCCGCGCAGGCGAGGCTCGGGCTGCAGAACCCCATCGACGCTGAGCAGCAGCGGGCCCGCGTGCCGCAGGTACTCGATGTCGAGCACGCTGCCACGGAAGCGTCGGGTGATTTGCGCGTGCTGCCATGCCTGCGGCAGCTGCGGATCAATCCGCAGACCATCACGCTCACCATGCAGTCCGAACAGACCCTGCAGCAGGGCGCGCAGCAGCCAGGCCACGGCGCCGGAGTTCGGCAGCTGGCTGCTGCGGCCCGCGGTGTCCGGATACAGCCGATGCGCGCCGCGGTAGTAGTTGGGAATGAAGCTCGGGAGCTGGCCGCGGGCCAGCGCATCTTCCGAGTCCGCGCAGGGCAGCAGCTGGCGCAGCAGCGCATAGGCGCGCTCGCCTTCGCCAACTGCATACAGGCCATTGATGTGGAAGGCGACCGCGTGGCTGTAGACCGAGCCGTTCTCGGCCGAGCCCGGGAACTTCTGGGTGACGCGGCCGATGTCCTCGTGCAGGCGGGTGAAGGGCGGATCGCAGAGGGTCAGGCCCGAGGGCGTCTGCAGATGGGTGTCGACGGCATGCACCAGGCGCCGCTGCTGGTCCGCTGAAGCCAGGTCCGCGAGCAGGGCCCAGGCCTGTGGGTTCAGGAAGATCCGTCCTTCGTCGTCGGCCTGCACGCCGAAGCGGCGGCCGTGGTCGGTGATGCCGCGGGCGAACCAGTCGCCGTCCCACAGCCAGGTCTGCACAGCGGCGGCCAACGCGTCGGCTTCGATGCGCAGTAGCTTCGCAGGGTTGGTATCGAGCAGATCCACGGCCTCATCGCAGACCCGTGCCCACACGCGCAGCGCATGCACCAGCGCGATTGACATCCAGCCGGACACGCCGCGTCCGAGGTGACCCACCATGTTCATCGGGTCGCACCAGTCGCCGTGGCCGATCAGGCTCAGGCCGCGGCCGTCGCGCCGCTGAAGCAGCCAGCGCAGCGCCTGCTCGACGCGATGGGCAACGTCCAGCTCGCGGCCGTAGCGGTCGCGCACCACGCACTGCAGGAAGGCGTAGTCACCTGATTCCTGCAGCCACACCGCGAGACAGATCGGCAGCCAGAGGGCGTGGTCTGCGTGAGGGATCTGGTTGATGTACTTGAGCTCGGCCTCCGGATGCAGCAGCACGCCGTCGGGCAGGCCGAAGTCCTCCTCCTGTTGTTCCATGACGCGGAGAAAATGCGCGCGCGCCGCGCTCGGCTGCAGAAGACTCAGGCCCATCGCGTCCTGCAGGTAGTTGCGGGTCTGCGGATCCGTGCAGAACCGGTTGGCCTCGCCGAGGTAGAGCGCCTGTCGGCACAGCCAGGGCTGCACGAAGGCATCGAGCGACGGGTCGGGCGTGACCAGCTGCAGGGCCTCGCGAGCCGGCGCCAGCGCAGCGGCGCGTTCTGCGAGCGCGCGCTCGAAACCATCGTCGTTGAGGTAGCGCTGACGCAAGGCGCGGATCTCGGCTTCATCGTGGGCTGGGCCGAAGGTGAAGCGCAGGGTCTGCGAGGCGCCAGCCTCCAGCGCGATGCGGTACTGCAGACAGGCAGCGGGCACCTCATAGTGTGCTTCGCCGCCGGCGAGCCGCGCGGCACGCAGCGCCTCCGGCGCGTGCAGGCCGCCTTCGCCCTCGAACGCCGACTGCCGGCATTCCCAGCTGTCCGGCGGGCTGTCGTGCAGCAGCACGGTGTGGTCCTTGAGGCGCGCGATCCGCGGCCAGTCCTCGCGCTTCTGGTAGCCGCTGATGCAGCGGGCGACGACGCCGCCCAGTTCGGGCGAATAGCGCGCCGATTGGTTCATCCAGCTCATGTAGCCGAGCGGAAAGTAGAGGCACACGCGCAGGCGCCTGGGCTGCGAGCCGCGGTTGTCGATCCGCAGCGCCCACAGCTCCAGCGCGTCCTTGGGCGGCAGCCCGACCGACCACTGGCAACGGAGATCGCCGTGTTCGAGCTCCCAGTCGACGCCATCGGGACGCGCGCGGAACACGAAGCGATCGGCCACCGCGCGGACCGGCTCGTGCGGCAGCGAGAACAGCGCGCCGCAGTCTTCATCGACGATGTAGACGAAGCGCCCGGGATGGTGCGCATACAGCGGCTGCTCGGGCTGCAGGAAGCTGGTGGCTTCCAGCACCGGGGCGCGCGCGTATTTGCCGGGCTCGGGCTGCATGTGCAGAGCGCTCGCATAGCCGCGACAGTTCAACTGCAGCAGCAGGCTGCGGTTCCACAGGAAGGTGCTGGCGCGCGGCATCCGCTTGGGGCAGTGCAGCTCGACGGCTGCGTCGGTGCTGCGAATCAGGTCGATGGCGGACATGGGCGTGTCGGGACTTACGGGCGTGCAGCCGCGGCGTCGCGGTCCTGCAGTTCCTGCTGGATCTGCTTGAGCCGCGCGCCGCTCAGCGGATAGGCGAAGGCGAGGGCAGCGGCGAGCAGGGCGAACATGCCGGGCACCAGGGTTTGCAGCAGCTGGATGCCGGCTTCCGAGGCGCCGCTCTGGGCCTGGTTGGCCGCATAGCCGATGGCGGCCAGCACCCACAGCAGGGCTGCCGAGCCCAGCGAGCCGCCAAGCTTCTGCGAGAAGGTCGCAGCGGCGAAGGTCATCGCGGTGGCGCGGCGCCCGTGTCGCCACTCGCCGAAGTCGGCGCTGTCGGCGTACATCGACCAGGTCAGCGGCGATTTCGGCCCCAGCGCCAGGCTGATCAGGATGTTCAGCGCGAAGATCAGCGCGATGTGCTCGGGGCCGACGAACCAGAATGCGGTCGAGAGTGCGGCCACGATCAGCATCAGCACCGCCAGCAGGCGCGCCTTGTCGAACAGACGGATCAGCAGCGGCGCCAGCGCAGCACCCGCGGCATAGGCCAGCATCTGCACCAGCAGGTAGTCGGGCAGCAGGTCCGGGCGCTTCAGCCAGTAGGTGAAGTAGTAGTAGGCCGAGCCGGCGCGCAGGGTGATGGTCAGCATGATCAGCATGGCCAGCCCGAACAGGATCAGCCAGGGGCGGTTGCGCATCAGATCGCGCAGGTCGGTGGCCGGCGAGCTGGTCTGTGCGGGCGGCGGTGCGATGCGCTGGCGCGTGCTGGCGAAGGTCAGCGCGAACAGGCCGGAGGCGATCACGCCATACAGGGCCATCGTCAGCGGCCAGCCGCGCTGTGGATCGCCGTCGCCGAGCAGGTCGACCAGGGGCAGCGTGAACTTGTTGACCAGGGCGCCGCCGCCGAAGGCGAACAGGAAACGCAGACTGTTCAGCGTCGTGCGCTCTTCGCTGCGTGCGCTCATCACCCCGCTGAGCGCGGAGTAGGGCGTGCTGAGCACGGTGTAGGCCAGCATCAGCCCGGTGAAACTCGCGTAGGCCCAGACCAGCTTGCCGCCTTCGTCGAGGTCGGGGGTGCTGAAGGTGACGACCCCCATCACGGCCAGTGGCAGCGCGCCGACCAGCAGCCACGGCCGGAACTGCCCCCAGCGCGTGCGCGTGCGGTCGGCGATGGCACCCATCAGCGGGTCGGTGACGGCATCGAACAGGCGGGTCACGAACAGCAAGGTGCCGGCTGCCGCGGCGCCGAGGCCGAACACGTCGGTGTAGAAGGCCGCCAGGAACGAGGCGATCGTGGTCCAGTACAGATTGAAGCCGAGGTCGCCGGCGCCGTAGCCGAGGCGCTCGCCCCAGCGCAGGCGGGCCTGTCGATCGGCGGGCGATGGCGTTGGGGTCACGGGCGCGTCCATGGCCCGCACATCAGGGCTCGAGCCGGATGCGACCGAACACGCCGGCGTCTAGGTAGAGGCGATTGCGGTCTCCGTGGACTGGCTCCACGTCGACATCGGCCATCAGTCGACTGCGCTCGCCCGGCACATCGCTGTCACACCACGCAAGGGCGAAGCCGATGACGTCACCCGCTTTCAGTGCGCGCGCTTGCCACGCCTGGCCCGCTGACACCGTGGCCGGATCGGGATACAGCAGAATGCGCGCCTCCCAGACCAGTGCATGCGGCGCCTCGGCGCTGCGTCGCCACACGGCTTCCACATGCTCGTTCAGCAGGACAGGCTGGCCCGCACTGTCGAGATCGACGACCTGGCCGTCGAGTGCAACGTGGTACGCGAAAGCGCTGTGGTTGGCCTTGTGGTCGCCGCCGCTGGCGTCTTCGTCGACCAGGATCTCCAGCGCGTCGTCGGCCCAGTAGTTCTTCAGCGGGTCGGGTTCTCCATCGCTGAGCACGTTGTCGCGGATCTCGGCCAGCAGGTACAGCGCGTCTTCGCGCCAGAGCAGGCGGTAGCGGCCGCTGAAGTCGGCTGCATCGCCCGGCGCCGAACCCACCAGCGCGTGGCGCAGCTCCCGCCATTCGGCCTGGGCCCAGTCGGGGTCGTCGGCGCGGCCATCGATGAGCGGCGCCTGCGCGACATGCCGCACCGCGCGCGGCTCGACATCCGGGCTTGCCGCGCAGGTGGTGGATGACAGCAGAGCCGAGAGGCAGGCGCTGCGCCTGAGCAGGGCCGCCCTCATCCGAGCAAGCCCACGCGCGCCGCGCCGAGCGTGCCGACATCGGTGGTGCCGATGCGGAAGGTCGGCGTGCGCGACAGCAGCGGGGTGAAGCGTCCCTTGTCGATGAAGGCAGCGCGGAACAGCGCTTCACCGCGCTCATCCAGCACGTGAGGCAGCAGGCCACCGGCGAGGTAGACGCCCGCCCAGCCGCCGTAGAGCAGCACGGCGTCGCCGGCGAAGCGGCCGAGGATGCTGCAGAACAGATCGATCGCGCTGCGCGCATCCGGGTCGCCGGCGCGGGCCGCGGCCACCACCGCGGTGGAATCATGCAGGCGCATCTCGCGTCCGCGCGCCATGTGCACGCAGGCGTCATGCAGGTTGACCAGGCCTTCGCCGCACAGCAGGCGCTCGTAGGAGACGCGGCCGTAGCGGCGCTGCAGGAAGCGCAGGATGAAAATCTCGCGCTCGTCGTGGGGTGCGAAGCTGGCGTGCCCGCCTTCGGTTTCCAGCACCGCCAGCCCGCGCGCATCGCGACGGATCGCCGCAGCACCCAGCCCCGTGCCGGGGCCCAGCACCACCTGCACCGCGGCGGTGTCGAAGGCGGCACCCGGCGCATCGCCGATCGGATGCAGGTCGGCCTCGCTCAGGCCCGGCACTGCCCAGGCCACAGCGGCGAAGTCATTGATGACCTGCAGCTCGCGGAAGCCGATGCGCCGCTTGAGCGCCTGGATCGAGAAGCTCCAGCGGCTGTTGGTCAGGATCACCTGGTCATCGAGCACGGCACCCGCCACCGCCAGCACCGCGCGCTCCGGTACCGGCTCGCCGCTTGCCGAGAAGTAAGCGTCGAGTGCGGATTCGATGCCATCGTGGTCGGCGACCCTCAGGCTGCGCTGGCCCGCCAGCCTAACGCGTTCGTTCTCGCCCAGCGCGGCGGTGGCGAAGCGGGCGTTGGTGCCGCCAATGTCGGCGGCGAGGCAGCGCAGGTGCGCCGCGGCCGCAGTGTCGCGGCGCGATTCAAGCAGCAGACTCATCGCGGTGGGGTCCTGGACGACGCGCCGGAGCGATGGCGCGGGTATGCTTGCTTGCCGATATCGCTGTCGTCGCGACGGCGGGCAGCAAACGGGGATGGGGGGTTATGGGCGGTCGGGTGACCATCGATGATGTGGCGGCTGCAGCCGGCGTTTCGCCGAAGACAGTGTCCCGCGTCATCAACAGTGAACCCAACGTGCGTGCGCAGACGCAGGAGCGCGTGCGCGCGGCGATCGAGAAGCTGAACTTCCGGCCCGATCCTTCCGCGCGCAGCCTCGCTGCCAGCCGCTCGTATCTGATCGGCGTGGTCTACGACAACCCGTCCGACAGCTATCTGATGGAGATCATCAGCGGCGTGCTCGACACCTGCCAGGCCCAGCATTACCAGACCTTGCTGTGTCCGCTGCGCTTCGACCGCAGCGACCTGCTGCGCGAGGTCGACTCGCTGATCGCGCAGTCGCGGCCGGGCGGGCTGGTGCTGACGCCTCCGCTGACGGACAACGACCTGCTGCTGGCCCATTTGCGCGCTCTGGGCGTGCCCTTCGCCTGCATCTCGCCCAAGCACCCCGAGGGCTGTGGTGTCACCTTCGACGAGCGCCAGGCGGCGCGCGAGATGGTCAGGCACCTGGTCGACCTGGGCCACCGCCGGATTGCGCATATCCGCGGCCATGTCGCGCACGGCGCTTCGAGCTGGCGCGTCGACGGCTATCGCGATGCCCTGCAGGACGCCGGTATCGAGTTCGATCCAGCGCTGGTGGTGCAGGGCGAGTTCTCCTTCGACTCGGGCATGCAGGCCGCCCGCATGCTGCTCGATCTCGATGGTCCGCCAACGGCGATCTTCGCGGCCAATGACGACATGGCTGCCGGCGTGGTGCGGGTGGCGCTGGAGCGCGGCCTGTCGATTCCAGCGGAGTTGTCGGTCTGCGGCTTCGACGATATTCCGATCGCACACCAGATCTTCCCAGCACTGACCACCGTGCGGCAGCCGGCACGCGAAATGGGCGCGAGTGCTGCCGCCGAGCTGCTCAAGTGCATGCGCGATCCGGCGCAGGCGGTCATGCGCGATCTGCCCTACAGCCTCTGCCTGCGCGCCAGCACCGGCCCGGCGCCCAGGCAGCGCGCCAGCAGCCGGGGCAAGCGCTGATCGGAAGTCCTTCTCGATACCCACGACGCGGCCTCAGCCCAGGCTCGCGTAGATCAGGATCAGCGCCGCTGTGACCGCCACCGCGCCGAGGTTGAAGCTGGCGCTGGTCGCGAATCCGCCCTCTGGCAGTGCCTGCGATCTGGGCTGTGCTTTCCAGCCCTGCAGTGCGGAGATGCCCAGCGCGATCGCACAGCAGGCGAGAAAGACATACCCCACGCGATCCATGAACGGCAGCTCGGGCAGCCAGACGCGCGCCGCGATCGACAGCAGGAAAGAGCCGAGCGCCGCGGCCAGCGCGCCGAGCGCCGTGGTCTGGCGGACGAACACGCCGAGCAGGAAGATCGCGCAGATGCCCGGGGTGAAGAAGCCTGTGAACTCCTGGATGTACTGGAAGGCCTGCTCGAAGCCGCCCAGCAGCGGGCGCGCGCAGATCACCGCCAGCAGCAGGGCGACGGCGCCGGCGATGCGGCCGCTGCGCACCAGGCCACGATCACTGGTCCGAGGCCGGAACTGGTGCAGCAGGTCCATGGTGAACAGGGTCGCGACCGAGTTCATCATCGAACCCACCGAGGACACGATGGCGGCGATCAGGGCGGCGAAGATCAGGCCGCGGATGCCGGCGGGCGCGAGCTTCATCATCTCCGGATAGGCCTGGTCGGGCTTGGCGAGATCCGGCGCGAGGAACAGCGCGGCCATGCCGGGGATGACGATGATCAGCGGCATCAGCATCTTCAGCGCGGCGGCGAACAGGATGCCCTTCTGGGCTTCCTTGAGACTGCCGGCTGCCAGCGCGCGCTGGATGATGTACTGGTTGAAGCCCCAGTAGGAGAGGTTCATCACCCACATGCCGCCGAGCAGCACGCTCAAACCCGGCAGGTTGGCGTACTGCGGGTTGTCGGGCGAGAGGATCATGTCGAAGCGCTCGGGCATGCGCTCGTACATCGTGGCGAGACCCGCCCAGGCGCCGCCGCCCTCGGCGACGCGGTCCAGCGCGATCCAGGCGACGATCAGCCCGCCCAGCACCAGCAGCACGACCTGGATGATGTCGGTCATCGCGACCGCGCGCAGACCGCCGTACAGGGAGTAGGCCAGCGCAAAGGCCGCCAGCGCCAGCAGGCCGGACATCATGTCGAGGCCGGTCAGCGCGTTGATCGCGAGCGCGCCCAGCCACAGCACCGAGGTGAGGTTCACGAACACGTAGACGCCGAGCCAGAACACCGCCATCACGGTCTTGACGCTGCGGTCGTAGCGCTGTTCCAGGTACTGCGGCATGGTGTAGATGCCCGAGCGCAGCAGCACCGGCAGGATGAACTTGCCCACCAGGATCAGGGTGATCGCCGCCATCCACTCGTAGCTGGCGATCGCCAGGCCCATGGCGTAGCCCGAGCCCGACATGCCGATGATCTGTTCGGCGGAGATGTTGGCGGCGATCAGCGAAGCGCCGACCGCCCACCAGGGCAGGCTGCGGCCGGCGAGGAAGTAGTCGTTGGCGGTGCGCTCGTGGCCGGCGGGCTCGCGCGAGATCCAGGTGGCGAGGCCGATCAGTCCAATCGCGTAGATCGCGACCACGGCCAGGTCGAGGGTCGAGAGTGCGGACACGGAAGCTCCTTGGCCCGGGGTGTGCGGCCCTGGCGTCTGGCGTTCAAAAAAGGCGGCGCGGAGACGGGGAGCACTCCGCGCCGATGGCAAAGCGGGCTGTCGCTGCTGTGGCTTCAGCGCCCGCCGCGGCCGGTATCGCGCTCGCCGATACCGGCCGCGGTAGACGCAGGCTCACGAAAGGCCAATGCGCCTCTGGTGTCGGCCACGCCGTCCCTGGCGTCGACCGCTCCACAGCCCCAGCCGATCCGAAGCGCCGCGCGTGCGGCGCCCGGCACCTCAGAACTGGTAGCGCACGCGCAGGCCGTAGGTGCGCGGATCGTTCAGGAAACGGATGTTCAGCTGCGAACCGACCAGAGCCTTCTGTGAGACATCGTCACCCAGCAGGTTCGAGGCCCACAGTTCGAAGCGCCAGTTGCTGTTGGCCGGGGTGTAGCCGGCGCCCGCATTGATCGTCGTGTACGCGCTCTGGCGGTCCGGGAAGCCTGCGGTCGCCGCGTCTTCGACGCGCGAGACCGTGCCGGCGGTGTCGGAGACGAACACCACGTCGCGGTTGTTGAACTGGGTGAGGTAGTAGGCCGATCGGTAGCTGGCGAGGATCTGCCAGTCGAACACGCCGTTGCCGAGGTCGAACATGTGCTGCAGTCGCGCGTTCAAGGTCAGCTTCGACGACAGCGGCAGCTCGTTGCCCGACAGGTCGATCTCGGACGTGACGCCGCCCAGACCGTAGTCGATGCTGCGGACGTCGGCGACCACGCCGCTCTTGATCTCGGTGTCGAGCAGCAGGGCGTTCAAGGTCAGCGTCCAGTCGCGCGACAGGCTGAGCATGCTCTCCGCTTCGACGCCCATGATCCGCGACTTGCCGACGTTGCGATTGGCGAGCGCGAAGCCCGTGGCTTCGCCGGTTTCCGGGTTGAAGGCGATCGCGGTGAGGTCCTGGAAGACCTGGTCGCGGTAGTCGTAGAAGAAGCCGGCGACGTTGAAGGTCGAGCGGCGACCGCGGAAGTCGAAGCTCTGCTTGGAGCCCAGCTCGAAGGCGGTGATCTTCTCCGGCTTGTAGGTTTCCGGGATCACGTTGATGTCGAAACTGTCGTTGAAGCCGCCCGACTTGTGGCCGGTCGAAACCGTGCCGTAGAACAGATGGTCGTCCGACAGATCCTTCTCGAAGCCGAGCCGGAAATCGTTGAAGGTGAACTCGCTGCTGCCCTCCTGCTGAGAGGGAATGCCGAGCGAGATCCACGGATGCGATCCGTTCGGCGTACAGCTCAGGTTGCCGCCGCCGGTGTCCGGGCGATCGACGCAGCCGCCGTTGGGATTGCTGCCGTCGGCGATCGGCCCGATCTGCTGGAAGATGGTGTCGTTGCGGCCGGCGGCGAGGATGCCCTGCAGCAGGAAGCGCGCCCGCTCGGCGTTGCTGGTGATGTTGCGGACATCGAAGTTCGGACGGCGGGTCAGCGCCGGCAGGAAGCCCGGGGTGCCGAGGCGCACCGAGAAGCAGCAGCCGTCTTCGGCGCCGAGGCCGATCGTCCAGTTGCCGCCGATGCCGTAGCGGTACTTCGATTCGTCGGTATAGCGCAGGCCGCCCTTCAGGCGGAAGCTGTCGGTGACGTCGAAGGTGCCGTCGCCGAACACCGCCCAGGAATCGCTGTTGACGTCGGGCATGGTGAACTCGGTGCCCGAGTAGAACACGCCCTTGTCGGCCAGCGAGAACAGTCCGACCTGCTGGTCTTCCTTGAAGTAGAACCCGCCCGCGGTCCAGCGGAAGCGCGCGGAGTCGGGCGAGAACAGCAGCAGCTCGTGGGTGTAGGACTTCGACAGGGTCTCCCAGTAGTTGGTCGAGAACAGATCGTAGTCCGGACGCGTGGCGTCGCCGCTGCCGGGCGGACGCGGCTGCAGGTTGCGGCCCGGCCAGGTCACGCCGGCGCTGTTGGCATTGGTCTGGGTGAAGTCGACGTCGCGGAACGACGTGTTGTACTCGACGCGCAGGCCACCGAAGTCGTAGGACAGGCTGCCCATCACGCCCTTGTTGGTCGAGTCCAGCGTGCCCTGGATGCCGTAGTAGACGACCTCGCGCAGATTGATGTCGTCCGGATCGAAGCCCTCCAGCGCCGCGCCATAGATGTTGGCGCCCGGGTAGCCGGTGCCGCCTTCCTGGCCGTAGTCGGCCATCAGGAACACGCGCAGGGCGTCGTTCGGCTCCCACAGGAAGGACAGCCGCGCGGCGTCCTCGTTCTGGTAGCCGGCAGGTTTGAGCGAGGGGTCGCCCACGTTCTTGTAGGAGGTCTCCTTCTCTACGTGGTAGCCGGACAGACGCAGGGCCGCGGTGCTGCCGAGCGGCAGGTTCAGGCCGAACTCGCCACCGACGTGGTCGCGGCTGCCGACCTCGCCCAGCGCGTAGCCGCTGGTCTCGCCGAGCTGCGGCTTGACGGTCACGATGTTGAGGCTGCCGCCCAGCGCATTGCGCCCGCGCACGGTGCCCTGCGGGCCCTTGTTCACCTCGACGCGCTCGACGTCGAAGAACATCGCGCCGAGGCCGCGCGGCCGGGCGATGTAGGCGCCGTTGATGTGCGGTGCCGCGCCGGGATCACCCAGCTCGGTGTTGTTGGACGAGCCGACGCCGCGGATGAAGATCTCGACGTTGCCCTCCTGGTTGGCGATGCTCAGACCGGGAATCACCGTCTGCACGTTGCGCAGTTCGTTGTTGATGCCGAGCGAACGCAGCTCATCGCCGGTGAAGGCCTGGGCCGTGCCTGCGTACTTCTGCATGTCCTGCTCGCGGCGATCGACCGTCACCGTGATGGTGTCGAGTTCCTTCGCGCGCTCTTCGCTATCACGCTCGCTGTCCTGCGCGCCGGCCGGGCTGGCGAGGACGATCGCGGTGAGTGCCACGGCCGTGGCGACGGCCAGTCGATGACGGCGCGGCGTCTGCCGGCCCTGGTACTGGGTGCTGCGCATTGTCGATCCCCTCCCGGCGCCTGCGGCTGTGTTCGCCCGTGCGCCCTGTTGACTGCCCCAAACACCCGCCGCGTCGCGACGGGAATCCTGTTGAGCGCCGGGCCTGAGCCCGTTCGCGTTCTGTTCCGTCACGCCCCCGGGCGTGGCGCAGATCCCTTACTCGCTGTCGCAGGCCAGGACGAGCTCGGCGTCGGTGCCGAGTTCGACCGTGGCGATACGCAGCGAGGTGCCAGCGCCGGCTTCGAGCTGCAGCGCCGCGTCGATGCGATCGACCTTGAGGCCGCCGCTGCGCAGGCACTTCAGCGGCAGGCCGACGCGCAGCCACTGGCCGCGGACGGCGCCGAGCCGCGTGCCCAGATCGACGCTGGCGGCGCAGCCCTCGCCGCAGCCCATGCCGAGCCGCAGTTCTTCATCGCCCAGCGCGTCCAGCCGCAGCCGCACCAGCAGGCGTACGTCGCCATTGGTCTCGCGCTCGATGTCGACGGGCTCGTCCAGCTGCAGGCGCAGTGCGCCCTTGGAGCTCCAGTCGAGCGCGCGTGCGTCTTCCTGGGCGAGGTAGTCGACCGCGCGCAGTTCCACGGCACCCGCCGGGCTGCGCGCGGGGCCATTGCCGACGACGCCCAGGCTGCCCTGCGAATCCACCAGCTCGAAGCGCGCCCCGGCGGCCAGTGCGCCACGCGCGAACCATTGTCCGCTGCGGGTAACCGCCGACAGGTCGAGATCCTCGGGCAGTGCGGCGAGCTCGCCGTCCTGGCCGTAGCGCAGGCCGTGGCCGAAGGCGAACAGCGGTGCGTAGTCGGCATCGCCGACGTTCAGCATGTACTGGTCCGCGCGCGCGGGCCAGGAGAAGGAAAGGGTGCCGTGGAAGTCATGCTGGACACCGCCATCGGCCGTGCGCAGCAGGACATCGGCGACGCCGCTGCCCTCGCTGCCCGGCAGCCAGGCCGCAACAAAGGCATCGGACGCATTGAGCTCGCGATTGACCCACAGCGGGCGACCCGACAGGAACACCGCGACCACCGGAATGCCTTCGGCGCGCAGGCGCAGCAGCAGGTCGAGGTCGCGACGGTCGTCGGGGCGGTAGGCGAGGGTGTCGACATCGCCCTGGAACTCGGCGTACGGGTCCTCGCCGAACACCACCACGGCGACATCGGGACGCTGCTGGAAGCGGCCGTCGACGGCCAGCTCGGCCTGTCCGCCTGCAGCTTCCACCTGCGTGCGCATGCCCTGCCAGATCGAGGTCGCGCCCGGGAAATCGGAGGGCTGGGTGCCGGTGCCCTGCCAGGTCAGGGTCCAGCCGCCGCTCTGCTTGGCCACGCTGTCGGCACCATCGCCGGCGACACCGATGCGCCGCTTCGGATCCAGAGGCAGCAGCTGGCCGGCATTCTTCAGCAGCACCAGCGAACGGCGCACGGCTTCGCGTGCCACTGCGCGGTGCTCCGGCGCGCCGATCAGCTCGAAGCGCCCGCCGAGCGCGCGTTCCGACGGCTTCGGCGCGTCGATCAGGCCCATCGACAGCTTGACCCGCAGGATCCGCTCGACCGCTTCGTCGATACGCTCGACGCTCAGGCGCTTCGCGCGCGCGGCGGCCAGCGTGTTGCTGTACAGGTCGCGCCAGCTGTCCGGCGCCATGAACATGTCGACGCCGGCTTCGATCGAAGCCGGACAGTCGGTCGGCGTGCACCCGGGCACCTGGCCGTGGCCGTTCCAGTCGCCGACCACGAAGCCGTCGAAGCCCATGCGCCCGCGCAGCACATCGTTGAGCAGGCCGCGATGACCGTGCAGCTTCACGCCGTTCCAGCTGGAGAAGCTGGCCATCACGGTCTGCACGCCGGCGGCGATCGCGGGTGGGTAGCCAGCGGCATGGATGTCGCGCAGTTCGGCCTCGCTGACACGGGTATCGCCCTGGTCGCGGCCATCCGCCGTGCCGCCGTCGCCGACGAAGTGTTTGGCCGCGGACAGCACGCGCTGCTCGCCGAGGAAATCCGCGCGCCCGGGGACGCCCTGCAGACCATGCACGACGGCAGCGGCATAGCTCGCCACCACGGCGGGATCTTCGGAGAAACCTTCATAGGTGCGACCCCAGCGATCGTCGCGCGGCACCGTGAGGGTCGGGGCGAAGGTCCACTCGGCACCGGTCACGCGCAGTTCGCGGGCGGTGATTTCGGCGATGCGTCCGACCAGCGCGGGGTCGCGCATCGCGCCGAGGCCGATGTTGTGGGGGAACAGGGTCGCGCCGATGACGTTGTTGTGTCCGTGCACGGCGTCGATGCCGAAGAGCAGCGGAATCGCGGTGCCGCGGCGGCTGGCGTTGGCGGCATGGAAGGCGTCGGCCAGGGCCAGCCATTCCTGCGCGGTGGCAAAAGCCTTGCCGCCCGGCGCGGAATTGCCGCCAGCAAGGATCGAGCCCAGCGGATAGCGGCGCAGGTCCTCGGGACGGATGCTGCCGATGTCGGCCTGGATCAGCTGGCCGACCTTCTCCTCAAGCGTCATCCGCGACAGCAGTTCGGCGACGCGCGCTTCGATCGCGTCCTCGCGCTTCAGGCCGGCCTGCGCCTGCGGCCACTGTTCCGGATCGACTTCAGCGCCCCGATTGGGAGTCGCCCAGCCGGCGGCCGCAGACAGCAGCGCACAGGCTGCCGTGACGCCGATGGACAAGGTCCGCGTGTGCTTGTTCAGGCGTTGGGCCAAACGCTCCCGCGCCGCGGACTGCGCGTGGCAGCCGGCCGAAACTGGTGGATTCACGATGTCCCTCCCGCCACTTGGAACGCATCCGCGGTGCGCGAATGCCTCAGGCGTCTTGATGCGCCGTGGACGCTAACTTTGCGCAAACTGACATCGCTGTCAATCACTTTCTTCGCAAGGCGATCACGACGACTCGGGCCGAAGCGCGGGCGTTTGGCGGTGGTGTTGGCGAGCTCAGGTTGAGGCGGTGCGCGCCGGCGGCATGCGCCCTGCGTGCGCTGTGCGCGACTGCGAAAGTTCAGTCGGGCAGGGCGAACAAGCGTCGCGCGTTGGCGCTCGACTGTTCAGCGATGGACGCAAGCGAAGTGCCGCGCAGTGCGGCGATGCAGGTCGCGACTTCGACCACGCGCGAAGGCAGGTTGCGCTGGCCGCGGTAGGGCATCAGCGGCTGGTCGGGCGCGTCGGACTCCAGCAGCAGGAATTCGATGGGCATGGTCGCGACAAGCTCGCGCAGTCGCTGCGCGCGCGGGTAGGTGACCGGCCCGCCGATGCCGAGCAGGAAGCCGAGGTCGAACAGCTGGCGCGCCTGCTCGGCGCTGCCGGCGTAGCTGTGCACCACCCCGCGCAGGCGGCCGCGATAGCGCTTGAGCGCGATCAGCGTGGCCTCCACTGCGCGTCGCGCGTGCAGGATCACCGGCAGTCCGGTCGCGGCGGCGAGCGCGAGCTGCGCATCGAAGTAGTGCTGCTGCTCCGCCGGGTCCAGCGCCTCGATGTAGAAGTCGAGGCCGAACTCGCCGACCGCGATGGGCTGCTCGCAGTGCAGCCAGGTTTCGAGGAGGTCGAGATGCTCTCGCCGGTGCTCGGCGAGGAACATCGGGTGCAGGCCATAGGCGGGATGCAGATCGCCCTCGCCGGCGCAGAGTTCGCGCAGGCCCGGCCAGCTGGCGGCGGTGACCGCAGGAATCACCTGCGCGACAACACCGGCGGTGCGTGCCTGCGCTAGCACCGCTGCGCGATCGGAATCGAATTCCGGCGCATCCAGATGGCAGTGGCTGTCGATCAGCTGCACGGGGGCTCGCGAGTCAGGCTTTGTCGACGCGGCGAGCTTCTCCGTCAATCGGCGCGCGCTGCGGGACATCGTCAGTGTCGCCTTCGCTGCCGCCGCGTCGCTGCTTCCAGCTGCCGAGCAGAAGGGTGGCCGAGAACAGCAGCAGCTCGTCGACGAAGGGCAGGGGATCGGGCACGAACAGGGTGACCAGAAGCAGCGCCCCGGTGGCCAGCGCCAGCTGCGGAAAGCGCAGGCGCTGCAGGCGGCGTCGCAGGAAGTTCGGCAGCAGGGCGATGAGGAATCGAGGCATTGGGGAACCGGGATTGGGGATTGGGGATTCGGGATTCGCGATTCTTGTGCGGGTGACGCGAAAGTCGGGCCCACGCCTTGGTTGCCGGCCGAGGTTAGCGCGACCGGCGTGCATGTGTGCTTCTGCGCGCTGAACCGCGCGTGGCAAGGCTGTCGAGTTGTCTGTC
>LNFM01004538.1_pt1 | contig 25452 bp, 31 predicted proteins | sample 596031 | NCBI WGS metagenome assembly LNFM01 (sample SAMN04254537, study PRJNA301005) | activated carbon metagenome | isolation source: dual media filters at the Ann Arbor, Michigan drinking water treatment plant | place: USA: Ann Arbor | reverse complement strand
CAGCTCCAGGGGTACCAGGTGGGGAAGCAACTGTGGACGGGGCGCAGTATAGCAAAACGTTCAATCAACGACCCTATTATTCAACAGGCCCATGAGGTGAGTTCTCGCTGGACGAATCCTGCGTGTGAAGCCCTGATCTTTTCTTCACGTGAACATCTCTGATAGAATACCCACCGATACGATGACATCCTAATATTCAGCCTTTGATTATTTAACCTGACGTGACATCGAAAAAAGGAGCGCTCGGATATGGCAGAGGTTTCTTGTGTGACATGCGGTCAGACCGGTGAAGCCATCACTACTCCCCTGTTTCTCGGCAAGCTTGAAGCAGAAATAAAAACCAAGGTCTGCACAGGCTGCTGGAAGAAATGGGAAGGCATGCGGGTGATGGTCATCAATGAATATCAAGTCAATCTCGGCGATGAGAGCGGCCGCGAACTCGTTCGCAAGCAGATGAAAGCGTTCTTGAAACTGGGAGAACAAGTCGATTCCTCAAAGGTTGCCGAAAACTATCGCCCGCCCACTAGCTAATTCCGCAACCATTACAGAAGAGTTTTAGCCGTGCGCGTCAAGTTTTCCCTTGCATTGTCGCTGGGTTCGTTGACATTGAGAATTTGAAAATGCTAGGGTGTTACGTTTTGCCATTCATGCATATGTAATGCGAGCGAGAGGATATCGATTCTGAGATGATTACCCAGATGCAGGTCAAGGGGCTCATGTTTGACCCCTACAACAATGCGTATATCGTCATCCTCCGAGACGAGGATCAATCGGAAATGCTCCCGATCTGGGTGGGGAAATCGGAAGCCAGTTCGATCAGTCTTGCAATTGAAAATGTCGCCCCTCCCCGCCCGATGACTCACGACTTTATGAAGGCCTACTTGGATGCGTTCAACGCCAAGGTCATTAGTGTGGTGATCACCGATCTCAATGAACATACTTACTTTGCCAAGATCCATTTGACCTACGCAGACTCGGAGTATACCGTCGATTCACGTCCAAGTGATGCCATCGCCCTCGCGCTCCGGACCCAAGCTCCTATTTTTGCGAGTGAGTCTGTGATTCGAAAACAGAACTCAGAAGAACTTGATCAGTGGCTGGAGAATTTAAAACCTGAAGACTTCGGGAAGCTGGACTCCTGACATTCTCGTGATGGGTGGTATGGAAGAGCACGCACCTCAAACGACAGAACCGTTGATACAGCTTGAGGTCAATCGAGTGGTAGAAGACTCGACGACGGACACCAGGATCGTCGTGCTGACCCGAGCCGATGGCACATCAGACCTATTTATGGTATGGGTAGGTGCCTCAGAGGGTGAATCGATTCGACGTGCTCTGGACACATCGACGACACCACGACCGATGAGCCACGATCTAATCAAGAGTTTCGGAGAGCATCTCGGCGTGAAGATGGAACGAGCGGTCCTCACTGACGTCAAGAGCAGTACCTACTATGCGACCGTCTTCCTCGAGCATAAGGGAGTCGTACGCACCATCGATTCCAGGCCGAGCGACGCGTTTGCGTTGGCGCTTCGCTGCCAGGCACCCATTTATGTGACGCAGGACGTGTGGAAGCGACGCACCGGTCAGAATCTTGATGCGTGGCTGTCCAAGCTAGAAACAAAGAATATCGGGGCCCAAGAAGTCTAACACCTCATCAAACGACTGACAAAATTGCAACGGTGGAGAACAAGATGATGACGTATTTCGAAAATCCAACTCAAGTAAAAGAAACCTGGCATCTGGTGAACGCCGAGGGGAAAACCCTGGGCCGATTGGCGGCGCGAGTCGCGAGCATTTTGCGGGGGAAACATCGCCCGACATTCACGCCGAATGTCGATATGGGTGATCATGTGGTCATCGTGAATGCGGAGAAGATTCATTTGACCGGCGACAAGATGGACACCAAACTGTACCGGCGCCATACAGGGTATCCGGGAGGGTTGAAAACCGCCTCCGCCGCGCACCTGTTTCGGAAGGACCCGACGCAGCTCCTGACCAAAGCGATCAAGGGCATGCTTCCCAAGAACCCGCTTGGCAATGGCATGGCGCGGAAGCTCCGTGTCTATGTCGGGTCTGATCATCCACATCAGGCTCAACATCCTGAACCTATTTCTCTCTAGACACATGTCCTCAACCAGAAGGAGACGAGTCGTATGGCAGTGGTGACACAATACGCAACGGGGCGGAGAAAATGCGCAGTGGCCCGAGCCTGGGTCACTGGCACCGCAGGCGATATTACCGTGAACGAGAAGCCGCTGGAGAAGGCGTTTCCTCGTCTTACCCTCCGGCAAATTATCCAACTCCCGCTTGAAATGGCTGGCCTGATGGGCAAGTACTCAATCAGCGCGACCGTCTATGGCGGGGGCCCGACCGGGCAAGCTGGCGCCCTCCGTCATGCCATCGCGCGAGCGCTCGTGGCGATGACTCCCGCAACCCGCAGCCCCCTGAAGAAGGAGGGGTTGCTCACGCGTGATTCACGTGTGAAGGAACGAAAGAAGTACGGACAGAAGGGCGCGCGCAAACGGTTCCAGTACTCCAAGCGCTAGACGCAGGGGCCGACGATCTGACAACAAGGGGAAGGCTCCAGGCCTTCCCCTTTTTTATATCTTCCTTGTGGAAGGGAGCGTTGGTCAAAGACAGCGCAGGATAATCGATAGTGACCCATGAATAAAAAATTTCGAATCGCCATTGCTGGAGCCAGCGGATACGCCGGTGCGGAGCTTGTTCGGCTTGCGGCGGCCCATCCCTATTTCACCATCGCCGCCGTGACATCTGAAAAGTCAGCGGGCCAGTTGGTCTCATCCGTGTTTCCAAGCTTTAAGGGAATCCTCGACCATCAATTTGAAGCCTTGGCACCGGAAGCCCTGACGGAGCGGGCGGATGCCATTTTTCTCGCCCTGCCGCATACAAAATCGCTGGACCCCGTTGCGGCCTGTATCAAGGCAGGCAAACCTGTCGTTGACCTCAGTGCCGATTATCGGCTGAAGGACGCCAGCACCTACGAAAAGTGGTATCACACGCCGCATAGCCATCCACATTTGCTCCAAGACGCCGTGTATGGGTTACCGGAACTCCATCGGTCCGCGATTGCTAAGTCGAGACTGGTGGCTTCGCCTGGATGTTATCCCACTGCCGCGGTCCTTCAGTTGGCGCCTCTCTTCGCAAAACAACTCGTGCAACCGGAGACGATTGTGATCGATGCAAAGTCTGGTGTTTCAGGAGCAGGACGGAGTCCGGCCCTACCCTACCATTTTCCAGAAGCGCACGAATCCTTAGAGCCCTACAAAATCGGTCAACATCGCCATATTCCTGAAATCGAACAGGAACTATCTGGACTCATGAACACAGTCGGTTCCGTGACCGTGACATTTACGCCTCATCTCGTACCGATGAATCGAGGCATCCTGAGTACGGCATACTGTAAACTGACGCAGAGCCTGCAACTGTCTGACCTTCGGGCCTTGTATCGAGAACACTACAAGGGAGAACGGTTCATCCGGCTCTTCGAAGATGTGACCCCTAATCCGCGTTACATTAAGGGAACAAACTATTGCGACATCGGCGTGTATGTGGATTCTCGGGCCGGATGGGTCGTCACCGTGGCAGCAGTCGACAATCTCGTCAAAGGAGCTGCCGGTCAGGCTATTCAAGCCATGAATCTCATGCTAGGCATTCCTGAGGAAACAGGGCTGACAGCTCCGGGCAGTTATCCATAATTGCAACCATTCGACCACTGCCACAAGCCGACATCCCACACGCCGCACATTATACTTATGAAATCAAAGAACGTGGGTATCACGACACCGCTGGGTTTTCAAGCCGCTGGAATCCATTGTGGGATCAAAAAACCAGGCCTGCTCGATTTGGCTCTCTGCGTGTCGGACGTCAGCGGGCCGATCGCCGGAGTGTTTACAAAGAATCGCGTAGCAGCCGCGCCAGTACTCCTGGATCGACGCCATCTCCGGTCTCATTGTGGGCGGGCGATCATCGTCAACAGCGGGAATGCCAATGCCTGCACGGGTGAACAGGGGCTAGTGGCGGCAAAGACGATGGCGACCGCCGTGGCGCAGCAGCTCTCCATTCCCGTGCATCACGTATTCGTCGGTTCGACCGGTGTGATTGGTCGCGTGCTGCCGATTGATCGCATCACCACATCCGTCCCAACCTTGATCGCACGTCTGAGCATCGCAGGAGGCGCTCAAGCCGCCCGGGCGATTTTAACCACGGACTTGAAGCCAAAAACCGTCACGGTACAAGGGAGAATCGGCGGTCGCCTTGTCACCATCGGGGGCATGGCCAAAGGTTCGGGCATGATCCATCCAAATATGGCCACCATGCTGGCCTATTTAACGACCGATGCTGCGATTACTCCAGCTGCCCTCCAACAGGCGTTGAGATCGGCAACTCATCAATCCTTTAACTGCATTACGGTGGACGGTGATACCAGCACGAATGACACCGTTCTCTGTCTGGCAAATGGCCTTGCCAAAAACCGACTGATTGAACGAGATACCAAGTCCCATCGCGACTTCGAGCAGCTGCTCACTGATGCCGCACAGAAATTGGCTCTGATGATCTGTCGAGACGGCGAAGGGGTCACCAAGGTCGTCACGATTCGAGTGCAGGGAGCCACCACGACAGCAGCCGCAAAACGAGTCGCAGACACCATTGCAACATCAAATCTGGTCAAGACTGCGTTGTTTGGGGAGGATGCCAATTGGGGCAGGATCATCGCTGCGATCGGGCGATCGGGCGTTGCCATCGACCCAAACAAAGTATCGGTTCGATTCAACGACATTGTCATGGTACAACGCGGGGTAGGGGTAGGGCTGGAGGCGGAGCACAAGATCGCACAAGTCTTCAAACAGAAGGAGTTTACGATCACCGTCCAGCTTGGGCAGGGACAGGCTCAAGCCCATATGTGGACGACAGACCTCTCGTATGACTATGTCCGGATTAACGCAAGCTATCGATCTTAGTACACAGGTAGCTTGAAACCTCGGCAAGACTATGGTAGCGTCCCCGGTCTGGGTCTGACAGGGGGTCGGGTCTCGCACCAAGCGAGAACGGCTCCATTCATTAAAATAACTATCAGCGTCGATACGCTGCGCGGCTTGAGATGAAGGGAAGCGATTCCCTCGCCCCATGTGTGGGCGCTCTGCAAGCGTGAAAGGAGGTGAAGGCATGGGAGTAGTGGCGATCAAGGAATTGTTAGAAGCAGGCGTTCATTTCGGGCACCAGACTAACCGCTGGAATCCCAAGATGAAGAGGTTTCTATTCGGTGAACGCAGCGGCATCTATATCATCGATCTTCAACAAACCCTCTCGCGGATGGAGCAGACCTATGCCTTCGTCCGAGACCTTGTGGCAGCGGGAGAGTCCGTCTTGTTCGTTGGCACGAAACGGCAAGCTGCGGAAATCCTCGAAGAAGAAGCCAAGCGAGCCAACATGTATTTCATCAATCAACGTTGGCTGGGTGGGATGCTGACCAACTTCCAGACTATTCGACGAAGCATCGACAAGATGAAGAAGATGGAGACGACGCTCCTCAACCCCAGCGAGCATGGTCTCAAAAAGAAAGAAATCCTTCTCATGCAGAAGGACATCGCGAAACTCCAAAAGTATCTGTCCGGCATTAAGAACATGCGCGGCCTTCCAGGAGCGGTCTTTATTCTGGACACGAGAATCGAGAAAATTGCCGTGCAGGAAGCCAAGCGGCTCGATATTCCGGTCATCGCTATTTTGGACAGCAACTGCGACCCCGACGACATCACGTATCCGATTCCTGGAAATGACGACGCGATTCGCTCGATCAAGCTGATTACATCAAAAATTGCCGATGCCTGTATCGAGGGTGCGCATGTGAAAGCCCAACGCGAAGAAGCAGAGTTTCAAGCCGCTCCTGTCAGCGGCGACAGGAAGCCTGCCATGCGCGTTCAAAATGTTCCCGTGTCGTAAATTAACCTGATTGATCCATCAACGGCTCATCCTCATCGATAGAACGAAGGAATAACGACATCATGGCAGGATCCAGTCAGCTCGTGAAAGAGCTTCGTGAAAAAACAGGCGCCGGTATTCTGGATTGTCAGAAAGCCCTCAATGAAAACGGGAATGACGTCGATAAATCCATTGACTATCTGCGGCAAAAAGGACTTGCGGCAGCAGCCAAGAAAGCCGGGCGGGAAACCAACCAAGGGCTGGTTCATGCCTACATTCATATGGGTGGCAAGATCGGCGTCTTGATCGAGGTCAATTGCGAAACCGATTTCGTCGCACGGAATGAGGAATTCAAGGCGTTCGTCAACGATCTTGCCCTTCAGGTGGCAGCCGGAAAGCCTTCATTTGTGAAGCGTGAAGATGTCCCGGCTGATGTCGCCGAAAAAGAAAAAATGATCTACGAAGGGCAGGCCAAGGAAATGGGCAAGCCTCCCGCCGCATGGTCGAAGATCGTCGAAGGCAAGCTTGAGAAGTTTTATCAGGAAAACTGCCTATTGGAACAATCATTCATCAAGGACCCGGCCGTCACCATCAAGGATCTTCTCGCCCAGAAAATTTCTAAGATCGGCGAAAATATGAACGTCCGCCGATTCACCCGTTATCAATTAGGCGAAGCATGAGCTCTGCCAAATACCAACGTCTCCTTCTCAAGGTTAGTGGGGAGATGTTGGCTGGTGAGCAGGGCTACGGCATCCAACCGTCTATTCTGGAAAACCTTGCGGAAGAAATTGCCTCCGTTGTCGCTCTTGAAATTCAGGTGGCCGTCGTCATCGGTGGAGGCAATATTTTCCGCGGCATCGCGGCGAGCGCATCCGGTATGGAACGAGCCTCGGCCGATTACATGGGAATGCTGGCGACCGTGCTCAATGCGCTGGCGCTCCAGAATGCGCTGGAGCGGGTCGGAATCATCACCCGCGTTCAATCCGCCATCGAAATGCGCCAGCTTGCTGAGGGGTACATCCGTCGAAGGGCAATCCGCCACCTAGAAAAGAACCGTGTGGTCATTTTTGCTGCTGGCACGGGCAATCCCTATTTTTCAACCGATACGGCCGCCGTCCTGCGTGCGATGGAGATCAGCGCACAAGTGATCATGAAGGGAACGAAAGTTGACGGCATCTACGATGCCGATCCTGTGACCACTCCATCGGCCAGAAAGTATGAGAGGATTTCGTTCCTGTCCATCCTCAATCAGAAGCTCAAGGTGATGGATTCCACGGCGATCAGCCTCTGTATGGACAATAAATTGCCTCTCGTCGTGTTCAACCTGAAAGTCAAAGGCAACTTTAAACGCGTGGCATTAGGCGAGCAGCTCGGAACCCTGGTTACGAGCAGCGATCACTAATCCCATCACGAGGTGTCTTCATGTCCAACGCAGCCCAAGTTCGGCAAGCATTCATCTCACAGATGGATCAGGCTCTTGAACACTTGCGAAAAGACCTGTCCGGTCTCCGAACGGGGCGAGCTTCCGTCGCCCTGCTGGACGGCATTCGCGTCGACTACTACGGAACCATGACCGCGCTGAAACAGGTCGCCAGCGTCTCCACCCCCGAAGCACGGCTCATCACCATTCAACCCTGGGAACCGAAACTGATCAAAGAGATTGAAAAATCCATATCCAATTCAGGGTTGGGTGTGACACCATCAAATGACGGTAAGGTGATCCGAGTTCCGCTCCCTCCCCTGACGGAGGAACGCCGCAAGGAGCTGACAAAGATCTGTAAAAAGCATGGTGAGGAGACCAAAGTCCAGATTCGAGGTTTTCGACGAGATGCGAACGAAGAGTTAAAGAAACTCCAAAAGGGTGCCACACTCACCGAGGACGAACTGCGTAAGGCCGAGCAAGAAACACAGAAACTGATTGAGCAATATGGACAGAAAATTGATGACGTGATCAAGAAAAAGGAACAGGAAATCATGGAAGTCTGATTCTGACTTCCTGATTCTCACTTCGTCGCGTGCCGATTATGCCACCCTTCCTTCCGACCGTCGCCACCGTAGACCTGACGGCACTCACACATAATCTCTCCCAATTTCGTCAGATTCTCTCCCCCGGATGCGACGTGATGGCAGTCGTCAAGGCCAACGCCTATGGTCATGGCGCAATCGAGACGTCACGGACACTGATACAGCATGGTGTCACCCGCCTGGCCGTCTTCTCGACGGAAGAAGGGATGGCGCTTCGGCAAGCCGGCATCACGGTGCCGATCGTCGTCTTAGGGCCGGTCTTTCAAGAACAATTCGGTGACATTTTCGCTTCCCAACTCACCCCTGTGGTGAGCGATCCTTCCATGCTCACTGCGCTAGCCCAGGCTGCTGCGTCACGTGCAATCCCCTACCCGATCCATCTTAAAATCGAGACCGGCATGGGGCGGTTGGGTCTGACACAGGCTGAGCTGGTGGCACTCATCAGTGCACACAAGTTTCCTCCCTCTCTCCGAGTAGAAGGACTCATGACTCATCTGGCAGATACTGATGCAACCAATTCGGACGCGACCGAAGAACAACTCCGTCGCTTCCGGGACGCGCTGAAAATCATTCTGAAAGGAGGGTTCCACGTTCCTCTCATTCATGTGTCCAATAGTTGTGGGGCGGTTCGTTTCCCATCGGCACACTTTTCACTTGTACGGCCGGGCATCATGTTATACGGATACCACACCCTTCCCAGCACGGTTGAAACTCCTGATCTCAGACCGGTACTCTCACTGAAGACTCGTGTCGCCCAGCTGCGAACCATCCAACCAGGGGAAACAGTCAGCTACAATCGAACCTTTACAGCAAGACGCCCCACGCGCATTGCCGTGCTCCCGATCGGCTATGCCAATGGCTTGAGCCGACAACTTTCGAATCGTGGCGCTGTGCTCATTCGAGGACAACGAGCCCCCATCGCAGGATTGGTCTGTATGGACATGGTGATGGTGGATGTCACCGAGATTCCTGGTACCGCCGTGGGTGATGAGACGATACTCATCGGGCGCCAGGGAAATGACGAAATTACGGCCTCCGAGATTGCCAAGTGGACCGATACGATTCCCTACGAAGTCCTGTGCGCAATCAGTCCCAAGATTCCTAGACTCTACCTCTCCCCCTGAACCCTTCCCCTGCATCTGTTCATTATCTGAGTCAAAGATAGACAGGAGGCGAGATTCAGGGCCCTTGGTTAGAAACCGATGCGGACGGAAAGCCCGCCAGCGTGCGCAGTATTTTCATAAAAACCATTGACTCCTGCTCGAATCCCAGTATTTCCCTCGACTGTTCTTGGTTCGTAGAGTGACACCTGGTACGATAGGTCCACGCCGATGGTTTTTGCCTTTATTGATCCGATTCCAAAATTTCCGCATGCCACCAATCCAAAGAGCGATCCATTTCCCTTACAGAGGAAACCAACTCCTGTTGAAATAATATGAAGGTCAGCCGATGGGGTCGCTGGATTGAAGGTGGCGTCTGGGACCTGTGTTTGCAGATTCGAATAGCCGCCACGCACGGCGACCTCCCACCCTGGCAATCGATCCATCTTCAGCCATCGATATTCGGTTCCAATTAAAATGGCATAGGTGCTTTTCCAATTTTGTGGCTGTTGAAGAATGACTGTTCCATCGGGTTGCCGAAGATCTAAGTTTCTGACCGACTTCCAGCCGATGTAGTCAACGTTCAATTCAAGTTTCCACTCACGTTCACCATTTCGAACCGGCCACACCGCGATCCCACCGGTGATGACTTGAGGCAGTACCAAGGTTGTCGTGGTGTCTCGGACCTTCACCCCGTTGGCCAACTGCACTCCATCCAAATGGAGCGTGGCCTGACTGCGGTAGACAACGGCAACGTTCACAATCGGTAGTCCATCTCCGTTCCGCAATGCGGTGTATAACGTACCGACGTTAAAGCCAAGTGCTGTGTCTTTCCCATTCAATTCAACCTTATTGCCAGGCGGGAAGATTCTTTGAAATTCGGCATGGCCCTCTCCGAAAAGACCGGAAAAGGTGTAGATGTCGACACCTGCTCCAATCGAAAGATCCGGAAGAAGCTGATACGCGAACGTCGGCTTGATATCGAACAACGGCAAGGCACTGAATGTCGCGGTGGCATTAAAAGGACTACTATCCGGCCACCGTGTCGCTGAACCAAACGGGGTTGTGACCCCAACCCCTATCGTAAGTTTATCAAGCAGGGGGATGCCAAGGCCTTGGAGATTTGCCGTAATATAGTTATGGGCAGGGGGAGGCCACGCGACGACACCATCGTGATCACCAGCCGTCGTGGTACCGTCCGGACTTCTATGGCTGAGCGGGCCACCGACAAGGAGTCCCCCCGCCATGATTTGCACGCCACGGAGCTGAGTCATCCCAGCTGGGTTGTAATGCAACGCGGACGGATTGTCGGCCTGAGCAGCGAAAGCGTTTCCCATCCCGGATGCAGCTGCTCCCTGTCCTTGAATGCGGGGAACCTGAGCGAACGTCGGTGAGGAGCACCAGGTAGCGCTGAAAAGAATCAGCAGCAGGGAGAATCCGCTTATGATGACCTGTCTCAATGGGAATAGATGTCGAGTCTTCCGGACGAGCCCACAGTGGCACTGACCTAGCAGACCGCGAAGGTCATGCACGTCGGAACCACCGATCCATGGTTTGTTGAAGTTGGCCTGCGTCAAACGGTTTGAGCAGGTAGGCTTGAGCGCCCAACCCGATAGCCCGCACGGCAAGTTCCTGAGATCCCGACGCCGTAATCATGATAATCGGAAGGCGTTGATTCGTCAGACGCACCCGTCGTAGCACTTCCAGGCCGTCGATCTGACCGATTCCGATGTCGAGAATCATCCCGTCGAACTCTCGTGATTGAAGCATCGCCAGCGCTTGACGACCATCGAATGCCGAGAACGTCTGGTACCCCCCTGCCATCAGTCGGTCATGAAGCAGTTGCTGAATGTCGGTATCATCGTCCACGACCAAGATGTGTTGGCCCATGAGATGGGATTCAAGCAAGAGTGGGACCTTCACGGCATGGATCGGAATCGTAAAGGACAGTTCTGCGCCGCCCTCGGGACGATTACAAGCTGCCACCTCTCCTCCTTGCAACTCCACCAGCGTTTTCACAATTGACAGGCCTAATCCCAACCCTTTGGGGGCGGTGCGCTGGCCTTGCTGGATGCGGAAGAATGGGTCAAAAATCTTGTCCAGGTATTCCGGAGCAATACCGGGACCCGTGTCCTGAACTAAAACCCTTGCTGTGCGGTGATTCGGCAACTCGCAGGCAACCGACACGGTTCCGCCAGGCGGAGTAAACTTAATGGCATTTTGCACGAGATTGACGACTGTCTGAATCAAACGATCGCGATCTGCCCACACGACGACGTCCGTGTCGGCACAACGAAATTCCAGCGACTGCTGCTTGACCTGAGCCAACGGTTTCAGTTGCTCAATCACGTCGGCGAGACAGGGTTCAAGCTCGACATCGGCCGGATGCACCTCCAAGCGCCCAGTCTCGATACGGGTGCGATCAAGGAGATCTTCGATCATTCGAACAAGCCGATCTGAATTGTCAGACATGCGCACGAGATAGCGCTGCTGCTTCTCATTCAGCGGTCCGGTCAGTCCGTCCAGAAGATTTTGAATGAATCCCTTGATGGACGTCAGTGGTGTTCTCAGTTCATGGGACACATGGGAGAGGAATTGCGCACGCAAGCGGTCGGCTCGCTCAAGGGCTTCGGTACGTTCTTTGACTTTGACCTCTAACCCCTGATTCCACTCTTCGATCTGCTGGTAGGCTGAAGCGTTGTCCAGCGCGATAGAGACTTGACTCGCAACGGTCGTCATCAGTTCCAAATCGTCTTCCGTCACGCTTTGGTTGTGCGAGCGATCGACGGTCAACATCCCCCAGATACGGTCTTTGGTCTTGATGGGAACCACGACCAAGGCTTTGGTCCCGCTCAATTCGGCTAAACGCTGATTGAGGGGATGGAGGCTGTGCCGTATCGAATCGATGTCCTTGACCAACAGTGGACGTCCTTGAAGGACCACCGTCCCCTCGGGGCCCTCACGATCGGTGATCGGAAACCGACAGGACTGGGCGAACGTTTCAACCTCCAGAGGCGCGCCAATCAAACGGATATGTTGGATGGTATTCTCACAAGGATCAAACATGGACACCATGGCACTGTTGTAGTTGAGCTCGTGCGTCAGGGCTTCTAGCACCTGGTGCAAGAGCGCGTCTCGTTCGAAGGTCGAGCCGAATGAGAGCCCCGCTCGGTGAAGCGCCGTTAGTTGGGCCACTTTCCGACGCAACTCCACCCGCATCTGCTCTTGTTCCAAATAGGCTTCGCGCAATTCCTCGTGACGAGACTCGACGAAGGTAATTTGCTCTTGGATCAGGGCCTCGCGTCGTTCGCTCTCACGAAGCAGCCGTCGATTAACCATGATGCCGACGGCGAGGACCGGGCACAGTCCGACCAACAACACCTCGCCGAGACTCACCGTCGGATTCAGAACACCGACTCCCGCCATGAGGGCAAGCCCCACCACCCCTCCCCCTAAGAACCATGTAAAACTCTGTTGAGCCTGAGGCAAGGACTCAACGCGGGCCGCTGCCGAAGCCTGTGCGGCCTGGGCATTCTCGACGCCGACGACTGACTCACTGCTCAGTCGAGTCGGACGTGTCTGTTCAAGAGGTGAGGTTGCTCGCCAGAATCGCTTCCGATACCGGCTCTCCTCCCGCCATCGAATCGTCCACTGACACCATTCATCATCATTGCCGATACAGGACGTCTCGATCGCTTCTGCCTGAGAGAGGCCGTGGATGCGGTGGGCCATGGCGACCATGATTCCTTGTGCAGATTGACACACTAGGCAGGCACACCGCCTGCGGTACGATCCGAACTGCCGAAGCGTCCGGTCGGTAAACCGCATGCCCACCGCAGCCGTGCTGCTCGTAACTTCTACCACGCGGAACTCCACAGACCCAGACGTAAACTTATTCCCAAAGTAGGGAAACATCGTGTAGATCTGCGACAGCGAAAAGGGGCGAGTCAGGGCCAGCATGATGGGCGAGACCTTTTCCGCCCCTGCTTTAAACGCAAAGCGGGTATCGCCCGAGATCCGTTCACAGAACTCATAGAGATATGAGGTAAATTCGTAGGAGTAGCTGTTCCACGGATTCTTCAACAGCTCCGGAGTCACATGATAGATGGGATCCTTGATGCGATCATTTAAGAGGCGACACAACTCCTCAACTGCTTCTTTTCCTGCCGACGCTCCTCCCGCAGACGTTACTAACTTCTCTAAAAAGACCGTCACCGCTCTGATGCTGACGCCGCCAAGGTCTCGGATCGTCTGACCCTGTTCATCCAACCCGAACGGGCGAAACACCATGGCGCCCTGCTCAAGAATGGTTCGATCTTTTGGTAAGAGTTCGATGTTCGGGAAAGACTTGGTCTCGACAATATCGAGCGTGCTGCTTGTCATGGCGTCATCCCCTCAGACAACAGGTCCATGGGACGGAACTGGGCGCGGTGTTGAGCGCAGTCAGCCGGTACGGCAGCCGAGGGATCGCACAGAGCCAGAGGTGTTGATCACCTGCTCAGTTCACCTACGGGAATAGCACGTATGGCCCGCGGAGTATATCGACGACCGCGTGAGCTTTGCAATACGCAGGTTGCGCCCCTTCCATCAGTGGGGAGAAGCCGGTCAAAAGGTGGGACTGGCTGTGGGGAAAATACCTGAGGGACTGACCCCTCTCGATTCGTGGGAGACGTGTATCCGCAGAGTGCCAAAGGGAGGCACGCTTCTATTGTCTCACTGACCGCTTGAGCTTTTTTTCAACGCTGGCCACCTTGCTCTGGAGGCGTCCGGAATGGCCCTTTCGGTAATCAACTTTTATCGTACAGGAAATGCGGTTGCAATCCTTTTTCATCCGTTCATAGCATCGCTGCACCACCGAGAAGACTTGCTCCCATTCTCCTTCTAAGACCGTGCCCATCGGGTTCAATCGATACGCGACCCCACTCTTATCAATAATATCGAGAGAACGGGCCACATATTTCCCGACACTCTCGCCCTTTCCCAACGGCGACATGCTGAACTCCAGTAGGACCATCGTGTCTCCTATTGTTGCGTGGCATCAGGTTGTGCATTCGTCACTGCCTGAGCCCGCCTTTCCAACCAGACATTGGGATATCGCACCTTGCCGAGAAAACGAAAACCGTCTAACGCGTCGCGTAGGAGTGCCCGCCGCTTCTCGGCATCCGGCTCATTCGCCTTGGCCTGTTCACGTAGTTGCCCAAGCCACTCGACGAACTCGATGAATTCCGCATCGAGGATCTGTTCCAAATCCTCTTTCATGAATCCGGAAAGCGCTGGTGCCACTCCGCTTGTACTGATCGCAACTCGCACATGTCCCACTGCCACAACGGCCGGCATCGTGACGCTGCTTGCCTCTGGGTAGTCTACTGACCAAAGCAGCACACGCTTTTCTCTGGCTTGAGCCACCAACATCTGAGCAAAGTCACGATCGCCTCGCAGGGTATTGAGAACGAGAATGGCGTGCTCAAGATCCGTGTCACGAAAATGTCGCCCTCGATGGATAATCTTACCCGAAGCCGCCAGCAGGCGTAACGGTTCATTCAGCGTGGGACTGATCACCGTGACTCGCGCACCGGACTCGAGCAGGCGCTGGGATTTTTCCGATGCCTCCTCATCGCCACCGATCACGAGGACCGGCCAGCCTCTCACATCCAAGACCAAGGGAAAACCAGGATTGGCAACCATGACGTGACTCCCATTTCGACCGAATGGCTCAGTATCTGAGAATGAACCTCCATCATGCAAGTGGGATTTCAGAAATCCACAGCCCATTTCCCATTTTGGTCCGTCCGTCGCTATAATGCAGCACACTCGAGTGACTGGAATGATTTCGTGCGCGATATTGGAAGACCTTCCGGAGGGGGCGGTTACGGACCGATTGGCTCCTGACGATGACTTTAACCCTACGCGCTAGGTGTCGGCCGGATCTGCATCTAGCTCCATATTCCAATAGAGATAATCGCGCCAGCTTTCCGGCGTGTTGCGAATGCCGATGGTAATGGTAATGACGGGGCTCCACCGAGGTTTCACCGGCCGCTTTTTCAACTTCATGCTGGCTTCTTCCGGCGTCCGCCCGCTCTTCCGATTATTACAGCGCCAGCAGGCAGTGACGATGTTTTCCCACGTCTTTTTCCCACCTTTGGCGATGGGCACGACATGATCAAATGTCAGTTCTTCAGTCCGAAATTTGTGATTGCAGTATTGGCAGCAGTACCCATCTCGCGTAAAAATGTTGATACGGGAAAACTTGACGGCGCGGTGACTATCCTTCAACTTCACCAGCCTCAGCAGGCGCATCACCGCGGGAAGCTTGATCGACAGAGAAATCCCATGGATTTCCCTATCGTAGACCTCCAAGACTTCGACTTTTCCTTGCCAGAGGAGAGCGATCGCTTTTTGCCAATGCACAACCCGGAGGGGTTCATACGTCGAGTTGAGCAGGAGGGTCATTTCCATAGAAGAACCTCATCCCCAATCGGGCCTCCAGGCCAGTCACGGAGTTTATCCGAGGGGCATAGCTACCCGCTGCTATTTCTATGCCATAAGGTGGCGTTGAAATCAAGCAAGCGCCCTTCTGATGCCCCATACAACAGACCGAGCGAGAGATGACGATCATGAACAATTTCGTGAGGGTGGCCCTCGCGCACGAGATTCCACCCGGCACAGGACGAACGGTTGAAGTCGATGGGATCTGGATTGCGGTCTTCAACGTGGACGGAACTTTTCATGCGATCGATAATTCCTGCCCCCACGCGGGCGGCCCGCTCGGAGAAGGGAAACTGTGCGACGCGGTTGTCGAATGTCCCTGGCATGGCTGGAAATTCAGCGTCATCTCGGGAGAACGCGTCGGTAATCCGAATTTTCAGGTGGTGCGTTGCGAGGTTCGAATCCAAGAGGATGAAGTTCAGATCGCCATCCCACCGACACTCAGAGAACCGGTCTAACTTTTTGACGGACCAGGCGGTGAAGGTACTGTTCCTTCATCGACATCAGGCGCTTTCGGCGTCACTCCGTCAGCCGGCAGCGAGGCCGCATTAACCTTCTTGAGTTCCAGATGGGCATGCCAAATGAACTCTCGCTCAAACCATTGGCCGCGCACCCCCTGATCGCGAAGCTGCACACGGATCTCGTAGATGTCTCCCTCGACATGCTTCACTCGCCATTCCCCGAGTCGAACCCCTTGTCCACGATCCTTCATCATACGAACATGCTCGTTCATGGCCGTTAGGATTGTCGGGTGACTGATCGCCTGATGACTCTGCACCAAAGCCAACGCCTCAACTTCTCGCTGGTCTCTCGACGGGGTTGTCGACGGCAGCGTGGTCCATGCATAGTAGAGTCCACCTAGTAGCAGGACCGCGACAACTGCATAGTGGATCACGTGGGTGCCGAGCGATCGCGAAAAGATACTGCTGTCAGTCATGCGGTGTTGTCTCACCAACTCGTGGAACCTTGTTACCTGCACGGCATCTTAGGAAGGCCTGGACGCCATGTCAATGTAGCGTCGAGATCTGGGCGTGAGAAGGCCGCTTGTTTGGCGAAAAGCCGGTGTGTTACAAGTACGATAAGGTTTTCAGATGGTCGGGCGCAGAATGAGTACAGTGCATGAAGTTCTTTTTGTACGGTGACCTCCTCAATCCCTCACAACTCAAGCGGCGGGCCCCGGAACACAAATTTCTCCACCTCGCGACGTTACCGGACCATACCGTCAAATTTTGCCGATGGTCGTCACAATGGCGCTGCGGGCTCGCGAGTATCGTGCCGTCACAAGGTGAAAAGACCTTGGGCGGGGTGTTTGAACTCACGGACGAAGATGTGAAGACTATGGACCAGTTTGAGCAGGATGTGCCGCAAGGCGCGTATCGCCACCTGCAAGTCACCGTCTCGGCCACGAGTGGGGAAAAGGAACTCGTCACCACCTACGCAGCAAGCCCGATCGGGAAGTTTAAGCCCAAAGACCACTATCTGGACTGGGTGCTGAAAGGGCTCAGACAGTGGAATTTTCCGGAGGATGTGATCCGGGAATGGGAGTCCTATCGGCCGCAGTAAGTGTGCCGTTGCTACAGGTTCCATGTCGATTTTTCATTGAGGAGACTATGCCAAAACCAAAATATCATATTCTTGTTTGCACCAATTCCCGCCCTCCAGGTCACCCCAAACCATCGTGCGGGTCAGCTGGCGCTGCACAGCTGCTAATGGCGTTCAACATGGGGCTGATGCAACGTTCTGTCCCACCAGGGGAAGTGTTGGTAAGCGCGACGGGCTGCCTCGGTCCTTGCGAGCAGGGCCCGACGGTTGTCGTCTATCCCGACAATACCTGGTACTCGAAGGTCACTGAGGGGGACGTCGCCACCATCCTTGATGAACATGTCGCGAAAGGGACCCCGGTTGCGAAGCTGAATCCAGACTCTGTGTGGAAATAAGCTGAGCCCCTGAATGATCGGCTTCGAGCGGTCGGGTGAGACTAACGCTTGATTGCTTAAGCTGATGGCTGATAGGGTCCCCTTTGACACATGAGTACACCAACCCATCACGAACACAAGGACCATGCACCCAGCTCAATTGGGTGCATGGTCCTTACCTGTAGCGATACCCGCACACAAGAAACCGACACCAGTGGTCAGCTGATTCGCAAGCTCCTTGAAGAACAAGGCCACACGGTGATCGGCTATTATCTCGTGAAAGACGACCCGGCACAGATTCAGCTGTGGATCGCGCGAGGCACGTCCAATGAGCATGTGCAGGCAATCATCATCAATGGTGGGACTGGGATCTCACGAAGAGACTCGACCTTCGAAGCGGTGGACGAGATGTTAGAGAAGAGGCTATCCGGATTCGGTGAAATCTTCCGCTATTTGACGTATCAAGAGATCGGATCACCAGCGATCATTACCCGCGCCACTGCCGGCATCATCAACGGCCGCATACTCTTTTCCATCCCTGGCTCAGAAAACGCAGTCCGCCTCGCCATGCAAAAGCTCATTCTTCCCGAGCTTGGGCATCTCGTGAAAGAACTTAGCAAGTAACGGTAATGGGTAAGTGGTGAGGGACGAGAGGTCGCCGAAGCTTATCGAGGTATTCTATGCTTGACGTGGTACACACGTCGTGTTTGACATTTATTTTTCCATATTGCAGAGTCCTTGTACACCACGAAGGGATTCACCATGCGTAAAGGTCTTCTACCGTGCTTCGTAATGTTCGCAAGTCTTGGGGCATTCTTGATTGGGCCACATTCGGTGCTGGCTGCGGGGCAATCGCCGAAGGAAGGAAACCAGCCTACACCAGCGGCAAAGAAGACCAACCAGAAGCCGCCAGCGAGTGAGGATGTGAAGAAGAACGTTGAGGGAGCAAGGAAGAATGATACGGATAAGACTGATAAGCCCGACAACAAACCGGAATGTGTTACAGGGATGAAGGCACTTTCGAGGCCTTTTTCGGAACCCTGCCCGGCCTACTCTGAATGAGTGAGCATGAGGTCGCTTCGACCGACGAGAAGAGAGTTCGCTTCTCGAACCGCAAACAAGCGTGGAAGGAGAAGCAGGGCAGCTGGTGCCACTTGGCGGATAGTCGGGGGCAGTAATCCCGCATTCCCCTTGCGCCTTACCCTTTACCCCTCACCGTTCTTAGTCTTGTGTGATCTTCGGTTCCTCGTACACCACCTCCGTTGAAATCTTTGACTGCGCATAGCGCTTATAGTGTAACAGGAGGTCGCGCACGGAGATGACGCCGGAAATCTCCCCGTTCTTGGTGACGCCGAGATGGCGCACACCCAGGTCGGCCATCATATCCTGCGCATCATCGATCGACTGACTCCCCTCGATCGTACAAATCGGCGTCGTCATGATCTTCTCGACGGTCAACTTGCCCAATGGCTTTCCGCTCGCCACGGCACGCCGAACGATGTCGGTGTCCGTCACCACCCCAACCAAGCGTTTGCCCTTCTTCACGAAGAGCGATCCCACCCGCGCCGCACGCATCGTCTTGGCGGCACTGGCAATCGACATTTTTGGTCCAACGCTCTTGGGGTTCTTGTTCATGATCTTCGCGACAGTGGACATGCTTCCTTCCTTTCGTTCGAATGGACTGACACGCAAGAACGCCGGCCACGCTCACTCCGATTGGATTCAGAGTAGCACAGAATGGGAGGGAGGCTCAAAACAGAAAATGATGAGGAGAGATCGCGCACTCAACAAACGAGCACGATCTTGCCGAAACAATTTCGGCTCACCACGAGCTCCTAGGTACATTGGGGAAGGGAATGGCATAGGCAGGACTCCCCTCTCTGACCCAAATATCGAGATAGTTCAGCGCGCACGCCTTAACCCAAATCAATACTTCTTCCGGACCAATCTGCGGCCTCGGCATCTCTTCATACGAGAGTTTCTCCGGCCCACCATGTTCGCGAAACAGCACAACCTTCACTTCTTTATCCTCCGTTCACAACCAAAGTTTTGAAACGGCTGGCATGACCGAACACCCCAAGAGACGGTATGGTTGATCCTCGATTGCGCGCGTTGAACGAGCACCGCCCTTGACTTACCAATGCGATGGATCATTTGTGCCGCGTTCCGCGAGCAGGAGGACAACCATACCGGCCTCTCCTACGCTCATAGGCATGCATGCCGTCTCAAAACCTCAACGTTCCTTCCACGACCATCACACAATGCCCACCGACCTTCACACCTTGGATCACATCGTCGTCCGATTCTACTTGAACGAGAATCCGTGATGGCCGATCGATTTCATAGCCCTGTTCGATGAGGATGTCCGTCGTCGGTCCAACTTCAACAACGCCGTTCTGAACCAGGTATGCACCAAGTGCGCCGCCGGCGCTTCCCGTGGCAGGATCTTCCAAGATTCCAATTTTCGGAGCGAACATCCTCGCGTGAACGGACGCGAACGATTCGACCGTCACCGTCGTGAAGACCATAATCCCATTGGCACCGAAACGTTCACAGACATTGATAATGGCCGACGCGTCGGGGTTGATGGACCGGACAGCCGTCAACGTTCGCACCGGCACGATCAAGACCGGCAAGCCAGTCGACACGACTTGGAGCGGCCATTTCGTATCGGCGATCACGTGCTTCGGCAAACCGAGGGCTCCACCAATCAGATACACATCATCGACAGCGTCGATGGGATCGAGAAATTCAGGTTTGGGTTGAGACATAACGACCCGCACCACGCGACTCTGTTCCGCATGCAATTCGACGGAAAACAAACCGATATTACATTCTTGTACGACAGGCGTAACCGGTTCCTGAATGGAGATCCTCCCGAGCTGGGCCAACACGTAAAACGTACCCAGTACCGGATGGCCGGCGAATGGAATTTCTTGAGTCGGGGTAAAAATCCGCAACCGGGCCACGGCAGCGGGGTCGGTCGGTGGAAAGACGAATACCGTCTCCGAGAGATTCATCTCCCGAGCGATCTGTTGCAGCTCGTCGTCTGTCAGACCATCCGCGTCGGGAAACACCGCGACAGGGTTGCCGCCGAACGGCTGGCTGGTGAACACGTCGGCTTGGTAGAACTTCAACGATCGAGTTTCAGACATAGTTATTCATTCGTGCCAGCATCAAAAATCTCGCCAGTTGAGTCGCGTATCGGACCTCGCCTGCACACAGAACGCCGAATCATCTCCCCGGCTACGATACTCTATTTTTCAGAAAATGAGAACTGGCTGAGACCGGCGTCCAATGGTTGGAATAAATTGACAGACCGTGCATGCCTTTGCGACACTCGCCTCGTGAACGACGTGAATGAACAGGACGTAGCGCACGCTCTGGATATTTTGGGGCTGACCCTCCCCGTCACCTCCGACGCCCTTGATCGCGCCAAGCGTGTGCAGTTGTACAATTGGAATCCGACGCGCTACTCCAACCTGACGAACAATCCCACTCAATACATGCAGGCCTACAAGAAGGCCGAAGAAATGACCAAGCTGGTCGAGGCCTCTCACGCCCTACTCTCGGCCTTGCTCGTCCCTGACGAGCCTGAACCTTAATCATCAACCTACAGACCTCGCCCCTTCGTCAACCGTCTCTCGTCATGCCTCAATCGTGGAGAAGGATGTACCGCCGTCAGATTAGCAGCTGACGGTTTTCACCTCAGCCGGCATCATGACTCGTGACACGAGACATCCCTTCATCGCCCTGGGTAAGCGCGACTGGCCAGGTGATCAAGCCTGATACCCCTTCCGGCGATCCGACCGGCTGCGCCTGCTGCGCATAGATTTGAGGCAAGCGGTTGGTTCCGAACTTCGAAATATAGAGAAAGACATGCTCACGCGAGTTCACCCGTACGGCCCAGGGGTGAAAATCGTGCTTGTAGAATTCTTCGCAGAGCTGCATCGCGTCAAGACACGACAGAGTACCGGGATCATTCAAGGTGTAGTAATAATCCAGCGGGAGATCGTACTCCTCCTGCTTATGAATCGTCATACCGAATTGCTCCGGCTTCCGCACCATCGGCGTATGGCGATAGGCCACAAAGTAGAACAGTTCCAGCGAGTGAATCACCGGCTGGTTGTCGAGGACAAACTGGCGGGTTTCCATCGCTTCTTCGAACGTTTCGCCTGGGAACCCATAGAACGCCATAACATGGTTCCAGATTCCCGCCTTCGCCGCCATCTGGAGATTACGCTGGATCACGTCCTTCTTGGCGTGTTTATCCATGAGATTTAAAACCCGCTCGTTCGCCGATTCCATCCCGTAATAGAGCGTACAGCAGCCCGCCTTGGCCGCCAGATCCCAGGTGGCCTGATCTTGCAGGGTCTCTTCAAATCGAATGAGCGTCGTCCATTTAATCCCGACATCTTGATCGACCAGCAACTGTGAAACTTTCTTGAAGAGCGCCGGTGGATAAGACTCATCGCTAAATAAGAAGTGACGACAGTGGTACTTATCCCGTAGCGCCTTGATCTGGTCAATGACCAACTGGGCCGGCATCCCGCGGTACTGGTCGAAGTAGCCTTGACCATGGTCGCAGAACGTACAGCGGCCCCAATAGCAGCCGCGCGTCGCCAGGTAGGGAATGATAAGTTCCGGGACAAAATAGCGATCCAGCGGCATCCCCTCAAAGTCCGGTAAGGGCAACGCGGTCGTCTTCTCCGTATAGACTTCGGAATTCCGGTGGAGCCCTGAATCATCTCGATAAATCAGGTTCGGCACAGAGGCTAGAGGCCGCTGCCCATTCAGTGCCTCGATAAGCCAGATCAGGGCATGCTCACCTTCATAGATAATAGCTGAATCAAATACTTCAGAGAAGAACCTCGCGTGATTAACAAGGTCTTCCTGTAATCGTGTAATGATGTTGCCCCCGACCACGACATGGATGTGCGAGAACGTCTCCTTGATCATCTTGGCGAAGGTCAAGCCCGCCAGGAGCTGCATCTGCGTCCCGATGGAAATACCGATGACATCCGGTCTCTCCTTCGCGACTTCAGGCAGAACCAACTGATTGCAGAGATCCCGATAGACGTTCACCTGCTCATCCTCCAAACAGGCGAACACTTCCGTCGAGACACCGGGGCGATACCCAAGATTGCTCTCCATCGGATAGAAGACGAGCGAGGCAGGATAGTAGGCAGCGGAGATATAGGCCATGGTCTCGCGGAAGGTGTTGAGCGCTCCCTCCAACGTCTCAGCTTCATAGAACCGTTCGCCACGTACGATCCGCTTCGCATCCTCCGCTCGGTCAGCGAGATCGAACACATCGACGGCCCCAGCCTGCTCCACCACAACCTTCTGATCCACATCCCGCTCCATGAGCAGCCCGGCCTTCTCCTTCCCTTGGAGAGCCTTGAGCTGAATCCCTAATCGGGCCTTCACCCAAATCAGAAAATCCATGCTGAAGAAGTGATCCCACATCCCGATATTGATATCGCGCTGGATCACCGTATGACCCGCTTCTCGTAGGACCGCAGTCAGCGAAGGCAGGGCAAGATAGGGCGCCGTCGGCACCCACTCAGGGGGGAACAGCAGCATGACCTTGGACTTTTTCCGATCTTCCTTCTTGATCGGAACCAAGCCATCGATCTGTACAAGTCCACTCGCGCTCATCTTGTTTTCCGAATTCTCAGCACTCAGTCCTGAAGTTACATCTTCCCCGCAAGCGTGGTCGTGACTCCGATTGTTTTCACCGCTTGATACTGTAGCTCCGGCAACTTTCCTAAACCAAATTTTGAGATATAGAGAAAGATGTATTCGCGGGTGTAGAGTCGTAGATCCCAGCCCGGATTGTGGTGCTGTTCGAACTGTTCGAACACCCGCTCAGCCTCCTCGATACTCATGCCATTTTTGACCGTGTAGTAGTAGTCGAGCGCCAGATCCCACTCCGGATTCTTGTAGGCTGTCACGCCCCACTTCTCCGGATGCTTCGCGACCGGATTGTGGCGTCCGAGGTCGAAGGTCCCAAACCCGAGCGAATGAACATAGTCCTTGTTCTGCTCAAGGAATTGCACTGACTGCCAGGCTTCTTCCTTCGTCTCGCCTGGAAAACCGAAGAAACCCATACAGTGGTTCCAAATCCCCGCCTCCGCCGTGAGCTTGAGGTGCTTGGTCATCACCTCGGCTGTCGTCGCCTTGTCCATCAGCTGTAGCACTCGTTCGACTCCCGATTCATAGCCGAAGTGGAGATACTTGCACCCAGACTCCTTCGCATCCTGCCATACTTGTTGGTCGAGCAGACTCTTCTCAAACCGCATGTGGGTCGTCCACACGATCCCCATCTGAGTCTCGATCAACCCGCGCGTGAGCTTCCTGAACAAAGCCGGCGGGTAAGATTCGTCGGTAAAGTGGAAATGCTTGGTGTCATATTTATCGCGCAGAAACTGAATATCCGCGAGCGCATCCTGAATCTTCTTCGACCGGTATCCGGCAGTATAGCCTTCGCCATGGTCGCAAAACTCGCAGCGGCCCCAGTAGCAGCCCCGCGTCGCCAAATAGGGCAAAATCCTCGTCGGCACGAAATACTTCTCCAGCGGCAGGCCATCGAAGTCCGGCGGCGGCAGCGTCGCGAGATCCTCCGCATAGCTGGTTGGCGACGTATGGACCCCGGTCTCGTCTTTGTAGATGGCGTTCGGTACCTCAGCGAGGCTCCGCTTCGCTCCCACCGCCGATACCAGCTGAACAAAGGCCGTCTCCCCTTCATAGACCACGGCGCTGTCGAAGTACTGAAACAGGGGTGATTGGGGCAATACATCGCGCAGACGGGTTACCGTATTGCCGCCGATGGTGATGTGGATCCTGGGAAAGTGCTGCTTGATGAGGGCACAGAAGGTCATGGTGGAGAACATCTGCTGCTGGAGGACGATCGAGATCCCGATCACGTCCGGCTGTTCAGCTTCGATCGCCGGCTTCACCAGATGGTCGAACACATCGCGGTAGATATTCACCTGCGTGTCGTTGATGGCGTCGATAATTTCAGAGGAGACGAAGACCTTATACGACAGATCCGTCTCCATCGGCGGCATACAGATTCTCGCCGGGGAATAGACCATCGAGACTACAGACATCACTTCACGAAAGACTTGAAGTGACCACTCTAACTTATCGATATCATAGAACTGTTCACTTCTTATGATTCGCTTCGCCTCTTCGGCATTCTGAATCAATTTCGCCATCCGCTGATGGGTCACATCACAGAGCGCCAGCTGCAGATCCATCTCATTGGCATCGAGATCCCGCTTCTTCGAGAGCTTCCGCAGTCGATCGAGTTGCTGTGGTACCCGGCGCAGAACTTTCTTCAGAAAGTCCTCGCTGAAGTACAAGTCCCACGTCTCACAGTTGATGTCTTTTTGTATGACCGTATGGCCGGCCTGGCGGAGCACGGCGGTGAGCGAAGGAAGACTGAGATAGGGTTCGGAAGGAAACCAATCCGGCGGGAAGATCAGCATGACCTTCATCTTCCTACCGCTGGTCGCTTCAAGCTGTCGGCGATTGAGGAGAATCAGCTCCTTGGAGGCCCGTTCGCCCTTGGAATACTCTATTTTCATCGAAGATTGATCCCTCGTTCACCCGACCGTGAAGCGACGGAAATAGCCAGATTGCCAATGAGTTAGGTTTTAAAAAAACATTGTACGGGGGCTGAAGAAGGAGATGCAAGGGTGGGAGCTGAACGGCCAGATAGTCCTTTGTGCTTACTGAGGCCCCACGGTGAAAACCGTAGATCCCGTGGGGAATGTATGCCGGGAGGAAAAGTGGGATATTCCAATCTTTGTATGCACGCCGGTTGTCACTAAAATGGACCTAGGATTTCAGCGGAACCTAGGTAGGTCGTTTGTCCATTGGAATAAAGTGGACCCCAAATTCGAGACACCGGTTTAAGCTGTTGTCCTAGGAGGATAATGGCATGAGTGACGGCAAGAAGCGCACGGTGCACAGCG
>LNFM01004537.1_pt1 | contig 25460 bp, 18 predicted proteins | sample 596031 | NCBI WGS metagenome assembly LNFM01 (sample SAMN04254537, study PRJNA301005) | activated carbon metagenome | isolation source: dual media filters at the Ann Arbor, Michigan drinking water treatment plant | place: USA: Ann Arbor | reverse complement strand
TATTCGACGAGGATGGAGCTTGCCAGGCGCGCCACTTCGTTGGCGATCAGCGTGAGGCGGCCCCGGCCCTCTTCCATGCGGCGCTTGAAGGCGAACTCGTCGGTGGGCAGCGGGTCGAGCAGGAAGGCGCGGTCCAGCGCCACGTCGATGATCTGGCTGCGCAGCGCTTCCTGCGTGCCGCCGCCGGTACCGTCAGCGTTGCGGCCCACCTGCATGTAGGCGACGGCCATCTTCTGCAGGTCGGGGATGTTTTTCTCCAGGTACTTGAGCGCGTCCTTGATCTGCAGCGCAAACAGGCGGCGCAGGCCAGCGCGGTGCTTGGCGGCAGCCACCTCGGGCTCGTCAAAGACCTCGATGGTCACGGCGTCGCCGCCGTCGATGAGGGCCGGAAAGCCGATCAGCGTCTGGCCGGCCTTTTTGATCTCCATCAGCTCGGGCAGCTCGCCAAATGTCCAGGCGGTATAGCGCTGGCCCGCGGGTGCTGCCGGTGGCGCAGATGGTGCAGATGGAGCCTTGGCGATGGCAGGCGCCATCACTCCTGATTTGATAGCAACAGGTGCAATCAAATCCTGGACCTGGGGCACTTTTGACGCTGAATTGGCATTTTCGGCGGCTGTACCAGCCAGTTTGAGCCCCGCCAGCGCCTGGAATGCCCCGCGCGCCTTGGCGCCCCACTCGGCCTTCAGGGCGCCCAGGTTGCGGCCATGGCCCAGCTGGCGGCCGTGCTCATCCACCACGCGGAAGTTCATGAACAGGTGGGGGCTCAACATGTCGAGCTTGAAGTCCGCCCGCTTCACATCGAGCGAGGTCTCGTCGCGCACCTGCTTCAAAAGCACATCCGTCAGGCTGCCCGAGCCAAAGCGCTCGGGCGTGCCCAGCAGCGCGGCCAGGCGCGTGGCCGATTCGGGCAGCGGCACAAAGCGGCTGCGCGGGCGCTGGGGCAGGCTTTTGAGCAGCGCCTGGATCTTGTCCTTGAGCATGCCGGGCACCAGCCATTCGCAGCGCTCGTCGCTCACCTGGTTGAGCACAAACAGCGGGATGGTCACGGTGATGCCGTCGCGTGCATCGCCGGGCTCGTGCAGGTACGCAGCGGCGCAGTCCACACCACCCAGCCGCACCGTGCGCGGGAAGGCGTTAGTGGTGATGCCTGCGGCCTCGTGGCGCATCAGCTCTTCGCGGGTGAGCTTGAGCAGTTCAGGCTGCTTTTTGACCTCCTCGCGGTACCACGCCTCGAAGCTGTGGCCGCTGCACACCTCGGGTGGCAGCTGCTGGTCATAAAAGGCGTAGATCAACTCATCGTCTACCAGCACATCCTGGCGGCGCGACTTGTGTTCCAGCTCTTCCACCTTGGCGATCAGCTTCTGGTTCGCGGCCAGGAAGGGCAGTCGGGTCTCCCAGTTGCCACCCACCAGGCCTTCGCGGATGAAGATCTCGCGCGCGGCGTGCGGGTCTACCTTGCCGAAGTTGATGCGGCGGTTGTTGTAGACCACGATGCCATACAGCGTGGCGCGCTCCAGCGCCACCACCTCGGCCGACTTCTTCTCCCAGTGCGGGTCGAGCAGCTGCTTCTTCAGCAGGTGCCCGCCGATCTGCTCCAGCCACTGCGGCTCGATGGCTGCAATGCCGCGGCCGAACAGGCGCGTGGTTTCGACCAGCTCGGCCGCAATGATCCAGCGGCCGGGCTTCTTGTTCAGGTGCGCGCCGGGGTGCTTGTAGAACTTGATGCCGCGCGCGCCCAGGTACCAGTCTTCCTCGTCGCCTTTGGCACCCACATTGCCCAGCAGGCCAGCCAGCATCGACAGGTGCAGTTGCTCGTAGCTGGCGGGCTGGGTGTTGATGGGCCACTTGTGCTCGGTCACCACCGTGAGCAATTGCGTGTGGATGTCGCGCCACTCGCGCAGGCGGCGGATGCTGATGAAGTTCTGGCGCAGCAGCTGCTCGTACTGGCGGTTGCTGAGCTTGTGCGTGGGGGCCGGTGCAGCGGCGGGCGCGGCCGATGCCACCACAGGGCTTGCACCGCCGCTGCGCTGCGCCACCGGCAGGTAGGCCTGCGAGGGCGCCTTTTGCGCCGCCATGGCGCGCTGCGCGCGGGCCGACGGCAGGCTGGGCGCCCCGCCCCGCGCCTCGTTGATCCACTTCCACAGCTTCAGATACCCGCTGAATTCGCTCTTGTCGTCGTCGAACTTGGCGTGGGCCTGGTCGGCCTGCTGCTGCGCCTCCATGGGCCGGTCGCGCACGTCCTGCACGCTCAGCGCACTGGCAATGATGAGCACTTCATCCAGAGCCTTGCGGTCGCGCGCCTCGATGATCATGCGGCCCACGCGGGGGTCGAGCGGCAGGCGCGACAGCTCCACGCCCATCGGCGTGAGTTCGTTGGCATCGTCCACCGCGCCCAGCTCACTCAGCAGCTGGTAGCCGTCGGCAATCGCACGACCCGAAGGCGCCTCGATGAAGGGGAACTGCACCACGTCGCCCAGGTGCAGCGACTTCATCCGCAGGATGACGCCCGCCAGCGAGCTGCGCAGGATTTCCGGGTCGGTAAAGCGGGGGCGGCTGTTAAAGCCTGCCTCGTCATAAAGACGGATGCAGATGCCGTTGGCCACGCGGCCGCAGCGGCCCGCGCGCTGGTTGGCTGCCGCCTGGCTGATGGGCTCGACGAGCAGCTGCTCGACCTTGCTGCGGAACGAATAGCGCTTGACGCGCGCAGTGCCCGCATCAATGACATATCGGATGCCCGGCACCGTGAGCGAAGTCTCGGCCACGTTGGTGGCCAACACGATGCGACGGCCCGTGTGGCCGTCAAAGATGCGGTCCTGCTCGGCCTGACTGAGCCGCGCAAACAGCGGCAATACCTCGGCATTGCGCATCACCGGCTGGTGCGACAGGTGCTTGCGCAGGTGGTCGGCCGCCTCGCGGATCTCGCGCTCGCCGGGCAAAAAGACCAGGATGTCGCCGGCCGCATTGCCCTGCCAGAGCTCGTCCACGCCATCGGCAATGGCCTCGTTCAGGCCGTAGTCGCGCGTCTCTTCAAACGGACGGTAGCGCTGCTCGACCGGGAAAGTGCGGCCCGATACGTAGATGATGGGCGCAGGGCCTTTGGCGGATTCAAAGTGCCTGGCAAACCGGTCGGCATCGATGGTGGCCGACGTGACGATGACTTTCAGGTCCGGCCGCCGCGGCAGGATCTGGCGGATGTAGCCCAGCAGAAAGTCAATGTTGAGGCTGCGTTCGTGCGCCTCGTCGATGATGATGGTGTCGTAGGCCTTGAGCAGCGGGTCGGTCTGCGTCTCGGCCAGCAGGATGCCGTCGGTCATCAGCTTGACGGAGGCATCCCGCGAGAGGCGGTCCTGGAACCGCACCTTGAAGCCCACCACATCACCCAGCGGGGTGTTCAGCTCTTCGGCAATGCGCTTGGCCACGCTGCTGGCCGCAATGCGGCGCGGCTGGGTGTGGCCGATGAGCTGGCCCCTTACCTTGCCGTCCTTGCCAGGCTTGGCATTGCATTTGCCGCGTCCCAGCGCCAGCGCAATCTTGGGCAGCTGCGTGGTCTTGCCCGAACCCGTTTCGCCGCACACGATGACGACCTGGTGCTTGGTGATGGCCGCCATGATCTCCTCGCGCTTGCCCGAGACGGGCAAGGATTCGGGGAACTCGATGGTGAGAGGACGCGCGTGGGGAGCGGCAGGGGGCAACGTGGAAGAAGACTCTGACGGCCGCTGATCGGGGAAGGACATGGGGCGAATTATCGGGCCGCGCTGTGCGTTTGGCGCGACACCCGGGTGTCTGGACGCGGCCCTCGCTTGCCAACGGCCAACTGCGTTGCCACAATCGCGCCTTCCTTGTTTCAGCACGCACCGGGCCTGTCGCCCGCCGCTGGAACCAGCCTGGAGGCCATCGCTATGTTTGTTCCCTCGTCCGCTCCCGCCTGACCACTGTCCACCGCCCCGGCTGGACCGTGTTTTCACGCATCCAGCCACGGCAGACAAGCGACCTCCTGCACCCTGTGCAGCGCTCCACAAGCCCTGGCTAAATTGCCGGGGTTTTTTGTTTGTGGAACGCACACATGAGTGCAAAAAAACTGTCTCGGGCCTTCGCCCAGGGCGAAATCAAAAAGCTGCGCCGTATGAAGCAGCCCCTGGTTTTGAAGCTTGAAGCCTCGGGTCCGCCCCGAAACCCTGTGGCCGTCGCGCTGGCCCAGCGCAGCCTGTCCAGCGCGGCAGGCAAACACATCCGGACCCGCGGCGCCCAACGCCGGGCCGACAAGGTCGCGTTGCGCAAGGCGACGCAAAACGCTCGCTTTACCGAGAGCGAATGACAAGAACGATTGAAAACCATGGATCTTTCGACCCCAACCCAAGCGCTGCCGAACGGGCAGCACCCCGCCCACATAAACGGCGAACTGCTGGCCCGGCGCCAGCAGGCGCTGGCACAGGCAGCTGAACAACTCAAGGCTGAGTTGTTCGGCATCGATGACGTGATCGACCGCGTCATCGATGCCATCCGCGCGTGGTACGTCCTGCCCCAGCTCATTACCCGGCCTGTGATCGTCTGCCTCTGGGGCCTGACGGGCACGGGCAAGACGCAACTCACGCGGCGCCTTGCCCAACTACTCGGCTTCTACGACCGCTTTGTGGAAGTGCAAATGGATGGCTTCAGCCACGGCGCGAGCTACCGGAACTCTTCGATATCCGGCATGCTGGGCGATTCGGCCATTCATGAAAGCGCACCGGGCATTCTGGTGCTGGACGAATTCCAGAGATTTCGCACAGTGGATCGCAAAGGCGAGGACGTGAAGGTGGATCGCTACCAGGACGTGTGGACCCTGCTCTCCGACGGCCGCCTTCCACCCGCCCTGAGCGCGCTGACCACCGTCGAACGCAAACTGGCCGATGCACACTACGAAGCCGAACGCGCCGAGGACGACCCGAGTGATCGTTCGGGCAAAAACTCCTACCGTTTCCAGCTCGACGCCTGGGATGCACAGGAAATCAAGCGGATGCTGAAGCTCCAGGAGCCCTTGGCCGAAATCATGCAGTGGCCGCCCGCGCAGGTGCAGGCGCTATTCACCCGCTTTCAGCAGTCACTCACGTCCTGGGAAACCGACTACAGCAAGCTGCTGGTCTTTGTGTGCGGCAACCTCGACGAGATGTACCGCGAGACCGCACAACGCGTGGAAGACTGCGATACCGACGCTGACATCTTCCATCGCCTCACGCGCAACCTTTCCATCATCGACGTCAAGAAGGCACTGGCCAAACGATTCAAGCCCGAGCAGATCGCGCGCCTGGGCAACGAGCATGTGATCTACCCATCATTCAGCAAGGCGACTTACGAACGGCTCATCCGCAGCCTGTGCATGCGCTACTGCGACGACATTGCAGCCCAGTGTGGCGTGCGCCTGGACATCGCGCAGAATGTGCGCGACGAGCTATATGCCAACGCCGTGTTTCCCGCCCAGGGGACGCGGCCACTTTTTTCCTCGGTGCACGCCATACTGAGCGCCAACCTCGTTAAGGCTGCGCTGTGGATCCTGGAGCAGGCGCTACCGCTAAGCCCCCGCTACTCCATCACGCTGGCTGCAGACAAGCGTCACCTGATGCTCCAGGCTGGCTCGCAGCAGGCAGTGTTCCCAGTGACGCTCGAGCTCAACAGGCTCAAGCAGCGCGCCAACGCCGACTTTCGCGCGCTGCTGGCCGTGCACGAGGCTGGCCACGCACTGGTGTACGTGTTGCTGTTCGGCCATGCACCGCAGGAGGTGAAAATCAACATTGCCTCGTTCGAAGGCGGCTACAACAGCTTTGCCGGTCTGAAGGCGACTACACGCCAGAACGCGCTGGACATGATGTGCGTGGGCCTGGCGGGGCGGACGGCAGAAGAGCTTGTATTTGGGGAGATGGCTTGCACCACTGGCGCCGAGCAGGACTACAAGCAGGTAACTGCCGAGGCTGCGCGGTATGTCCGCCATCACGGCTTTGGCGCGCGCCTGGCCCGGACTGATGTGACGGTTGAGCCAGACAACCACATCAACACCGATGTAGCGCTCAGCAACGTGGCCATTGAGGAGCTACTGCAAACCCAGCACCAACGCGCAGATGCATTGCTGCGCGAGCACCAGGGAGCGCTGAATCATCTGGTAAGTGCCTTGATGGAACACGGCATGATTACCCCACATGAAATGCGGGCGATCATGGCCCGCTGCGGCATCTGCATCGGCTTGCCACCGACTTGCGGGCCAGAGGAAAACCTGGTGCTCGAGCCATTTGCGGATCGGCTGACGGCGTTTCAGCAGCGCGCGGCCCGGCCTGCAGCGAGACCGGTCGCATCGAATGTGATGCCTGAACGCTCAGCATGCTTATGATGCGCGGTTTGCAGGCCCCACGAGGCTGCCGTCTGCCACCGCAATTTGTGTCATTTTCAGGCCTGCTCCACCGCTAGCACTCACCATGTCCGCCGTATTCAATTTCACCTTTGTGCCCTGGTTCCGCTCGGTGGCGCCGTACATCCACAAGTTCCGCAACCAGACCTTCGTGATCGGGCTCACGGGCGAGGCCATTGCGGCGGGCAAGCTGCACAACATTGCGCAGGACCTGGCGCTGATCCAGGCCATGGGCGTGCGCATCGTGCTGGTGCACGGGTTTCGCCCGCAGGTGAACGAGCAGCTGGCCGCCAAGGGCCATGCTGCCAGGTATTCGCACGGCATCCGCATTACCGATTCGGTGGCGCTGGACTGCGCCCAGGAAGCCGCGGGCCAGCTGCGCTACGAGATCGAGGCCGCCTTCAGCCAGGGCCTGCCCAACACACCCATGGCGGGCGCCACGGTGCGGGTGATCTCGGGCAACTTCCTCACCGCGCGGCCGGTAGGCATTGTGGATGGGGTGGATTTCCAGCATTCGGGCCTGGTGCGCAAGGTGGACGTGGCGGGCATCCAGCGCACGCTGGACATGGGCGCGCTGGTGCTGCTGTCGCCGTTTGGTTTTTCACCCACGGGCGAGGCCTTCAACCTGGCCATGGAAGAAGTGGCCACCAGCGTGGCCATCGAGCTGCGCGCCGACAAGCTGATCTTTCTGACCGAAGTACCCGGCATCCGGATGGAGCCCGGCGAGCCCGAGAGCGAAGACAACCCCATCGACACCGAGCTGCCCCTGGCCGCAGCGCAGGCCCTGCTGGCCCAGCTGCCCACGGCGCAAACGCCCACCGACACGGGCTTCTATTTGCAGCACTGCGTGAAGGCCTGCAAGGCCGGTGTGGAGCGCAGCCACATCCTGCCGTTTGCGGTGGATGGATCGTTGCTGCTGGAGGTGTACGTGCACGACGGCATCGGCACCATGGTGATTGACGAGAAGCTCGAAGAACTGCGCGAGGCCACCATCGACGACGTGGGCGGCATCCTGCAGCTGATCGAACCGTTTGAAAGAGACGGCACGCTGGTCAAGCGCGACCGCACCGAGATCGAGCGCGACATTTCGGCCTATACCATCATCGAGCACGACGGCGTGATCTTTGGCTGTGCGGCCCTGTACCCCTACCCCGAAGCACGCACGGCCGAGATGGCGGCGGTCACGGTATCACCGCAAAGCCAGGGCACGGGCGATGGCGAAAAGCTGCTCAAGCGCATCGAGCAGCGCGCGCGCCTGCAAGGGCTGGACAGCATCTTTGTACTGACCACGCGCACCATGCACTGGTTCATCAAGCGGGGCTTCCAGCCCGTGGACCCCGACTGGCTGCCCGACGCCCGCAAGCGCAAGTACAACTGGGACCGCCGCAGCCAGGTGCTGGTCAAGAAGCTCTGAGGAACCGGGCTTTCAAGTCACACAACCGTTCGGGCTGAGCCTGTCGAAGCCTTGCGCAGCGCTTCGACACGCTCAGCCCGAATGGTTTGGAGGCTTGCCGACCACGGCAAGCGCAAGTCCCCGAGCCCGCAGGCAGACTACCCGACACGCGCCGCTGCCACTGCCCGCGCCACCTGCGCAATGGCAGCATCGCGCTGCTCTGGCGTTGCCGATGAACGCGTGAGGTAGCACGTCACCAGCACCGGCGCAACGCCGCCGGGGGGCCACAGCACGCCAATGTCGTTGGCCGTGCCGCTGTCGCTCGCGGTGCCGGTTTTGTCGCCCACCTTCCAGCCGGGCACGCCGGCGCGCAGGCGCCTGTCGCCGGTGCTCGTGTCCACCAGCCAGCGCTGCAGCCACGCGCGTGAAGCGGGCGACAGCGCATCGCCCAGTACCAGCCTGTGCATGGTCTGCAGCATGGCCATCGGGGTGGTGGTGTCGCGCGGGTCGCCCACGGCGGCTTCGTTGAGCGTGGGTTCGGTGCGGTCCAGTCGCGTGACGGTATCGCCCAGCGACCGCACAAACGCCGTGAACGCCGCCGGCCCGCCGTGGCGCGCCAGCAGCACGTTGGCCGCGGTGTTGTCGCTCAGGCTCACGGTGGCAGCGCACAGCTCGGCCACCGTCAGCCCGCCACCGCCGCCAGCGCGCGGGCCGCTCACGGGGGAATACGCCACCACGTCGGTGGCTGCGTAGTGCACGCGTGCATCCAGCTGCTCGCGGCCCTGATCCACCAGCGCCAGCATCCAGCCCGCCAGCACCAGCTTGAAGGTGCTGCACATGGCAAAGCGCTCGTCCTGGCGCCAGCCCAGTACCAGGCCCGTTCCGGTGTCCAGCATCGCCACGCCCAGCCGGCCCTGGGCCGCCTGCTCGCTGCCGGCCAGTGTTTCGCGCCAGCGGCGCTCGGCGTGCTCGGAGGCATCGCCACGGTGCGCCACGCAGGCGGGCAGCATCGGCAGAGTAGCCACACCGGCCAACCCCAAGTAAAACTCGCGTCTTTGCATTGAAAAATCCTGTCGGCAATTCACAAGCGCGAACGATACGCAGAATGCCGCCTGCGCACCACCGACAATAAATACCGCCTGACCCTACAAAAACTTGCAGCTCCCATGCACCTGCCCCTGAACGCCCTGCGCGCCTTTGAGGCCGCGGCACGCCACCTGAACCTGACGCGCGCGGCCGAGGAACTGCATGTGACGCAGACCGCGGTGAGCCAGCACATCCGCAAGCTTGAAGACCAGCTAGGCAAGCCGCTGTTCCGGCGGTTGCCGCGCGGCCTGGCCCTCACCGACGAGGGCAGCGCCCTGCTGCCCGCCGTGGCGCAGTCGTTCGGCAGCCTGGCCAGTGCGCTCGAGAAGCTGGCCGACACCCGCCCGCGCGAGGTGCTGACCGTGGGCGCCGTGGGCACCTTTGCCGTGGGCTGGCTGCTGCCGCGGCTGCGCCACTTTCAGCACGCCTGCCCGTTTGTGGACCTGCGCCTGTTCACGCACAACAACCGCGTGGACATGGCCGGTGAAGGCCTGGACCTGGCCATCCGCTTTGGTGACGGTGCCTGGCACGGCACGCACGCCGACCGCATCATCGACGCGCCCATGTCAGTGATGTGCGCCCCCGCCATGGCGAGCGGGCTGCACACCGCGGCCGATCTCGCACGGCAGCCGCTGCTGCGCAGCTACCGGGCCGACGAATGGCCGGCATGGTTCAGCGCCGCAGGGGTGCCGTGCCCCGTGGTACGCGGTGTGGTGTTCGACTCGTCCCTCACGCTGGCAGAGGCAGCAGCACAAGGTGCTGGCGTGGCACTGCTGCCCGTGCCCATGTTCAGCCGCGAGCTGCGCCAGGGTCGGCTGGTGCAACCCTATGCGCAGCTGCTGCACCGTGGTGGTTACTGGCTGACGCGGCTGCAGTCGCGGCCACGGACCCAGGCAATGTCAGCGTTTGCCGGCTGGCTGCTGGATCAGGCAGCGAGCGCCTCAAAACCGTGATTTGGTATGAAACCTGCCTGAAGTGCATGTTTCAATTGCCTGTATAGCTATCAATACAATAGCATCTCACCAGCGCATGCCCTGAGGGCAGCCGGGTACCTCTGCGGGCTCCACAACACGATCGGGAGAAAGGCCCTTATGCGGCCAGCGCCTGCGCCACCACCGACTGAGGCACTTCGTCGAGCTGCGCCGGGTCCAGGAACGCCTGCGCATACCGCAGGTACACCCCGTCGCGCACGAACACCTCGAACAGGTCGGGGTCGATATGCCCGTTGTCGCGCATCCGGCACATGATGGCCAGTGCCTGGGATAGCGGCATGCCGCTCTTGTAGGGCCGGTCGGCAGCGGTCAGCGCCTCGAAGATGTCGGCCACGCCCACGATGCGCGCCTGCACCGACATCTGCTCGCGCGTGAGGCCGCGGGGGTAGCCCTTGCCATCCATGCGCTCGTGGTGGCCCCCGGCGTATTCCGGCACGTTCTTCAGGTGCCGCGGCCAGGGCAGCGTCTCCAGCATCTTGATGGTGGCAACGATGTGGTGGTTGATGGTGTCGCGCTCGGCCTGGTTGAGCGTGCCGGACCGGATGGTCAGGTTCTCCACTTCGTCTGCCGTGAGGAAATCCGTCTGAACGCCCTGCGGGTTGCGCCACTGCCGGCTGGCTGCGATCTCACGCACGCGCTGCTGGTCCGCAGGGGCCATGGCCTCGCTCCCCTGGTTGCACTTGCGCAGGAAGTCGCGGTCTGCGTCTATCGCAGCCAGCGCCTGCTGCAGCGGCGCGAGCACGGCTTTTTCGGCGGCTTCGTCCACCATGGGCCGCAGCGCCAGCTGCTGGCGCAGCACCGCCAGTTCCGCGTCGCGCCGGGCCACTTCAAACCGCGTATCGACCAGCCCGATGCGGTCGTAGATCGTCTGCAGCTTGGTAGCCTTGTCCACCACGTGCACCGGCGTGGTGATCTTGCCGCAGTCGTGCAGCAGCCCCGCCATCTTGAGCTCGTAGCGGTCGCGCTCGGTCATGCTGAAGGCGGCCAGCGGCCCTTGTTGCGAGGCGTCGGCGGCCTCGGCCAGCATCATGGTGAGGGCTGGCACCCGCTGGCAATGCCCGCCGGTGTAGGGCGATTTTTCGTCGATGGCCAGGTTGATCAGCGTGACGAAGGACTCGAACAGCTTTTCCAGCTGCGAGATCAGCAGCCGGTTGGTCAGTGCAATGGCCGCCTGTGATGCGAGCGATTCGGCCAGGCTCTGATCGGCATCGGAGAACACCATGACCTCGCCCGTGACCGGGTCACGCGCATTGATGAGCTGCAGCACACCGATCAGCTCCCGGTCGTGATTTTTCATGGGCACCGTGAGGAACGACTTCGAGCGGTAGCCCGTGCGCACATCAAAAGCCCGCGTCCCGGAAAAATCGAAACCTTCCTGCGCATACGCATCGGTGATGTTCACCGTCTGGTCGTGGATGGCGGCATGCGCGGCCACCAGCGTGTCGTTGGGCGAGCCATCGGCGTGGCGAAGCGGCAGCATGGGCAGGTCAATGGGGTTGCCGGTGGTGCCCCCGAGACGAATGCCGAGCGAATCGGTGCGCATGATCTCGAACCGCAAAGCGGTGTGGTCGTCCGTCACGCTGTAGAGCGTGCCTCCGTCAGCGCCGGTGATGGTCTTGGCGGCCTCCAGGATGTTTTCCAGCAGCCGGTCGATGTCCCGCTCACGCGAGAGCGCCGCGCCAATGCCATTGAGCTGCTCCAGGCGCCGAAAGAGGTCCATCGAAGATTTCTTGTCCATGGCCCCTCCGGCACGGTTGTTGTGCCCGCATCGTATCCAATACCGGCCGGTATCATCAGCCGTTTTTGCGCCTGCGAAGCCCACCCGTGGACACCGACACCCCCCGATTTCTCACTGTTGCGCTGTACCAGTTTGTGGATCTGCCCGACTTCGCCGCGCTGCGCGCGCCACTGCAGGACCTGTGCGACGCCCACGGCGTGCGTGGCATGCTGCTGCTGGCACCTGAGGGCATCAACGGCACCATTGCAGGCGAGGAACCCGGCGTGCGCGCCGTGCTGGCGTGGCTGCACGGCGATGCGCGGTTTGCACGCCTGCAGCACAAGGAGGCCTATGCCGCGCGCATGCCGTTCTACCGGATGCGGGTGCGCCTCAAACGCGAGATCGTCACGCTGGGTGTGCCGGGCCTGAACCCCGCCCGCAACGCCGGCACCTATGTGAAGCCGCAAGACTGGAACGCGCTGATCGCCGACCCCGGCGTGGTGGTGGTGGACACCCGCAATGACTACGAGGTGGGCATCGGCAGCTTTGCACGTGCCGTGAACCCGCACACACGCACGTTTGCAGAGTTCCCGGCGTGGGTGGCGCGCGAAAGCGAGCCCGGCGGCGTGCTGGCTGGCAAGCCGCGCGTGGCCATGTTCTGCACCGGCGGCATCCGCTGCGAGAAATCCACCGCGCTGCTCAGGTCGCAGGGCTTCGATGATGTCTACCACCTGGAGGGCGGCATCCTCAAGTACCTGGAAACGGTGCCCGAGCAAGAGAGCCTGTGGCACGGCGACTGCTTTGTGTTCGACGAACGCGTATCGGTGGGCCACGGCCTGGCACCCGGCCACCACCAACTGTGCCGTTCGTGCCGCATGCCGCTGGGCGACGCCGAGCTGCAATCGCCGCACTACGTGCCGGGCGTGAGCTGCCCGTATTGCCACGGCACCCGCACGCCCGAACAGGAACGCGCACTGGCCGAGCGAGAGCGCCAGATGCAGCTGGCCACGCTGCGCGGCGCGGAGCACATCGGCGCCCGCCAGCCGGGCACGCCCGCGCGCCAGCACGGTACGGATGACGAACGACACGGGGACAACGCGCCATGAACGCCATCAGCAGCGCGGCAGCGATGCCCGGCGCAGGCGCCCTGCCCGTCCTCTACTCCTTTCGCCGCTGCCCCTATGCCATGCGCGCGCGCCTGGCTCTGGCCGTGAGCGGACAGGCGTGCGAATTGCGTGAAGTGGTGTTGCGCAACAAGCCGGCGGCGCTGCTGCAGGCGTCTCCCAAGGGCACGGTGCCCGTGCTGGTGCTGACCGACGGCCAGGTGCTGGACCAAAGTCTGGACATCATGTGCTGGGCCCTGGCCCGGAACGACCCCGCCGCATGGCTTGCGCCCAGCCACGGCACGGTGAATGACATGCTGGCGCTGATTGCCGAATGCGACGGGCCCTTCAAGCAGGCCCTGGACCGGACCAAGTACCCGAATCGCTTTCCGGGCGTAGACCCGGCCGTGTCGCGCGCCGAAGCCATGCAGTGGCTGCAGAGACTGGAGGCGCGCCTGCAAAGCCAGCCCTTCCTTGTTGGCGACCATACGGCGCTGGCGGACATGGCGATCGCACCGTTTGTGCGCCAGTTTGCGGCGATTGATGTGGACTGGTGGCAGGCCCAGCCGTGGCCGCAGGTACAGCAGTGGCTGGCGCAGTGGCAAAACGGTGCCCTGCTCGCCAGCGTGATGGAGAAGCTGCCCCCCTGGGTGGAAGGTACTGCAGGGGTGGTGTTTCCACATCCGTCCTGACAGCCTCGCAGGGCTGCGAGCGCGCAGGCACCGATGGCACAGCTTTCGGCGAAAGGCTCTGAGCCCGATGACCAGGCGCACCAGCCGTGACATACTTGGTTACATGCGCTGGATATTTCTATCAAATTTACCGACGGGGCCATCCGGGTCTGCCGGCCCCCGGGCGCTATGCAACCTGGCCCTCGTTTGCGCAATGGTGGGCACCGGGGCAGCGCACGGCCAGATCAATGACACCGAAGGCACATGGCAGGGAACCCTGTCGTGCGGCGAAATGCAGACCGCGGGTGGCCGCTCTCCCAAGGGCTTCGTGAGCCCGATCAAGGTCAACGTGTCCTTCGCCGCCATCACCGGCCGGCGTGATACGACCGAGGTGATCGAGTCGTTCAATGGCTCCATCGAGCGCTCCGGGCGCGCCACCCTGGAAGGGAGCGGCCACTGGAAAGACGACCCGAGGCGGGCGTGGCGGTACCGACTGATGGGCACGCAGAGTGGCTCGCTGATGACACTGGCTGGCCCACTGGAGTCAAAGGACGGAAAGACACGCCTGCGGGACTGTCAGGTCAGGCTGACGAGCGCTGTACTCGCCGCCAAAGAGGCCCGGGAGCGCAGTGACAGGGCTGCGCCTGCGGCCCGGCCGGCGCCCCCGACGGCATCCAAACAACCAGCCTCCGCGTCGCCGCCTTCGGCGCTCGGCACTGCGGTAGCCGCGAAGCCGGCCCCTGCTCCGGATCCGGCTGCACGCACCAGCGAACAACTCAACCGCGACAAGGAACTGGCCGCGCGGCAGGCTGCCGACAAGGCCGTCGAAGCCGAGCGAGCCCTGGCAGCCAGACGGCAGTCGGAAGAGGCAGCAGCGGCTGCTGCCCGGGTCCAGGCCCAGGCCGCCGAAGTGGAGGCGCTGCGCCGCAAAAACCTGCAACTGGAGGCAGAGAAGGCGGCCGCTGAACGGGCCGCAGCCGTTGCTGCAGACAAGGCCGCGGCCGAACGAATTGCCACAGAAAGAGTTGCGGCAGAAAGGGCTGCCGCCGAGAAAACCGCCGCAGACAAGGCAGCAAGACAGAAAGCCGAAGCGGACGCCAGGAAGGCGCCGATCAAGGTCCGCTCGGCCATGGATCTATAACGAGAAGCAGGGGGAACCATGGCGATAGAGACCAAGCGGACTGAAGAACTGTTCCTGAAGATCGTCAAAGTGACGGTGCTGGCGTGCATGGCGCTCGCGTTGCTGACGGTCATCGTCCTGGGCATCAATGTCGCGTACCAAAGCGCCAAGATGCCCAACGAACCTGCTCCGGCCCAGAAGGCGCCCGATAAGCAGGTGAGCATGGATGACCTGCGCAAGATGCTGTTCAAGGACGACAAGACCGGCGAAGCACAGTCCCCGGCCAGCGTCCCAAAGCCGATGGCCCCTTCCTTGAGGTACCTTGAAGAAGTCACCCGGTTGTACCGGTGCTCCATCGAGTTCGGCATCAAGGTCGGGGCCCAGATCGAGCACGAAGACAACGCAGTCGCCGCGCAGCGTGTGGAAGATCTGCGCGCGCAGGTAGAAAAACTGTCCGGCGACCCGCGCCGCGGCGAACGGTGGGTGAAGGCAACGACCGAGTTCACCTGTGCTGCACTGGCCGACCCGACCATCATTGCGATGCGCAAGGAAGGCAAGATCAAAAGCGTGTTCTACCCTGTGCTCAACTTCCACATCAAGGCGTGGGACAGCATCGAGGACGAAAAGGCCGCGTTCGAGCAGGCCGAACGTGACCGCGTCGAAAGGGAACGGGCCGAGGAAGCCCTGCGCATTGCCCAGGCGCGTGCCAACGCCATGGCCAGTGCCATCGCAGCGGGCGTGGCCTTTGCCACCTTCATGTTGCTGGCCATCTACCTGCTGGGCTCCAAGATCGAGACCAACCTGCGCGACATCAACGAGGCCATTCGCGGTCTCAAGGCATAGCCCCGGTACCGGTCACGCCCAAGAAAAAGGCGCCCTCCAAGGGCGCCTTTTTCGTGCCTGCAGGGCAGTCAGCCTTATGCCGCCTAGTACGTGGCCCTGCTGTTGCCACCTGCCTTCGCCCCACGCACCAGCAGCGCCAGCAGCACCAGCCCGAAGCCCACAAAGCAGACAAACGACCAGTTGGCAATGGAGCCCCCCAGGAAGGTCCAGTCGATTTCGGCACAGTCGCCCGAACCACGGAAGATCATCGGGATGGCGCGGCTGATGGGGTAGTTCTCGATCATTCCGTAGAAGTCGCGACCGCAGGTGGCAACCTCGGGCGGATACCACTGCAGCCAGCTCTGCCGCGCCGCCACAAAAGCGCCGAAGCCGGAGGACAGCAGCGCGAGTGCGCCAAAACCCATCCACCAGCCCTTCTGGCCCCTGGCACTTGCCAGGCCAGCAAAGATTGCTACCCCAATGAGCGCATAGCGCTGCACGATGCACATCGGGCAAGGCTCCAGGCCCACCACATGCTGCAGGTACATGCCAAAAGCCAGCATGGCCACGCAGGCCGCGCTGATCAGTGCCAGCACACGGCGCGGGGCCTGATCGATCCAGTTCATCACCATCATTCTTATCCCATCCACATTAGCCGCCCCGGGGCGTTGCCCCTGAAACCGTCACGGCCCCGGCGCGCGGACGGCCAGCAAGGGCCGCCCCGCAGCAAAGGCCGTCGTCCCCCGCAGGGGGAAGACGCGAAGCGGCTCAGGGGGAGTCAAATCCCAGCAGCGTGATCCAGAAAAACGCGGGCGCGGCGCGGTGTGACCACCAGCGTTTCACCCTCCTTGAACCCCATCTCCTTGAACTGCTGCGCAGGAATCTGCGCTTCGATCAGGTTCTCAGGGGACGCATTGTCCGCTGGTTGGTGATCGTCGGACGGAATTAGTTCCAGCCGGGCGATGGGCCCGACCACGATCGCGCGGCTGAGCTGGGCCACGATGCCGCGCGGGCGGCCGTCGGCATCCACACCCGCGCCGGGCGAATAGCGCTGTACGTCCAGGTCGTGCGGGCGCACGTACGCAAAAGCCTTGGTGTCCTGGGTTGCGACGTGTTCGGGCGAATCGATCTGTACGCCATCGAGGTGCACCAGACCCTCGTGTGCGCGGCCCTGGAACAGGTTCACATCCCCCAAAAATCCGTAGACGAACGGGCTGGCGGGGTGGTCCCACACCTGCTGGGGCGAGCCGCTTTGCTCGATCTTGCCCTGGTTGATGACCACCACGCGGTCGGCCACTTCCAGCGCTTCTTCCTGGTCGTGGGTGACGAAGATCGAGGTGACATGCAGCTCGTCGTGCAGGCGGCGCAGCCAGCGGCGCAGTTCCTTGCGCACCTTGGCGTCCAGCGCGCCAAAGGGCTCGTCGAGCAGCAGCACCTTGGGCTCCACCGCCAGGGCGCGGGCCAGGGCAATGCGCTGGCGCTGGCCGCCCGAGAGCTGCGAGGGATAGCGCTCGGCCAGCCAGTCCAGCTGCACCAGCTTGAGCAGGTCGGTCACCTTCTTCTTGATCTGGGCTTCGCTCGGGCGCTCACCGCGCGGCTTGACGCGCAGGCCGAAGGCCACGTTCTCGAACACGGTCATGTGGCGAAACAGCGCGTAGTGCTGGAACACAAAGCCCACGTTGCGCTCGCGCACGTGCACGTCGGTGGTGTCTTCGCCGCTGAAGTGGATGGTGCCCACGTCGGGCGTTTCCAGCCCGGCAATGATGCGCAGTAGCGTGGTCTTGCCGCAGCCCGAGGGGCCCAGCAGCGCGATGAGTTCGCCCGAGGCGATATCAAGGCTCACATCCCGCAGGGCCTGGAAGTCGCCAAACTGCTTGCTGACGTTACGGATTTCGATGCTCATGGTGGGTGTCTTCCTTCAGCGTGCAACAGGCATGGGCCCAGGCGCCGGTGCGGGCCGCTCGGGGGGCATTTCGGCGGCGGCCTTCATGGCCTGCTCGTTGCGGTGTTCGGCAATGGTCTTGATGACCAGCGTGACCAGGGCCAGCAAGGCCAGCAGCGAGGCCGCCGCAAAGGCAGCAACCGACTGGTATTCGTTGTAGAGGATTTCCACATGCAGCGGGATGGTGTTGGTCTGCCCGCGGATATGACCCGACACCACCGACACGGCGCCAAACTCGCCCATGGCACGCGCGTTGCACAGGATCACGCCATACAGCAGGCCCCACTTGATATTGGGCAGCGTCACGTACCAGAAGGTCTGCCAGCCTGTGGCGCCCAGCACGATGGCGGCCTGCTCTTCATCGTTGCCTTGCGCCTGCATCAGCGGGATCAGTTCGCGGGCAATGAACGGGAACGTGACGAACGTGGTGGCCAGCACAATGCCGGGCACAGCAAAGATGATCTTGATGTCGTTGGCCATGAGCCAGGGGCCCAGCCAGCCGTTAGCGCCGAACATCAACACGTAGACCAGGCCCGCCACCACCGGCGACACCGAAAACGGCAGGTCCACCAGCGTGGTCAAAAATGCCTTGCCACGAAACTCGTACTTGGCAATGCACCAGGCCGCCGCCACGCCGAACACCAGGTTCAACGGCACGGCGATGACCGCGGTGATCAGCGTGAGCTTGATGGCCGACCACGCATCCGGGTCGCGCAGACCAGCAATGTAGGCATCGAGCCCCTTGCGCAGCGCCTCGGTGAACACCGCAGCCAGCGGCAGCACCAGGAACAGCAGCATGAAGCCCAGTGCCAGCGTGATCAGCGTGTAGCGGACCCACGGCGCTTCAGTGGTACCCGCGCGGGCGCGCCGGACGACTTTGGTATTGGCGCCGCTCATGCTGGTGCTCCTGCGTGGCGCCGCTGCCAGGCCTGCAGTGCGTTGATGATGAGCAGCAGCACGAACGAGATGACCAGCATGACCACCGCCACGGCCGTGGCGCCGGCAAAGTCGTATTGCTCGAGCTTGCCGATGATGATCAGCGGCGTGATTTCAGAAACCATGGGCATGTTGCCGGCGATGAAGATGACCGAACCGTACTCGCCTACTGCGCGCGCAAACGCCATGGCAAAGCCGGTGAGCAGCGCGGGCGTGATGGACGGAAGAATCACCTTGGTGAAGGTTTGCAGGCGCGTGGCGCCCAGGCAGGTGGCAGCTTCTTCGAGCTCTTTCTCGGCGTCCTCCAGCACGGGCTGCACGGTGCGCACCACAAACGGCAGGCCGATGAAGATGAGCGCAATCACGATGCCACCGGGCTGGAAAGCCAGCTGGATGCCCATGGGCTCCAGGATCTGGCCGATCCAGCCATTGCTGGCCAGCAGCGCCGTGAGCGAGATGCCGGCCACGGCAGTGGGCAGCGCAAACGGCAAATCCACCAGGGCATCCACGATCTTCTTGCCCGGAAACTTGTAGCGCACCAGCACCCACGCAATCAGCAACCCGAAGAACAGGTTGACCAGCGCCGCGATGAACGACGCGCCAAACGTGAGCCGGTACGAGGCCATCACCCGTGGCGCACTCACTGCCGCCCAGAACTGCTCCCAGGTCAGCGTGAAGGTCTTGAAAATCAGTGCCGACAGCGGGATCAGCACGATGACGCTCAGATAAAAGAGCGTGTAGCCCAGCGTGAGCCCGAAACCAGGCAAAACGCGCTTGGCGCCTCTGCGGCCGCCACTTTGGTTGTTCATAAAGCTCTATCTATTGCAAACGACGGCAGAAACTGGCGTGCACCAATGCGAGGCCACCGTGCAAGGGCCGCCCCGCCGCACGGGTGGCGTCCCCCTGCCCGCTTCGCGCAGCGACGCGAGAGCGGGGGGAAGCCGCGGAGCGGCTCAGGGGGGTGTTTGGAATTACTTGGAATAGATCTTGTCGAACTGCCCGCCGTCGTTGAAGTGCACCTTCTGCGCTTCGGTCAGCGAACCAAAGTACTTGGCCACGGTGAACTGCTTGAGGGGCTTGAAGGTTTCTGCGTACTTCTTGAGCACGGCTTCAGAACGGGGCCGAATGGCGTGCTTGGCGGCGATTTCCTGGGCCTCATCGGAGTACAGGTAGTCCAGGTACGCCTTGGCCAGCTGGGCCGTGCCCTTCTTGGCCACGGTGCGTTCGACCACGGCCACGGGGTTCTCGGCAATGATGCTGACCGACGGATAGACCGAATCGACCTTGCCAGCGCCAAACTCGCGGTCGATGGACACCACTTCCGATTCGAACGTGATCAGCACGTCGCCCTGGTTGCGCTGCAGGAAGGTGGCCGTGGCATCGCGGCCGCCCTTGGCCAGAACGGGAACGTTCTTGTACAGCTTGCTCACGAACTCGGCGGCCTGCGCCTCGGTGCCGCCCTTTTCGCGGATGGCGCCCCAGGCGGCCAGGTAGGCATAGCGGCCATTGCCACCCGTCTTGGGGTTGACCACGATGACCTGGATGCCGGGCTTGATGAGGTCTTCCCAGTCCTTGATGCCCTTGGGATTGCCGTTGCGCACCAGGAACAGCATGGTGGAGGTGGTGGGCGATGCGTCGTGCGGGAACTTCTTGGTCCAGTCCTTGGCAACCACGCCGTTGTCGGCCAGGAACTGCACGTCGGTGGTGGTGTTCATGGTCACCACATCGGCCGCGAGGCCGTCGTTCACGGCGCGCGCCTGGGCGCTGGAGCCGGCGTGCGACTGGTCGATCTTCACGTCCTGGCCGGTGGTCTTCTTGTAGTGGGCGGCAAAGGCGGCGTTGTAGTCCTTGTAGAACTCACGGGCCACGTCATACGACACGTTGAGCAACGAGTTCTGTGCCACTGCCAGGCCGCTGGAGGCCAGGGCAATCGCGGCCAGAAGAGTCTTGAGTTTGGAGGTGGTGGTCATGGAGGGCACGCAGGTGGAAGCTTCGGATGCGTGGATTGTGAGCAGCCACCGTTAAAACTCAAAAGAATATATTCTTGTTAATTTATCGAAAACAGGCATAAGGACGCAGGGGCAGCATTCCGGCGCCTCCACAGGCGTTTTCAGGTCAAATCGGCCTGAAGTCCAATCATTGATTGCCCCTTTTGCTATATTTTACATAGCAAAATCAGGCCGTCACGCGGTTGCCCGTACCGCCTCGAAATCGCCCTGCAACGACTGCAACAGCGCCCAGCCGAGCGGCCATTCGCCGTGGCCCGAATCGACATTGATGTGGCCGGCATTCTGGATGCGCACGAATTCGCTGCCCCAGGCGCGTGCATACGCCCCCGCCAGCCGCACCGGGCAATACGGGTCGTTGCTGCTGGCCACCAGGATGCTGCGGTAGGGCAGCGCTGCATAGGGCACGGGTGCGAAGTCGCTCAGTACAGCGCGGCGCTCGGGGTCTGCAGGCGCCACCAGCAGCGCCCCGCACACGCGCGCTGCCGCCTCGGGCCCCATGTGCGTGGTGGCGATACAGCCCAGGCTGTGGGCGACGATGACCACCGGCGGCGGCGCCGCCAGCACGGTCTGCTCCAGCTGGCGAACCCAGGCCGCACGTGTGGGCGCAACCCAGTCGTCCTGCTCGACGCAGCGGGCGTGTGGCAGGCGCTCGGCCCACAGGGCCTGCCAGTGGCCCGGCCCGGAGCCGCGCCAGCCAGGCACGATGATGATGGAAGTGGATGACGGCACAGGTACGCACGGGCCTGACAGCCGCATGTGCACCCCGCGATGCGTGGTCGGGCGCCTGGGCGCCGGTCCGGCCGGGTATTGCTGCCACGCGGTGGCAAAAGCCCTCCTCGATGGATGGGATGAACCCATTCTGCGAGGCCGGCTTCAAAACCCAAACGAATATCTCGTTGTTACTTCATCCCGAAAACATCTGATGAATCCGGGACCGGGCCGGGCGACTTGCTTCGGGCCGTGAACTGGCGCCATCGTGGCAGCGCACGGCGCCAGGCGTTCAGCCGTTCAGCCGTTCAGCAGCCGTGTGGTCTGTGCCGGGCTGTTGCCGGCATCCGAGGTCAGGCGAAAAACCGCCACCGCGCCCACCAGGTCACTGGCCTGCAAGTGCAGCCGCTCGGCAGCGGCGGCCATTTCCTCCACCAGCGCTGCATTTTGCTGGGTGGACTGGTCCATGTGCGACACGGCCTGGCCGACCTGGCTCACGCCGGCGCTCTGTTCGCCACTGGCCGCACTGATCTCGCCCATGATGTCCGTCACACGGCGGATGGCGCTGACCACTTCGTTCATGGTGGCGCCCGCCTTGTCGGCGAGCTTGCTGCCCTGTTCGGCGCGCTCCACGCTGTCGGTAATCAGGGTCTTGATCTGCTTGGCCGCCTCGGCACTGCGGCCGGCCAGGCTGCGCACTTCGCTGGCCACCACCGCAAAGCCGCGGCCCTGCTCGCCAGCCCGGGCGGCTTCCACGGCAGCGTTCAGCGCCAGGATGTTGGTCTGGAAGGCGATGCCGTCGATCACGCCGATGATGTCCGCGATCTTGGCGCTGCTGTCGTTGATGCCCTTCATGGTCTGCACCACCTCGGCCACCACGGTACCGCCTTCGGTGGCCACGCCCGACGCGCTCACGGCCAGCTGGTTGGCCGCGCGCGCGTTGTCAGCATTCAGGCGCACGGTGGCGCCCAGTTCCTCCATCGACGACGACGCCTGCTGCAGGGCACTGGCCTGCTGCTCGGTGCGCGAAGACAGGTTGCCGTTGCCCGAGGCGATCTCGGCACAGGCCGATTCGACATGGTGGGCCGACTCGCGCACCGATGCCACGGCGCTTTCCATGCGGCGCATGGTGGCCTGCAGGGCCTGCGCCGGGCGCGTGGTCACCGGCAGGGCCACGGCGGCGTCCAGGGCAATGCCATCGGGGCGGTCCACCACGCTGACCAGCTGGCGAAGCTCCTGGCCCTGCGCAGCAGTGCGGCCCAGGCTCACGGCCATCATCACTTCCAGGGCGGTCTGGATCACCACGTACACGGCGTGGATCACCACGCGGCCAAAGTCGGGCTCGGTCAGGCAGTACAGCCCCCACCCCGCCGCCTGGAGGCGATCAAACAGCACATGGTGCACGGCAAACAGCGCGGCCGCAAAGACGATCGGGCGCCAGTCCAGGTACACCAGCAGGATGGCCAGCGTGACAAACACGCCAAAGTGGAACTCGGTCATGCCCTGCGCCAGCTGGATGTGCAGCGCCACCATGGACGTCTGCACGAACGCCAGCACCATGCGCGAGGCAAAGGTGCCCTGCAGGGTCACGAACGCCAGTACCGCCATGGCCAGCAGCAGCCCGGCCCCCACCCACGCCACCGCAGATTCAACAAAGCGCGCGCCCAGCACCACGGCAGTGATGGCACTGACAACGATGGCTGCGAGGATGACCCGGTCGCCCAGGACGGTGTGGGAAAGAGGCGCACTGGATGGGCCCGGCGGGTTGGGCATTGGCGCGTTGCGCATGGAGGTCTCCTGAAGGACTGGAAAGCGAACGGATCACCGGGCAACGAAGCGAGCTCGGCCCCGAGACGATGAAGGGGAAGACTTGGGGACTGGGTTCATTGTGGGGCTGCACAACGACCGTGCCGAGTCCGAAAACTTGATGTGAGTCAAGGAAAGGCAGCTGCACAACAACGACCTGGCCCGCAAGCCGAACCCGGAGAACGCTGGCTTGCGTCGTCTGGGTACAGACCGCGGTCACACCTTGCAACAACAATTATCGCTTACACCATCATTCCTTTATTTGTATCGGTAATTTCCCTTGAATCACCCACCCCTCTCAGGGCCAGCGCTGCGCCGTCCGGCTGCGGTGGCAGCTCTGCCCTTGACCCGGAGGCTTGCTGAAGCCCGTGCCGCGGGCCTTGGGCAACGGCGGTCTTCCTGCCCATCGCCGCTGACAGGGCGCCGCAAACCAACACATTTATCGAAAATATTATTTATATCTTTTATATCGGTACACTTTGGCGACTGAAAGGACCTTTTCGTTATCGGCTGCGCTGTCTTGCGCCAAAACATAACATGGCCCCAGGCACCAAACAGGTGCATTGCCGCCCCAGGGTCGGTACACCCATCACCTCTCTCCCCTCAGGAATCCTCATGAACACTTGGAAAATCAGCCACCGGCTGATGGCCGGCTTCGGGCTGGTCATTTTTGCGCTGCTGTGCATGTCGATCTACAGCGTGATGGTGGCCCGGGGCATCGACACAGCCCTCACGACCAACGCAAGCCAGAACGCGGTCATCCAGCGCGCCGCCATCAACTTCCGCGGTTCGGCGCACGACCGCTCGATTGCGGTGCGTGATGTGGTGCTGGCACCCAGCGACGACGCCCGCAGGAAGGAGCTGGAAGCCATCCAGCGACTGGCGGATTTCTATGCGAAGTCGTCCACCCAGCTGGATGCCTTGCTCAAGAGCAGCACACAGATTTCCCCCGAGGTCGCTCCGATGGTCCAGGCGCTCAAGGACATCGAGGCGCGCACCGTGACCACAACCGAGAAGGTGGTTGCGCTGATGCAGGCCGGTGATCGCGCGGGCGCAGAGGCCTTGCTCTGGACCGAGGCCAAGCCCCAGTACGAGCAGTGGCTGGCCGCAGCCAACAAGCTGATCGACTTCGAGGAAGTCAAGATCATTGCCAACAGCGATGCCGCCAACAAGGATGCCAACCAGTTCACCGAGGTCATGCTCGGTATCACGCTGCTGGCGGTGATGGTCAGCATCGCGGTGACCGTGCTGCTTTCGCGCAGCATCAACCGCGAACTGGGCGCCGAGCCCGGCGAAGTGCGCGCCATCGTGCAGGCCATGCAGCAGGGCGACCTGACGGTGCCGGTGAGCGTGCGGGCGGGCGACAGCGGCAGCGTGCTGACGGCAGTGCGCGACATGCAGCAACGTTTTCATGAACTGGTTTCCACTGTGCGCGACAACATCGCGCAGCTGCGTGCCACCAGCGACCAGATCTCCGGTGGCAACCAGAACCTGGGCCAGCGCACCGAGCAGGCCGCCAGCAATCTGGAAGAAACCGCCGCCAGCATGGAAGAGCTGACCGCCACCGTGCGCCAGAGCGCCGACTCGGCCCGCCAGGCCAACCAGCTGGCCACCGCTGCTGCCAGCACGGCAACGCGGGGCGGAGAGGTGATGCAGCAGGTTGTCTCGACCATGCAGGACATCCATCACAGCAGCCAGAAGATTGCCGACATCATCGGCGTGATCGACGGCATAGCGTTTCAGACCAACATCCTGGCGCTCAATGCCGCCGTGGAAGCCGCCCGCGCGGGCGAACAGGGCCGCGGCTTTGCAGTGGTGGCGACCGAGGTGCGCAGCCTGGCGCAGCGCAGTGCCGAGGCAGCCAAGGAGATCAAGGCGCTGATCCAGACCAGCGTGGAGAAGGTCGACTCGGGCTCCCGGCAGGTGGCCAACGCCGGGCTCACCATGGACGAAATCGTCCAGGGGGTGCAGAAGGTCAACGGCATCATCGGTGAAATCAGTACCGCAGCTTCGGAGCAAAGCGAAGGCATTTCGCAGGTCAACGTGGCCGTGACCCAGCTGGACCAGATGACGCAGCAAAACGGCGCTCTGGTCGGCGAAAGCGCCTCGGCTGCCCAGGAACTGCGCGAGCAGGCGCAGCGGCTGGCGGAGCTGGTCGATGTCTTCCGTGTCCACGGAGGCCGCGCCGGCAGCACCGCCGCGGCGCATGCCCCGGGGCAACGACAACACCTGTCCACGGCCCACCGCCAAGCCACACCGGCGCAACGCCGCCTGTCGGCCTGACGTCGGGGAGACTCGCTACCGCTGGCCGCCGCCCCCGCCCACCGCGGGCATCAGCCTTGTCGGCGATGGAGTGGCGCCGAGCCCCGCGCTACCGAGGCGTGTTGGGGGCTGCCTGCAACCAGCGCAGCACGCGCTGCGCCAGGTGGGAAAGAGGCAAGCTCTCTTGTCAGAAGCTTTCCCAATCACCCTTGTCATCCGCCGCGGCGGGCTGGGCCGCTGCGCTGCGGCCCTGTGACGCTGGGGCAGACGCCGGTTTGCTGGCCGGTGCGCTGTGCCCCACGCGGGCGGTTGCAGGCTGCGCCTTGGAGATCGCACCCGGCACGCGTGCAGCTGTCTGGCGGCTGGCGGCTGGCGCAGCAACGGCCTGCGGCGCGCTGCGATGGCTGCCACTGCTGCCCGCATGGCCCTGGCTCGCCGCGCCCAGCCTGAACACCGCCACCGCGTTCACCAGCTCGCCCGCCTGCGCATTCAGCGCGCTCGCCGCCGCCGCCATCTC